>Ga0137323_1000482_pt1 | contig 11261 bp, 18 predicted proteins | sample EasRivERMZT423_2_FD_102285 | JGI IMG/M metagenome (GOLD analysis project Ga0137323, IMG submission 102285) | Soil microbial communities from meander-bound floodplain in the East River, Colorado, USA - East River MetaG ERMZT423_2 | ecosystem: Environmental > Terrestrial > Soil > Floodplain ... | reverse complement strand
TTTAAGAAGTTCAGCATACTGGATTCCTTTACAAATGCTTTATGTTGAACTTGTAAGAAATAAAGATTTAACCCCTTTAAGCGATTTAACTTATGATGAAAAAGAAAAGTACTGGAATATGACAGAAGGTGAGCAATGGAAGAGAATTTCTTTGTGCCAGGCAATTTACACTTATGAAAGTTTAAATAAATTATAATTATGTACTACAATGGTATTCACATAAACGGTAACTTTTGTAAAATCACAAATATCAAGCCTAAGAATTGGATTAAGAACGGGTATAAGATAATTATTCCATTTGATTTTAAATGGCGGCATAAGATTGCAAAAGTTGAGTGTACCTGTAAGGTATGCGAAGAACATTATCAGCCGTGGTATGGGATTACCTGGTATCATTCTAAAGACTGCGAACTGATAAAGTACATTGAAAAAAGACCTCAGATACTAAATCTTAACCAATATTCGAATTGGGATTACCAAATGATAGCGCAAACGGATTAAAATCACTATCTACAGGGGGAATAAAATTTTTAATTTATGAGAGAGATAAAATTGATTGGACAAAGAAAGCAGGGCCGCCGTAATTATTTGTTTTCGTTATTTGAATGTAACGTTTGTGGGTGTCATATTGAAAAGATCAGAAAGGATGGTTTGGCGGCTAAATATTGCAGCCATGAATGTTACGCTATTTCAAGAGAAAAAAGAGGCGCTTATAAAGGCGGTACGATAATGATTTCAGGTTATATATACGAATACAAGCCAGATCATCCTAATTGTACAAAGAATTGGTATGTGGCGCAACATCGTTTGGTATTAGAAAATAGGTTAGGCAGATTTTTAACCGAAGATGAAATAGCCCACCACGAAAATGAAATAAAAACAGACAACAGCCCTGATAATATTCTATTAATGACAAAATCAACACACTCTAAGCATCACCAAAACTTTAAAAAATGCAAAACCGTGTTATAAAATTCAGGGCGTGGAATGTTGCTACTAGGGTAATGGTTGATTTAAAAAAGATCACACCGCTTGCATTAAACATAGACACTAATGGGTTATTTATACCATTTTCAGACGGATTACCACTCATGCAATACACCGGACTAAAAGACAAGAATGGTAAAGAAATTTATGAAGGGGATATAATTACGGGGAATACAAGTTATGAAAACGGGAATGATGACTATGATTGGACAAATGAAAATCCTTGCGTAGTTCAATGGCATGAAAAAGCGACCGGGTTCTTCCCTCTTACGTTGAATAGCCGATGGCGTTGTGATTTGGAAAACATTGAAGTAATCGGGAATATTTACGAACACGCAGAACTCATTTCAAAATGAAATCAATCTATCTATTCTACAGGGGGGAATAAAAAATTATAATTATGGAAAAAGAAACATTGGCATTTGAACGCAAAGAGGATTACAAGGGGTATAATGTAAAAGCGTGGTATCTGAAAGAACCAAACGACGGTCTTGCCCTTATTGAGATTTATAAGAATGGTGAACTTTTACGAGAGTTTAAGTTTTTGGCGTACAAGATTTGGAATATAGCCGCCCACTTTGAAGATATTGTCGAAGGGGAATTGAAAGATAGTGATAGCGGTTATCAAATGGCTGCATGGGATGGTATTTCTGGTGCAACAATAATTTTACCAAACGAACCCGCAGAATGAAACAAATTGTATTAACCACAGGGGAATGGCTATTGGTGAACAGGGGTTACTTCAAAATAGTCACAATAAGCAATGGAAAATTGCGCATACTGTATAATTATGGCGATTATATTGGTGAAGATGCTTACGAGGAGGAAAGCGAAGAAATAGACCTCCCTCCCGGCCAATGGTCAATCATCGGTACGGCATCGGAGCTTTCGGAGCTGGAATGTAGAAAAATAGCTGGGAGTTACTTTGGCGATAGAATTATAATGGGACAGTATGTGGAAGGTTCGGGAGCAAAAAAATACCTACTATCTCTTGTGGAAAGTGAAGGATTTAAGGCTGAGGAAACAATTATTTTAAAAAAAGAAGCATGAGTAATAAGAGAGTTGCGGCAACCATAGTGGTAATCATTTTTTTAGGATTGCTAATCAATGGGATAATATATTTATTAGGCAAGCAGCATTAACACGGATGATTTGTGGTTGTGTCACTCACTGCATTCGTCCGGTAACACAGATGAACAATGAAACTAATAATAGCAGGAAGCAGATCGTTCAAAGGGTATGCCTTTTTAGAACAGAAAGTTGAATCTTTTATTATGTCCTATGGCTATCCTTTGGAAGACGTTGAAATTGTTTCTGGTGGGGCGGAAGGTGCAGACAAGTTGGGCGAAAGATATGCCTTCAACAAACGGTTAAAGCTAACGAGAATGTTGCCTGACTACATTCAATACAATCCAAAATCAGCGCCAATTATGAGAAATAAACGAATGGCAAAATACGCAACACATTGTATCGTTTTTTGGGATGGAGTTAGTAATGGTACAAGGAATATGATCAATGAAGCAAAGAAGCAAAATCTAGAACTATCTGTTGTAAAAGCTGAATAGCGAACAGAACGTACAAGAGTGCGACGCAAGTAAAGCCGATCAGGGCGGTGAAGCTGGGGAAATAATTGTTTAATACTTAAAAAGAAATAATATGGGTAATGAATTTGACGAATACCCCGAACCTCCATTTGAGCCAGACGATGATTATTTTTTAGACGACGAAGATGACTTTGTGGAATGTGATAAATGTGACGGCCATGATGCTTGCAGGGATTTTGGATGTGCATTCAAATTAGGATTAGGCCACATGGTACAGAATCAGAACCCTATAGAATGGTAAAACCAGGCAACAAACAGATTCTTTGATAAAACTTACTCTTAGGCGGGATATAAGCAGACTGGCGCAGAGGCAGCGAGGCCAGCATACCGCGGAAGACTGCCCCGTGGCGAGGTAGCTTGACAGCCGGGAAAGACCGGCAATTTTTTAGATTCTTTGATAAAGGGGAGATGGCGGAATTAGACGCAATGTAAATAGAGGGAGTAGAAACCAACCTCTTGTTTACTTGATTGCAAGCGAGTAAACGGCATGGCTAAAGGTTCGGTAAGTGGTGAAGTTTGCGCAAATGACACTACAGCCATGCAGGTAACCAATCCTGCTCTCTCCTTTTTTAAAACAAATAAATAAGGCAATTATATACTTCTTTGACCTAAGTGACAAAACGACCTAAAATAGTTCACCTTGGCCGACTCTTTTTAACATCCATTTATTCTCTCCCATGTGTTCGCCAATATCCCGTAAAACACTCAATATGGTCTGTGTTTCTGGGGTAATCCCATTTTTAAGAAGTGGCATCACATGAAAAACAAGTTCATCTAAAGTATGATACTTCCCTTGACGTGTTTCCCTTCTCATATAACTGAGTAAATAATATTTTATTCTTAGCCTTACATCGAGATGAGTTTTAAATTTCCCCTCTTCTTTTAATACAAACAGATTGGTTTCTTCATTAAAGTGAAATTCGTTTAAAAGTAATGCCGTAAGGTCTGAGTATTCCTTTTTGAGCAAATCTAAAAATCCTAATTCAAGTCCTTTAATAATTAATTCATCATTTATTTGTTCAAGTGTTGCTCCATTATTTTTTGCAATTATGCCCTCAATTGTTTGTAATACAATTTCAGTAATATTCGTTCCCAGATTTGCTTTCATAACTGCTTTAGGGTTTCTGACTTTCCTGAAATTTATTATAAGTTGGCCGGAAATTACAGTAAACGGATTTTGTCTTTTTTTAAAACTTGTTTGTCCATTTTTTTGCGGAACTGCACCATTGTATTCAAATCCACAACTTTCTGCCGTCTCAGTAATTAAATGCCAAAAGTCGGGGTCTTTATGAGCGAACACAAAAGACATCCATCTATCAAACTTTAATACACGATACATTTCTTTAATACTTTGAGCAATTAATTCATTGTATTCAGTTCTACTTTTTTGCTTTTCCCCGCCTTCTATTGCTTCTTCTTTATAGTCTTGTTCTGTTACTTCAAGATCAAGCCAAGAGTTCCACATTACTGACAAATCTAAATATGGAATTTTCTTTCCATAAGGGGGGTCTGTATAAATATAATCAACGCTTTCATTAGGTATCCATTTCAAGTTAGTCGCTGTACCTTTTACAATTTTAGCATTTGAAATAGTTTTATCATTAACTGTAAGCCCCAAAACTCTTTTCGCTTCTTTTACCTTTTTATATCTAAGTTGGAAATAAGTCATTACATCAACATCAACAGGGAATGGGGCAATCCGGTATCTATAATATCTAAACGCTGCGGCATCGCCTTGCCCTGCTCTTGGTTTATTTGGAGTAGTATGATATGTAAGATTGACTTTTGTGATAAGTCCGGAAAACATTAACATCAAAGAATCTCGTATGTTTTCTTCATTTTCTTGGTTGATTAAGTATTCGATAACAAGAGGTTTAAATGCGCCGATAAGACGTGTAATAAGAAGTTTACGGTAACGGTAGGGACTATGTATGAAAACACAAAAGTACCCTTGCAAAAATGGTTTCTTGCTATGTATATAATCGGCAATCACAAAAAAGGAATCAGTAGTTGTCAGTTAGGAAGGGACATTGGAGTTACTCAAAAATCGGCATGGTTTATCCTGCATCGTATTCGTGAAATGCACATAAAGAAGTCTGCCAATAAACAACTACGCAATGTAGTTTCTGCTGATGAAACGTTCATTGGCGGACTTAACAAAAACCGTCATGCAGATAAAAAGGTATTGGAAAATCAGGGACGCAGTACGAAGGATAAAACTCCTGTATTGGGATTACATGAACACGGCGGCCATGTCGTTACTCATGTAATACCAGACACTAAAGCAGCTACCTTAAAGCCTATCATTCAAAAAATGGTAGAACAGGGTTCTATTGTCGTTACCGACGAATGGGATTCATATAATGCTATTAGAGATCAATACAACCACGTTGTTATTAAGCATACCGAAGGTGAATATGTAAGAGGTTGTTTTCATACCAATAATATCGAAAACTTTTGGAGTTTACTTAGCAGGGGTATTTATGGGATTTATCACCAAGTCAGCCGGAAACATTTGCACAGATATTGCAATGAATTTACCTTTCGATTCAATACCAGGAAAATAAAAGATGTTGACAGATTTGATGTAATTGTTCGGAATAGTGAAGGCCGTTTAAAATATAAGGATTTGACTAAGAAATAGGTTCACCTATCTTTACAATACAAACAGCCGCCTGAAAAGGCAGCCGTTTTTGGTGTCGGCATCGTATGGTAGCGCGTATGGGTATGGCTAATGAGACCAACCGTTTTTACTACACCTCTAATGTGGGTACGGCTAAAACTCTGGCTCGTCATGCGATACTGTCTTTTTAGGGGGCAATTAAATTTGCCCTTTAATTTTTTTAAGTCTACTTTTGTTTATACAAAAGGGGACGGGTTAGGTAATTTAAACCCAAATTTCCGGTTTGAAAGACCGACGTCCTGACTTAGACGACCCGTTTCCCGTATTGTGCTGTTACAACTATTTTATCTCACCGCCGCCTGCGCAAACAGGCGGTTTTTTATTTTTTCCTGTACAGGTATCCTTTTATCCCTGATTTTTCTCTAAACGTTAATATTTCTTTTCCCACTAAAGATTTTAAAGCAATAGATACAGCAAATCTTACTTTCTTTCTATAGTCAATATCATCCAATCCCGGCACATTGTCAGCATAAACTAAATCTGAATTTTTAAACTCTTTCCCTTCAAAGGATTTAGCTATAATTTGAGGGATTCTTTTTTCCCAATACCACGGCTTATCATAATCGGCATCACTACCATTTTCATTTGGAATAATTGTTGGGAGGCCGTTGTGCTTGCCCTTTAAAACTTCCAAAAGTTTCTTATACTGGCCTTGATGATATTTAATTTGCTCTTCGTGGTGTTTCAACTTGGCTATATGAATTGTGTCAAGATCATCATCCAAATTAACTTGAAGAACAGAATTATCTTTCATTTTATCTAACGTTTGTTCAAAAATACGAATAATTAAACAACCAAAACAAAAAAATAAACAATGTTTAGTTTTTAGTATGTGGGGAAAAACAAATTTGTGGTGTTTGTTTTTTTCTTATATTTCTAGCGATGAAAAAGTATGCAAAAAAGAAGGATGATTCTATTAAAATTGATGCTTCATTTGAAGAATTGGTAAAGATGTCGGTAGAGGACAATCCAAAGCCAGAAGTAAAATCAACGCCTGAAAAGGCAAAGATGACTATGGAAGAATACTTGAAGATTACCGGCGGGAAAATGGGGAACAAAAAGGGAGCGATATTGATGCCATTATCAAAGAAGCAAAAGCCGAATACGAAAAAATAAGAGGCGAACAGCAGAAGTCGAATAAAAAGGCCGGAGGGTGATCTCCGGCTAAGACTAATATCAGTCTGTGAATCCACTAATTCAAATATAGTTCCGCAGCAATTAAAAACAATCGGGGAAAACCCCGCCATCTTGACGTTTTTTCATCGGTCGGGTCTAACTTGTATATAATTGCCAACATTAAAATAAAGAGGGCTTATTTCAATGCCTCGAAAAATTTCAGCGCATACATCGCTATTAGTTGAGCCTTATCATTGCCATTGATAATTCGCCGGGCTTTGATCCAATCCTCCGTTGTTTTGTTGAAATACATCCCCAGGTGCTTGCCCGTAAAATCTCCTGCCAATGATTTTGACGTTGTCATTCCTTCAAAAAGTATTTTAGTAGCAATTGTTTTATCCATAGCTAAATCGGGATTAGTCATTAATGGGATATTTAATATTTTCCCCATCCTTTTATAATTATTCCGTCCGGTAATTTGTACATATCCTTTGCCGCAAAAATCTATGGCATCCTGAGCACAAATGTTTCCTAATTGTTTTGCTATCTTTTCATTCTGCCAATATAATTTTATAAAGTATTGATCTGATCCATATTCTTTAACAGGCTGCATGGTGTAGGCCGTCTCATGTAATGTGGTAGCAAGCATATATGCCAGCCACCTTATATCGGGAAACTCTCGCTTGTCCCATTCATTTAAAATAGTTTCCATGCCTTCAAACTGCTTTGGCTTGATCGTGCCGCGAAACAGCGATTCCCGTACACTGTCGTAAAATTTTTCTCTGTTGATCATATCCGTTTTCTCTTTATTATAACGTTCTTCATAGTAATGTGCATCCTGTGTGGACACCCGGAATTACCTCCAAAATATAATCCTAATGGATAAGCGAACTTAATGTTGTGCTGTTTTGGAATTGAAACTATTCTGGTAACGTGATCATCTGGACTGGCTACTCTAAAAATATACTTATTATTAGCCACGAGAATTACAGCAATGTATTCTACATCTATAACAATATTGTCCATGATTTCCTCGATGTATCTTTTCCCATCAACATATGCATAAGCAGATAATATTATCGTTCTTTTAATAACATCAAAACGCCACCCTATTCTTGCTGATTCCAATCGGTGATGCGGGAAATACCCTATGCCAAAGAGCTTATTCGTATCATCCTGGTCAGCGTGTCTCAAATCATATTCACAATTGGGAGAGAATTGAAACTTATAGCCTATGGTGGATTTATTGTACCAAATAGGCCAGCGCAGCCACCACCACGCTGGCCGATGTTTCCCTTTACGAATTATGAGTTTCATAAGCGGATCATTTATTTCTGAACAATTGTTCTAATTTTTCCGGATCGGTTTTTACATCTTCATATTTTTCTTTACTCAATTCAATATATTTATTTGAGTAATCCGAACTATACGATCCGAATAAAGACGCTAAAGCAATCAATAGCATAACAAAGCATACGTAATTCCATGTGGCCTTTGACAACTCAATGCGCTGCGTCGCTCCCAGGAATATGAAGGCTCCGGTTCCCAGGATGAACAGCACACCTACAGCTCGCCACCCTTTCCATTTTCCCAGCTTCCAGGCCAGGCTGGATGAAATATGAACCTGATAATACTCATCACTCCCGGCCACATATCGGCCATCTTTAGACACGGTCTGCTCCACCTTTGGATAATGGGTAACAGGAAACTTTTCACCTGAAACAATGATGACAAAAGCAAGGATAATTACTGCGACAAATCCACCATAAACAAAGCTGGCAGTTTTTAAATTTTGCATATATTAAAGTTTAAGTTTAAAAATGTTGATTACTCTTTTCGCAACACCTAACCGGTACTCAATAGCGATACCAACGATCAACAACAATAGCAGCACTAAGAATATCCATCCGGGAATTGATTTTCGAACTACACTCTTTACAAGGACCTGCTGCTTTTTTGCTAATTCAGCTTTTGTATTATCCAATACAACTGTAAGGCTGTCTATTATGATGTTGGCTTTATAGACTTCAATATGCTTTTCCATCAACGATTGATTTAGCGCCTTCACGTTTCCTTCGATGCTTTTGATTCTGCCGTTGTCAAAAACTATCTTCGTAAGCACCTTGGTGTGAATGCTGTCCGGACACGGCTGCGTTTCAAAGACAACTCCGGTGGTTTCCCATTGTTGTTTTTCTTTTTCATATTGTGCAATAGTTTCTTTTAAGGTTCTTTGCAACTGATCTCTTTGGTACACAACAGAGCTATCCACTTTTGTTTCTACGCGATCAATGTATTTGGTAGTTTTACAAGCCGATAATAATAATATGAATAATAGGTATTTTGTCATTCTTCTGGTTTTGGTTTTACATCCAGGAAAGAGGTTTTTAGCTTTATCACTTCGGTTAGTTTGTCCAATCCCATTCCGATGGTGAAGGCCCAAAAATTGGTAAGCGTTACATTGAATATCTCCGGCGTAAACCTTAGAGCGATGTAAACAGTAAGAACGGTTGCCAATAAACGCTTGGCATTATCCCTGATTAAAAACCAGAAATCGAATTTAACGGGTGTCCGTGTGCTGTTCACGTCCCTGCTGTTTGCATGTAATGACAATGACAAGGCAATGCCGATGGCGGCAAAGAAGATAAAACCGAAGAAGATGTGGCCAGGCGTTTCGCCTGACAGGATGCTGTAAAAATGTTCTTTTTTCATGGTAATGGATTTTTTTAATTTTAGTCTTTTCTCATTTTAAAAATTGCTTCAATAATTCCTTCATGTGTTGATAATTTTTCTTTGATAATTTTTAATTCAGTTTCAAACGCTTCCACTCTTTTTATCATTTTTTCATTGGCGGTAGCCGCTAATCCTTCAATATATTTTTCCTTTCTGTACGTCAAATAATCTTTGAACGTTTTCAAACCAGCAACCAATGCCGCTAATGACAAGAATAATGATAGTATCAAATCGCCTTTCATGCATATTGGTTTTTTAATTGCTGATACTCAAGAAAAGGCTTCATAGTTTCAATAGCCTTTTTTATACCATCAATACATTTTTCCAGGTGATCACTGTCCGTTTTGGTAAACCACTTATAAATTCCCATATTCAATGCCTTCATTACGATATCAGCGTCCTCAATGGCTGAATGAATAATGATTTTACAATAAGGATTTTTTTCTAATAGCTTTTCTGCGATGTTTAATCCGGTGTTTGGTTTAATGTTGTAATCAAGCACAGCGATATGTACATCCTTATGATAGTGCGACCAAAAATCTTCTTCATTAGTAAAAAACATTGTGTTAGGAATTTTTGCAGCGTTAAACGAACGCTCCATTAGTAAAAGTTCTATTTTACTATCATCCAACACAAATGTTACAATGTTCACTTCCATTCAAAACTGTTTGAACGTTAAAGAATCTTTTTTAGTTTTACTTCATATCCGCATTTTTTTTCTTTTTATAACTCTTTGAAAATGTTATATCATTATAGCATGAATATCGCCTGAGTGAATTCATGGCCTACGCCTGACAACTGCACTTCAGGCGCAAAGCCTGTAAATATTAATTGCCCCGTATCTGGATTTATGGCAACAGGTGTTTGAATTGTTGGCGCAAACCCGTTAAGTATTAATTGCCCTGTCCCCGGCGAAGTGGCTTGATTATTAGAAACCATAACCGTTGGCGCGTGTCCGGTAAATACCAATACTCCTGCCCCCGGTTCAACCAGTGCCCCGCCACCTGCGGAATTTATTTCTATCGTTGGCGCGTGTCCGGTAAAAATTAATGCCCCAACCCCTGGCAATGCTACAACCGGCGTCAAAACCTGGGGTGCAAATCCTGCCAGATTAAGCTGGCCTCTACCTGCATTTACTGCAACAGGCAACTGAACCTGCGGAGCAAACCCGGATAAGTTAAGCTGCCCCGTGCCTGCATTTAACACAACCGGTAATTGAACCTGCGGCGCAAAGCCTGATAAAATCAATTGCCCCGTTCCGGGTGATGCGCTTTGATTATTAGAAATCACAACCGTTGGCGCGAACCCAGCCCAGACTAATTGCCCAAAGCCGGCGACTACGTTTATCGGAGTTGATACTTGCGGAGCAAAGCCATTTAACGTCAATACCCCCGTCCCTGGCGAAGCAACGGTATCACTTGTCACATTAACTGTTGGAGAAAAGCCTGTAAAGATTAATGCGCCTGCCCCCGGTGATGCCGTTGTATTACTCGATATCGTAACCGTTGGCGCATAGCCTGTGAAAACTAAAGCGCCAGCTCCGGGCGATAATATCTTATGATCTGTCGCTACAACTGTTGGCGCAAATCCTATGAAGGAGAATAAGCCAAGAAGTGCATTTACAACAATATTTGCTGTCGCTGTAACAACAGGGGCCAACCCTGCCAAACTTAAAGCGCCTAACCCTGCCGCAACAGATTGATTATTGTTTTGCTTAATCTGAAAACCAATAACGCCGCAAGGATCATTTTGTCCAGCTATCCCCCCACCCGTAATAGTTCCCGGATCAGCCGTTGGTGTTGCTGTTTCGATGCCTAATGCAAGACCGGGGGCAAGGTTAGCCGTGAACTCAGCAACCGCCTCTGTCCAATCCCCGCCTGTTTCACCGGTTGGTGCTGCTAAACTATTATTATCATTCTGCGCTACCAATGCAACCGCTAACGCTCCTGCAAGTGTTGTAGTTACTGTTGGCATCACCGGATCATTCGCATGAGAAGTAGCTGCAAACCCCGTTACGAGCTCTGTTATTGTTCCGGCCGTCCTGCCAGCAAACGAATAAACTCTTGCGCCTCTTTGTGTAGTCACCGCAGGGCTACCAAAAGCAACTGCCGCTCCATCCTCCGTTCCGTCTGCTATCTTAC
>Ga0137323_1000480_pt1 | contig 11277 bp, 8 predicted proteins | sample EasRivERMZT423_2_FD_102285 | JGI IMG/M metagenome (GOLD analysis project Ga0137323, IMG submission 102285) | Soil microbial communities from meander-bound floodplain in the East River, Colorado, USA - East River MetaG ERMZT423_2 | ecosystem: Environmental > Terrestrial > Soil > Floodplain ... | reverse complement strand
GCGTCGCTGCCCCTGAGCACGCCGGTCGGCAAGCAGGTGTACTGCCAGTGGATCTTCGCCAGCGACTGCGGGAGTCAGATCCTCTGCGCCTCAGACGGCATGGCTGCGGTGCGCCCATGACCGACGACGCGAAGGAGATCGAGGTTCAGCCCGGCGACACGCTGCGGTTCATCGGCCAGGGCACGAAGCAGCCGGACGGCACCTACGGCTCGACGGAGATCGTCAAGATCTTCGCTGACGGCCGCATCACCTACCGCCAGCGGCCGATCACCGAGATGACGCGCGAGGAGCTGCTCGTCGCCATCGGGGACATCGTGCGACTGTGGGCCAGGCGGTCGCCGTACAGCGACACGTCGGCGGCAGGCCCTAGTACCCGCGCCGCTTCTTCTTCTTCGCCATCAGGCCCTCCGTCGGCGGGGCACGAGCCTCGCGGCCAGGGTCAGCGGTGACTTCGCAACGGCCAGGGCGCACGCGGCCCCGCGCAGCTTCCACGCGATGCAGACCGCCAGCGCGAACGCCGCGACCACGCCGATGGCCAGCCAGCGCAGCCACGGGAACGCGGGCTGCTGACCGTCCCATGGCGGCCCCTGCCACTGTGGCGCCGCGGCGCCCGCCGGCGGGTAGCCGGTCTCCCATACCACGACGCCGAGCACAGAGCGGTACTCGCGGATGTGCTCGTGACGGCACCCCGAGAGCAACCATGCCAGCGCCAGGCACGCGATCGCGATGTACAGCATCAGCCGGACCTCGCCCCACGGTACCAGCCGCTCGAGCCGCTGCTTGAGCCACACGAGCAGCGTCACGGACAGTCCGTCTCGGGGTTGAACCAGTCCGGGCTCGTCATGGGCGGGAAGGCGCAGTAGGCCGCCTTCAGGTACAGCTTGTGGGTGCGCACGTTCTCGACCGGGTCCTCCTGCATCGGTGACGTGACCGTATGCACCTGGTTGAACTGGTCGGTGTAGGTAGTGGACACAGGCGTATCTCCGCGACGAAGGGACTCAAGGATCTGGCCGTTGCTGTACAGGTTGATGGCAGAGATCACGAAGATCAGGCACAGCAGCAGGTTGCCGAAGCCAACCGACAGCAGGAACTTACCGAGACGCTGGAGCATTCTTCCCCTCACTCATTCTGATGATGTCCTCGCGGAGCCTCCCCAGCTCATCCTCAACCAACCTGAGACGCAAGTCCTGCGCGTCCGAGATCGAGCCCAGGCGGGTCTCAACGGTCTCCTTCAGCGCCAGCAGCTTCGACTCCACGCCATCCATCGTGGCGGCGAACACGAGCGCCGTGACGTACTGCCCCTCCTTGGGCGTGCTCGCCTGGATCTGGCCCTGCTGGTAGGAGATCATCGCCACGGACACGCAGGCCGCCACCGCCAGCCCCAGGCGGACGGCGCTGTTTTCGCCAAGCATTGTCACAAGTGTTAGCTCCAGGGACCCACGGACTGAACCGTACTCGACCCGACGAGCTCACACACGAAGAATGAGTCCGCCGTTCGCCTCGGCGTGCCGCCTGCCGTGCCCAGCGTCACGCTCGGGATGATCGTGCCGGCGATCGTGATCCGGAACATCCCCATCTTCCGCAGCTGGAGATTGGCGGTCGCGCCGCCGACGACCACGGCGGCCGGAGACTGCGCCTGATTCGACATGCTCATCGAGTTGGCGCCGGCCACGTTGATCGCGTTCTCGCCGCCGTCCGCCATCCACAGCGCCGTCACCGTCGCCGTCCCGGCCCCGAGGATGTCGAAGGCGAGATTGGTGGCGGCCGCGGCCTCCATCGTCACGAAGGACGCCAGGGCGTGCCACAGGTAGGTCCCGGTTGGGAGCGTGAGCGTGCCCGCCCCCACGTCGTCAAACAGGGCCTGCTCCGGAGTCGTCGCCGTGAGCACGTTGGCGCCCGTGGGGCAGATGATGTACTTGGCCCCGACCACGCCGCGCGCACCGGCCTCGGGCGAGAAGTACAGCACCTTGCCGTCGTACTCCAGGGCCCCGGCCATCGCGTTCGCCATCGCCACGAGCGTCAGCGTGTTGCACTGGAGCGCGCCGTTGTGCCGGATGCGCCACGAGATCGCCGGGGTCTGCGTCGTCCGCCGCGAGTTGAGGAAGCGGATCATGCTCCCCATCTGATTGGCGCCGACGGCGGCCGTGCCAGAGTCGGCCTCGTCGACCACGATGTCGATTTGCCCGCCGGCCGCGTAGTCGGTCCCGTCGTGGCCCAGGGCCGAGAGGATGCCCAGCGCGTCGCCGTTGTTGACGGCGCCCTCGCTGCCGATCGCCACGCCGTGGGAGCGCGCGAAGTTGAACGTCGGGGCTCCCGTCTGGGAGGTCGAGACGCGCCCCATGACGAGGTTGGGCCTGGTGCCCAGGTCCGTCCACAGCACCGCCCCCGGCGTGAGCGTGATGGTCGAGAGCACGAAGGTGTGCTGCGCGTTGCCGACGACCAGGGCCCCCGTTGCGGCATCGAGCTTGAGGATCTCGCTGTCGTCGAGCGGCGCGCCGCTGCCCTGCGCCTTGTCGGCCAGCGTCCCGTCGAAGCGCATGACCTCGTTGTCCACGACCGGCGGCGTCGGCCCGAGGATGTAGGGCTGCGTGACCTTCACGCCGACAACTCCGTGATGCGGGCGGTGCCCACGGCGGCGTCCCAAATGCCGTCGATGCGGCCCGTGTAGCCGTCGTCGATGAAGGCCGACTGCCCCGGCCGGATCGGCTGGCCGGTGAACGATGTGGCCGAGGCCGTCGCGCCGTACTTGAGCTTGAGCGTGGCCGAGACGGAGTCGTTGTGGATCATCGCGTAGTTGCGAGCCGCATTCGCGGACAGGATCGTCACGCTGCTCGCGCTCGCCGCCACGTCGGTCAGCGCCGAGGTGCCGGACTTGTTGGCCGACGTGACCGCGCCCGTGACCGTGACCGGATCAGAGACCGCCACCCACAGCGCGCCGACGTCGTTGACCTTCCACGGCGACCAGTCGCCGTCGGGCGGCGTCAGCGTGACGAGCGTGTCCTGGCGCACAGCCATCGGCGCGATGCCTACGGCGTTGCCGGCCTTGGCGTCGTCCTCGATGTAGAAGCGCAGCGCGGTGCCGCTCGGGTCGACGAGCAGCCCGAGCAGCGCCACGATGCCGGCCACGGTCTCGTAGCTGCTCACGTTCTTGCTCAGGCCGCCCACGGCGTCGAAGCCGGACAGCACCGAGCGCACGATGTTGGCCCCGTGCTCGGCGTTGAAGCTCTCCGAGAGCGCGTGCGCATGGCTCGTGGGCGGCGTCTTGTAGAGCTTGGTCTGCATGACCAGGTCGCCGCCCACGCCGCCGTCGGTGTAGCGGATACGGAAGAAGTCCATGAGCAGGGGCTCGTCGAAGTGCCGCGACTGCCCGGCGCCGAGCGCGTAGCTGTGACTGTGAATCGCCGTCGCCCCGTCGGCCGAGTGCTCGAACACCAAGCCATCGGCGGCTGACGCGGCGGTCACGGTGACGCTAATGGCGGCCTGCACCCGATCCCCCACCAGCGTCCACGCGCCCGTGAAGGTCCCGCCGGCGCCCAGGGTCTCGTCGGTCGAGTTGCTCCCGTCGATGATGCCGGTCTGCTGCAGGTCGGCCAGCAGCGGGATGAGCGCCTGCATCTGCCGCACCAGCTTGATGACATCGGCGTTCATGTCCTTGCCCTGGCGAGCCATCAGTCGCGCTCCCCGCGGATGCCGATGAGTGCGGACGGGACGTCACCCTCGTTGAGCTGCTCCCAGGCCGCCGAGACGTCGCTGAACACCGAGCCCGGCCACCCGACGATCACCGACACGGCCTCGTTGTAGGCCCGCCAGTCGGCCGCACCGAACCGCTCCTCGCCCGTCGTCAGGTGTCGGATCGCCACGCCGAGCTCGGCCGAGGCCGCAGCGCCCGGCGGGGTGCTGCCGGTGAAGATTCCCTGCAGCGCGCCCGAGAGCGTGCGCCAGTACGGGCTCATGTCCACGACCTCGCCCACAACACGCAGGCCGTAGTCGAGCAGGTCGTCGTCATCGTCTCCGCCGAACAGCGCCGCCCCCGTCAGCGTGAGCAGAGCCGGCGTCGAGAAGGTCACGAGCATCTTGGCCACGAAGCCGGCCCAGCCGAGCGGGTCGTTCTTGGCGAACTTCGCCCACGCCAGGCGGCTGTGCTGCAGCTTGAGGCTCGCGTCCGTGTAGAAGGTCGTGTACAGGCGCATCCACGGGTTGCCGGTCTCGAAGGTCGAGAGGTCGACCGGGTGCCCGCTGCCCTGCGTGCGGCGCACCGCCTCCTCGGCCTGCAGCACCGCCTCCTTCTCCAGCGCCTCGACGTCGAACCCGGAGCCAGCCAGCGCCTCCATGCTCTTGTGGTACTGACCCAGGAACGTGAGCACGTTGACGTGGTACTGCGCCAGCGTCGTGAAGATGAAGGCGCTCTGCACCAGCTGCGTGCGCAGGTGGTCGGGCGCGTTGGCGCGCAGCTCCGCGACCTCCCGGAACCAGCCGCCCTTGAGCTGGTTGACCATGAAGGGCGAGACGGAGGCGATCCACTTGAACGTGTCGGCCGGTCCCTCGAGCCATCGGCTCTGGCCCAGGAGCATGTGCTTGGCCCCGACGTCGAGCAGCGAGAGCCGCAACCCCTGGTACTGCTTGGCAGCCGTGGCCACGCGCAGGCCGAGGCGCGAGACGACAGCCGCGTAACGCAGGTTCGCCAGGCCGTGCTCGTAAGGCCCGCGCCCCGCCGCGCTCCCGGCGCCCAGCACGCGCAGGTGCGCGTCCATCGTGATCCACGCCTGGTTGCCGTAGTGGGCTTGGATCGCGTCCTTGACCGGGTAGCTGTTGAGCAGCCGGCGAGCGTCGACCAGCGCCGGCCGGAACGACAGGTCGTGGATCACGTTGTAGATGTGCCGCAGCACGACCTTCTCGGACAGGTGCACCGGCCGCAGCACGACGTCCAGGCGCTGCTTGGTGTGCCCCTGGCGCGTCATGTTGGCGACGCGCTTGCCGGCCAGGACCTGCGCGTAGGCGTCCTGGTCGCTGTCCAGGATGCCCTTGGCGTCCTTGTAGTCGATGGGGTGGTAGCCGCCCGACAACTGCAGGGTCTTGCCGTCGGCGCCCTTGACCGTGAACGGCAGCGCCTCGACTTTCTTGGTCTCGACCCCGCGGAACTTCGCTTCCATTTCCGCGACGGCCGGAAAGAACTCGTCGAAGAACTGGTGCCGCTCGTTGAGGAATGCCGCGTCGGCCGAGGTCAGCGTGGCGAGCGCCGCGTCGATGACGGCCTGTCCGAAGCGGAACAGCACGCGCTGGCGGCCCGTGCGGGACCCGTACAGCGAGGCGAGGTTGAGGATCTGCGCGCGCGAGAGCCTAACCCCCGCGACCTCGACCGTCTTGTTCATGGCCCAGCGCGCCTTGCGGTCGTAGTGGGCCTTCTTGAGCGCCAGGTACGCCTGGTAGCGCACCCGCATCTGCGTCGTCTCGTCGTCGGCCGCCGCCTGGAGCATGCGCATGTAGTGCCGCTGCCAGGAGCCTCCGTCCTGCTGGCGGTCGAACAGGCGCACGAATGTCGTCGCCTTGGTGCCCTCGTCGAACTTGCTGCCCTGCCGGATCGTGGCGGCCTCGATCCGCGCCGGGTCGTCCGACTCCTCGGGCTTGGGTGGCCGGCTCGCCGCGACGGCCTCGCCCAGCTCGAGCGCCAGCTCGTGCAAGCCACCCTCGCGGTCGGAGGTCATCAGGTTCTGGCTGTTGCGGGCGGCGGCCAGGATGCCGCGCGCCGCGTCGGTCACGTCCGCGAACTGCTCGACCGTCAGCTCGCGCCACGGGATCGAGGTCGTCTCCTTCATCAGCCAGCCGGCCGGCGTGACGATGAACCCGTTGTTGGCGATGTCCTTGGACCACTCGGACAGCGACTCGCGCCGCTTCTCGGCCTCGGGAGAAATGTAGGCCATCCCGAAGCGCGACAGCAGCGCGTACAGCTGGTCGGCGTAGCTGTAGCCCTGCGGGTCGGCCTTGATGAGCTCGGCCCGGATGCGGCCGCGGCTGAGCGCCGCCACGAAGTTGCGATCGGCCTGCAGGTCCTCCTGGAAGCCCAGCGCGATCCGGTAAGCCTCGCGGTTCAGGATCTCGGCGCGCTTGGCCTCGGCCGCCTCGGGCCACTTGCCGGCGGCCATGAGCTTGCTCGCCTTGGTCGACATCGCGCCCGCCGAGCGCAGGTAGGACCACGGGACCAGCTTGCCGACCGGGCTGCGCGCCACGATCGCCGCGGCCTCGCGGCGCAGGTCGAACAGCGTCGGGATCGAGGCCAGGGCCTTCCGGCGGGCCTGGGCGTCGGCCTTGCGCGCGGCCTTCTCGTCCTTCGCCTGCTTCTCGGCCTTGCCGGCGCGCCGCTCGGCGGAGCCGCGCTGGCGGGTCTCGGCCATGGCGAGGATGCGGTACTCGGCGTACAGGGCCTCGGACAGCTCGGGCCCGTTGACGGCCTGCTGGGCCGCCTCGCGCCGCTGGGAGCGCGTGAGCAGCTCGGGGAAGTCGCGCGCGAGCTCGGCCCGCGCGACGGTCGAGATCATCTTGTCCTTGTCCTGCGCCCCGATGAGCCAGCCGGCCAGCTGCTCGGTGCTCTTGGCGCCGAAGGTCTCGGCCGCGCCAGCGGGCAGCACGCCGCCCGAGTCGACGAGCGCGCCCATCGCGTCGAGCGCCCGGTATGCCTTGGCCGGGTACTCCCTCTTGGCCTCGGCGCGGTCGATCTTGACCGGCCCGGCGAGGGTCGGGTGCGGGCTGCCGTCGGGCAGCGTGCCCTTGGTGACCATGCTGTGCGCGATGGCCTCGGGGCGGCGCTCCCAGCGCCGCTCGACCTGCTGGCGGATGGCCTCGAGCTTCTCCTTGCGCTGGCGGCGCTTGAGCGTGGACTGGTCCTTGAGCAGCTGGAGGTTCAGGCGCTGCGTGGCCGCGTCCTTGGCGCCCTGGACCGTCTTGCGGTAGGCATCGTGCTGCTCAGGCGTCTCGAAGTGCTCGGGGCCCAGCAACGGGCCGCTGCCCTCCTCGGACTGCAGGGAGGCGATCTCGGCATCGGTGGCGAGCAGCCGGTCCATGACGGCCCGGATCTCGGGGCTGATCTCGATGTCGAGGTCGGCCACGGTGCGGTAGATGGACCGGATCCACTCCGCGAAGGTCGCGAGCAGCCTGCGCATCGCCTCCGACGGCGAGCGGCCCTCGTGGATGTAGCCCTCGAAGGTGCGGGCCCACTTCTCGTGCTGCTCGACCGTCAGCGGCTCGCCGGCCTTGGCGCCGAGGTAGGTGAGCGCCTTGGACCAGTCGTCCTTGAGGGCCTGCGGGGCGGCATCCTGCTCGGCCAGGCGGCTCAGGATCTCGAGGAAGAAGTGGCCGGCCTCGTGAAAGAACGTGCTGTCGTCGGCGCCCGCGTAGAACGTGAGCTTGAACAGCGGGCTGTCGTCCTTCGGCAGCGCGAGCGCGCCGCGTGGAGGCTTGCCGTCGGCCCCCTGCCGCAGCTCGTCCGTCTCCAACTCGTGCCCGATCTCCGCGATCCGGTCAATGATCTCCTCGCGCCGCGCGCGTTCCTTCGCGGTGCCCTTGCGGGATCGGCCGGTCGAGCGGCCGCTGTCGCCGCCGAACTCCAGATCCTCGAGCTCGGTCTCGAGCGCGATCTGCTCGGCTTCGAGCGACGCCCGGTCGAAGCGGTGCGGGCTGTCGTGGAAGGCGGGCTGGTACAGCTCCTGGTAGAGCGTGGTCGGGTCGTCCAGCCGCACGATGTCCTGCCCGCGCGTGACCGCGTTGAGCGTCGACGCCATCCCCGCGCCCGTCGGCACGAACCACCGCCGCTTGTACTGGTGCGTCTCCTCGAACACGCCGGCCCGCGTCAGCGCCGCCATGTGCGCGAAGGTCGGGCCCTCGAGCTGGATGCGCGGCTCGCCCGCGACCATCGCCCTGCGCAGCACCCAGCCGTTGCTCAGGGTCGCCTGCTTGCCGGCCAGGATCGCCGCGCCCAGCGCCTCGCCACCAATCTCGATCTTCTTGCGCCCCGCGCCCAGCTTCTCGAGCGTCGCGTCGAGCCGGTCGTTCGGGATCTGCCGGCCGATCGCCCGCGTCTTGTCGTCCAGCGTCACACGGAACACGTTGCCCTTGTCGGGCAGCCGGTCCCAGATGGGCAGCAGCATCCCCGTCAGCAGGTGGACCTGCTCCTCGCGCGTGTCGGGTGTCTCGTCGTACTGCGCGTTCCACAGCCGCTCGGCCTCGTCCAAGCCGGCCACGGGGCGCCACTCGCATGTGCGCGAATACTCCCCGAGAGTCCACGTCGGAACCGCCTTACCGCGCCCGCCCGGTCCGTACATCGTGCGGACCTGCTCGACGCGGCCAGTCCTGGTCTCGGTGTGGTTGCGCGGCGCCGCAGCTGCCCACACCTTGCCCGACTCCTCGTGCACGAAGAAGTCCTCGGTGGCGTAACTGCCCTTCGCGCGAGCCCATGACGTCCGCACGCGGTCGTGCGTAGCCGTCAGCGACAGCATCCGCGTCTCGGCTCCCGTCGCCTCGTCGGTCCGCACGAGCACGTTGTCGTCGAGGCGCACGGCCTTCGCCTTCAAGGTCTGCACCCCGGCGTCGTAGTCGCCGCGCGCGATGGCGTCCTCGATCAGTCTCGCCATTCGCTCCTCGAACCCGGCGAACCACTGGCCCTGCCGCACGACCGGCGTCGCCAGGATGCGGTTGAGGAAGCGCGTCACGGACGGCACCTCCTTGTCGCGCAGCTCCCCCGTCCTCTTGTCGAACAGACTGGCCAGCCCGAGCTCGACCGTCAGCGACTCGTCGTTGAAGCCCTCGACCTCGCCGCCGTGGATGTCCTGCACGAGCGCCCGCACGGCCGGGTTGCCGTAGGGCCCTTCCAGGTTGTCCGTCTCCGTGAACACCGACGCGCCGGCCTGGCGCTGGCCCTTGGTCAGCGCGCCGAGCTGCTCGATGCGCCGCGCGATCGAGCTGATGAACCGCTTGTGGCCCGGCAGGTTGGTCGAGAACAGGACGTACTGCGGCGGCTGCTTCTGGTTGGTGCGGTGCGTGCGCCCGAAGCCCTGGATTGCTCCGTCCGCGACCCAACCGGCCTGCATGACGTAGTGCATCCGAGTCCGCTGGTTCTGCGCGCGCAGGTCGGCGTGGTAGGAGGCTCCAGTCCCGCCGGCCATCGAGAACACGAGGACCTGCTTCTTGTCGCCCTGGAAAGCCGCGATCTCGGCGCGGTTGGCGGCGTCCGGGCTGCGCGACTCGATGAGCTGCCGGCCGTCCTTGTAGATGATCCGCTTGTGCCGACCCGTGACCTCGGCCACGGTGTCGGGCCCGAACTCCTGCATGATGAGGTCGATGGGGCCAGCGGGGACGCGCAGGTCGTTCAGGTCCGTGATGAGCGCGTCGCGCGCCGCCACGGCCTCGGCGCTGATGACCGGGTTGCCGGCGCTGTCGACGACCGGCCGCTTGCTCTCGTTTCCGTTCTCGTCGACGTAGTCCTCCCAGACCTGCACCGGGTAGGAGTCCTGCACGAGCTTGATGAGGTCGTCCTTGGGCCCGATGTCGAGATCCTCGAGCTCCTCGCCCTCGGCGTCCTCGTCGGCGCGATCTGCCTCGGCCTGGTCGAGCCGGCCGGCGTAGTGGTTGACGAGCTGCATCACGACCGCGTGCCCGGCGTCGAGGTCCTTGTGCGCGCGCGCGATGAGCGTCGGCATCTGCATCGCGTTCATGACCTGGTCGAAGAAGCGCAGTTGCGTGCCGTAGAACCGCCCGCGCATCGACGTGCGGACGTGGGCCGGCGCGTTGGTCGTCCCCAGCGCGGCGTCGAGGTTGGCGTAGACGATCGACCACGCCTCAGCGAGCCGGTCGTAGATGACCGTCTGCTCCTCGGTCAGCTCGTGCTCGACGCGCTCGTACTCCACGCCCTTGAGGGACAGCGTGCGCGCGAGGTAGACGCCGAGCTGCTTCATGTCGCGCGCCACGAGCTCCATCGCGGCGAGGCCGCCCGTGGCGATCTTGGAGACGAAGTCGAGCCCGTTGGCGAACGGCGTGCCGTCGCCCCACAGCCCCAGGCGCTCGAGGTAACCGAGGTTGCTGACGTCGGTGGCGCCCGTGGCCGAGAGGTAGACCACGCGCGCATTCGGGAACGCCTTGCGCAAGTGCAGGCCGGCGAGCGCCCGCGCCGCGGCACTCTTGGGGCCGCGCAGCCCCTGGCCGGCGAAGGTGTTGCCCATCAAGTGCGACTCGTCGAAGGCGATCACGCCGTCGAAGTCGGCCGGCAGCCAGCGCTTGAGCTGGTCGAGGCGCGGGGCCTTGCCGGGCAGCGCCGTCATCTTCCCGTCGGGCTGGAATGTCGCGCCGCTCTTGAGCGCGTCGTAGGTCAGGAAGGCGATGCCGTCGGTGGCCGCGATGTCGGTTCGGCTCTTGACCTTGCCGACGTTGAACAGCTTGGCCTTGTCGCCGCCGATGTCCTCCCAATCGCGCAGCGCGTCGTCGAACAGCTTCTTGTTCTTGCTGATCCACACCGCGCGCCGGCGCCCGCGCTGCCAGTTGTCCATGATGACGCCGGCGGCGATGCGGCCCTTGCCGACGCCCGTGCCGTCGCCCGACATCATGCCCTTGCGCTCGCCGCTGGGAAGCGTCTCCTCGTGTGCCTGGCCGGTGTAGGCGATGAACTCGACCTGCGCGTCGGAGAGCGCCGCGATCGCCTTGGCCGGCAGCTTCGGGACGTAGTGCAGCGCCGGCGCCTTGACCGACTTCATGGCCGAGCTCTCGACCAGCGGCGTCGCGTGCGGCGGGCTGGCCTCGAACGGCCTGTACTGCGGGCGGTAGGTCTCGAAGATCGCGGCGTCGTCGGCCGAGAGATCGGCCTGCGCGTCGACGACGGGCGAAAGCGCTACCCGAGGCTCGGGCTGAGCCCTGGCCGGGGCGGCGGGTAGTTGTCCCGCATCGACATCTGCTCGTGCAGGTGCAGCAGCGCCTGGACCGCCGCCTCCTTCGGGTCGCGCTGGTTGAGCGGAGGGACCTCCCCCAACTGCCGCAGCGCCGCCTCCCGGTTCCTGCGCGACAGGTAGTACAGCTCCGCCGTCCGCTGCTCCAGGAACGGCCGCAGGTCCGGTCGCAGGTCGCCCCAATCCCCCTCGAGCGCCAGCATCGCCAGCCGCACCACCGGGCTGACGGCCGGGTCGGGCGACTGCTCCCGCAGCTTGCGCAGCTGGCTGAGGGCCTGCTGACTCGGCGGGTCGTTCCAGGGCGGGACGGGCATTGCGGACCTCCAGCAGCGTATCCGATAGCGCCTCGAGCGTG
>Ga0137323_1000476_pt1 | contig 11345 bp, 16 predicted proteins | sample EasRivERMZT423_2_FD_102285 | JGI IMG/M metagenome (GOLD analysis project Ga0137323, IMG submission 102285) | Soil microbial communities from meander-bound floodplain in the East River, Colorado, USA - East River MetaG ERMZT423_2 | ecosystem: Environmental > Terrestrial > Soil > Floodplain ... | reverse complement strand
GCGCGCGCCGCCCACATCAGCGGCGGAATCATGAACGGCAGCACGAGCACCGCCAGCAGCAGCTCGGACACGCGCGTGCGCACCGTCATGGCGCTGAACAGCGTGCCCACCGACACGAATCCGATCGTGGCGAGGACGATCACCAGCGCCAGCGGCGCGGCGTAGGGCCAGACGGCGACGTTGAAAAACAGCGCCAGGAGCGGGACGCCGATCAGCTCGACCGTCCCCACGAACACGAGGTTCGCGATCAACTTGCCGAGGTAGATACTGGCGCGGCCGATGGGCGCGAGCAGCAGTCCGTCGAGCGCCTGGTTCTCGAGCTCGAGCTGGAACGCCCGATTGAGCGCCAGCACCGCGGCGAAGGTGAGCGTCACCCACAGGATGCTGGGCGCGAGATCGATCGCGGCCACCGCGGTCGGATCGCGCGCGAACGTGAACACGAGCAGCACGAGAATCACGAACATCACCGCCGAAATGATCGCGGTCCGCGAGCGGTATTCGATCACGAGATCCTTGGACGCCACCGCCCAGGTGTGGCGCACTACCTCAGGCAATCGCATTGCGGTACTCCTCGCCGACTTGCTGCGGCCCGCGCCCCGCGCGCGGCGCGAAGTGCACGAACCGTCCCGCGCGCATGAATGCGACGTCCGTCGCGAGCCCCGTGCCCTCTTCGACGTTATGGGTGACCAGCACGGTGGCGCGACCGGCTGCGGCGTGCTGCGCGAGCAGGCGGCCGAGCGTCTCCGCTGCCGTGCGATCGAGTCCCGTGAACGGCTCGTCGAGCAGCAGCACCGCGGGGTTGTGCACCAGAGCGCGCCCGATTGCAACACGCTGCACCAGCCCCCGCGACAGCGCGCGCACGGGACGATGGGCGTGCTCTTCGAGCCCCAGGCGCGCCAACAACTCGCCGGACGGATGGACATCGTAGAGCGACGCCCAGAAGCGGAGGTTCTCGCGCACGGTGAGCTGGTCGTACAGCTGAGCCTGATGTCCGATCCAGCCGATGGCCCGGCGCCCGCCCTCCACGTGCGCGCGACCCCGCTGCGGCCGGATCAGACCGGCCAGCACCTTGAGGAGCGTCGTCTTGCCGGCCCCGTTGGGCCCGAAGATGGCGAGCGTCTGACCTGGGCGCACCGTGAAGGAAATGCCGTCCAGGGCCCTGACCGAACCGAAGCTGTGGTGCAGCTCCTCAGCCAGCAGCATCGATGGCGGCCGCGAGCTCGCTCAGTTCGTACGGTTTGACGAGGTAGCGACTGTGCCCCAGATCGAGCACGTCCATCAGCGGCTCCATGCTCACGTAGGCGGTCGTTACGACCACGGGGAGCGTGGGGCGGGTCTCGCGGATGCGCTGCAGCAGCGCGATGCCGTCGGTGTCCGGGAGACGCATGTCGAGAACCAAGACGTCGGGCTGGAAGGCGTCCAACTGACGCATCGCCTCAGCCCCGTTTGGCGCGTGCGACATGGCGTACTTGCCTTGAAAGAAGCGCTCATAGGAGTACTGCAGAGCGGCCTCATCTTCGACGAACAGCACCTTCCGCGGCGGCATCAGGCCAATCTACTTCAGGAAACGCCGGTCTCCAATTCGAACAGATCGTCGAGCTTCGTGAGCACGAGCAGGAAGCGCAGCTCCTCGTTCGCCCCGCGCAGGCGCACGGTTTGCCGCCGCTCGGCGGCCTTGCGCTGGATCAGCATGAGCGCGCCCAGACCCGCGCTGTCGACCGCTCGCGTGCCCGACAGATCGATGACCAGCCGGCCCGCGCCTTCGGCCAGCCCGTCCAGAACATCTCCGGCGGCGCGGCGAAACGCCGTGCGGGAGTCGAGATCGAGCCGCTCCGGCGCAGCGATCGTTTTCTCTACAGGTCGTGTAGACATCAGAGTGTTATCCACGCACTCGTCCTATGCCACTCCAGTGCCATACCTTCTAAGACGTGCTGCATCAACCGCTTGGCACAAACGCGTGAGCGCGCTCACGCGGCGGCGTTGCCGCATAGCGAGCGGGCCGGTGCAACTTGCTAGAGTCATCCTCTTCCTTAATATCCCGAACCATGGCAACTGAGCGGATCGAAACACTCCTCGACGAGCAGCGGCGCTTCCCTCCCCCCGGTGCGTTCACAGCCCAGGCGCATGTACGTGATAGCTCGCCGTACGAGCGCGCGCGCCGGGATCCAGAAGGTTACTGGGCCGACTGGGCCAGGCAACTGGAATGGACAACTCCCTGGACGCAGGTGCTCGAATGGAAGCCGCCTCACGCCAAGTGGTTCCTCGGTGGCAAGCTCAACGCCTCGGTGAATTGTCTCGACCGGCACGTGCGCGCCGGCCGGGGCGGCCGGGTGGCGCTCATTTGGGAAGGCGAGCCCGAGGGGGAGGTCCGCCGCATCACGTACGCGGAGCTGCATCTCGAGGTCAACAAGTTCGCGAACGTGCTGAAAGGCTTGGGAATAGGGCGAGGGGATAGGGTCGCGATTTATCTCCCCATGGTTCCCGAGGTCGCGGTGGCGATGCTCGCGTGCGCGCGCATCGGCGCGGTGCATACCGTCGTGTTTGGCGGGTTCTCGGCCGAATCGCTGCGGGACCGGATCAACGACGCGGGCGCCAAAGTGCTGGTCACGGCCGACGGGGGGTACCGGCGCGGTGCGATCGTGCCGCTCAAGCAGAACGCCGACGACGCCCTCGCCGGGACGCCGAGCATCGAGCACGTCGTCGTGCTCCGGCGCACTGGGCAGACCGTCACCTTCAGGACGGGGCGCGATCTGTGGTGGTCGGAGCTCATGAGCCGCGCCGCGCACGACTGCCCGCCCGAGCCGATGGACGCCGAAGCTCCCCTCTACATCCTCTACACGTCGGGGACCACCGGAAAGCCCAAGGGCATCCTCCATACCACCGGCGGCTATCTGACGCACGTCTACGCCACGACCAAGTGGGTTTTCGATCTCAAGGATGCCGACGTGTTCTGGTGCACGGCGGACGTCGGCTGGGTCACGGGCCATTCGTACGTCGTGTACGGCCCGCTGGCGCTCGGCGTGACGGAAGTGATGTACGAGGGCGCGCCCGATCATCCCACCAAGGATCGGTTCTGGGCGATCTGCGCGAAGCACGGCGTCACGGTGTTCTATACGGCGCCGACGGCGATCCGCGCCTTCATGAAGTGGGGCGTGGAGCTCCCGGCGAAACACGACCTCTCCACGCTGCGGCTGCTCGGATCGGTGGGCGAGCCGATCAATCCAGAGGCCTGGATGTGGTACCGGGAACACATCGGCGGTGGGCGCTGTCCGATCGTGGACACGTGGTGGCAGACGGAGACGGGCGGGATCATGATCACGCCGCTCCCCGGCGTGACCGCGACGAAGCCCGGATCGGGGACGGTGCCCTTCCCCGGGATCGAAGCCGTGTTGCTCGACGGCGAAGGCACGGAAGTGAAGGTCGGCGGCGGATACCTTGCCATTCCCAGACCGTGGCCCGGCATGCTGCGCACGATCTGGGGGGATGACGAGCGCTACCGCAGCGTCTATTGGAGCAAGTGGCGGAATACGTATTTCCCCGGCGACGGCGCCAAGCGGGACGACGACGGCTACTTCTGGATTCTCGGACGGGTCGACGACGTGCTCAACGTGGCCGGCCATCGCATCGGCACCATGGAAGTGGAGAGCGCGCTCGTGGATCATTCCGCGGTCGCCGAAGCGGCCGTCGTGGGACGGGCGCACGACCTGAAAGGTCAGGCGCTGGCCGCGTTCGTCACCTTGAAGGAAGGCAAGCAGGGCACTGAGGCGCTGCGTGAAGAGCTGAAGCAGCACGTCGCGAAAAAAATCGGCGCGCTGGCGAAGCCGGACGACATCCTGTTCTCGGCCGACCTGCCGAAGACGCGCAGCGGCAAAATCATGCGACGGCTGCTCAAGGACATCGCCGAAGGCCGAGCCCTCGGCGATACGACTACGCTCGCGGATCCCGCGGTGGTGGCGAGGCTCCGCGATCAGTACGAATCGCAGGAGACCTGAGCGACAACAGCGACACGATCCAGATCGCGGTAATGATCACCGCGCTGCCGACGCACCAGCGGCAGATCGCGTGAATCACGAATAGCTCGAGAGAGGTGAGGTACGCCGTAAACAGCACGCCCACCGTCGCCAGTCCCACCAACATGAGATTCCATTTCGGCTCGGCCAGGGCGGCGGGGCGGAGCGCGGCGAGCGCCACGACGAACACCATCAGATACCCCACCACGCCATAGAACGCGACGGGAAATCCGAGAAACACGGCCCAGGGACTCGTTTGAACGGTGTCACACCCTCCCGTGCCGCACTTGATCGGTCCACCGAACCCGAGCGCGTGCAGCCAGAGATAGAGAGCGACGAACAGGCCGACGAGCGCGAGCAGCGCGATCGCCTGGCGGTACCGCATCAACGCCGAGCGGGACCGGACGCGATGATGCTATCCACCACAGCCTTGAGGTCGTCGGACGTCGGCAGGCGGCGGAACTTCAGCTGCTTTCCATTCGCGAAGAACGTCGGGGTTCCATCGACGAGCACCTGGTCGCCTTCCTGCCGGCTGAACTCGATGCGTTGGGCGTACCGGCCCTCGTTCATGCACTGGTCATACGCGGTGAGCTCGACGCCCGCCGCCCTGGCGAGATCGCGGAACAGCCGCGAGGGATCCTTGCCGGTCTGCGCCCACTGATGATTGTAGAACAGCTGATCGTGCATCTCAAAAAACTTGCCCTGCGCGCCCGCGCATTGCGCGGCGTGCGCGGCGAAGCGCGAGTAGCGGTGGTTGGGCAGCGGGAAATCGCGATAGCGCCACCGCGCCTTGCCGGTATTGATCAGCTGTTCTTTGATCGTGGGCATCTGGATGATGGCGAACGAGGCGCACACGGGGCACTCGAAGTCGAGATACTCCGTGATTTCGACGGGGGCATTATCCGAGCCGAGCGAGTAGCCCCGGAATCCGTCGTCGCCGACCGTGGGCGGAGCGCCCGTCGCAGCCGCCGGCGCGCCGCCACCGGACCTCAGCATCGTGAACGTCCCGACCGCCAGCACCACCGCAAGGCATGCCAACACGACATAGAATCGATTCATTCCTGGTTGTCCCGTTTCCAAGGCTCGTCGTCTTCCGGGTCGTCGAGCGACAGCTCGCGCATCGCATCCTCCACGATCCGGCGGTTTTCCGCGACTTCCGGCGTGTCATACGTGATGCGGACTTCGTAGTGAAACAGCTCACTGCGCGCGTTGCCAAATAGTTTTTGCAGTTCCGGCGCCGAATCGAGCAGGTGCCCGGTCCGGTCCAGCTCCTGTATCCGCTCAGCTAACGCCCGCAGCAGCGCGACCAGGCGTTGCGCGCGTTCCGGTCCGTACACTTCTTCGCTCATCGGTCCCTCCTGGAACACGGGAACCCGTGCTCCCGATGTGGCATTATACCATACAACCCATTATCTTGCGGCGCCGTTTTTTCCGACGTCCTCATCGAAAGGAAACGTCCTGCATGGCTAAAAAGCGTGGTGAGCCCCGGAAGTACGCGATTCCCACGAGCTTCGAGCAAGCACGCGACGAGTTGTTCTCCCACATTCTTCGCTGCGGCGTGTTGGAAGCGGCATCCGAACATCAGAAGGAATGGTTTGACGATACGTTGCTGTATCTTGCGGATCGCTTTACCGACCTGACCGAGAACGAGCTGAGCGAGCTACGCGTGCTGGGCGAGCGCTATTGCCGCCCCGTCGTGCCCCGCACCGCCCCCGTCGGCGCCGACGCCTGACCTAAGCTCAGGTGCTTCGCCACCAGCTCGGAAACCAGCGCGCCCGCCACCCGACCGCGAGCCGCACGCCCCCCGCGAAGCCGCTTTCGATGAACCACCCGTGCCGCCGTCCCGGCGCCTGTTCGGCGCCGACCACGAGCGCCACAAAGCCGCGCCCCGGTGCGCCGTGCCGGCCGAGGAACGCCCCCCCGACGCCCGCGTAGAGGCCGTGGCCCGAGCGTGCGGACGAATTCAGCATGACGTGGAGCGTGAGCTGGGCGCGCACCGCCGCCGCGTCCTCGGGCGTCGCGACGCCGCCCGCGACCGCGAGCGCGAGCCGGGTATCGCTGCTCGGCCGATGGGCGACACCCAGCTCGGCACCGGCGAAGGTCTCCCGGGCCAGAGCGGCCGCGGCCCCCAGGCTCAGCTCCGTGGTCGTCAGCTGCTGGGACTGCAGTGCCAGCATCGGCAGAAGGCACAACAGGCTAGGCAATGCTGACGTCGTAGCTGATGGGGATGTCCGGCGCGAGCGATGCGACCACGGAACAATATTTCTCCAGCGAGAGCTCGATCGCGCGGCGCGCTTTCACCTCGTCGATCCCTTCCCCACGCACGGAGACCTGAAACGCGATCGCCGTGAACCGCCGGGGTGGCTCCTCGCGGCGCGTGCCCCGAACAGTGATGTCCAATGCCTCGAGCTGGACGCGCTGCTTCTGCAGAATGATGACGATATCGGACGCGGTGCAGGTTGCCGCCGCGAGCAGCAGCAGCTGCACCGGTGACGTCGCCACTTTCGTGTCGCCGTCCACGAGAATGGAGGGCTGTCCCGGCCCGCTCCCTTCAAACTGGAGCTCGCCGAGCCAGCGCATCGACACTTCGGCGATGGGAGCGGCCATCAGTTCCCACGCCGCGTGGTCAGCCCGATGAACAGGCGGTGCTTGTCCAGCGCGTCCAGTGCGCGGTATTCCAGGAGCCAATTGAACGTCGAACGATATCGCAGCTCGAAACCGAACGTGAAATTGAACCAGAGGTCAGGGCACTGCGGATCGTCGCCGCACCCCTCGCGCCCCGCGACCGAGAGGCCCAATCCGATGTAGGGAGTCGCGACTTCTTCGTCTTCCGTGAAGCGCCACATCGCATCGAAGCTGCCGGCGTATGTATTCGGTCCGTTGAAGACGCCGAGCTCGAAGGCCGGGCGCATCCGCACCCGGCTCGTGAACAGGTCTCCGATATCCAGGGTCGCGCCGAGGATGAACTGGCCGTCGCTGCGCAGGTCCACCCCGCCGCGCACGCCGAATCCGAACATCCCGATCCGCGTGCCGCTGTGACCGGTGTTTTTCGGCGGCACGAAGTCCTGCGCTGCCGCGACACGCGCCGCGAGCATCATGGCAGTCAGCAACACGACTCTTCGCATCACAGTCTCCGTTCCTCGGCCGTGCGGGCGGCGGCGCGGCCATAGTCCCAGATTGCGTACACTGCGATCGCCGCGCTGGCCCAGGCAAGCGGGCGCACGTGCGGAGATTCGGCGATCGCGGCCACCAGGGTCAGCAGCTGCGCGATCGTCACCGCCTTGCCGCCGGCCCGCGCCGGCACGGCGACCGGCCGGCGCAGGAGCCACGTCGCCACGAAGCCCAGCACGGCCAGCAGATCGCGCAACAGCACGCCGATCAGCTCGTACCACGCGAGCAGCCCGCGCCGCGCGATCGTCACGAACGCCGTCACCATGAATACCTTGTCGGCGATCGGATCGAGTATCGCACCCGCGCGCGAGGAGCCCAACCGGCGCGCCAGCATCCCGTCGGCCACGTCGGTCGCCGCCGCCGCCGCAACGATCGCGAGCCGCCACCCGGGCGATGCCACAATCGGAAACAGGACGGCGAGCGGAAACCGCACCAGTGTGAGGGCGTCCGCTACCGCGAAACGCGGTTTCACCGTACCTTAGCCTCCGTGGACGTCAAGCTGCTGAAGCAAGCGGCCATCTTCCAAGATCTGGACGACGGCGAGCTCGCGCGAGTCGCGGAAGTCTGCCGCGAACAAAAGTTCACCGTCGGCCAGTATGTCTTCAGGGAAGGCGAGCCGGGCAACCGCCTGTTCCTGATTTCGGAGGGGGAGGTCCGCATCTCGCGAACCATCCCCGGCTCCGGCGAAGAGGCGCTGGCGGTGCTCAAGCCGGGCGCGTGCTTCGGGGAAATGTCGATCTTCGACCGCTCCGAGCGCTCGACCGACTCGATCGCCAACACCGCCTGCACCCTGATCACGATCTCCCGTTCCGATTTCGAGCTGCTCCTCGACTTCAATCGCGATATCGCCTACAAGGTTCTCTGGTCGGTCGTGCGGCTCCTGTCCGCGCGGCTCCGCGTGACGAACGACAATCTGCGGTCGTTCCTCGCGATGTCCATGTTCTAACGGAGGTTCCCCTGAACGCATTGACGCCGTATGCGGCCTTCTTCATGCGCCTGGCGGTGGGCGGGGTGTTCCTGGTCCACGGGATCGGCAAGTTCGAGCGCGGCATCGGCGCAACCGCGAGCTTCCTCTCCGCGCACCACTTCCCGTTCGCCTCGATGTTCGCGGTCATCCTCATCACGGTCGAGACCGTCGGCGCCCTCTGCGTCCTGCTTGGGATCCTGACGCGCGCCTGGGCCATCGCAATGGGCGTCGTTATGGTCGGCGCCATCCTCGCGGTCAAGCTGCCCGGGCACCAGAACTTCGAGCTGGAAGCCCTGCTGCTCGCCGGCGCGGTGACACTCGTGGCTCTGGGTGACGGGCCGCTCTCCATAGCCGTACGGTTCAAGCGCCCGCCTTCGTAACGGCGCGATGCGAGAAGCACGATGCGGGATGCGTGGGTGCCTGCACGCATCCCGCATCCCGCATCTCCTATCCCGTATCCCGCTAGTGCAGGATTCTCAGAACCCCGGCATCGGCACCGGCACGCAAGAAGCTCTCCGGGTCCGTCGCCGGGATGGCGACGCCGGTTTGTTTACGCCACCGCTTGGCGCTCGCTTCCATGTACTCCTCCAGCGAGCCGGCGGCCCACTCGGCCGCGTCGTCCTTCATTTGGCGCACGATGTCTTCCCACGTGCCGACGTAGGTGGACCCCGAGATCGTGCTCACCCGGTGCATCTCTCCCACCGGTGATCCCTTGTACTTCATGCCCTGCAGCTCGGTGAGCAGCGTGCCGAAGAGCTCGAGCTGGCGGGGATCGCGGATCTGGCCGTCGGGTCCCATCGCTTCGATTTCCGAAAGCAAGAGATCCTCCGGGGCGGCTTCGCCCGCGAGCTCGTTGAGACGCTCGTTCCAGGGCACCAGCTCGGGATCCTCATCGGGCAGCCGGTACACGCTTTTCTTCAGCTCGACGAGACGCCAGATCGCGAGCGCGTCGTAATGCTCTTCGGGCCCGGTCCGCTCGAGATGAAACAGCGCCGCCTCGTACTCGCCGCGATCGTACAACAGGTTCGCCAGGTAGATGCGCGCTTCGCCCAGGCTCGGGTCCAGCTCCAGCGCGCGCCGCAGCCAGTGCAGGCTGCCGCCTTCATCGGCGAGCCGGTGCGCCGCGTACCCCACGCAGGCTGCGGCGTCGGCGGAATCGGGATGCGCGCGCAACGCGCCTTCGAAGAAGCGCCGCGCTTGATCGAGCACGGCTTCGCGAAACAGCGCGCGGCCGATCTGCAGCATCAAGTCGTGATCGTCCTGGAAGCCGAGCGCGAGCACGCGGTCGAAGCAGGCGAGCGCGCCGGCGCGATCGCCGAACTTCAGCAACACTTCGCCGAGGCCCGCGAGGGTATCTTCGTGATCGGGATCGAGGCCGCGCGCCTCTTCGAACGCGCGCCGCGCCCACGCGTACTCCTCGCGCGCGAGCCGCGCGTATCCCATGCCGACATGCAGCTCGACGGCGTGCGGATAGAGTGCGAGGCCATCGCGCAGCGTCTCTATGGCCTCGTCGTATTGTCCTTCGTTGTAGAGCTGATGCGCGCGTTCGTCGTATTCGTCGGAACTGAGGAACTGGTCCGACATCGAACGGGTCCCCCCGGGAAGGTTGTGCTATGATAAGAAACGGGGCACTGTTACACAAGCGATGACGGCCTCGGCGATTTCCACGATAGACGGCGGCTCAGCGACCTCTCCCGGCGGTTTCACCGCCGCCGCCGCGCACGCCGGCTTGAAAGCGGACGGCGCGCTCGACGTCGCGCTGCTCGTGAGCGCGACGAGCTGCGCCACCGCCGGTGTGTTCACCAAGAACGCGCTGCGCGCCGCCCCCGTCATCTACGACGCCGAGATGCTGGCCGACCGGCCCGGCCGCATCCGCGCCGTGGCGATGAACGCGCGCGTCGCCAATGCCTGCACAGGCGCCCCCGGTCTCGAGGCCGCGCGCGCCATGGCCCGCGCCGCCGAAGCGGCAGCCGGTCTGCCACCCCGGACAGCCCTCGTCCTCTCGACCGGCGTGATCGGTGTGTCGCTCCCTGTGGATAAAGTCGACCGCGGGCTGCGCGCCGCGGCTGCGAAACTGTCGCCGGCAGGGGGTGGCGATGCCGCGCGCGCGATCATGACGACCGATACCCGGCCCAAGCACTGCGCGGTGCGGCTCGAAACGCCGAACGGCCCGATTACGATCGGCGGCATGGCCAAGGGCGCGGGCATGATCCATCCCGACATGGCCACCCTGCTCGGCGTGCTCACGACCGATGCCGTCTCCGAGCCCGTGACGCTGCGTCCGTTCTGGAAACGGATCGTGGATCGGACCTTCAACGCCATCTCCGTGGATGGGGACACGAGCACGAACGACACCGCGCTGCTCCTCGCCAACGGCCATGCGGGGGTCGACCCCTCGCGCGACGGCGCGACCTGGAAGCTGTTCGAGGAAGCGGCCACCGAGGTGGCACGCACGCTCGCGCTGGCGGTGGTCGAGGACGGCGAGGGCGCGACCAAGCAGCTCCAGATCCAGATCGTGGGCGCGCAGACGGAGGCCCATGCGCGCGAAGTGGGGCGCGCCATCGCCCGTTCGACGTTGGTGAAAACCGCGGTTTTCGGCGGCGATCCCAACTGGGGGCGCGTGCTCGCGGCCGCCGGCGTCGCTGGGGTGGCGCTCGTCGCCGACCGCGTCAGCCTCGAGGCGGCGCTCGACGATGGCTGGCTCACCCTCGCCACCGGGGGCGCGACCGCGCTGGCCGATCCCGCAAAAGCGCGCGCCATCTTCCAGCAGAAAGCCATCCGCCTCCGGCTCGACCTGGGACTCGGTCGATCGGAGGCGGTGGTATGGACCTGCGATCTTTCGCCGGACTACGTCCGGATCAACTCCGACTACACATCGTAAAAAGCTAGACGTCTAGACGTCGAGACGGCTAGGGCGCCTGAAGGGTCTCCCGCGCCGCGGCCAGGAACGTCGTGGCGCGAATGCCGGCGTTTGTCATGCCGCCCGCAAACGCTTCCAGCGTCGCCTGGGCCCGGCGCCGGTAAGCGGGATCCGCCGTCACGGTGGACAGGTTGGCGAGGAAGCGCGCGGCGGCCGCGTTGGCACCGGGGAGCACGTCGTCGAATACGTGCTTCGTACGATCGCCCAGCACCGTGGGCGCGGGGGATGGGGACTCCTGTGGCGTGGAGGCTCCATCGTAGTAGCCGCCGAGGGGATC
>Ga0137323_1000474_pt1 | contig 11405 bp, 9 predicted proteins | sample EasRivERMZT423_2_FD_102285 | JGI IMG/M metagenome (GOLD analysis project Ga0137323, IMG submission 102285) | Soil microbial communities from meander-bound floodplain in the East River, Colorado, USA - East River MetaG ERMZT423_2 | ecosystem: Environmental > Terrestrial > Soil > Floodplain ... | reverse complement strand
GGCTTTGAGTCGTCTGCGTTCCAGTTCATCAAAATCGCGTTCGACGCCTTTGGGATTACCCATGCCAGAAGACTAACACCAGAAGTCGCCATTGTCACTATATTATGCGAATGTCAGTAGGAGTGATCGTCACGTCGGTAGCGCAATCATCCGGCCCATCGCGCTTCATAAATCTTTGGCTTTGATCTCGGCTCCACGCTCCATCAGCGTGTTAAAAAGGTCACTTGGCAAACCAGGAGTGCGGTTCTTGTGATGCCGTTTGATGACATTGTGCGGATTCAGGATCAGAGCAAAACTGAACTCTCCGTTTGAGCCAGATTTCAGTTCAATAAAACCGAGCTTGGCCAGCGTGCGCAATCTGCTCTTCCACGATTGCTCGCGACGTTGTCCGCGATACCCGGCGTAAAAAGCCATCTGCGTATGCTTCTCCAACTTCACAAGACTTTCGTTGTGCGCACGGCACCAGAGATCGAGGTAAGCGCGAGAGACTGGCTTCCCTTTTGCCAAATGATCCATGATCTGCAAAATCAACGGAAATGTCCGTGGCATGATGGTGAATCCGGTTTGTTTCTGCCGCGCCCACAAGTCCTCTTCTTTGATGTGCGGCCAGAGCTTGGTCCTCAGTTGGACGTACTCCGCCGCAATTCTCGCGTTTCTCGATGTATTCATATTCGTAAATTTGGGCGGGCCAAGGTTTGGACCCCTGGCCCTTCGCTCCGTGAACTTTGTGGTCTTGGAGTGTGGCCGTCCTGTTTTGGAAGCAGGCTTCCACACTCTCCGGAGCGCGCCATCAGAGTCCACGGCGTTTGCCTTCGCTGCAATGATTCGGCTAGCAAGGTGTATGACCGGAGCTGTCGCGGCGCAAGATTTTGCGAGCATGTCGGACGCATCACTTCGCACACTCAAATTTGACTTTGCACGAAGAGGATGAGGTTGGCCGTCGAAATAGGTCTGTTTAACGGCTTTCCTTCATGCGCACTGGTATTCATGCGTAATCATGCGTGCTTGCATGTGCTCGTGGTTCTCGTGCGTGTTCCAAGTGTACGCATTTTTAGTAAACGATTTTTATCTGCACCAAGCTTAGACCCAAATCTCCGCCCCTTCCGCGAGTTCATTCGGCACCATCGCCTGATGCTGCCAGTGCTCGCTCTGTTTCACTTTCTCCACGAATTCGGGCCGGACCATTTTCGCGCGGCCGGTGACGCGGCCCTCGGCTTCGGTTCGCAGGTAGAGGCCCTCCATCCAGTGGTCCATCTGGCCGGTCAGCGGATTGTCGAAGGCGCTGCCGAAGGCGGACGGGCCGATCAACGAGCGCAGTTCATCGGCGGTGGCCGCGCCGCGATGAATCACCGGGACAGTGTGGATGCCGGTGCCTTCGAGCAATGCGAGCCGCGATTCGAGAGCGAGGAATTGCCCGGCGTCCTTGTCGTAGATGTCGAACTCGAAGAAGTAGTGCGGCAGCTTCCGGTAATGGACGGAGTGCTTCGCGTAGAGCCATTCGCCGTAGAGAATGAACCGGGCGCCGAGCATCGCTTCGAGCGCGGGACGTTTCACGGAGGTCCATTGCTTGAACAGGTCGTACTGCGGATGCATGCCCTCGGTGATTTCGTGGCCGCGGCACTGAAGCACCATCCGTCCGCGCGAGATGAAGTGAATGCCCACGTTCGTGCCGTCGATTTTCTCTTCCACGATGAGCGATGGGTCGGCGATGAACGCCTCGGATTCCTTGCGGCCAAGGTGCTTGTCATCGTCCGTGCCCTTCGAGCCGAAGAGATGCGGCGTGCGCGGGTATTTGATGAAGTCGTCGCGGGTGGCGCCCATAATCTGACACTTTACTGATTCACCATTTCTCTCCTCGCATTCAGCAAAAACTCATTGGCCCAAGCGTTTGAAGAGGGTTGAGAGCTGAGGGTTGAAGGTTGCGTGATGGCGTCAAAGTTGCCTCTGGTTGTGCCATTGTTCGGTGCGCTTCATTTCGGCCTGGTGCGATAAGATGGACGCGTCTCCCGAAAGGCATCCGTGTCCACTGAACGAGGACCGGTTGATGCGCGGAGAGTGAGAGAGCGCTCCCGCAGGGCGTCGAGCATCCGCAGCTTTTCCGCAATGGGCCGTGCGGCTAGTTGACGGCGCAGGGCGCGCTTGCTTTCCAGAACCTTTTCCAGGTCGAAGCTCATGATGTGTCCTTGAGGAATTGTCGCTCGAATTGCCGCCAGCGGTCAATGAGTCCATGCCGTGCGAGAATGGCCTGAAAGCGGGAGACATCGAGCGCGCCGGCTTCGATGAACTGGAGCAGGCGGGCCTTGTCCTTGGCGCGACCGGTCTGGAGCGCGATGGTGGCGAGGTGCTCCGCGGTGAAGACCCGAGCAGGTGTCCCGTCCACGTCCCTCTCCACGGATTCCTGCAACGCTTCCTGCACGAGCGGAGTTCCCGGCGGCAGGAACTGGACGGGCCAGCCGGCCACGACGATGTATTCGCCCTGCATCATGCCGCCCTGCTTCTTGAGGTATTCGAAGATGGGCTGCGGGCTGATGAGGGTTGTGCCTTCTTCGGGTCGGAAGGAAATGAAGACATCCACATCCAAGGTGGCCACAGGTTCGAGGTAGAACGTCGCGCCGACCGCGCCGCCAATGGCGTAGCGGTCAACGATGCCATCGGCCTGCATGCGATTGATGGTAGCGATGGTTTCTTTGATGTTCACTCTTTCCAATCTAGATCGAATGCCATTTCCCGGCGAGCTTTCAAGAGGAACTTGTTTGTCCAATTGTAGTCGGGCCGGGAGTTTCGTCGCGGCAAACGCCTCGTCGAATTCTTTGTGCAGGCGCAGGCGTCAGGCGTTGACTTCGGGCCAGGGTTGCTCGCCGCGTTTGATGGCCAGGAGCGCGGGCGATGTTCGTCCAGGCGCACGCGTCGTCGGCTCGCAGGCTTTCGGCCTGAGTGGCGCATTGGGTGCAGGCTTCGCCTGCCGCGTCACGATGCGCGTGCAGGCGAGAGGATGAGGTGAACGGGATGACTCATTGCGGCCAGCGCCGTTATCGCAGATTCGACTTCAATTTCAAGGTTGAGCGACAGGTTGAGCGACAATTCCGTTGCGCGCATCATAGGCTGCGCTGGGGTGCTGTTGGTGGTGGGAGAGTCAATGCCGGCGTTGGCCGACGGCACGTGGAGTGAGCTACAAGGCTTGCCCGAAGCTCGACAGGAATTTCCTGCGGTCCTCTTCGAGGGAAAGATTACGGCCACAGCGGTGAATCAATTCGAACGTTGTGAGGCTCAGTCCCGGATTGCCCAAATGACAAGACGACCCGTAAAGTGAACGCCGAAGTGGCTACATTCGTGATTTGGGGACAGGCTCTAACCTGACATGACACGTTCGGTGGCATTGGTCGCCCTCGTGGTGCGCGACTATGACGAAGCAATCGCGTTCTTCACCGAGACACTGCGCTTCACATTGGTGGAGGACACGCCCCTGACCCCAGGCAAACGGTGGGTCGTTGTTGCCCCGTCCGGAGGAAGAGGCGCTTCCCTGCTGCTGGCGAAGGCAGCAACGCCGGAGCAATTGGCGCACGTGGGGAACCAAACCGGCGGGCGCGTGTTCCTGTTTCTGCACACGAGCGATTTTTGGGACGACTACCGCCACTTGCAGTCTCGCGCGGTGAAATTCGCGTCGGAACCGCGCGAGGAGGAGTATGGTATGGTAGTCGTATTCTTCGATCTTTACGGCAATAAATGGGACCTGATCCAACCCAGGGGCACTGACAATACGGTTAATGCGGAATGAGCTGACCAGCAGCGATGGGAACGGCTATTCGCTTTGCAAAATATGACAATACCATGCCCTGACCCGAATGGCGCTTTGGAACCTGGCTGAACCTGGGGTTGACTGGACGGAAAGCGCAACAACGGACCTCGGCCTTGGCACCGAACGGGTCGCGGTCGAAATCTTTCCCCGCGGGCGCGCCCGCTTGTTTGTGAGGCTCAGTCCCGGATTGCCATAAAGGTCGGCCTAAAATGATGCACGGTCGTGTCAACAATGACGCAATCCGCGTTCATCGTTCAGAAGGCGGAATGAAACTGCTCCTTATTGGCGGTCCACCAGGCGTCCTTGGTTTCTTCGGCCAGATGGTCCGCTTCCTTCTCGGTCAAAAGCCGTGGCGACGCGGTGCAATGTACACCGCTGGGTGGCGGAGGTTGCAGTAACGTGTGGATATCCTCAGATTACGGCGAACGCAGCAGACGTGCGCTGTCCGGTAATAGATGCGCGGCCGCGGTCCGAAAAACTGCAGATAGGGCGCCTGCACTATCATCTGGAGTCTTGACCTCCGAGCAACAAAGGCATAGGACTTGTACTCATAATTGGGAAGCTGACAGAAGGTAGATTTATATGAGTACGATTCTTGGTGACTTCAGACTGATTGAGGAAATCGGAGAAGGCGCTGCCGGCAAAGTCTTCTTGGCGACGCCCACGAAAACCAAACCTTATGCCAATGTCGGTGAGCCGGTAGCGATAAAGGTCTACAAGGAAGAAATTCTTAAGGAGAAAGGCCAACTGCTCCGCATCGAGCGTGAATTCCGAGTCGGATCAACACTGTCCCATCCTAATCTTGTCCGTATCCACGAATGGTGTGCAGCAGATCCGGCTCATCCTTACCTCGTCATGGAGTATGTGGATGGTATGCCGCTGAACCGGTGGGTAGAAATGTATCATCCAATCTCCGAACGCGTTCTCAGCCGCGTTCTCCGCGGGTTGGCGAGCGGGCTACAGGCTCTCCACAACATGGATATTACTCACCGCGACATCAAGCCCGAGAACATCATGATGGGCACTGACTTTGAGCCAAAGATTATGGATTTCGGCGTCGTGAGGATTAAACATGCTGAGGGCGATACCCCGTCCAAGGAGTTTTTGGGCACAATCCGAAACGCCGCTCCTGAATGGTTGCGCCGGGAAGAGGTAAAGGATGATCCCCGGATCGATCTTTATTCTTTCGGCACAGTGCTTTACTGCCTGCTTTTGGGCCATCAAGTATTCCACGAAGAGCGACAATTTGCGCGGCTCATTGAGCTCGTGGCAAACTCCGTCCCGGAAGTCGACCAGTCGGTGGCTTTGAAGCCCGGGCCTTTCCCGAACTGGTGCGCTCTATCGGCAAAATTGTTACAAAAACGCCCCGAAGACAGGGTGACCGATGTGAGTACATTGCTCGCTGAGCTCGACGAGGCTGAAAAGCTGATTCCGAGCACTGGAGCGGAGCCGGTCTGCGGGTACATTGCAACCGCTTTGACTGGAGTTCCCGAGGCGGAAAAACAGGTTATCATTCTAAAGTCGCATTTAATCGCAAATGTGTGTAAGGGGTTCGAGATCTACCTTTACCAACCGCGGAAATTCTCTGACCCGGTTGCGAACAAGGACCTGAAGGCTGAAGTCGTGTATGAGATGGATCGCAAACGCGTGTTGGCGGCTGGCTTGCTTGTTGTAATTGGAGATCACCCCAGCCACGGAGTTGGCCAAGAACTGGAGATAGCTGGTTCTGTTGGCACTCCAGCAATCCTGGTCCGGCAAGAAGGTTCAAGACCAATTTCCCGCATGGTGTTGGGGAGCTTCCTGAATCTGGTGGAAGAAATCACCCATACATCACCAGAAGAGCTTGAGCGGAAGCTCAAGAAATGCCTTGCACGCACGATCGAGAACGTCCGAGCATTCAGCCTCTCTACCCGTGCCGGTGTTCCGACGAATTTCGGGGGTCGGCTTCGCGAGATGCGCGAAGCGATCGGTCTAAGTATACTTGAAGCGGCGCAGAAAATTGGGGCATCGCCGCGTTTGGTGCAAGCCGTGGAGGAGCAAGATCCCAGTTATCATAATGTCGGCATTCACTTCTTGGGCCGAATGCTCGCAGTTTATGGACGGTCCTCCGCAGAACTCATGGATTCCGCTGGCCTGACAAAGCCGACGCAACTTTATTGGGATGAGAGCCTGCGGAACTTGGACAAGGCGGTGAAGACGTGTGGCTGGTCAGGTGCTGATATGATTGCATTGCGCGATGATTATGCCCGTTCCCTAGCAGAATCCGGCCCATCTGTGGTCACCGTGGCACAGTGGAAGGCAAGGCACGATGCGCTTGAGACTAGCCGCCTACACGATGCCCAGGCGGCTCAATCCAGCCATATTGAGTCGCCCGCGACGAGCGCTTTGAAAAAAGCCAAGACCGGGACGCAGGAGAACCTCCTGTTTACAACCTGATCCAGTGGACCAGTTTGCCACGAATCGCCGCTTCCTCGAAGCGGAAGTGATGCTCACCAAGCGACACCCGGAAAGGATGCGTCAGCTGGAGTTGGGAAAACAGATTGCGTCATTAAAGGGAAGGACAAAGTGTTACCGTTTTCCAACAGATGTCGATCGACTGGCTATTGCAGTGGGCATAAACGAGATTCAGGTTGTTCCTCTCGTTGGAATCCGGGGCCGGTTAGTGCGGTCGCCGAAAGGCTTGGTTGCCGAGATTAATTCAGAGTTGCCGGAATCGTGGCGGCGCTTTGTCATCGCACACGAGATATCTCACCTCCTTGTCGAAAAGGAATTGATGTCCACAGCGGTGACTCGCCCAAAGCGATCAAAGCCGGAGTATCAACAAGTGGAAAAGCTCTGTGACTTTGGTGCACGTGAGATCCTTCTGCCACTGAATGCTCTCAGGAATGAGATTGGCGAAGTGTCTCCCTGTTTGGAGCTTGTTTGTAAAATATCCGCGGAGGCTCAATGCTCAATTGAGGTGACTGCGGAGCGAATCTGCGAACACCCACCCATTTGGGACACCGCAAGGTTTTTTATCTGGAACTTCCATAAAGGGCGACCGCTCGCAGTTCGAACGCTTCCTGAAGACGGCATCGATCCGGAACAGATCGCCCTGGACGACGATGCGAATTCCATCATAGTTCGAGCCTTCAAAGTAAAAGGAATCGTGAAGGGACATCAGTCACTCAGCTACGGTGGCCGAGCACCAGAGCAATTCTACATGGAAGCTGTCGCAACTGACGACGACCGAGTAATTTCTCTGCGGTTGTTTAATAAGCCTTGAAGCAATAGGCACATGAGGCGGATGGGGGTCGCACATGAGGCGGATGGGGGTCGCTTTTAAACTATTAACAATTGCGGCCCTTGCTATGCGGATAAAAAGCAGTCGCCTCGTGCACCGCGCAGAGCTTCCGCTAATCCACGTCGCACTCGGCGAGAATCTTTTTGTAAGTCTCGCGCGCGTGGGCATAGGCTAGCTTGGCGTCTTCCATCTCCGCGGGTTTATAGAAGCGCTCCTTCTGCGACCAGCATTGGTCCACGCCTTTGAGACACCATTCCGCGCTGCGTCTGGAGGCGCGGATCGGCTTGCCGTCCACGAGCACGAAAATCGGATTGGTATGCGAGGACGGTAGAACACGCAACGCGATCCAACTGCTGCGTTCAACCTTTATGGTAAACGTCAGGTCCTGCATGCGTCCATCGGCGGGAACGTTCTGGCTGGCCACTGGATAACCGTTGACGACCACTTCGACCGGCACCTCGCGGCTCTTGCCGATGCGGGCGGATTCAATATTCCAGCTGAAACGGCCACGGGCCGAGCCCGGCGTTTCGTCGAGCAACGCACTCACCTTGACTTTCAGTTCCACAGTGCCTGGCCGCGCCAGTTTCAGTTCGCTGCCGCTCTCGCCTACGGCCACAGTTGTGATTGAGGCACGTTCGTTCGGCTGCGGCACGTTCGAGGCGGTGAAATTGATCAGGTGGCTTTTCCCTTCGCTCACATAACAGCGCCCCTGGCGGATCCCTTCACACCATTGATCGTAATCAAGCCTGCCATCGAGCTTCACGTACGAGCGGCCCATACCGACGCGCTCGCCGGAAATGCACGGAAAATCCGTTTCGCCACTGATGCGCTGACGGAAACCGCAGTTCATTGTGTGATACCACATGTTCAACTCGGAGCGGTAATGCGTATCGACGGTGGACGTGAAGTCAATCGCCGGCACGGGTTTGCCGTCGGGGCCGGGCACTTCGTGGGTGATATCGACGATGTATTCGTTGGCGCCAATACCGTTGTAAGGCGGGATGATGTAGTTCGGCAACTCGGTGGATTTCACGTCCAGGCCGCTTCCGGAATGGGCCGGGCCGCAGACCGCTCCTTGCTTCTTGGCCCACCGCAGCGTGTTCAGTCCCAGCGTCGGCCAATGGTGCTTGGAATCGCCGCCCGGATAAATCTGCTCCTTGAGCCGCAGCAGCACCAGGTGTCCCGACTGATGCGAGCCGAATTGCGACACCTCCACGTCGTAGCGCAGCAGGTAAGGGTACTCGGAGACCTTGTCCACGGTGCCGCAGAAAAATTGCTTCTGGTAATCGAAGCCCGGTCCCCAGGTCAGGTTTGCGCCCACCTTCAAGTCCTCACCTTTCACGTGGCGCATCATGGCCGCGGGCAGCACGCCTTCAGTCGGTTTGACGTAATGCGCGCAACCGGCAGCATGAATGTGATGGTCGCCGGACCACCAGCCGAACTTCGATGGATCGACCCAGCGCTCCACCTGGAACTCCGCCTCTTTCGTCTCGGGCGTGACGGTGAGCGAGCTTTTCTTCACGATCGATTCCGGCCCGCGCGACATCGTGATCGAATAACGGCCCGCCGGGAGACGGACGTTCTCGCCGTCGCCGCGATACACTTGCGGATGGAAAAAGAAATCCGGCTCCAGCCGCTTGGATTGCAGCGGATAAACGCGGTTGGCGGAATCCCGAATCTCGAAAGCGGCCATCGTCGGCTGGCCGTTCTCATCCTTGACTCGCAAGGTCACTGGCTGCGCCGGAACGCAGTCGAATAACACATCGGTTTCGCTCCGAAAGCCCAGGTCCTGCGTGCCCTGCCCGGCGTGGAAGGATACCTTTGCCTCGCGCTCGCCGGCGTCGCGACTGAAAAGCTGGATGATGCGGTATTCCAGCGCCAGCCCGCCGAGCGTGTCCCGCAGTGGCTGTTTGTCGTACATCGAGAGATCGAGCCACAGGTTTTCAGGATCGTTAGCACTGTTCGATTTACGATAGAGCTTGGCAGACGGCGAATCGTCCCGGCCGCCTTCATACACCTTGAGCGCATTCGGACTGACCGCCTGGAGCGCCGCCGTCGTGCCGGCTTCATTGTGGACCTTGACGAGAAAGCTGCGCCAACCTTGTTCGAGCAACTCTGGCTTCGCCTGCCCCTGCTGCACCTTGACGCGCATTTCGGCATTGATATGGACGCCGAACAGGCAGCGCGGATCCAGCGCCGCCTGAAGCTTTGCAGCGTCCTTCTCTTTGAGCGCGGCGTCAACGGCCTCACGCTCGTTTTGCGTGAACGGCTCGCCGATGAATTCCGCCGCCTGACCGACGCGCTCGATTTGCGCCGCCAGTGGCTGCCACTCAACGCCGCTAACGATCGGCAACGTCGCCCCTCCAATCGACACATACGAGAGGACAAACAACGCGAGGCTCCCGAGGACCCTCGCACCGGAAGAACATGCTCGGAGCATCATAATTAATCCTTTCCCTGGTTTTTGCGACGGAGCGTAGCATTCCTGGGGCGGCTGCCTAGCCCAAATACGTAGATCGCATATGCAGTTTGACGATCTCTCCGGACCTCGCCATGATTGCAGCCTTCAACCTTTAAAACGAAGCAAGTTCATGAGACTCGCACATCGCCTGTTGCCTGCCTTCCTGGTGTTTTCGGTCCTGCATCTCGAACATCTCCCGGCAGCGGACATACCGGCCGGAATCACCGTCACTTCCCGTCCCCTGGACACGCGTGTGTTGTCCAATTTTGGAGCCGCTTATGACGCTGGCGATAGCTATGCGGGAGCCAGGGGCCGGCGTACTCTGCTGCGTCTGCGCGACGCCGTAGCTGTCCGCGTGGCGGCCGGAACTGAGACGTCCGCGAAGCTCCGCGACCTCACGGCCAAGGGCGCAACGCTGGAGGGTTTCCAGGTGCACGTGCAACGGAAGGATCGGTTCGCCTTGCTCCGCGGCGAACTCCCTCGCGATCGTGCGCCCGCCGCGCTGAACTCACGGCTCGCCGAACTGCGCGGGGTCTCCAGCCTCGAGGCGGTCAACCCGGTATTTGTCGATCCGGCCAGCGGCTTATGGGTGATGACATCCGATGAAATCATTATCGCGCTCAAGCCGGGCGTCGATGCGCCGGCTTATTTTGGCGCAGACTGGCCACGGGTGCGGCCGATGCTCGGCCCGCCCGGGCAATATCTGCTGACATTGCCGGAGTTGGAAAGCCAGGCGGTTTTTGCCGCGGCCCAGCGACATGCCACGGATGCTCGAGTATTGTGGGCTGAGCCAAACTTCATCAGTCAGGGCCTGACCCAGTTGGTGCCCAACGATCCCCAGTTCACCAACCAATGGTATTTGCGCAACACCGGCCAGACGGGTGGAACCGCCGGCGCGGACATTCGTGCCACTGCGGCATGGGACCGTAGCAATGGCAGCCGCAACGTAATCGTCGCGGTGCTGGATGCCGGATTTGACCTCTCGCATCCCGACCTGGTTGCCAACATCGCTACCAACACCATGGAGATCCCTGGCAATAGTATTGATGACGATAACAATGGCTATGCGGACGATGTTCGCGGCTGGAATTTTTATACGGGCAATAACGACCCCAGTCCCGTCACGGCCTTTGACAATCACGGAACTGCGGTTGCGGGGCCGGCGATAGCCGCCGGCAGCAACGCGGTTGGGATTGCGGGGGTGGCCTACGGCTGTCGCTGGCTGCCACTGCGCATTGGTGAAGCCACCACGGCGGGGTCGTTTTCATCCCGCGACTCCGATATCGCTAACGCGGTTTACTACGCTTCCGGCGGCACTTCCCAATCGGATAGCTGGCGAGGGGCGGACGTTATCGTGATGAGTTTCGAATCCTTTCAAGCAACCGTGGTTGACGATGCGTTGACCTTTGCCACCAGCCAGGCGCATAACGGACAAGGAGTGCCGGTGTTCGTAGCCATGGGCAATCATGGCGATGGCTGGCAAATCTTGAACCTGGGCGGCGTTCCGGCAGCGACTTTCACTGTCGCCTGGACCTATTCAAAAAATGCCAGCAATTCCGCCGGCGAAGACGCCGTCTGGCTATACCAGGTGATCTACCCCGACGGCACGACTGAACGCTTCGATGGCGCGACGTTCCCGCCTTCCGGTTGGAGCACTTCCGGCAATGCCAACTGGACCCGCGTCAGCGACCCCGAGCATGCACGGGGGGCGTCCTTGTTTACCGCGCGCAGCGGCGTCATTACCCATAACCAGAGCACCACGTTGCAGACCACACGCACCTTCACCGCCGGGACTCTGACCTATATTTTCTGGGTTTCAAGTGAACAGGATGCGGACATTTTCTCGATTAGCATCAATGGCAACG
>Ga0137323_1000471_pt1 | contig 11478 bp, 11 predicted proteins | sample EasRivERMZT423_2_FD_102285 | JGI IMG/M metagenome (GOLD analysis project Ga0137323, IMG submission 102285) | Soil microbial communities from meander-bound floodplain in the East River, Colorado, USA - East River MetaG ERMZT423_2 | ecosystem: Environmental > Terrestrial > Soil > Floodplain ... | reverse complement strand
GATGTGGCGGCACTCAAGCGCGGGGAGCAGGTGGCGGGCGACAAAACCGCTTCCGCCCGTGACTACGACCCTCATCGCCGCTCGAAGGGGACGGCATTCCTTCATGGAAGCTCTAACGCACAGTACACGAACGAGTCCGAGATATAGAAGGGAACGGATCTAGCATGTATCGTGAGAGCAAGCGGTTAGCGTGGCGGCCCTTCTGCACCTGCGAACATACCTCGATTGGCTGATAGTCAGCCCGGCAATACCGCTCGCCATCTACTTCTCTGTCTCGACGATGCTCGGTGTGGTGGCCCCGTATGCTGGTGTAGAGCACCCGGCCTACTGGATCTTCGGCTATCTCGGCATCTGCGTGGCATCCCAGCTCCGTCGGGTCCAGCCCCGCACGCATCCCATAGATCTGCTGTTCCTGATTTTCCTTGCGGTGATCGTCTTTTCGTGGATTCGCACCGGCCAAACCGGGGGAAGCCGCACCCTGCTGCTGCTCTTGAGCAACGCGCTCATTCCGTGGATCGCCGTGCGCGTCTTCGACGAGCAGGATGTTGCGCGTTTTATCCGATGGACTGCTGTTTTCGGCATCACTATCGCGGCAGCTTATCTCGTAGCCATACCGTTGCTGCAGCACGAAGCGCGCTTTGAGCGTGTGCCGTTCATGGAAACGGAGGCGTACGGAGTGATCGGACCCACGGTGGGACTGCTTGCCGTCATCACGGCCATCTACCTGATGCGCGAGAAGCTACCCCTTGGATGGGGGGCCCTCCCCGTCTGCGTCATCGTCATCGTCCACATGGGCGCTCGCGGCATGCTGGTGTCCTTCATCATCACTCTCTTGCTTGGATGCATCCTCGTCGACGCGGACGTAAAGAGAAAAGCCACGGTTTGCGCAGTCGTCCTAGCAGCAACCGTCATAGCGTTGACGCTAATTCCTGAAGCGAGGTTGCATCACTTCCTGAGGCTCGCACATGACATTAAGGCACCGGAACGCTCGATAGACGACACTATCGCGATCCGAATTCAGTTCTATCGCCAAGCGCTCGAGTTGTTTCTTAGCGCGCCCCTCACTGGCTTAGGCGCCGGCCGGTTTGGCTTGCACACGTCGCTCAATCTGGAGCTGACCACACCGCACAGCACGGTGTTTCACATCCTTTCGGAACTCGGCCTCCTGGGCGCAGGCCCCTTTGCGATCCTCAATCTCCTCCTGCTGTGGCTCGCCTATCGCGCAAGAGCCCGGACGCTGTCATGCGTTGTAGCCGCAGGCTGGGCCTACTTTGCAGTGTTCGACCAGATTAGCGCAAACTATCTGAGCTCTCTACGGTACTACCTATTTTCCGGGTTACTCGTGACCGCTTGCTATCCTCCCTGCTCTAAAAACCCCGATACTTCCACATCGCATTGACGGCATAACGCGCGAATGACCAGGAAGCCAGGCCTAAGCCGAGGTTCTCGACTTCGCGGTACAGCCGCCACACCATCCGCGCCGAGCGCAGCTTGTCGCGCGACACCGACCCGCCGGTCACGCGGTAGCGCATCAGGTCCTCGTCCAGCCCGAACGCGGGAAAGCCGCGCCGGGTGATCTCGAGCCAGAGGGCGAAATCATCGTAGTAGGTCTCGGTCATGCGAAACGGCCCGGTCGTCGCGCGGTCGATGATCGCGGTCGACGTCGCGATCGCCGTGTTGCCGAGGAGCTGCCCATAGGTCAGCCGCGCCGGAACGCCGATCACCCGCCCGAGCCTCGCGCCATCGGCCGTGATGCGCCGGAACGCCGTATGGCTGAACGCCGCGTCCGTGCGCCGCATGAACTCGAGCTGGCGCTCGAGCTTCTGCGGCAGCCAGCAATCATCGCTGTCGAGAAAAGCGATGTAGCGTCCCTGCGCTCTTTCCACCGCCGCCTGCCGCGCGCGCGCCGGGCCTTCGTTCCTCGGTTGCGCGATCAGCCGGATGCGCGGGTCGCGCGAGGCGTATTCCGCGACGACGCCGCGCGTGCCGTCGCGCGAGCAGTCGTCCACGACGAGCAGCTCCCAGTCCCGATGGCCCTGGGCGAGCACCGAATCGATCGTGGCGGGAAGATAGGCGGCGGCGTTGTACGCGGGCGTGACGATGGACACCGCCGTCGCGTTCATCGCTGCCTCAGCGCCTCGTGCAGCGAACCCGCGAAGACTGCGGCGTTCCCGGCTTCCGCGACATACAGCTCGCCCGGCCTCGAGCTTCGCCACACCCGGGAGAAGAACTTTTCGACGTCGGCGCGGGCCGGCACCCTCGGGGCCTCGAGCGCCGCGCGCACTGCGGCCGGCAGCTCCGCCGCGCCGGCGACGCGCGTGACGAGGCCGCTGTCGCCGTAGAACGCATCGCCCAGGACCAGCACCGGCTTGCCGACGAGGAGCGCTTCCGCGCCAGACTTCGAGTTCACCGACACGACCAGCTCGCAGGCGGCGAGGACGTCGTAGTTGTTGACCGTCGGCGGCAGCAGCACGAGGTTGTCGTGCCGCCTGAGCAGATCGGCGAGCCGCCCCGCGTCGAGCGCGCCGACCTGCGCGGGATGCTCCTTCACCACCACGCGATGCGTGGCCGGCGCGATGCGCGCGAGATAGTCCACGAGCGAGAGCTGGTCGAGGTACTGCGGCGCCCGCAGCGTGAGGGCGACGTCCGCGGGCACATGAAACGGGTAGTAGATGAAGCGCGCGCCCGCCTCCAGCGGCCGGTATGCGCGCCGCAGGCGCATGGAGTTGCCCGCCATGCGCACATGCCTGCCGACGTAGGAGGCGATGTGGCCGAACTCGTGCCGCTCGCCGCGCCCGTATTTCTCGTAGAGCTTTTCCGCGAGCCGCCGGGCGTTCGCCACGTTGACGACCTTGGCCAGCGCCGCCGCGTAGTGATGCCGGTCCTTGGCCGGAATGACGATCGAGCGCGTCGCGCGGGCGGCGTCGATCTGGGAAACTGCCTGCGCCTCCAGGGTTTCGTCCGGCGACGCCTTCCCGACCCCGGGGGCGGCAAACGTGTTGCGCGTGGTGAAAAACCGCCCCCTGAAGAACGACGGCTCGATGAAGACGTTGTCCAGCGTGCTGGCGCGCGCGGCAAGGAAGGTCCCGATCACGGAAAGGAAGCCGCCGAGCTCCTGAACCACCGTGGGCGCCGCGCTGCCCGCGCCGAGCTCGGTCAGCGCCGCGGCCGCGGCAGCGCGGTGCCGCGCGAGTTTGCGCGCGAGCTCGCTGCTATCGCGCAGGCCGTACGTGACGCGCTCGTGGCTCGTGGCGAGGGAGAGCGTCCAGCCCAGCCGCTCGGCGAGCTCGCGCTCGAGCTCTTCCGTCGCGGGGGAAGCGTCTTTCCCGAGGTCGAAGGCGTTGAACGACTTGAGCCCGGCGCCCTCCAGCATGGCATGGCTCGGATCGTCGAACGTGAGAAAGGCCGCCTCGTGGCCCAGCGCGCGCAGCGCCTGCGCGACCGGAATCCAGAACGCGGTCTGGTAGCGCGCGAGCGTCGTAATCAGGAGGCTGCGCTGCACGCGCTCCTTGCCGGCTCCCAGGTCGCCACGAACCCGTCGTTCTGCAACGTCGGCGCGAATGGCGCCCGGCCCATGTGCAGCAGCCGCAGCTCGCCTTCTTGCGCCAGGGCACGAAGCAGCCCAAACAGGCTGTTCTGGTAGTCCATCGATTTGACGAAGGCGTAGTTCGCCCAGTCGGACGGTCGCCGCAGGTTGAGAAGCTCGGTGGAGGATTCGACGTGCAGCACGCGCTGCGGCCCGGCGGCGACAATGTTACGCACGGCGCCTTCGACGTTGTCGGGAAGCTGCTCGAGGCAGAAGAAGGTGAAGCACGCGCGCCCCTTCAACTGCCGGAAATTCGGATCGCCGCTCCGGGTGATGTCGAGAAAGTCGAACGCAATGCGGTCGGCCAGGCCAAAATGCGCGGCCACTGCGCGGCCCATCTCGACGCCGTTCGGCGAGATATCAAAGCCGAAGAAGCGGCGTTTCGGGAACGCGAGCGCCAGGGCGAAAAGGTTGTATCCGAAGCCGCAGCCGAGCTCGACCACATCGCCTTCCGCGGACAGATGCTCCTGGACCAGCCGCTGCAGCGCGCCCAGCCGGTGGCGGTAGTACTCGTCGCAGGCGACGTGCACCGGATCTCCGTCGATCTTCGCAGCAATGCGGCGGGTTTCGCGGCCGACGAGGAACGCTTCCAGGCTGTCCGCACGCTCCCAGGCGCGCGCCTCGCGCCGAAGCGCCCAGTTGCGCTGGTCGTACTCCTTCATGACGGCGTGCCGGTCGCGCCGGACGCGTCGGACCGTGGCGCGCGCGGCACTGCGCACGATGCTCTTCGTCATGACGAACGCCACCCGCGCCCTGGACAAAGGCTTCACAGCCCGAGAAGCAGCTGCTCGTTCAGTTCGAGTGCTCCGGCGGGGCGAAACTTCGGCATGTAGGCCGGGTAGGTCATCGGCGCCGGAACATAAGTGGCCGTGTACATCAACCGAGAATGCCCCGGGGCGACCCGGCTGCCCATGTGCAAGCAGCGCGAAGTTTGGCAGATGAACACCGTGAGCGCCTGCCCGAGCATCTCCCTCGCGCCCGCGCGATCGACGCGCGAGAACACTTTCGCGTCCGGAAGGTGGCTGCGCAGCGTGATGCCGATGCGGTCGGAAAGCGAACCGGGAAGGAACGTGAACGGGCCATCGCGCGTGTCACGCACGTCGGTTAGGTAGGCGAACAACTTGAGCGTGCGAGTGTCATCGTAGTCCCTGTGCCACAGCTGGGAGTAGCCGAGCGCGGTGCCCGTTTCGCGCGACAGCGTGAGTAGCACGTCCGTGAGGATGGGCAGCTCGCCGAGGTACCGGGTGAGCAGTTCGACGATACCCCGCTGCATAGCGAAGCGCACGAAGATGCTGTCGCTCGGAAAGCAGCCTTCAACCAGGTCTTCGTCGAGCAGGCGCACCCAAAACGACTTGTGGCTGAGGCCTTGCGTGCGCGCGAGCTCGTCCACGCGCCGCACCCTCGCTTCGCCCGCCGCGCGCAACGCTTCGAGCAGTGACGAGTCCGCGAACGCCGTGGCCATCGCCCAGCGCTCGTGGCGCAGGCTCTCGGCCACCTGCTCAGCCTGCGGGTCGGGAGCGAGCCGCGCGGCGATTGCACGCCGGCGCGCTTTTTCCTCTGAATGCCACACCGAGAGTCCCGCTTTCACGAGCCAGCCGAGTCCGGCGCGATGCGCCCGCCACACCAGGCGATTCGCGAGGCTGCTCTTCGGCGCGCGCACCGTCTTAGCGCGAGCGGTCGCCATGGGTCCCCTCTGTTAAACTGCCGGGCGAATCTGCGCTGGTGAATTGCGCCTCGATCCCGGGGCCGCGTTTTCCCGCTTGGCACATGATCAAATATTGTACTCACTGCCTGTACCCGGAAACGAAACCGGACCTGCGGTTCGATGAGCGCGGCGTGTGCAGCGCCTGCGTCGCGTATGAGAACCGCGGCGCGATCGACTGGGAAAGCCGGCGCCGCGAGTTCGTCGCGATCCTCGATCGCTACCGCAGCGCGAACAGCAGCAACTACGACTGCATCGTTCCGAGCAGCGGCGGGAAGGACAGCCACGCGCAGGTGCTGCGATTGCTCGAGCTCGGCGCAAACCCGCTGGTGGTCACAGCAACCACCGATTCGCTCTCGGCGCTGGGACGCCGCAACATCGAGAATCTTAAGCGCCAGGGCGTGGATTGTATCGAGGTGACGACCAACCCCGTCGTACGGCGCAAGATCAACCGGCTCGCACTCACCGAGGTCGGCGACATCTCGTGGCCGGAGCATGTCACCATCTTCACCATCCCAGTGCGCATCGCCGTGCAAATGCATGTCCAGCTCATCGTCTGGGGCGAGAACCCGCAGAACGAGTACGGCGGGCCGGCGGCAGCGACCGAAGGAAACACGCTCACGCGGCGCTGGCTCGAGGAGTTCGGCGGCCTGCTCGGTCTGCGCGTCAGCGACCTGGTCGAACAGAACGGCATCGAGAAGCGCCATCTCATCCAGTATTCGTACCCCACGGATGCCGAGTTGCAGCGCACCGGGGTCACGGGCGTCTTCCTCGGCCACTACTTCCCGTGGGACGGCTACACGAACGCGCTCTACGCACAGGGCTACGGCTTCGAGACCTTCCCGCGGCCTGTCGAAGGCTCGCTCGCAAACTACGAGAATCTCGACAACCACCAGACCGGGATCCACGACTACTTCAAGTTCATCAAGTACGGATTCGGAAGGGCGACCGACATCGCTTGTAACCACATCCGGCGTGGAAGGCTGACGCGCGACGAGGGGCTGCGCCTGGTGAAGCGCCACGACGGCACTTTCCCGTGGACCTGCCTCGGCCGCAGGCTGGAGGAAATCCTCGACGAGATCGACATGACGATGGAGGAGTTCCACAAAGTCTGCGACCGGTTCACCAACAAGCGGCTCTTCGCCTGCGACAACGCCGGACGACTAATGCGCGACAAGCACAGCAACCTGATCAAGATCAACTACGACAACCCGTAGCGTGGCGTCCTTGGGCAACGTCTGCATCATCGATCACGGCTTGTGCAACCTCGACTCGATCGCCCGCGCAGTCGAGGAGTGCGGCGCGACCCCGCACGTCACGAAGCGCGCCGAGGACCTGCGCAGCTGCGACCGGCTGATCATTCCGGGCGTCGGAGCGTTCGGCAAGGCGATGGAGAACCTGAAGAGCGACGGCATGGATGAGGCAATCCGCGCCGAGCGCGAGCGGCGCCAGCTCCCGGTGCTGGGCATCTGCCTCGGCATGCAGCTACTCGCCGAAGCGAGCGAGGAAGGCGGAGAGTTCCGCGGCCTCGGTCTGATTCCAGGGCGGGTTGTGCGCCTGAAGCGCGCCGCTCCGCGCGAGCGCGTGCCGCACGTTGGCTGGAACGAGATCGATATCGTCGCGAACCACCCCCTTCTCGCCGGGTTGGGCAGCGGCTCGAACTTCTACTTTGTGCACAGCTACCACCTCTCGTGCGCGCAGAACGAGAACGTGCTCGCCTTTACGCCTTACTGCGGCCGCTTCGCGTCCGTGGTAGCGAAGGACGACGTGATGGGCGTGCAATTCCATCCGGAAAAGAGCCAGAAGGCCGGGTTCCAGCTGCTGCGCAATTTCCTGACTTTCTGACGGCCACTCCGGGACGCGCGCCATGCTCAAAATCCGCGTCATGCCGACCCTGCTGTACAAGGACCTCGGGCTGGTCAAGGGTAGCCAGTTCGATTCCACCCGGCGCGTGGGCAGCGTACTGCAGGCAGTCAAGGTGTACAGCCTGCGCGAGGTCGACGAACTCGTGTTCCTCGACATCGCGGCGACTCCGGCGGGACGCCGGCCCGACTTCCAGCTGATCGACGACATCGCCGACGAGTGCTTCATGCCGCTCACGGTCGGCGGCGGGGTGCGCAGCCTGGCCGACGTGCGCGAATTGCTCGCCGTGGGCGCTGACAAAGTCTCCCTCAATACCGCTGCGGTGGAGAATCCCGGCCTCGTGCGCGAGGCGGCGGAAGCGTTCGGCGCGCAGTGCGTGGTGGTGTCGATCGACGCGCGCCGGCGGCTCGGCGGCGGACATGAGGTCTTTACCCACTGCGGCACCCGTGCGACGGGGCTCTCACCGACCGAATATGCCTGCAAGGTCGCAGCGCTCGGCGCGGGCGAGATCCTCCTTACCTCAATCGACCGCGACGGCACGATGGAGGGCTACGACATTGAGCTCGTGCGCGAGGTGAGCAAAGCGGTCACCATTCCGGTCATCGCCTCCGGGGGAGCCGGCACCTACGACCACATGGAAGAAGTGTTGCGCGCGACTGAAGCTGCCGCGGTCGCGGCAGCGAGCATGTTCCACTTTACCGAGCGCACGCCGCGCGAGGCGAAGCTGCACTTGCGTGCGGCGGGCTTCGCGGTGCGCCTGTAGCGGGCGGCCGATGTCCGAGCGCACCGCCGTGATCGTCCAGGCGCGCTACGGGTCGACGCGCCTGCCCGGGAAGGTGCTCGAGGACATCGCCGGCCATACCGCGCTTGAGCACGTGCTCCATCGCTGCCGTGCTATTCCGGGGGCGGACGTGGTGTGCTGCGCCGTCCCGGTCAACATTGACAGCGACCCGGTCGCTGAGCATGCGCGCCGGGCGGGCGCCATGGTGTACCGCGGCAACGAGCACGACGTGCTCGGGCGCTACTACGGCGCCGCGCGGAAGGCGAACGCCAGCGTCGTCATGCGCGTCACGAGCGATTGCCCGCTGATCGACCCGGAAATCTGCGGCGCGGTGCTGCGCCTGCGCGCCGAGCGCCAAGCGGACTACGCCTGCAACAACATGCCGCGTACCGGGCCGCACGGCCTCGATTGCGAGGCGTTCACGTTTGCCGCGCTCGAGCGGGCAACGCGCGAGGCTGTTGACGCCGACAGCCGCGAGCATGTGACACCGTGGCTTCGTTCGCATCCGCAGCTCGTTCGGCTCAATCTGCCCGCAAACCCGCAGGGGCTCGACCTGCGCTGGACCCTCGATTACCCCGAAGACCTCGCTTTCTTCCGCGCCTTGTTCGCCCTGCTGCCGCCCTGGCCCGCGATCCCCGCGGCAAGCGAGGTGATGCGCATCCTGGCGCAGCATCCCGAGATCGTCCGCATTAACCAGCACCTGCGCGCGGCGTCGGCCACCCAGGCCGCGCCCTCCCATACACCATGAGCAAGAGCAACGACACCCACCAGAGCGCGCTGTGGCGCGGGAACTTCGGCGACGAGTACATCGAGCGCAACCCGGTCTCGGCGAGCAACGTCCAGGCCGCCGCCATGCTATGGGCCCAGATCCTCCTTCGCCTGCAGGGCGAGCGCCCGCGCAGAATTCTCGAAGTGGGCGCGAATATCGGGATCAATCTTTGTGCGTTACGCGGCCTGACGGACGCGGAGCTCTTCGCCGTCGAGCCGAACGTCACTGCGCGCCGCCAGCTCGCGGAGACGGGCCTCCTCCCCGCAGCCAACATCCTCGACGGTCTCGCGACCAGGATCGCGCTGCCGGACGCAGCCATTGATCTCGTGTTCACGCGCGGCGTGCTGATCCATATCCATCCCGACGACCTCCTCGCCTCCTGCCGCGAATTGCATCGCGTGGCGAGGCGCTACATCGTCAGCATCGAATACTTCGCCGCGAATCCCGAGGAGCTCAGGTACCGCAGCCAGTCGAACGCGCTCTTCAAGCGCGACTTCGGGGCGTTCTGGCTGGACAACTTCCCTGGGCTGCGCGTGCTCGACTACGGCTTCGCCTGGCAACGCATGACGGGCCTCGACAACCTCACGTGGTGGGTGCTTGAGAAGTCGGGCTAGCGTGGCGCAGACCGCGGTTTTCCGCCTCGACGCGAGCGCCTCGATCGGCGGCGGACACGCAGTGCGTTGCTCGGCCCTGGCCGATGCACTGCGCGAGGAAGGCTGGAATTGCAGATTCGTGGTCGCCGAGCCGGGGTTCGAGACAGTCCGGCGGCTCGCAGCAGCGCGACACGACGTGGTCTCCATCCCGCAGGCGATGACGTTGGATGCGCCCGCCGCTCGGGCCGCTGCGCCGAGCTGTGAGCTGCTTGTCGTCGACCATTACGGATGGTCCGCCCCCCAAGAGTCCGCGTGCCGCGGTTGGGCGCGCCGCATCCTGGTGATCGACGATCTCTGCGACCGGCCGCACGACTGCGACCTCCTGCTCGATATGAGCATCGCGGAAGACGCGTCCAAAGGCGCGCGCGCGGGCAGCCGCGGCACCAGGCTGCTCGGCCCCGGATATGCGCTGCTGAGGTCCGCGTTCGCCGACCGCAGGCTTCGCCTGCGGCGTGGACGCGCAGCGCCGCCGCAACGCGTCTTCGTCAACTTCGGGCTGATGGACGAGAGGAACATCACCGAGCAGACACTGAAAGCGCTGCAGGACGCGGCGTTCTCCGGCGAGATCGACCTGGTTCTCGGGTCGCAGTCCCCTCCCCTTGCGCGCGTCGAGTCCCTTGCGCAGCATTCGGGCCTGAAAGCGCGAGTCCATGTCGAGCCGGGCGACCTGGCCGCGTTGATGGCGGCGGCCGATTTCGCCTTCGGGGCGGCTGGTGGAAGCGCATGGGAGCGCTGCTGCCTGGGCTTGCCCTCCATCATCGTCAGCGCGGCGGCGAACCAGGAGCGCAACGCGCGCGCTCTCGCGGCGCGCGGAGCCTGCCGGCTCGTGGAACGCGTGAGCGCGGATGCGCTCGTCCTGCTTCGCGACCCTGCGGCCGTCGAGCACATGGCGCTCACGGCGGCCGCGATCACTGACGGCCGCGGCGCCCGACGCGTGGCGCTCGCCTTGCGGCCGGAGCGCACGCGCGCCGGCCGCCAGATCGCGCTGCGCCGCCTCACCGCCGCGGACGCCGACCTCACGCATCGCTGGCAACAGTACCCCGCGACGCGGCGCCATGCGCGCAACCCAGCGGCGCCGTCGCGCGAGGAGCATCTCGCATGGCTCGCGCGCAAGCTCGGCGACCCGGGCTGCGTGCTCGACATGGTGCTGCATGACGGCGCGCCAGCGGGCGTGGTGCGCCTCGACCGTGTCGAGCGCGGCGGCAGGGAAACGGCTTGCGAAGTGTCCATCTACATCGCCCCGGACATGCACGGCCGCGGCGTGGGCGCCGCGGCGCTCGGGGCACTACGCCGCCTCGTGCCCAACATGGTACTCGTCGCGCACGTGCTGCCCGAGAACACCGTTTCGCAGACGCTTTTCACCAAGGCGGGCTATGTGCTGGAGAACGGCGTGTACGTAAGCGCGCCGTCAGGCGCAGGGGCATAGCGGGACTGCATGTCGCGTATCGTTCGTAACTCGGTGCTGAACGGCCTGGCGCTGGGCATCACGTCCGTTCTCTCCATCGTGCTGGTGCCCATCCTGATCGGCCAGTACGGGCTGGACGCGTACGGCCTGGTTGCGTTAATCCGCCTGCTCACGCCGCTCGGAGCCCTGGGCGTCGTTCTGCTCGGGCTCCCGCAGATGGCCACGCGCGCAGCCGGCATGCACGCGGCGCGCGGCGAGCTGACGCAGCTGCAGCGCTCGCAGTCGACGCTGCTTGCCGCGGCTACCGTTCTTGGCATCGGGGTCGCCGCCATTTTTCTGGTCGCTGGGCCCGAGCGACTTGCCGAATGGCTCAACGTTAAGGACACCGATAAGGCGGCGTTCTCGACGGGGTTCACTGCGACAGCGTTGCTTTTGCCGCTTCTCATGCCGGCCGCCGTCGTCGCCGCCTCGCTTTCGGGCCTAGGGCGCTTTCGCGTTCTGCGCGCCACCGAGGTGGTGATCTACCTGCTCTACTTCTCGGCCGCCGCGGCAGCGGCCAACCTGGCGTTGCCGGTGGTGAACGTGTTGATCGCTTTGCTCGTGGCCGATGCGTTGCGCGCAGTGGCCTTGCTCGTTTACGCGCAAAGGACGTCGCTGATTCGCTTGGGGCAGGCGTTCGCCCCGGATCTCGGCTGGCTGGCCGCGCACAAGGACGATTT
>Ga0137323_1000466_pt1 | contig 11496 bp, 6 predicted proteins | sample EasRivERMZT423_2_FD_102285 | JGI IMG/M metagenome (GOLD analysis project Ga0137323, IMG submission 102285) | Soil microbial communities from meander-bound floodplain in the East River, Colorado, USA - East River MetaG ERMZT423_2 | ecosystem: Environmental > Terrestrial > Soil > Floodplain ... | reverse complement strand
CCTGCTCGATCTGCCGCATGATTGGAGCATTGCAGGGACACCACGGCAGGATGCGCCGGGGGGCGGTCGCGTCGGCTACTTCCCCACCGGGATCGGGTGGTATCGCCGGAGCTTTCGCATTCCGCAAGCCGCGCGCCGCCAGCAGGCGTGGCTCGAATTCGATGGCGTCTACATGAACAGTGAGGTGTGGGTCAACGGCGTCCGCGCCGGACGGCGGCCCTACGGCTACACCAGTTTCGCGTACGACATTACGCGCTATCTCGTGCCTGGCGACAATGTGATCGCGGTGCGGGTCGACAACTCCGCCCAGCCGAACTCGCGCTGGTACACGGGGAGCGGCATCTACCGCCATGTGTGGCTGACCCTGGTCGATTCGCTGCATATCGGCCATTGGGGCGTCTCAGTCACCACGCCGCGTGCAGACTCGGCCGGCGCCGAGATCGACGTGCGCACTCGGCTGGAGAACGACCGGAAGGCGCCGCGCCGCGGGGTGTTGCGTACCGTTGTTCTGGACGGCGCTCGAGAAGTGGCCCGAGTCGATTCGGCCTTCACGCTGAGCGCCGGTCAGCGGCTCGAGCTACAGCAACGTATCGCGCTGCGCTCGCCGCGCCTCTGGTCCGTCGACAGCCCGAATCTCTATCAGATTCGCTCCACCGTGTTGGAAGGAAACCGCCTCGTCGACACGCTTATCACGACGTTCGGCATTCGCACGATTGCGTTTGACGCAGACCGCGGATTTCTGCTGAACAGCCGTCAGGCGAAGCTGCGCGGGGTGAACTTGCACCACGATGGGGGCGCGGTGGGCGCCGCGGTACCACTGCGCATCTGGGAAAACCGGTTGCGGACGCTCAAGGCGATGGGCGCGAATGCCATCCGCACGTCGCACAATCCGCCGGCCGCGGAATTCCTCGACCTGTGCGATCGCATGGGCTTTCTCGTCATGGCCGAGGCGTTCGACGAGTGGACCTTCGGCAAAGTGCCCGAAGGCTATCATCGCTACTATGCCGAGTGGGGCGAGCGCGACGCGACCGATTTCATCCGTCGAGACCGCAATCATCCATCGATCGTTCTGTGGAGCGCGGGGAATGAGATCGGCGAGCAAACATCGGATTCAGGTGTGAAGGTGCTGCGGGGGCTCGTGGACGTTTTCCACCGCGAAGATCCCACTCGCCCCGTCACGACAGGCAATGATCAGATCCACGCGGATGGCCGTCCGGCGCTCGAGGCGTTTCTCTCGACGCTGGATGTAGTGGGCTACAACTACGTCGATCGCTGGCACGAGCGCCGCGAGATCTTTGCGGAGCAGGACCGGCACGATCACCCGAACTGGAAAATGGTCGGGACCGAGAGTGGGTCGATCTTTCAGAGCTTCGACGAGCGATACTCGCTGGGAAACGATCCGGCGGTTCCGCGCGCCAACTACGCGGCGGGAATGTCGCAGGTCGAGCGGCTGTGGAAGTGGATCACGACGCGCGACTATTTCGCCGGCGATTTCATGTGGACCGGCGTCGACTACTTGGGCGAGAGCACCTGGCCATTCAAGGGCTTCCCGTCGGGCGTGCTCGACATCACCGGCCGTCCCAAGGACTCTTATTTCCTCTATCAGAGCCTGTGGGCCGATCATCCCGTGCTGCATCTCTTCCCCCACTGGAACTGGCCGGGTCGCGAGGGGCAAACGATTCCAGTGTTGGCCTACACGAATTGCGGCGCCGTCGAGTTGTTTCTCAATGGCCGCTCGCTCGGTGAGAAACGCCTCGAGTTTCCCGCGCAGGGCACGTCCGGCGGATGGAATACCTACGCGCTGCCGCGCGTGGCTGCGACCACCAACGATCTCCATTTGAGCTGGGACGTCTCCTATCAACCAGGCGTCCTGCGCGCCGTCGGGAAGCAGCGCGATGGATCCAGCTGCCAGACGGCGGAAGTGCGCACTGCTGGTCCTGCGGTCGCATTGCGCTTGTACACAGATCGGGATACGGTGGCAGTCACTCCTGAGGACCTGGCGCTGATTCGCTTCTCGATCGTCGATTCGAGCGGCACACTCGTGCCTGCAGCCGACAGTGTAGTGCGCTTCAGTGTGTCCGGCGGCAGCATCGTCGCCCTCGACAACGGGAACCTGCAGGATCACGAACCGTATCAATCGACCAATCGCCGCGCTTTCAACGGACAGGGCCTCGCGATCATCCGGCCGGTTGGCCCAGGGACGATACGCGTGACGGCCACCGCGAATGGTCTGAGAGACGCCACACTCACGATCGTTGGACGATGAACACTCTTCTTTTCGTATTTGCGGCGCTCACGCAGACCCCGGCGGACATCGCCCGCTGGGAGCGCCAGGCCCGGAACGTCACGATCATCCGCGATGATTGGGGGATCGCCCACGTCTACGGCAAGACCGACGCCGACGCGGTGTTCGGGATGGAGTACGCCCAGGCCGAGGACGACTTCAACCGAATCGAAACCAACTATCTGAACTCGCTCGGCCGCCTGGCTGAGGCCGAAGGGGGGGGCGAGGCAGTGGTCTTTCAGGATCTGCGGCAGAAGCTCTTCGTCGATCCCGATTCGTTGCGAGCGCAGTACGCCCGCAGTCCGGTGTGGCTGCGGCGCCTGATGGACGCCTTCGCGGACGGCCTGAACTTCTTCCTCTATAAGCACCCCGAGGTGAAGCCGCGCGTGATCACGCGGTTCGAGCCGTGGATGGCATTGTCGTTTACCGAAGGCAGCATCGGCGGCGACATCGAGCGCATCAGCTTGCGCGATCTTGCCGCGCTCTATGGCGACTCCGCTGCCGCGAGACCGCGCAGCGACGACGGCGGATTCGAGACCGATCCTTCGGGCTCGAACGGCATCGCCATCGCGCCGCGGCTAGCGGCCGGTCAGCACGCGCTGCTCTGGATCAACCCTCATACATCGTTCTACTTCCGCTCCGAGCTGCAGATGGTGAGCGAGGAAGGCCTCAACGCCTACGGCGCCGTGACGTGGGGGCAGTTCTTCATCTATCAGGGGTTCAACGCGCGAGCCGGGTGGATGCATACGTCGAGCGGCGTGGACAACATCGACGAGTTCTGGGAGACCAAGCCGCTGTACTCCCGCACGATCACCGTGCCGTTCAAAACGGACACCGGCATCGCCCGCAAGACATTCACCGTGCAGTACACGTCGCACGGGCCCATCGTCCGCAAAGAAGGTGATCGGCTCGTCAGCATCAGCCTGATGTGGCAGCCGATCAACGCGCTCATCCAGTCGTACTCACGCACCAAGGCCCGCAACCTCGGCGAGTACCAGAAGATCATGGACTTGCACACCAACTCGTCCAATAACACGGTGTTCGCGGACGCCGCGGGCAACATCGCGTACTTCCATTCCAACTACATCCCGCGGCGCGATACCAGCGTCGACTGGAGTCAGCCGGTGGATGGCGCCAATCCCGCCACTGCGTACAAGGGCGTGTTGTCGTTCGCAGAGACGCCGAACGTGGTGAACCCCGCCAGCGGCTGGGTCTACAACGCCAACAACTGGCCGTGGTCGGCCGCGGGAACAGGATCGAGTCCCATTCGCGCCAGATACCCACGCTATGTCGAGACCGGCGGTGAAGAGACCGCCCGTGGATATCACGCGCTGCGCGTGCTCGACGGCCGGACCGGGTGGACGATGAACACGCTGCGCGATGCGGCGTTCGACAGCTATCTGCCGGCGTTCGAGCGAATGCTCCCGCCGCTGCTCGCGGCTTACGATCAGGCACCCGACAGTCTCAAGAGCAGGCTTGCTGAGCCCGTCTCCGTATTGCGGGGGTGGGATTATCGCTGGGGCGCGGAATCTGTCCCGACGTCCGTCGCGGTGTACTGGGGTGGGTTCGTCGCCCGCCGCGTGGGTCGCGATGCGCGTGCTGCTGGAGTCTCGTTCATGCAATACGTCGCGACATCTCGCGCCCAGCCCGCCGACCTCCTGGGCGCCCTCGTCGATGCCGTCGACACATTGACCGCGAATTTCGGGACGTGGAAAACGCCGTGGGGCACGATCAATCGCTTCCAGCGCATCAGCCCGGATATCGCGCCGCATTTCGACGACGCGCAGCCAAGCATCCCGGTCCCGTTTACGGCGAGTGGGTGGGGGTCGCTGGCGGCGTTCGGCGCGCGCCCCTACCCCAACACCAAGAAGTGGTACGGCACGAGCGGCAACAGCTTTGTGGCGGTGGTCGAATTCGGAGACAGCGTGCGGGCAAAGGCGGTCACCGCGGGCGGAGAGAGCGGCTCTCCCCGCTCAGCGCACTTCAACGATCAGGCCCAACGCTACGCGTCCGGCAACCTGCGCGATGTCTACTTCTACCGCTCACAGCTCGTCGGCCACACGGAACGGGAGTATCACCCTGGTGAGCGTTAGGTCCGCGCTGCTCTGCATCGCGCTCGCGGTGTGCACGCCGCGCGCGTATGCCCAACAGCAGCTCGTCGTTCTCGACGCGAGCGGCGTGATGCGCTGGCGCAGTACACGTCAGGAAGTCGCGCTGTTCGGCGCGAACTACGTCATCGGCGCATCGGATTACCGCGCGGGCGGCTACGTGCACGCCGACCGCAAACGCATGGTCGATGAAGACATGGCGCAGTTCGCACGCATGGGGTGGGACGGCCTGCGGCTCACGTTCTGGGGCGACTGGGAAGCATCGGACAGCGCGGGCAATCTGCTCGCGAACGAATACCTCGATCTGCTGGACTACCTGATCGCCCGCGCGCGCGAGCGCGGCATCTACATGCTGCTCAGCCCGATCCAGCTCTACAGCTCACAGTGGCCGGACGCGATGGCAGACACGACGCCCCCCCCGCCAGGTTTCGGGCGCCGCTTCGGCAAGGGGCGGATGGGCACCGACTCGCTCGCGATCAAAGCGCAGGTGAATTACCTGCGCCAGATCCTCAACCACGTGAATCCGTACACGCGCGTCGCATTGAAGGACGAGCCCAGCATTCTGTTCATCGAGCTGGTGAACGAGCCGTGGCATCATCCCGAGGATCTGCCAGGCTCGATTCGCTACATCAACACGCTCACCGATGCGGTGCGCAGCACGGGTTGCCAGAAACTCGTGTTCTACAACGTCAGCCAGGACTTCCGGATTTCAGAGGCGATCCGCCGCTCGAAAGCGCAGGGCATCACGTTCGGCTGGTATCCGACGGGGCTGAATGCGGGCCGCGAGCTCCAGGGCAACTATCTGCGCGGCACGGATGTGTTCCCCGACATGCTGCGCCCCGAGCTGTCCAAGCTGCCGCGCATCGTGTACGAGTTCGACAGCCCCGACCTGCGCACCGGCACGATGTATCCCGCCATGGCGCGTACGTTCCGCGCGGTGGGCGCGCAGTTCGCCGCCATGTTCTCCTACGACATGCTGGGCACGGCATCGCGCAACCTCGGCTGGCAGACGCACGCGCTCAACATGGTGTACACGGCGCGCAAATCGATGAGCGCGGTGATCGCCGCCGAAGCGATGCGGCGCCTGCCCCGCATGCGTGACTACGGGCCATATCCCAACAACACGCGCTTCGGCGATTTCCACATCTCCTACGATGGCGACCTGGGTGAGCTCGTTGCGCGCGACGCGCTCATGTACACGAGCAACACGACCGCCAAACCGCCGGAGCCCGCGGCGTTGCGGCGCGTGTACGGGCACGGCTCGTCGTCGACCGTGACGTACGGGGGCACCGGGATCTATTTCCTCGATAAGATTCGGCCCGGAGTTTGGCGGCTCGAGATCTACCCCGACGCTGTGCCGGTCCGCGATCCGTTCGAGCTGCCGAGCGTGGATAAGATCGCGACGCGGGCAATTCCGAGATCGTGGCCCATGACGATCTCACTCCCGGATTTGGGCGCGACGTTCACAGTCCAGCCCGTCACCGCCGGCAATCGTGAAACCGCACGCGCGGTAGACGGGCGGGTTGTCGTGACTCCAGGTGTGTATGTGCTGAGCGCGAGCGGTGCTGTGGATCTCGCGACCATGCCGGAGCGCGTGGGTCAGATAGGCTTCAAGGAGTACCACGCTCCGCCCCGCGATACAGTCCCGCTCACGGTCATTTCGTTTGCGCCGCCGCAATATCTCGCTGGGCGAGATGCCGAGCTGCGCGCGCGCATCGTGGATCCGACACCTCCCGATTCCGCGCGGCTTTCGTTCCGCAGGGCCCCAGGCGGGACATATCAACAAACTTGGATGCGTCACGTGGCGGGGTATGAGTACGCCGCCAGGATTCCCGCCGCGGCGCTGCGCGAGGGACCATACCAATTCGTGATCACCGTCTTCCAAGGTGCTGGGGCTACGACGTTTCCGGCGGCCTCCCCCGGCCAACCCACTGACTGGAATTACAACGATCGCGCGTCGTGGCGATTCGACGTCGTGAGTCCTGCGACAGCGCTGCGTTTGTTTGATCCGGGCAGCGATGGTTCGCGCCTCGCATTTACGCGCATCGGGGACGCGGGACGGCGTGGGCTTTTCAGGGTGGGAATGTCGCCGGTCACCGGCCAGCCGATCTTCCATCTCGAGCTGCCAGTCGACACGAGTGGCTGGAGCCCTCCCGACTACACCGCTTCCCTGGTGGTCAAGGACCGGATCGGCTCACGGCGCGAGACTATCACTGGCGCCAAGGAGCTTCGCCTCCGGGTGCGGGGACTCGGCGCGCGCCAGACGTTCCACGTGACGCTGATGGAAGACGACGGCACCAGTTGGACCGCGCCCCTGACCCTGGACAGCACCTGGACCGAGCAGGCCATGCCGCTGGCCAGTTTCCGGCCGGGACGCGGCGTGCTCCTGCCTCAGGGGTTCCCGGGGGAATGGAATTACTGGGTGGGACCCGCCGAGGGGCGGGGAGGCGCGGCCGACAAACCACGGCTGGATCATCTCGAGAGGCTGCAGATTTCGGTGCGGCGCGAGGAGGGCATGCGGCCTAAACCTGGTGACTACGGCGTCGAAGTTGAATGGGTTCTCTTGGCCTTCTGATAGGCGCGGTAGGCGAGCCATAACATCACGAGCCCGAACGCGAGCAACACGAACCCCCACCACAGGTTCACGTTGATGCCGAGCGAGCGCTGGTAGATCGCCTTATCGGAGAAGACCCCGTAGGCGATCAGAATCGCCCCGACGATCGCGAACATTCCGCCGATCGGCAGCCGCACGTCGAGCTGGTCCATTACCAGAAGATCACGTTGAGGATGGTCGAGACCACCAGAATCGCCACCGCCAGCGTCACGGGCCGCTTAAACCACGCCATGTGGCCGTCCTGCAGGCGCGGGGTGAGCGAGTACACGAGCCCCCGCAGTTCCTCGTCGGACTTGGTGCGCTTGGTCAATAGTGAAACGACGATCGTCGCGATGAAGCAGCCGGTCCACGCAAACAGCGCGGTCCAGAAGTTCAGCGCCATTTCGCTGGGATAGAGGTGCAGCGCCGCGCCCAGGAAGCCGCCTTTGATGCCTGGAGTCGCGCCCTGCGGCATCGTGAGTCCGTAGTGCAGCGCCGCAGTGATCGTCCCGGTGAGCAACCCGTAAAACGCCCCGTGCCCCGTCGAGCGCTTCCAGAACATCCCCAGCAGGAACGTCGCAAACAGCGGTCCGTTCACGAACGAGAACACGAGCTGCAGCATGTCCAGAATGTTGTTGAACCGCGTCGCCGCGTACGCGGCTACGACGCTGGCGAGAATGCCGAACACCGTCGCGGCGTGGCCGACGCGCAGATAATGCCGGTCCGTCTGCCCCGGGCGGACATACGTCTGATAGATGTCGTACGTCCACACGGTATTGAACGCCGTGACGTTGCCCGCCATCCCCGACATGAACGACGCCATCAAGGCCGTGAGGCCGAGCCCCAGTAGTCCGGACGGCAGGTAATGCCCGAGCATCATCGGGATGGCCATGTTGTAGTTTGGCTCGCCGTCGTTGCCGATGGGCAGGAATCCACCCTGCGTCGCGTGCATGCCGATCGCCAGCATGCCCGGCAGAATCACGAGCGCCGGCATGAGCATCTTCGGGATCGCGGCGATGAGCGGCGTGCGCCGCGCCGCCGTCATCGACCCCGCGGCCATCGCGCGCTGCACGACGAGAAAGTCCGTGCACCAGTAGCCGAACGACAGCGCGAACCCCAGCCCCATCACGAGGCCGAACCATTCCATCCCCATCGGATTGTGACCGGGCGAGTCCATGTACTTCCACGAGTGCGTCCACGCACCCGGCTCGAACCCCGCGTTCGTCGCGACCGTCGCGAGCTTGGCGGTCAGCCCGCTCCACCCCCCCACGTCCTTGAGGCCGAGCAGCACGAGCGGGAGGAAACCGAGCACGATGAGGAAGAACTGCAGCACTTCATTGTAGATCGCCGACCTGAGGCCGCCGAGAAAAATGTACACCAGCACGATCACGCCCGTCACCACGATGCTCGCGTGAAAATTCCAGCCGAGCACCAGCTCGAGCAGTTTGGCGAGTGCGTACATCGAGATGCCGGACGAGAAGACCGTCATGATCGCGAATGTGATCGCGTTCAGACCGCGCGTCTTTTCGTCGAAGCGCAGCTTCAGGTATTCGGGGACCGAGCGCGCGCGCGACCCGTAGTAGAACGGCATCATGAACAGCCCGACGAACACCATCGCGGGCATCGCGCCGACCCAATAGAAGTGGCTCGTCATGATGCCGTACTTGGCGCCCGACGCGGCCATCCCAATCACTTCCTGGGCGCCGAGATTGGCGGAGATAAACGCGAGGCCGGCGATCCATGCTGGGATCGACCGGCCCGAGAGGAAGAAGTCGTCGCTGCTGCGAACGAAGCGCCTCAGTGCCCAGCCGATGCCGAGCACGAAGACGAAATAAATGATCAGGATGGCGTAGTCGATCCCGCCAAGGCTGATTTGTGGCAGTTAGTGGGATCCCTTCGTTTTGATTTCAATCACGCCATTGGCGCCGCGCACCCCCCAGATCGTCGCGTCGGCACCCTTGAGCGCTCGGATCGACTCGACGTCGTTCGGGCTCAGCCAGGTCAGAGTGCCCCGCTGCACTTCCGTGGGAATGCCGTCGATGACAAACAGCGGGTCCTGGCCCGACATGAACGACGTCGGGCCCGCAAAGCGTACGACGATACCGCCGCCGGGTGTGGAGTAAACGGTGACTCCGGAAATCCGGCCCGCCAGCATCTGATCGAGCGACTGCGCGCCCTGCCGCGCGGGTTCGTCCGCCGTCACAGTGTTCGGGGCCGGCAGGGGCGGTGCCGGCCGTGGCTCAGGCTCGCTCTTGCTCCCGGAACGGGAGCACGCGAGCAGCACAATGGAGACGATGGCCACAGTTTTCATAGGCCCCCTGGTCACCTCAATATGCCGAATGTGAGCACGGTGCGCGACCGGTACTCGGTCCCGGGCCGGAGAATCGTGGACGGAAACGACGGCTGGTTGGGTGAATCGGGAAAGTGCTGCGTCTCGAGGCACAAACCTCGGCTGTAGCCGGTGTAGAGCTGCATCCCCGGCTCCGTGGTCTGGACATCGAGCGTCCGACCTGAGCGTGGCTCGACGACCCGCACGCCTCCCTTCAGCACGAAGTTGTGATCGTAGTTCCCAGCGCGCCGCGATCCGATGGGCGTGAGCGCACGAAAATCGTACGGCGTTCCCACGACGGGCGCGCGGACTCCCGTCGGAAGCAAATGGTCATCCACAGCCGTGATCGCGTCGGCATCGATCTGGAGTAAGTGATCCCTGACCTCTCCATCGCCCGCGAGGTTGAAGTAGCTGTGCTGAGTCAGATTGACCGGCGTGGCCTGGTCCGTCGTCGCGAAGTATTCAACGATCAGCTCGTTGTCATCGCTGACCGTGTACGTGACCCGCACATCCAGATTCCCGGGGTACCCCTCTTCGCCGTCCGGACTCAGGTAACGAAGCTCGAGGCTCGCGGCATCGCACGCCGCGCGCCACACGCGCTTGTCGAAGCCCGTGACGCCACCGTGCAGATGATTGGCACCGTTATTGGCAGCCAGCCGATACGTCTTCCCATCGAGCGTGAATTGGGCATTCGCGATCCGATTGGCGTATCGGCCCACGATCGCGCCGAGATAACGCGGATTGGCCGCGTATTCCTCCGGCGTTTCGAATCCGAGCACGACGTTGGCACGGCGGCCGCTGCGATCGGGCACCAGCAGCGACATGATGATGCCGCCGTAGTTGGTGATCCGCGCCGCCACTCCGTGCGCGTTGCTGATGGTGAAAACGTCGGCTACGGTCGTTTGGTCAGCTCGTAGATGTAGGCTCGGCGTGGCGCGAGCGTCCGAGTCAGCGGCGTGCGTGACGTATATGGTGCGGGCAGCGATACGTTGGGCACGGCTGTCTTCCCGAGATTCGCCACCACCAACACCGCGCGCGTGCTGTCGGCGCGGATATACGCCAGCACAGACTCGTTGCCCGATTCGACCGGGATCAGTTGACCGGACCGCAGCGCGCTGTTGGCTGCGCGTTGCGCGCCCAGGCGGCGGTACAGACGCAACAATGAATTGGGATCGCGCTCCTGGGCTGCGACATTGGCGGTGAGTGAATCGGGCTGCAGCGCTTCCCACGGTTTGCCGCTGGTGAACCCTGCCGCTGCGCCTGTGGACCAGTGCATTGGCGTGCGCAGGCGCTCATCGGGCTTGTCACCCGTCATGCCGACCTCTTCACCGTAATAAATGAAGGGGACGCCCGGAAGCGTCATCAGAATGACCGCGGCGAGTTTCGCACCATCGACGTCGTTGCCGAGGAACGTCATCGTGCGCGTCTGATCGTGATTGCGTTGAAACGGCGCCCAGCGCCAGGCGGGCTGCGCCGCCTGGAACTGCAGCACCGTCGGAATCAGCCGGCCCGCCTTGCCCTCGCGCACCGCGTCCATGAGCGCATCGGAAACAGGAAAGGCGAAGTACGCGTCGAGCTGGTCGGGATAGTACGTGAGAATGTTTTCGACGTTGTCCCAGACCTCACCGATCGTGTAGGACTTCGGTGCCACGCTGCGGACGTACTGGCCATACTCGCGCAATGCCTGATGGGTGGGAGGGGTGTTGGCGTTCTGGTCGCCCACCTCGATCAGGTGACGGATCGCATCCAGGCGAAAGCCGTCGACGCCCAGTGAATCCAGCCAGTAGCGCGCCACCCACTTCGATTCCCCCATCACGGCGGGGTGCTCGAAGTTCAAATCCGGCATGCCACTCCAGAAGAAGCCGTAGTAGTACTCGTCCCGCACGGGCGACTTGTGCCAGTTGTTGCCGCCCGTCTTGGACCACCTGAACCAATTCCGGTGCGGCCCAAGCGTGTCTCGCAATGCTTCCTGGAAGTACGGATGCTCGCTCGACGCGTGATTGAGCACGAGATCGACCAGCACCTTGATCCCGCGCGCATGCGCCGCGGCGACGAACGCCTTGAAATCGTCGTTCGTGCCGTAGTCGGGCTCGATCTTGTAGTAATTCGTGACGTCGTACCCGTGATAGCTGGGCGACTCGGCGACGGGCATGAGCCACACGCAATCGGCGCCAAGGCCCTT
>Ga0137323_1000465_pt1 | contig 11502 bp, 13 predicted proteins | sample EasRivERMZT423_2_FD_102285 | JGI IMG/M metagenome (GOLD analysis project Ga0137323, IMG submission 102285) | Soil microbial communities from meander-bound floodplain in the East River, Colorado, USA - East River MetaG ERMZT423_2 | ecosystem: Environmental > Terrestrial > Soil > Floodplain ... | reverse complement strand
GAACGCGATCGAGTAGCCGTACACCACCCACACCACGGCGATCACGCAGAAGGTCACGAACACCTGCATCAGCACCGAGAGCGTGTTCTTCGAGCGCACCATGCCGCCGTAGAACAGCGCGAGCGCCGGCACGCTCATCATGATGACGAGCGCGGTCGACATCAGCATCCACGTGACGTCGCCCTTGTTCGGCGTCGGCGGCGCGGGCTTCGCCTCCTCCTTCTTCACTTCTGCCGCCGCGGGCTTGTCGGGCGTCGCGGCCGGCTTGTCCTGCGCCAGCGTCGCGCCCGCGAACACGAGCGTGAGCACCAGGGCGAGGAATGCACAGAGTCTCTTCATCACATTCTCCTCAGAGCGCCGCCGCATCGGTCTCGCCGGTGCGGATGCGAATGACTTTCTCAAGGTCGAACACGAAGATCTTGCCGTCGCCGATCTTCCCGGTGTTCGCCGATTTCTCGATCGCCTCGATCGCCTGCTCGAGCAGCTCGGACTTCACCGCCGCCTCGACCTTCACTTTCGGCAGGAAATCGACCACGTACTCGGCGCCGCGATAGAGCTCGGTGTGGCCCTTCTGCCGGCCGAAGCCCTTGACCTCGGTCACGGTGATGCCCTGCACGCCGATGGCGGAGAGCGCCTCGCGCACCTCGTCGAGCTTGAACGGCTTGATGATTGCGGTAACCAGTTTCATGGGCCTCCCTCAGAATGTCTTCATGATCGAGAGCACCACCGTGCCTTCGCCGATTTCCTTGGACTTGCCCTTCGAGTTCGTCAGCGTGTACAAGGTGCTGTCGGCATCGGTGTCGATATAGGCGGCGCCCAGGATCCAGCCGGCGAGGTCATACGTGACGCCAAGCTTCCAGTCGTTGTATTCCAGCGCGTCGTAGTTCTTGATCGTCTGCATGCCGTAGTGGGCCACGAGGTTCAGCTTGGGCGCGACCTCCATGGTGAAGCCGAGGTCGAGGTAGCCCGAGCCGTCGGAGTTCGTCAGGCCGAAGAAGTCGCTAAACGCGTGCGAGTATTTGAGGGTCAGCCACTTCCACGAGGCGCCGATGTAGCCTTCGAGCGTGTCGTACTTTTCGCCCCCCCCGGTCTTCGCGCCCGGGTAGTAGTACTGCAGCAGGCCGATATCCAAGCTGATGTCGCCGAAGCTTTTCTTCCAGCCGCCGTAAAAGTCCATCTCGATGCCGGCGGTATCGGTGTAGCTCAGTCCACTGATGCTCGAGTTCCAGTTACCGAGGTAGATACCGCTCTCGTGCGCATAGTCGATGCCGCCCTGGATCGCCGGCAGCTCGAAAGTCTGAGAAATGCCGCGGAACCGGTAGTCGCTGACGATCGCCATGTTGCCGGTGATCGGCGACGGCGCCGCGGCGGGCGCGGGCGTCTGGGCGGTGGCGAGCGCCGGGACAGCGAGCGCGGCCGCTACGGACAGCGAGAGGATGGACTTGCGCATCGAGAGGTTCTCCCTTGGAAGTTGAAATGGATAGCTGACGTCACCTCGTAGCATCTCCTGTGCCATATAGGAAATGCTCTTCCATTCAATTAGTTGACTAAATTGAAGCCGGCGCTAGCACTAATTTAGTGCGTGCATTTTGAGCTTGCGCCCGAGATTGGTGCGGAAGCTTGGGATACCTTTCGATCATGATCGAGGAACGGTTATTCGAGGAATTGCGCAGCCGAATAGATGAGGCACTGCGTAACTCTCCGGCGCAGGACATGGAGAAAAATCTCCGTGCGCTTTTGGCGGCGTGGTTCGACCGGCTCGATCTCGTGTTGCGCGAGGACTTCGACGTGCAGAAGAAGCTGCTCGAGCGCGCGCACGCGAAGCTCGTGGAACTCGAAGCGCGCATTGCCGAGCTCGAGGCGCGCAAGCCGCGGTAAACCGGGGCGGCACCCGCCGCGTTCTCTTCTTAGTCGTCTTCTTTTGGGGGAACCATGACGGTCGCGACGGTTGCGAGCCGCGCGCTCGCCGGCATCGACGCGCCCGAGGTCAGCGTGGAGGTACACCTCGGCCCGGGTTTACCGGCGTTCCACATCGTCGGGCTGCCCGACACCGAGGTGCGCGAGGCGCGGGACCGCGTGCGCGCGGCGCTTAACCACGGGCACTTCGAGTTTCCGGCGCGCCGCATCACGGTCAACCTGGCGCCGGCGGAGTTGCCGAAAGATTCAAGCCGGTTCGATCTTCCGATCGCGCTCGGGGTCCTGGCCGCGAGCGGCCAGCTCGCGGCCGAGGCGCTCGCCGGCCAGGAGTTCGCCGGCGAGCTCTCCCTCACGGGCGAGCTGCGCGCGGTGCGCGGTGCGCTTGCGATGGCGCTCTCGGCGCGCGCCGCCGGCCGAGCCTTCGTGCTCCCGGAAGGCAACGCGCCGCAGGCCGCGCTTGCCGAGGGTGCGCGCATCCTGCCCGCGCGCACCCTGCTCGAGGTCGTCGCCCACGTTGCCGGAGAAGCGCCGCTCGTGGAATACAGCGGCGAGACGCGCAGCGCCACGGCTTCCTACGCCGACTTCAGCGAAGTAAAGGGCCAGCAGCAGGTCAAGCGCGCGCTCGAGGTGGCCGCGGCCGGCGGCCACAGCGTGCTCATGATCGGACCGCCGGGCACGGGGAAGTCGATGCTGGCCGCCCGCTTTCCCGGCATCCTGCCGGAGCTTTCGCAAGCCGAGGCGCTGGAGGTCGCCGCGATCCACTCGGTGTCGAGCGGCGGGTTCGAAGCCGCGCGCTGGGGCGAGCGGCCGTACCGCGCACCGCATCACAGCGCCTCCGCTGCGGCGCTCGTCGGCGGTGGTGTAATGCCGCGCCCGGGCGAAATTTCACTCGCGCACCACGGCGTGCTGTTTCTCGACGAGCTTCCTGAATTCGACCGCGATGTCCTTGAGGCGCTGCGCGAGCCGCTCGAAAGCGGTCGGGTGTCGATCGCGCGCGCGGCGCGCCAGGCACAGTTCCCGGCGCGCTTCCAGCTCGTCGCCGCCATGAACCCTTGCCCGTGCGGGCACTGCGGCGAGCGCAGTGGGCGCTGCCGTTGCACGCCCGAGCGCATCGCGCGCTACCGCGGCCGGGTCTCCGGGCCGCTGGCGGACCGCATCGACATCAAGCTCGAAGTGCCGGCGCCGCGCGAAAGCGAGCTCTTCGCGCCGGCCTCGGCCGAGTCCTCGGATTCGATCAGGGCCCGGGCGGCGCTCGCGCGCCGGCTGCAGCTCGAGCGCCAATCGAAGCCGAATGCATTGCTTGGGACGCGCGAGATCGCCAAGTACTGCGCGACCGACAGCGAAGGCGATCAGCTCCTGCGCCACGCCTTGGCCCGTCTGCTGCTCTCCGCGCGCGCGTATCACCGGGTCCTGCGCGTCGCGCGCAGCATCGCTGATCTGAGTCAAAAGGCTTCCATTAGCGCCGAGCACATCGCCGAAGCCATCCAGTACCGGCGCCTGGATGCGAGCTTCTGATCAGAGTTTCCCTACAGTGCGATCGGACGTGCGGATAAGGACGGGACGGCGCGGTTAAATTCACATTTACTTTGCCCGCTGTCCTGGGGCAGATTTACGCCAGCCTTATGAGCGACGCGAAACCGCAGACGCGGGAAGACCTGCTTCAGCAGCTCGAGAAGCTCACCGGGCGGTCGTTCCGGACGCGTGAGGATATCCAGGCCTACGTGCGCGAAGTGTCCGCGCGCAAGGTCTCCGACGCGCCCGCGGTGCGGCGCTGGCTGCAGATCAAGAGGGTCACGCTGTTCGCGCTTCTCGCCTTCAGCATCATGCAGTACTACATCCTCGACGTGATGCTGGAGATCGTCGCCATGCCCGCGACGACCTATTTCGTCCCGGTGCGCGCGCCGTTGCTCAAGTCGATGCTCGACCGGCTGGGCTGAGCGGCTGCGCTATAGTCGGCGCCGATGGCGACGTACGCGATCGGCGACGTTCAAGGCTGTTACGACGAGCTGCAGCAGCTTCTTCGCACTTTCTCCTACGATCGATCCCGCGACCGCCTCTGGTTCGTGGGCGATCTTGTCAACCGGGGGCCGAAGTCCCTCGAGGTCCTGCGATTCGTGCGCGACCTTGGCGAGCGCGCTGTCAGCGTGCTGGGAAACCACGATTTGCACCTCGTCGCGCAACACGAGGGTTGCGAGCGGGCGCGAAAGGACGACACCTTTGGCGACGTCCTCGACGCGCACGATCGGCAGGAGCTCGTCGCCTGGCTGCGCCGCCGGCCGATGATGCACGTCGAAGGTGGCTACGCGATGGTGCACGCCGGCCTGCTGCCGCAGTGGAGCATCGACAAGGCGCTCGAGCTCGGACGGGAGGTCGAGCAGGCGCTCGCTGGCCCGCGGTACGGCGAGTTCTTGAACAACATGTACGGCAGCACCCCGGCGCAATGGCACGAGGCGCTCTCGGGCTGGGATCGGCTGCGCGTCATCGTGAACGCGATGACGCGCATGCGGTTCTGCGACCCACAGGGTCGCATGGACCTGCACGGCAAGGGCACGCAGCCGCGCAACGGGTACCTGCGCTGGTACGAAACGCGGCCGCAGGACGAGCGCACCATCGTTTTCGGCCACTGGTCGCAGCTCGGGCGGGTGCTCCAGGACAGGATTCTCGGGCTGGACAGCGGCTGCGTGTGGGGCGGCGCGCTGAGCGCGCTGCGGCTGGAGGACCGGGCGCTTTACGAGGTACCCTGCCCCGGCTACCAGTCTCCCGGAGACGAGGCATGAGCGAGTGCGTGTTCTGCAAGATCGTGGCGCGGCAGATCCCGGCCACCGTGGTGCACGAAGACGAGCATACGCTTGCCTTCATGGACCTCGGGCAGGTCAATCCCGGCCATGTCCTCGTCGCAGTCAAGGCGCACGCGGAAAATCTCTATGCGCTGAACGACGCGCAGGCGGGCGCAGTGCTGCGCGCGGCCGCCCGGGTGGCGCGCGCGATCCGCGACGCGTTCTCGCCGCAGGGGCTGTCGGTATACCAGGCAAACGGCAAGGCGGCCGGCCAGACCGTGTTCCACTACCACGTGCATCTGGTGCCGCGCCACGAGGGCGACGGCATGGCGTTCACCTGGCCGGTCAAGAACCCGCCGCGCGAGCGGCTCGAGGACTACGCCGCGAGAATCAAAGCGTCACTCGGCTGACTTCATCCTTTCCAGGGCGAGTAGCCGAACGCCTTGCGGAACCGAGCTTCGATCTCCTCGCGCACGGCGGCATGGTTCTGCGCTCCGCGGTGGGCGATCTTGAGCGCGCCCATCACCGAGCCGAGCTTGCCCGTGCTCGGCCAGTCCCAGCCGTGTGCGATGCCGTAGAGCAGGCCGGCACGGTAGGCGTCGCCGCAGCCGGTCGGGTCGATGACCGCGTCGGCCGGGATGCTGGGAATCTCGTGACGGCTGCCGCCGGCGAAAATGACCGAGCCCTTCGCGCCCATCGTGCAAACCAGGGCCTTCACTTCCCGCGCCAGCACTTCGAGCTTGCGTCCGCTCTTTTCCTCCAGGAGCTTGCCCTCGTAGTCGTTTACCGCCACGTAGTCCGCGAGCCGCACGACTTCCGCGATTTCGGCGCCGGTGAACATCGGCAGGCCCTGCCCCGGGTCGAAGAGGAACGGCATCCCGGCTGCGGCGCACTCGCGCGCGTGCTGCAGCATGCCGTCCTTGCCGTCGGGCGCAATGATGGCGAGGCCCGCGCCAAGCTCGCGCGTGATGTGGTTCTGGTGAGAGTGGTTCATCGCTCCCGGGTGGAAGGCGGTGATCTGATTGTCGTCGAGATCGGTGGTGATGAACGCCTGGGCAGTGAACTGGCCGGGCACGCTCCTGAGGAGCCGGGTGGAGATTCCGAGCGCCTCGAGCCGTTGCAGGTACGGCTGGATGTCCTCTCCGACCGTCGCCATGACAAGGGCGTCCTCGCCGAGCAGCTTCAGGTTGTATCCGATATTGCCGGCCGTGCCGCCGTACTCGCGCCGCATCTCGGGCGTGAGGAAGCACACGTTGAGGATGTGCAGCTGGTCGGCGAGGAGATGGTTCCGGAAGCGGTCCTGAAACACCATGATGGTGTCGTAGGCGATCGAGCCGGTGACCAGGACCTTCTTCATTTCTTGGAATGCTTCAGGCAGTCGTCGGGATAGATGCACAGCTCGTAGCCGCTGGCGCGCACGAGCTTCGCATCGACGTACACCCGCAGCGACTCCTCCGCGCCGGGCTCCAGGCCGTTCGCGATCTGGCGCGCGGCGGCGCGCGCGTCGAGGTACTCCGAAGGCCGCAGCACGCGCCGCGTCACGACCTTGCCCGCGTCGGTGAGCGCGAGCTCGAGGTCGGGATATGGCTGCGGGAACCGGGCAAGGTTGCGCAGCAGCGCGTTTAGCACGAACAGCTGGCGGCCGGGGTCGTCGTGCATGTCGGAGGACACGATTTTCAGGAGATCCGGGCGGCGCGGCAGCGGAACGGTGCAGCCCGCGACGCGGCATCCCGCCTCGAGCGCGGGCCGCAGCTCCGGCACCCAGGCGATGGCCTCGGCGCGGATGCGATAGAGCTGCGCGACCAGGGCGGCGAGCGCCACGACGCTCAGCAGGATCCACAGCCACGCCTTCGGGCGCGAAACGCGCTCGTCCGCGAGGAACTCCGGCAGCGGCGCGTCGTTCCGCGCCGGCGCCGCCTGCGCTGGCCGCCGCGAAGGGTCGAAAAGCCCGAGCTGCGGCGACGGATCCACGGACAGCCGCTCCGGCCCCTCCTCCACCAGCGCGGCCACGCCGTTGAACACGCCGCCGCACTTGCCGCAGCGAACGGTGCCGAAATGCGCGGCCAGCTGATCGCGCTGAACGCGAAAGGCGGTGCCGCACGCCGGGCAACGGGTGACGAGGTTCATCTTCGCAGGCCGGCGAGCATGACCCAGCCCTCTTCCTCGCCCGCGAGCTCCATGCCGAACCACGGCTCGTAGGCCCGCGACACCTCGGCGGCCTGCGCTTGGAGGATTCCGGACAGCGCAATGCGCGCCCCGCGCTGCGCGAGCAGCGGCGCCAGAAGTATCAACGGTTGAGCCAGGATGTTGGACACCACGACATCGTAACGCGCCGCGGGGAGTTCCTCGGGCAGCACCGCGAGGAGCTCAACCCCGTTCGCGCGCGCATTCGCTCGCGTCGTCTCGACCGCCTGGGGATCGAGGTCCACAGCGTCGACCCGCGCGGCGCCGAGCTTTGCGGCGGCGATGGCCAATATGCCGGAGCCACAGCCGTAGTCGAGGATGCGCTCGCCGCCCTTCAGGTTCCTTTCCAGGTGCGCGAGGACGAGCCGGGTCGTGGGGTGACTCCCCGTACCGAACGCGAGGCCGGGATCGATGCGCACCGCGATGCGCCCTGACGGCGGCTGATGCCAGCCCGGCCCGATCCACAGGCGATCGCCGATCGAGAGCGGCGCGAATTGCGCCTGGCTCGTGCGTACCCAGTCCTGATCCTCGATGCGCTCTACGGTGAAGCGCGGCGGCTTGATGCCTGCCCTGCCCGCGGCCACGGCGACGAGTGCTTCGGAATCCTCCTCCAGCGAGACCAGCGCCACCATGCCGCCCGAGGCTTCGAGCGACACCGACTGCGCGCCGGCTTCCAGCAGCGCGTCGCTGAGCGCCTCGGCCGCCGCGCGCTCCACTGTCAGCGTGAGCGCGTGCCAGGGCATTACTTTCTCTTCTTTTGCTCCTGCGCCAGCTTCTGCTCCAGGTAGTGGATCGACACCCCGCCCTTCAGGAAATTGGTGTCGTTGAGCAGCTCGCGATGCAGCGGGATATTGGTCTGGATGCCCTCGACCACCATCTCGGACAGGGCGATGCGCATGCGCCCAAGCGCCTGTTCGCGGGTCGCGCCGAACGCGATCACCTTTCCCACCATCGAGTCGTAGTTGGGCGGCACGCTGTATCCCTGATAGACGTGCGAGTCGACCCGGATTCCGGGGCCCCCGGGCGGATGGTAGGAGGTGATCCTGCCCGGGGACGGCGTGAAGCGGTAGGGATCTTCGGCGTTGATGCGGCACTCGATGGCATGGCCGCGCACGGCAAGGTCCTTCTGCCGCATGCGCAGCTTCTCGCCGGCGGCGACGTAGATCTGCTCCTGCACGAGATCCACGCCGGTGATCAGCTCCGTTACGGGATGCTCGACCTGGATGCGCGTGTTCATTTCGATGAAGTAGAACTCGCCGTCCTGGTAGAGAAACTCGAAAGTGCCGGCGCCCCGGTAGCCGATGCGTCGACAGGCGTCCACGCAGCGCTCGCTGATCTTGTCGCGCAGCTTGGTCGCCAGCTCGGGCGCCGGCGCCTCCTCCAGCACCTTCTGGTGGCGGCGCTGGAGCGAGCAGTCGCGCTCGAACAGATGCACGGCGTTCTTGTGCGCGTCGGCGAGCACCTGGATCTCGATATGCCGCGGCTGCTCCAGGTAGCGCTCGAGGTACACCACCGGGTTGGCGAACGCGGCCTGGGCTTCGCTGCGGGTCATGTTGACGGCGTTGAGCAGCGCCGCCTCCGTGTGCACCACGCGCATCCCGCGTCCGCCGCCGCCGCCGGCGGCCTTGATGATCAGCGGATAGCCGACCTTGCGGGCGATGCGCACGATCTCCTTGGGCTCGTCGGGTAGTGCGCCCTCCGAACCCGGCACCGTCGGCACGCCCGCCTTCATCATGGCGGCCTTGGCGCTCACCTTGTCGCCCATGAGGCGGATGTTCTCCGGCCGTGGGCCGATGAATACGAACCCCGAGCGCTCGACCTTTTCGGCGAAATCGGCGTTCTCCGCGAGGAATCCGTAGCCGGGATGGATCGCCTCGGCGTCGGTCACCTCGGCGGCGCTGATGATGGCGGGAATGTTCAGGTAGCTGGCCGCCGCTGGTGGCGGGCCGATGCACACGGACTCGTCGGCCAGCTTGACGTACTTCGCCTCGGTATCGGCCTCCGAGTGCACCACCACCGTGCGGATACCGAGCTCGCGGCAGGCGCGCTGGATGCGCAGCGCGATCTCGCCGCGATTGGCGATCAGGATCTTTTCGAACATCTAGCCGAGGATGAACAGGGGCTGGCCGTACTCGACCGGCTGCCCGTTTTCAACCAGGATGGCCTTCACCACGCCGGAGGCGTCGGCCTCGATCTCGTTCATGAGCTTCATCGCCTCGATGATGCAGATGGTGTCGCCTTCCTTCACCGCCTGGCCGACCTCGACGAAAGGCTTGGCGTCTGGCGAAGGCGAGCGGTAGAAGGTACCGACCATCGGCGCCTTCACCACGGGCCCCTCCTGGCCCGGCTCGGGCTCGGACGCCGGGGCGGAGGCCTGGGTTGCCGTCGTTGCCGTCGCGGGCGCCGCAGCGGCGAGGGTCGCGGGCGGGGCTACGCCCGTCACGGTGATCGCCCCGCCCTTCACGATCTTGACCTTCTCCTCGCCCTCGGTGATCTCCAGCTCGGCAATGCCGGATTCCTGCACCAGGTCGATCAGCTTTTTCAGCTTGCGCAGGTCCATCGCTCCTCCCTGAGGGATACAGCTGAACGGCAGAAGGCGGCTAGTTCACTACTTTTCGGCGCAGAAGGGCGCATTTTAGCGAGGCAAGCTTGCTCCCACCTTTCGCAGTGACCGCGAACCGAGGGTCAGAGCTTGAACGGGTGTCCTATAGGGAAACGATACGGAAAGAACGTAGCGATCATGTTATCTGCAATTAGCTACATCTTAGCCGACGATAACGACTATTTGTTCTCTCAAAGGGCTTGGTTCTCGCGCAAAAGGGCGCCTACCTCGGCGATCCCGGCGCGGTCCATTACCCTGCCTGCCTGGGACGTCTTCAGGGCAAGCCGTTCATCGCGCGGGTCGAAAACCGACAGGTTCAGGGGCGTGTCCTCCCAGGTAAGCGAGAACACGCTCATCGCATGGGCCCGGTCGCCCGAGAAGCGCCGACCCTCGTGCGTCGTGAAGGCGAGGCGCCGCTCGAGGAGGAACATCTCGACCTCTTTCGCGCTTTCCGGAAACAGCTGCAGCTCGATCTCCGCGTACGGACCGGCCGTGCCCTTCAGCACCGGCCCGGTGAGGTACGGGCTGAAGCGCTCGAACGCCCGCATGGCGTCCAAGGCGATCCGCCGTAGCGCCGCGATGCGCCGCGGATGCTGTTCCGGCTGGTAGAGCGCCCGGTACGCGCGCAGCTCGCTTTCCACCTCGTCATTGGCCGGGAGCGCCTCGCTGTCGGCGGCGCCGAGCTGGCGCGCGGCCTTGCGCTTCGCGAGCGCGAAGTCGTCGATGCCGTCCTCGGCCATGATGCGAGCCGCGGCCGCGGCGATCCGCGCGCGCATTCCGGTCTGGCGAGTGCCCTTGCGGCTCACGGCTGCGATTCAATCATAGAATCTCGTCGCTTCATGGCGGCGCATCTCCATATCCTCGGCATCTGCGGCACGTTCATGGGCGGGATCGCCGCGATCGCCAAGAGCGCCGGGTATCGCGTCACGGGCTGCGACGCCAACGTGTATCCGCCGATGAGCGAGCAACTACGCGCGCTCGGCATCGAGCTCACCGAAGGGTTCGGGGCGGACCAGCTCGCGCTGCGCCCGGACGTCTGGGTCGTCGGGAACGTGGTGACGCGCGGCAACCCGCTGATGGAAGCGATCCTCGATTCCGGCCAGCGCTACATCTCGGGTCCTCAGTGGTTCGCCGACGAGGTGCTCGCCGGCAAGCACGTGCTCGCCGTGGCCGGGACGCATGGCAAGACCACGGTGTCGGCCATGCTGGCCTGGATCCTGGAGCGCGCCGGGCTGGCGCCCGGGTTCCTGATCGGTGGGGTGCCGAACGACTTCCCGGTATCCGCGCGGCTGACGCCGTCGCGGTTCTTCGTCATCGAGGCGGACGAGTACGACACGGCTTTCTTCGACAAGCGTTCGAAGTTCATCCATTACCGTCCGCAGACCGCAATTCTGAACAATATAGAGTTCGATCATGCAGACATCTTCGACGATCTTGCTGCTATCGAGAGGCAATTTCACCACTTCGTGCGAACAATCCCCAGGTCAGGAATGGTAGTGGCCAACATGGCCAACGAGGTTGTTAAGCGAGTGCTCACATTTGGATGCTGGACCCCGGTAGAAGCATTTGGCGTGCGGGAAGGCTGGCACGCCGGTGAGCCTGACGGGCAGGGCGCCTTCGACGTTTTTTTTGGTACGCAGCGTATGGGACGCGTGCGCTGGTCGATGCTCGGAGAGCACAACCGCCAGAACGCGCTCGCCGCGCTTGCGGCAGCGCGACATGTCGGGGTGCAACCGGCGGCCGCCATCGAGGCTCTCGGCTCCTTTGGCGGAGTGCGCCGCCGCATGCAGGTCAAAGGAAAGGCGGCGGGGGTCACCGTTTACGACGATTTTGCCCACCACCCAACCGCGATCCGCACCACGCTGGAGGGCCTGCGGCACCGCGTGGGAGGGGCGCGCATCCTTGCCGTGCTCGAGCCGCGCTCGAACACCATGAAGCGCGGCGTCATGAAGGATGCGCTACCGAGCAGCCTCGCGCAGGCCGAGCGCGTGTTCGTCTACAGCTCGGGTCTGGGCTGGGATG
>Ga0137323_1000462_pt1 | contig 11572 bp, 10 predicted proteins | sample EasRivERMZT423_2_FD_102285 | JGI IMG/M metagenome (GOLD analysis project Ga0137323, IMG submission 102285) | Soil microbial communities from meander-bound floodplain in the East River, Colorado, USA - East River MetaG ERMZT423_2 | ecosystem: Environmental > Terrestrial > Soil > Floodplain ... | reverse complement strand
GGCGCCGTTGAACTTCTCCTGCACGGCCTGGGATTCGGACGTGGCGCCGAGCCCGTGGCTCGCGGTATAGACCAGCGCGGCCTTGGTCTTCTTGAGCGCCGCCACCAGGTTGGCCTTGGTGGCTTTGTCGCCGACGATCTCGGTTGTTTTCAGCTTGATGTCTTGGCGCACGTGGGCGGCGAGGGGCTCGGCCATGTACTTGCGACTGAAGTACGTGGGGTCTTCGGTGCCACCGTCGGTGGCGAAGAACAGGGTTTCGCGCTCGACCACAGGCGCGCGCGCCGCTTCGAGGCGGAGCAGTTTCTTCGTGTACGCGTCGAGATCCTCGATACTGCCGAAGTCCACGCGCCCGACGCTGGCCACGCCGTCCATCAGCGATTGGAACCCGAACGGCACTTGATCGGGTCCGCCGACGATGAGGACGTAGGCGGGCACTTTCTTGCCGGAGAGGTCCAGCGCGTAGTAGTGGTCGGTCATCCAGTCGGCCCACCCGTCGGGGTCGGAGCCATCGAACAGGAGCGGCGCCTTGGGATTGTCCATGCCGCGCGCTTTGGCGAGCGGGGCGAGCGCCTCGATATAGGCGTTCTTCCTGGGATCCTTGTCGGCGACGAGAAACGTCCACCCGGCCCCCTTCGGGTCGCCGCGGTCGACGACGCGGCGAGACTGCTCGCCCCGAAACACCGCGGCACGCGCGGAGGCGCGCGTCAGGCTCCGCACGCGGGGAGTGTTCGGCACCAGCGCCTTCAGGAGTGCCTCCCGCACGGCCGTTTCTTCGAGTGGCGGGAACAGCCGGTTGCCTTTCCAGTCGAGTCCCATCGTGAGAATGCGCATACGAATTACCTCGAGAGCGAGAGCACGAGCGAGTGATCGCCGTCCGGCATGTACTGCAGTGTGTACCGGTATTTGGCGGCGGCGTACTTCTTCTTGAGCTGCTTGTCGGCCGGCGTATGGTTGGTGAGGACGAGCTTGATTTTGCGCCCCGCCTCTGTGGCGGTTTCGACGACCCAGGTGAGCGTCGAGTAGTCGGGATTGCCGTAGCGGCCGTTGGCGGAGACGACGTAGGTGTCGGCGGTCACGCGCTCGAAGAACTCCCTGGTGACGTCGAGCTCGCTGCCGTGGTGCGCCAGCTTCAGGACGTCGACATGACAGCGGCCGCCGCGATCGAGCTGGCCGGCCATCTCCAGCCCCTCGAGCAGGTGATCGCTGCGTCCATCGCCGGTCAGGAGCAGCGTCTTTCCATCTGCTTTGGCGATGACGGCGATGCTGCTCAGGTTGGGGACCGACTGGTCGGAGTTGGACATGACCATGGCGTCATCGCGCGCCACGTCGTTCTCGTGCTTGTCGAGCCATTCGACCCATTCCTTGCGCAGCTTCTCGAGATTCTTCTTGGTGGGCGCGACGATGCGGAGGCTCAGGTTGCCGAACTTGATCGGTTTGCTCACGTCATCGACCGTAATGAGGTGCTCGGTGGGGACCGACTTGTTGATCGGCATGCTCAGCAGGTTTGCTTTGGCGCGCAGCGCGCTGCCCTCGTTGATCCCGAGGGTCGCATTGGTGGCGTTGGGCATCGCGGCTGTGCGCGACGCGGTCATGAGTGCTTTGAGCCGCGGCGCGATGCTGCCGTCCGCGTCGATCGCGCGACCCCACGAGTTGTGCCACAGCTCCTTGGGTCGCGGCAGGCCCTCGGTTCCGGCATGGAGCTCGGCGAAATAGTCGACCAACCCAATGATGTGGTCGTTGTCGACGTGACTCAGCAGGGCTAAATCGATGACGCGATTGCGGCGCGCGAGCGCGCGCAGCACCGGAGCCAGGTGGTCCTCGTACGTGTGCGGTGGTCCACCGTCGATCAGCACGAAGCGCGGCTTGCCCGCGGTCCCGTACTCGAGTACGAAACAATCCCCAAACTCCGCCTGCACTACGCGAAACCGAAACATGGGAGCGGGTTCCTAGCTGCTGGTCAGGGGACCGGTCAACCGGCCGGTGACGACGAGGGCGACGTCTTGCGGTGCATGGAGGATGTTGCTGGCGACGATCGCGAGGGTGTAGGTGCCCGCCGGCGCGTTGTCGAGCCGAATGACCTCGACGTTGTTGTTGGGATCGGGCCCGTTGAATCCGCGTGGCACGCGCGGGTTGCCGAACAGCTTGTTGGTCGAGCCGGGCGGTTCGAGGAAGAGATTGAGGTTGTTCTGCACGCCTCGACCTGGGTAATCGGTGTAGGCCATGCAGATGCGCAACGGCCCGCCGGCGGCGACCGCGATGGTGAAGCGGAGGCGGCTTCCCGTGCCCTTGAACTGCGCTTGCGGGGACTTCCAGTTGTCGAAGTACGCGAGCTTGAGGGACGGGTTGCGCGGGTTGGGCACGGTGTCGGGCAGGTAGATCGCGCCGAATCCCTGGTGGTAATTGGGGAGATCAGGATAATCCGCCACGGCATCCTGGCCGGTGAGCCGGCGCGTCCCATTGATCAGCGTCGCCTTGAGCAGCGCCGCGCTCGGCGTCCAGGACCGTTCCTTGACGTAGTACTGCCGGACCGCGGCGGCGCAGCCCGTGACCAGCGGCGTCGCCATACTCGTGCCGCCCATGTAGGCGTACTTCGCGTTGGTGTGCGGGCCCCAGAAGTTGCGCAGCGGCGCCCGGACCGACCGGGTCGACAGCACATCGGTGCCGGGGGCGACTACGTCCGGCTTGATCCGATATTCGTCGCAGGGGCCGCGGCTGCTGAAGCCGCCCATGGCCTCGGGGTCGCCGGAGACCGGCGCCGCGGCGATCGGTGGATCAGGAAACGTGTCGCCCCACAGCTCGCCGTAGGTGTGCGGCGCGAAGGCGCCCTTGGCGCGACTACTCCGGCTGGCCCCGACCGTGAGCGCGTTCTTGCAGGTGGCCGGGGAACCGATGCTGAGCCAATCCACATAGCCCTTCTTCGCGTTGCGCGGCTGGAACGCGGACCCCTCGTTGCCGGCCGCGATCAGGATCAGCATGTCGGGCCGCTTGCGCACGAATTCGTCGACCTCGCTGCTGGTAATGCGATACGTGGACTCGGTCGCCGCGCCCCAGCTGTTGTTGTGGATGCGCGCGCCCGCGGCGTACGCCTGCTCGAACAGCTCTCCCAGCTCGAACGGAAGTCCGCCGAGGCCGTCATCCTTGTCCAGCAAGGATTGGAAGAAGAGCTTCGCCTGGGGTGCGGTGCCTTTGATCTCGCCACGAGAGGCGGAGCCGTCGCCCAGGACGGAGCCGGCGACGTGGGTGCCGTGCCCGTTGGGATCGGAAGCGTCTCCGGGCCGCCCACGGGCCACCACCTTCTGGATCCGTCCCTTGAAATCGGGGTGGGTCTCGTCGATCCCCGTGTCGGCGATCGCGACCAGCTCGCCTGCGCCATTAAAGGGAAACGCGGGGGGGGGCGGGGTCGAAGACGCGTTCGCATCGATTCCCAGCAAACGGCGCGCCACGTCGTTGAAAAACTTCGGAGCCACGAACACCTCGAGGCGATCCACCCAATCCGTCAGCCCGCGGATCTCATCGAGGACGGGGCTCTCGCGCAGCGCGTAGATGCGGACCTTCTTGCCTGAGGCACCGGCGACCGGGACGTTGCGCGGGGCGGTCTGCAACCACTTCAGCAACTTCGGGCGCGCGCGCTCCGTGGTGAGGAGAATGTCGTAGGCCTCGATGGGCGTCGTGCCGCCGGCCGGCGCGATGGTGGTGGCGTCGAACCTGGGCACGGTCGCAGCGGCCAAGCTGAGCGGTTCCGGCGGACGGGCGAGAAACGGGAGTTTGCGCAGCGCCTTCACGCGCGTCGGGTTGATGCGCACCTGCAGACCGAAACCGGGCAGCGACTCGACAATGGTGGCACCGGCGCGTTCGAGCGCCCGCCGCCACGATTCGAGCAGTGGTCCCTTGAGGACAAGTCGGTACAGATGCGTCGGCTTGGCCCTTGCCGACTTCTTCGCCGGGCGCCGTGACGCGCCCGCGCTGAACGTCGCCTGGCGCGGCGCGCGCGGGAGCAGGGGAGCCGCGGGTTGTCCGGACTCGACTTCCTGCACGATCAGCCCGCGTTTGCGCAGGCCCGCAATCGCCGCGTCATCCGCCTCGCCCACGACAAAACTCTCGGTGACGTCGCCACCGGGAATCGCTTTCTGCGCAGCGGCGATTTCGTGCTCGTGCATGCCGAACACGATGACTCTCTTGATGCTCATGTCCATTCCGAGGTAGAGCGGCTCAATAGTCCATTCCAAAAAACAAAACGGCAATTAGAACAGTTTGAGCAAACGCCGCGACGTGTCTTGCCAACTTTTGTCCACTTCGTATATCACCACCTTCGTTCGACGAGGATGGGCAGTGAGCGGTGAAGTAGCCGAGGCGGAGAGTCGCCTGGCGGATCAGTGGATTCGCGCGGCGCTCGGGCCGGAGGTTCAGGTCGTGGTGGGAGCGATTGCGGACGCGACGCCGGGCAGCGGGACGTCGGTGACGCTCACTCTGTTGCATATGGCGCCGGCGCCGCGGCCACGCACGACCGCGGGCATTCAACCGCTGCTGCTGCGGGCGCGGTATTTGGTGACGATCGCCGCTCCGGACGCCACGGCGGAGCGGCAGGCGCTCGCCGAGTTGGCGTTCGCCGCGGGTCCGAGCACCGCGGTGGAGCTCGAGGCGACGGCGCCGAGCCCGGAGCTGTGGCAGTCGCTCGGCGTACGTGTGCGGCCGGCGCTGTTCGTGTCGGTGCTGCTGCAGCGCGAGCGCCGCCGTCCGATCAGACGGGTCCGTCAGCCGCTGATCGCTGAGTGGACGCCGTCGCGCCCGCTGGCGGGAGTCGTGGTCGGTCCCGGTGACGTGCCGATCGCTGGAGCCCTGGTGGAAGTCGAAGGTTTGCCGCACACAGCGTACTCGAACCACCGCGGCGAGTTCGCGTTCCGTTCCGTGCCCGGGGCCGATCCGCCGCCGACGTTGGTGGTCAGCGCCAAGGGTGCCACCGTGCGGGTGCGGGTGGATGGCGACGGCACCCCCAGTACCCCTTTTGTTGTCCGAGTCCCTCTATCGGAGTCCTGACATGCCGAACTATCGCGCACCAGACATCTACGTAGAGGAAGTCGCCACCGGGCCGCGGCCCATCGGGCAGGTGGGGACGAGCACGCCGGCGTTTGTGGGCCGAGCGCCGATCCCGACAAAGTTTCCGAACGAACCGCGCGCGCTGAACAACTGGTCGGAGTTTCTGAAGGAGTTCTGCGGGGACGGGGCGCCCGCAAAAAGCACTGATCTCTCGCACGCCGTGTTCGGTTTCTTCCAAAACAAGGGAACCCGCTGCTTCGCCGTGGACATCGGCGACGCGAAGAGTCCGGCGCCCGGTCTCACGCAGCTCGAAACAATCGATGAAGTCGCGATCGTCGCGGCGCCGGGCTTTGTGGACGCGGTGTCGTTCGCCGACGTGGCCGCTCATTGCGCCAAGATGAACGACCGCGTCGCGATCTACGACCCGCCCGAGGATGTGGCCAAGATCGAGCACCTCCTGGAGGTGGCGGTTCCCAAGGGCGAAGGGGCGGGGGCGAAGTCCAAGGGCTGCCGGCCACCGATGTCCGACAAGGGCGACGGGGCGTTCTACTACCCGCGCATCAAGGTGCGCGACCCGTTGAGCGACAGTACCGTGCCCGTCGTGGTCCCTCCGTCGGGACATATCGCCGGCATCTGGGCCCGGACCGATGCCTCGCGCGGCGTGCATAAAGCACCGGCGAACGAGGTGATCCTGGGCGCGCTCGACGTGCAGCGCCGCGTGACGCGCGGCGAACAAGAGGTGCTCAATCCCGCGGGCGTGAATTGCATCCGGTTTTTCCCGACGGAAGGCATCCGCGTGTGGGGCGCGCGCACCATCGCAGCCGAGGCGAGCGAGTGGCGCTACCTCAACGTGCGGCGGCTGTTCAACATGGTCGAAGAATCGATCGCGCGCGGCACGCGCTGGGTGGTGTTCGAACCGAACGACCGGCCGTTGTGGCTGGACATCATCCGCGACGTGAGTGCGTTCCTGCGGACGATCTGGCGCGACGGCGCCCTCATGGGCCGGACCGCTGAAGAGGCGTTCTTCGTGCAATGCGACGAAGAGACCAATCCCCCCGAGTCGATCGACCAGGGGCGCGTGATCATCAAGGTCGGCATTGCCCCGGTGAAGCCGGCGGAGTTCATCGTGTTTCGGATCGGCCAGTATTCTGGCGGCGTTGAAATCCAGGCCTGAGCAAGGAGCGATCTATGCCTGAGGCGACACAGCCGAAGCCCAAAGCCCAACCCGCCGGCGCCGGATTCAGGGAACCCTACGGCGCGTTCAACTTCAAAGTATCGATCCCGGGCGTCGGGGAGGCCGGCTTCACACGCTGCAGTGCGTTGGGGGCGGAACGCAAAGCGGTCGAATACCGTCAGGGCGGAGACCATGAAGTCGTGCACCGCCTGCCGGGTCGGATCAAGTATCCCGACGTCACCCTGTATTGGGGCCTCACCGCGTCGAAGGAAATGTGGCTCTGGATGGATTCCTCGATTAAGGGAACGCCGCGAAAGGTTCACGTGACCATCGCGTTCCTTGCGCAGGACGGAACCACGGAAGCTGTGCGGTTCAATCTCAACAATGCATGGCCCACGTCCTGGAGCGGCGCTCCGCTCGATGCGCTCGGGAATGAGATCGCGATCGAGCAGCTCACGCTCGTGTACGAGAAGATCGAACGCGTGCTTTAACATATGCGCCTGTTACGGCTACTCGCGGCGCTGGTCGGCGGAGCCTTGCATCGACTGGGGCAGGCGCTCCGGTCGTGGGCGGGAGTGGGAACGAGCGGGGAAGACGACCGCGCGCCCGATGAGAACGGCCCGCCCGAACACTGGCTCCGCTACGTGCGGGAGCGGGCTCCATGGCTGGTGACTGGCAAGTCCCGGCGCGCGCCGGTCTTGCAGAGCAGGCCCGCAGCCGTGGTCACCACCGCGGCTCCTCGCCCGGCCTCCGCGGCCGCCCGCGCCTCGGCTCCCGCCACCGCTCCGGCGTCCGGCACAGCGTCGGCTGCCCCCGCTGCCGCGCGCGCCCCCGGGCCCGCGGAGACCGGGCCGGTGCAGCCCCCGGCGCCGGTACCGCACCCGGCGCCGACGATTCGCACTGTGTCGCAGCCACGTCTCACTGCGGGGCGACTGCGGCTCGTGGCGCGCGAGATCGAAAAGCGATCGAGCGGCGATGCGCCGGTGACGCCGCTCGATTCGACATCGATCGTAACATCGCCAATGCCCGAGCAGCGATCTTCCATCAGCAAACCCCAACCGGAGAGTCCGCCAAGCCCTTTGCGTTTCGCGCCGGTGCACTCGATCGTCGCTCCGATCTCCGCTCCGATCTCTTCCGAGCCGCCGGTGCGTGCAGCGAGTGCAACCCCCCGCTCGGACGAGTCATGGCCGAGTCTTCCGCCTCCGGCGTTCCGTCTCGACGCCGGTGAAGTAGCAACTCACCCGCCTCCGGTTCCACGCGACGAGAGCGAGGCTGCGCCGGAGCCTCCAGCGCAAGTCGAGGCGGACGACGTCGGCTCTTGGGCTGACCTACCAGATAAGGGTTTCGAAGCATGGCAAGTCCAGTCGATCCAGTCGCTCCTCCGGGAGCAGCGCCACCTGGCCCGCCTGCTGGCGGAACAGGAGGGAGCGGGCTCCTCATGGAGCACGCCGCATTCCTGATCGAAGACAGCGGCGCGCGCATTCCCTGTCTGCTCAATCCTGCCAGCGTGGTAGTGCGGCGCGCGGCGGGCGTTCGGCCGCGCTTCTCGGTGGGCGGGCCGCTCACGGGCGCTGGTGTTTCCGACAGTCCGCTGCTGTTCACCGGTGGCGGCACGACTGAAATCACGATGGACCTGTTATTCGACGTGTCGCTCGCGCGATCGGACCCGCCGCCGGAGAACGTGCGCGAGCTGACCGAACCGCTCTGGCGGCTCGCCGAGAACGAGACCCAGCCGGGTGAGTATGGCCGGCCCCCCGCCGTGCGGTTCGTGTGGGGAAAGGCGTGGAACATTCCCGGCGTCGTCGTCGCCGTCTCGGAACGGCTGGAGTACTTCACGCAGGCGGGGACGCCGCAGCGCTCCTGGCTGCGCCTGCGCATGCTCCGGATCACGAGTGACGAATCGGAAGCGGCCGCCGCGGAATCCACTGCACCGGAGCCGGGTGAAGAGACCGACGACTGGGGACCGGGAGATTTTCCGACGCCGGTGAACGAGAGCGATGTGCGACGCTACGACCTGATCGGGGACGGCGAGGGCGCCGCGGAGCGTCCCGACGCCATCGCGGCGGCGTGCGGATTCGCGCCGGAGGATTGGCCGGCAATCATGGAGTTCAGCGGCGTCGATGATCCGACCGCGTTGCAGGCCGGGCAAACACTGCGCATTCCACCGTCGAGCACCACGTGAGCGCTCCGCTTGTGAGCGTCGGACAGCTGGCCGTCGAGATCGACGGATCGCCGCTCGCGCCAGCGCAGGCTGCGTGTCTCGCCGGGCTGCGCGTGCGCCACGCGCTCTCGCTGCCGGCGCAGTGCGAGCTGGCATTTCACGGCATCGGTCCCGAGCTCGCAGGCGGTGCTCCCGACCTGGTGGGCGCGTCTCTGAAAGTCGCCGGAGAAAACGGCACGGCCTTCGAGGGAGAGATCACCGCGGTCGAGCACAGCTATGGGCCGGACGGAGCGCAAGAGCTGCGGCTGCGGGGCTACGATGTCCTGCATCGCCTGCGTAAACGCCAGTCCGTGAAGTTTCGCGACGATGTAGATGCCGGTGAGCTGTGTCGCCAGTTCGCCGCCGATCTGGGATTGAGCGCGGACATTTCGGAGGCGGGACCGCGCTGGCCGCGCCTCGCGCAGTGGCAGCAAGCGGACTTCGAAGTCCTGGCGGGTGTCGCCGCGCGGGCCGGGCTGTACTTCGCCGTCGCCGACCAGAAGCTGCGGTTGTTCACGTTGGCCGGTTGGGAGAGCGATCCGATCACGCTCACGCTCGGCGACGATCTGTTGGAAGCGAGTTTCGAGGCGAACGGAGATGGGTCGTGGTCGGAGGTGGTGGCGGCAGGCTGGGACCCAGGCACGGGCAAGTTATTCGACGATACCGCCCAAAGCGCGCGCTCGGGTCGCTCGCTGGAAGTGCCGGCCTCGACGGCGGACATCGGCGGCGCGCCGCGGCGCAGTGTGGTGAATTTGCCGCTTCCGGACAGCTCACACGTAACCGCCAGTGCCCAGGCCGAGCTCGATCGCGCGGCGGCGAACGCGCTGACCGTGCGCGCGGTCGCGGCGGGACGGCCCGATCTGCACGTAGGTGGCAAGGTCGTGCTGGAGGGCGTCCACGCGAAGCTGAGCGGAACGTATGTCGTGTCCGAGGTCGTGCACACGGTGACTGCCGAGCGCGGATTCGTGACTGAGTTCTCCAGCGCCGTGCCCGCGGGAGCGGCGATGTCGTTCGCGACCGCGGTGATCGCGCAGGGCGTGGTGAGCCAGGTGGACGATCCCGACAGCCAGGGTCGCGTCTGCGTCAAGCTCCCGGGCTATCAGGACATCGAGACCGCCTGGATGCGCGTGCTGCTGCCCGCGGCGGGCCAGGACAAGGGGTTCATCGCGTTGCCCGACGAAGGCGACGAGGTCCTGGTGCTGCTGCCCAACGGAGACCCCGCGCTGGGTGTCGTGCTCGGCGGACTGTACGGCACCGACGGCGTGCCCGATACGGGAATCAGCGGCGGACGAGTGAAGCGCCACTGTTGGCGCAGCCCGCAGGGTCACTATGTCGAGATCGACGACGAGAAGGATCAGATCACCGTCACCAACGCGAACGGCAGCACGCTCCAGCTCGGCAAAAACAAGTTCACGATCAATGCGGCGACGGATCTCGACATCACGGCGTCGGGCAAGTCGATCGCGATCACCGCGGCCGCGGTGGATTTCCGGACCGGCTGATGCTCTGGCTCACGGAGGACGCCATCGTGGCGTGCGCCGATAGCACGGGCATCGTTCAGGGTTTCGACCCGGCGCAGAGCTGGGTGACCGTGTCGGAGCGACGCGTCTTGATCGCTCCGGATCCGGTCGGCAGGACGATCAAGGGCTGCCCAAATCTGCCGCCCATCTCGAAGCCGTGCACGACGACGCTCGGCGTGGCCACCGGGTATTCCGGCCTGATCAAAATCGGCGGGCAACCGGTTTGCCTGAGCAACCTGCAGGGTCCGGTGGATGCTCCGGCTGGGCCGTATGGCGTGACGGCGCCTGGGCAGGCGCTCGTGTCGGCGGACACATGAGCGCCACGCCTTCTTGGCGCGGAGTCCGGTTCCTGATTCCGGGGTTCGACGTACCGGAGCCCCCGTTCCCCGCGCCCGACGGCGCAAGTCCCGCCGAGCTCGGTGGACTCGCGCTCACGCCGCGGGGCGGGCTGGAAACCGTGAGCGATCGCGCCGCCGTCCGGCAGGCGCTGTTGCTGCTGCTGCTGACGCGTCCCGGCGAGCGCGTGTTGCGGCCGACCTACGGCTGCGAGCTGCATCGGCTGCTGTTTTGGCCCAACGACGATACCACGGCCGGACTCGCGATCCATTACGTGCGGCAGGCGGTGGAGCGGTGGGAGCCGCGGGTGGACCGGCTTCGGGTCGACGCCCAGCGCAACCGGGACGATGCGTCCCGACTCGACGTCATGTTGGAGTACCGCGTGCGCTCCACCGGCGATGAGGACCGTCTGTCGGTTCAAATCGACCTCGGCGGAGCGGGAGGCCCGGCGTGAGAGGGCGCGTCCCCCCCAAGCTCGACGACCGCTCGTTCCAGCAGCTGCGCGATGAGGCGATCCGTCAGCTCCAAGCCGTGTGTCCCGGGTGGACCGATCTGTCGCCGTCCGATCCGGGCATCGCGCTCATCGAAGCGTTCGCCTACATGACGCAGGTGACGCTGTATCGGCTCAACCGCGTGCCGGACAAACAATACAACGCATTCCTCCGTTTGATCGGGATTACGCCGCTCGCGCCGTCGGCCGCGACCACCACACTGGTGTTCCAGCGGACCGGCGCCGGCGGAGGGGCGGGTGCAGAACGGATCACGATTCCCGCTGGAACCCGGGTGGCGGCGGGATCCATTCAGTTCACGACGACTCGGGCGGTGCGCATCGCCGGGACCGCCAAGCAGGTCGAGGTGCCGGCGTTTCACGGCGAGGCGATCGAGAACGAGGTGGTGGGAAAAGGCACTGGCGCCGCCGGGCACGAGGTGCGGGTCAGCAGACCCCCGATCGTGGCGCCGATGAGCGATGGACTGGATCTGGTTGTGGCAGTGGAGGAGACCGAGGCTATCCCGGCGGAGGCGCGCGCCGTGAAGGTTGGAGACAAGACGTTCCGGGTCTGGAACGAAGTGCCCAGTTTCGCGAACCTGCGTCCCGACGAGCGCGTGTTCACCGTCGATCGCCGGGCCGGCCTCATCCGCTTCGCGCCCGCCGCGGAGATCTCGGACGAGCGCGGTGAGCTGCGCCAGGGCAGTGCGCCGCTCGGCGCCGTCCCGCCGGCGGACCGGGACATCCTGGTCAGCTACCGAACGGGTGGCGGTGCCGCGGGCAATGTGGCCGCGGGGTCGATCACGACGCTGCGCGACACG
>Ga0137323_1000461_pt1 | contig 11595 bp, 9 predicted proteins | sample EasRivERMZT423_2_FD_102285 | JGI IMG/M metagenome (GOLD analysis project Ga0137323, IMG submission 102285) | Soil microbial communities from meander-bound floodplain in the East River, Colorado, USA - East River MetaG ERMZT423_2 | ecosystem: Environmental > Terrestrial > Soil > Floodplain ... | reverse complement strand
GATCAACGTCGTGGGCAGCACGATCGCCCGCGAAGTGGACGGCGGGATCTACCTGCACGCCGGACCCGAAATCGGGGTCGCGAGCACCAAGGCATTCACGAGCCAGATCGTGGCGCTGGCGCTGCTGACCCTGAAAATGGGCCGGTTGCGCGCGCTCTCGATTCTCCAGGGACGGGAAGTGGTGCGGGCGCTGGCCAAGCTGCCGGAGCTCGTGACGCAGGTGTTGGCCAAGGCGCCACAGGTCGAACAGATCGCCGACCGCCTCGTGCGCGCGCAGAACGTGCTCTACCTGGGCCGGGGCTACAACTTCCCGGTCGCCCTGGAAGGCGCCCTCAAGCTCAAAGAGATCTCGTACATCCATGCCGAGGGCTATCCCGCAGCGGAGATGAAGCACGGGCCGATCGCGTTGATCGACGATCTCATGCCCGTGGTGTTCATCGCCCCCAAGGACGGCGTGTATCAGAAAGTCGTGAGCAACATCGAGGAAGTGAAGGCGCGGGGCGGTCGCGTCATTGCGATCGTGACCGAGGGGGATACGGCGCTCGACAAACTGGCCGACTACCGGATCGAGATTCCGGAGACGCTGGATCTGCTCACGCCGGTACTGAGCGTGGTCCCGTTGCAGCTGCTGGCCTATTACATCGCCGTCCGTCGTGGCTGCAACGTCGATCAGCCCAGGAACCTCGCCAAGAGCGTCACGGTCGAGTGAGAGTCGTTCTCCAGCGGGTCAAGCGCGCTGAGGTTCGGGTAGCGAGCCGGGTGACCGGGAAAATCGGGCCCGGCTTTCTCGTGCTCACCGGTTTCGCCCCGACCGACACCGACGCGCAGCTCGCCTGGATGGCCGAGAAGATTCTCGGCCTGCGCGTCTTTGGTGACGACGAAGGGAAAATGAATCGCGATCTGGCCGAGGTCGGCGGGGGCTTGCTCGTGGTGTCGCAGTTCACGCTGTACGGTGATGCCAGCAAGGGCCGCCGCCCGAGCTTCATCGATGCCGCCCCACCCAACATCGCGATTCCGTTGTACGAGAAGTTTGTCGCAATGCTGAAGGAGAAGAGTGCGGGCAAGATCCCGGTCGAGACGGGCGAGTTCGGGGCGATGATGGACGTCGAGCTGGTCAACGACGGCCCGGTGACGCTGATGCTCGAACGCTAGGGGTTCGCCGGCACCGCAACGATCGCGAGGCGATCGCCCTTCGGACTCACCGCCAGGCGTGTCAGGTTCGTGAGACCTGCCGCGGCGAAATCGGCGACCGATTCCCAGTCTCCTCCGCGCTGCGGATCCCACTGATACAACTTCGTCCCACTGGCCGTCAGCACGATGCCCGTCGGCGTCGACACGAAGAAGTCGGCGCCCGCCGGTGCGTGCACGAGCTTCGCGACGCGATGCGTGCGCACGTCGAACTCCTGAAGTGAAGCGCCCGCGACGGAATCGCGCTGAACGAAGCTCACGGCTTCGCGGCCGGGGATGCGCTGCAGTGACCGGCCGATATCGCGGGCGAGGACCTCACCTCGGGCAGCCGGCGCACGCGCATCAGCCATTTGCAGTGTGGCCGGCGAGCCGAGGGAGCCGAGGACGAACAGCAGGAGCGTGTGGTCGTTCCCCCACGCGTGGTAGCCGACGGGCTTGATGGAATCGAGCACGAGCCGAGGTTGCGAGCCGTCGGCATTGAACGCCCAGAGACGCTGCGTCGAGTCGGGTTCGACGCGCACGACCGAGAATCCGTCGCCTTCTGGCAGTGGAGTAGCCGAGTACTCGCTTTCGGGTGTCGCCGTGACTCGCACGCTGGTCTTCCGATCGACATCGCAACGGTAGATGTCGGCTTGCCCGTCCTCGTGAACCGAGGTGTAGAGGAACGAACGGCCATCGCGCAGGAAGAACGGCTGGTTGTCGTAGCCCGGTCTCGCCGTGACGTTCACCGGCGCACCGACGCTGACTCGGCGGTTGGCCACACGCAGCTCGGCCACGTAGATGTCGGTCGCGGGCGGCGCCTGCAGGGCCAGGAGGGCGATCCAGAGCACGTCCAAACCTACTCCGCGCTATCTTTTTTCGCGTGCTGCCCATCGTTCTCGCGTCCGGCTCCCCGCGCCGCAAGCAGTTGCTCGAAATGCTGCGCATCCCGTTCCGCGTGCTGCCGCCCGACGTGGACGAGCATGTGCTGCCGGGGGAGAAACCGCACGACTACGTCACCCGCCTGTCGCGCGCCAAAGCTCAGGCGGTCGTGGCGCGCGCTCCGGGTGAGGTGATTCTGGCGGCGGACACCACGGTGGTTCTGGGGGGGAGGATCTTCGAAAAGCCCACGTCTCCCGCGCACGCCGTGGATATGCTCGAGCAGCTGCAGGGCAGGACCCATGAGGTGCTGACGGCGGTCGCGGTGGCCGAGAACGGCCGGCTCGAGCAGGCGCTCGACGTCTCGCGCGTGACCTTCCGGCCGAATACACGCCAAACGCTCGAGGAGTACGTCGCCACGGGCGAGCCGCTGGACAAAGCCGGCGCGTACGCGATTCAGGGACTCGGCGCCCCGCTGATCGAGCGTGTGGAAGGCGACTTCTTTGGCGTGATGGGACTGCCGCTGCGGCTGGCGTTGGATCTGCTGGCGCGGTTCGGCCGGCCTTACCGCTTCACGCGGTAGACCGGAATCTTCTTGGCTTTTCCTTTGACCTGAATCGGCTCGAGCGCCTCGACGGCCGGCTTGTTTTTGAGCTGCTGGTAGAACGGCTCGGAAATGAGGATCTCGTTGGGCCCGGCCTTTCCGCACAGGCGGTAGGCCGTGTTCACGGCGTCGCCGATGACCGTGTATTCGAGGCGCCGATCCGATCCGATGTTGCCGGCGAACACCTCGCCGAAGTTGATGCCGATGCCGATCTGCACTTCGGTGCGGCCTTCCTGTTTCCATTTGGCGTTGAGCTTCTCGAGCTCGTTCAGCTGCGCGATGGCGCACTGGACGGCGCGGTCGGCGTCATCTTCGTGGACGATCGGCGCACCCCACAACGCCATGATCGCATCGCCCATGAACTTGTCGAGTGTGCCGCCGAACTCGAAGACTTTGTCCACCATCTCGGTGAAGTACTCGGTCAACAGTCGGGCGATTTCGTCCGGGCTCATCGTCTCCGACATCGGCGTAAAACCGCGGATATCGGAGAAGAAGACCACCACGGGGCGCTTTTCGCTCGGCAATCGCCCCCCGTCCTGCTGCTGCGAGATGACCTGGGCGATGTTGGGCGAGAAGTAGCGTTCGAAGTTCGAGCGGACCAGCGCTTCGCGTCGAATCCGCTCCGACAGCTGCGAGTTCTCGATGGCGACGGCGGTCAATCCGCCGAAGGCGATCAGAAACTCGAGGTCTTCATCGGCGAACGAGTGGGTGGCCGTGAGGTTATCGACGTACAGGATGCCGAGGACCTTGGAATCCGAGCCCATGAGCGGCGTGCACATCGCGCTGCGCACGCTCTGGATGAGAATCGACTTCCCCTTGAAGCGCTCGTCGGCCGCGGCGTTGTCGGACAGGATCGCGACCCGCTCCTCGACGGCCTTGCGCGCGATCGACTGCGGGACGTGTTTCGCGGCGCTCGCGTCGCCGGTGCGGCTCTTGGAGATGCGGGGAATCAGCTCGTTCGACTTGCCGTCGAGCAGCAGAATCGACACGCGGTCCACGTTCATGATCTGGAATGTGAAGTCCACCACCTTGTCGAGCAGCCGGTCGAGCTCCTGCTGTTTCGACAGCTCCTTCGAGACCTCGAGCAGCAGGGAGAGCTTCTTTGCCCGCCGCTCCTCTTGATTGTCCGCCTTGACCTTGAGGTGGGACGAGCCCTGCGGCTCGTCAATCACGATCGCCGGCACGCCGCCCGAGACGCTGACCGGGAGCTCGCGGACGATCGTGCCGCCGGGCACACCGCTTTTGGGGGACTTGAAGTCCGGCGGCGGCACGACGTGCGGGCGCGGGAGGGGGGCGGTCACTTCCTTCACCCGGAATGCCACCTTCCCGAACGTCACGACGTCGTTCGCCCCCGCTTCCGCATCAGTGATCTTAGCGCCGTTCAGGAACGTCCCGTTCGAGGAGCCCAGGTCAGTGACGCGGACGCCGCTGGTCGTGAGGACGATCTCCGCGTGCCGGCGTGAGATCGTGGGATCGTAGATCGGGACGTCGCTGGTGACGGCTCGCCCCACCACGAGCTTGCGCCCGAGCTGGAGATCGATCGACTGCTCGCCGGAAGTGCTCAGCAGCTTGTACACGCGCCGAAACTAATCGCCTGCTTTGGCCAACGCGAGCGCCCGCAGCACCGCCTGCGCCTTCGCCTCGGTTTCCGCGAACTCGCGTGCAGGATCGGAATCGGCGACGATACCCGCGCCGGCCTGCACGACGACGCGGTCCTTGAGCACGAGCGCCGAGCGAATCGCGATCGCCGTGTCCATCGTGGTGGCGCCCCAGCCGACATAGCCGACCGCCCCCGCGTACGGACCGCGTCGCTCCGGCTCCAGCTCGTCGATGATCTCCATCGCGCGCACCTTCGGCGCGCCCGTGACCGTGCCCGCGGGAAAACAGGCGCGGAACACGTCCAGCGCGTCGTATCCGGGGCTCAACTGGCCGCGGACTTCGCTCACGAGGTGCTGCACGTGTGAATAGCGCTCGATTTGCAGCGATTCCGTCACGCGCACTGTACCGAACTGCGCCACACGCCCCACGTCGTTGCGCCCGAGGTCCACGAGCATCCGATGCTCCGCCAGCTCCTTGGCATCGGCGCGCAGCGCGGCCGCCAGCTCGTCGTCTTCCGCCGGCGTCAGCCCCCGGGGCCGCGTCCCGGCGATGGGGCGCACGGTCACCACGTCTCCCTCGACGCGCACCAGGACCTCCGGTGAGCTGCCCACGAGCGTGACGTCGTCCAGGGCGAGGTAGAACAGGTACGGCGCGGGGTTGAGCGCGCGGAGATAGCGATACAACCGGAGGGGATCGACGGCACCCGGCACCACCTGGCGCCGCGACAGCACCGCCTGAAACACGTCCCCTGCCGCGATGTAGTCGCGGATTTTGGCGACGTCCCGCTCGAACTCGGCGCGCGGATACCGGGACTCCGGCCGCAGCGCCTTCGTGTCGCCGTCCAGCGCGAGCGGCGCCAGGGGGTGCGTCGCGCCGAGCCGGTCGATCAGCGCGTCGAGCCGCTCCTGCGCGCCGTCATACAGTCGCAGGCGCTGCGCCGCGGTCGCCCCGGGCGGCACCTCGACATTGGCGACCAGGATCGCGCGCCCGAACACGTTGTCGAGGATCACGAGGGAGTCGGCGATCATCACGACCGCGTCGGGAACGTTGAGCGTATCGGCCGGTTCCGCCGGCAGCCGCTCGATGCTGCGCACCAGATCGTAGCCGAGATAGCCGACCGCGCCGCCCGTGAAGCGGGGGAGGCCGGGCACCGCGACGGTGGGCAGCGCGCGCATCCGGTCGGCGAGGTGGGCGAGCGGGTCGCGCGTCTCGCCGGCCGCCTGCCATCCCGCCGCGGGCCTCCAGTGCTCGATCTTTGTGCTGCGATAGCGCCATGCTTCCCGGGGCTCGGTGCCGAGAAACGTGTACCGCGCCCAGCGCTCGCCCCCGACCAGAGATTCGAGCAGAAACGCGAACGGCGGCCGCGCGATCTTCGCGAAGGCGCCGACGGGTGTGTCGGCGTCGGTGACGACCTGGCGCAGGACTGGAACGATCCCGCCCTGCTTCGCGCGCTCCAGGAATGCGTCGCGGGAGTCCATCACCTAGATTTGGCGCGATGCGGTGGCCGGTTGTGCTCGCCCTGGTGCTCGCCCTGCCCGCTCGTGGGTCCGCCCAGGAGTGGAACAGCAATGCCGCCCTGGCGCTGGCGCGACGCGCCAGCGAGCGGCGCTCCCGCGCCGCCGTCGACACCGCGCTGCGTGACTATAAAGCACAGGCTCACGGGTTTCTCTTCTTCCTCGGCCAGTTCGGCGAAGGGCTCACCGCACCGCCGCGACTCGTGAAGGCGGATCAGCTGGAGCTGGAAGTGTACTGGAAGGCGCCGCAGCTCAGCAAGCAGCGCATCGTCGGCTGGCGCGATCGCGCCGAGCTTCCGACCGACATCAACTACCATCGCGATCACCTCGGCATCGTCCAAAACAACTTCGGCAGCGCGATCCGGCTGGGCGAGGGCGACGAAGTGCGCGACGTGCCGCACCCGCTCGGGCCGGACGGCCCGCCGCTGTACGACGTCGCGTTGGGCGACACGACCACGATCGAGCTTCCCCAGCGCGCGGTACGGGTCGTGGCGCTGCTCGTGCGCCCAAAAACCTTCTCCGCTGCCGCCATCGTCGGCACGCTGTTCGTCGACCTCGAGACCGCCGACCTGGTCCGGATGGCGTTCAATTTCACGCCCCACGCCTATCTCGACCCGCAGATCGAAGACGTCAGCATCGTGCTGGATAACGCGCTGTGGGAGGGGCGGTTCTGGCTGCCCTACCGGCAGGAGATCGAGATCCGCCGGCGCGCGACCTGGCTGGACATTCCGGCGCGCGGCATCATCCGCGGCCGCTGGGAGATCGACGGGTATCTGTTCAACGTGGGACTTGCCGACAGTTGGTTCCGGGGCGAAGAGATCACCGCCGTCCCGAAAGCGGAGCGCGACTCCTTCCCGTGGCGCGAGCCGCTCTCCACCGCCATCCAGGGCATCGCCGAGCCGGTCCGCCAGAACGACCTGGCAGAGGTTCGCGCGGAGGTGAGCCGGATCGCGGGCCGGCACGTGCTCTCCGGCCTCAAGCGGCAACGTCTCGGGGTGCGGGGGCTGAGCGACCTGATCCGCTTCAACCGCGTCGAGGGACTCGCCGTGGGTGCGGGATTCGTGTGGCGAACGCCGGGTGACGACTTCGAGATCCGGGCGCTGGGCAGCTACGGCTTTTCAGACGGCGCGGGCAAAGGCGGCGTCTCGATTACTTCGGCAGACGGTCTCTCGTTGACCATTTACCGTCAGGTTCGCGATATCTCGGACCAGCGCGTGATCGCACCGCTGGTGAATTCGGTTTCGGCGCAGGAATTCGGTGATGACTATGGTGACTACTATCGCGCGACCGGCTGGCAGTTGTCGGCGCGCTTCGACGTAGGCAACCGCACGGAGTGGCTCGTCGCCGTAAAACGCGAGCATGTCCAGTCGCTGCCGATTCGGGCGACGCCCGCCTCGGGCCAGTTTCGCCCCAATCCCGCGATCATCGACAGCGATCAAAATGTCGGCTCGCTGACCCTGCGGCGCCGCAGTGAAGGCTTTGCCGTGCGGCGCGACGTCGCGGGCGAGGTCAGCGCCGAAATCGGCAGTGCCTATGTGCGGATCAGCGGCACGGGACATCTGCTCGTTCCGCTGGGGGCAGGGTCCACGCGGCTCCTGACGCGCGTTCAAATCGGCGTCGGAGGCGACGAGCTCCCGCCACACCGCGGATTCGTGATGGGCGGACGCGGGACGTTGCTCGGTGACGACTTCCGACAGTGGGGTGGAAGACGCGCGGCCCTGATTCACGTCGAGCTGCGGACCGTCTTGCCGTTCTTTCGACTGCCCGCCGGCCCGGCCCGCACACCGGGGAATATCACATTTGCTCCATATGTTGCCCTGGGCTCGACGGACGAGCCTTTCCCGCAGATGCCGTGGCAGACGACTCCGGGCACGCGGGTGACCCTCGGACTAGGGGCGGAGTGGCTCGGGCTGTTCCGAATCGAGGCTGGATACGGCATGCAAAGCCGGCAGGTCCGTGTTGCCTTCGACATCACACGCGATTTTTGGGACATCCTGTGACGGGGAATACTGGACTCGGACGCGCGCGGCCATAGCTTGGAGGCACCCGCATGCCCGTAACGCAATTCCCAGACGAATGGTTGGCCCAGTCGGTCGAGGGCCTGACTCCCGAGGTCCTCCAGGGCCTGCGGGACAAGTCGGAGTCCGGCGGGACGCTGTGGGAGAGCGTCGTGGCCGCGCGGATCGCGACTGACGCCGACATCATCGAAAAGCTGGCCCATCGCTTTCGGATGAAAATCGCCGACATCAGCAAGATTGACCGCTCTGGTCGCGACGGCGTCCCCGAGCAGCTCGCCCGCCGTCATCACGTGCTCCCCTTGCGGCTGACCGATTCCTACGTGGAGGTGGGTACCTCCAACCCCCTCGATCTCGATGCGGAGAAGGCGCTCGCCTTCAACACGGCGCGGGAGGTCCGGTTGTTCCTGCTGGCCCCGTCGAAAATCAGCGAGAAACTGGACGAGCTGTACAAGCCGGAGAAGGCGCTCGACAAACTGCTCGAGGGCATGGGTGAATCCGAGATTCTGACCACGCTGCCCGACACGTCGCCGGAGGAGCTGAATGTCTCCGAGGCGGACGCGAGCCAGAAGCCCGTCGTGCGGCTCGTCGACATGATCATCTCGGAAGGGATTCTCTCGCGCGCGAGCGACATCCACGTGGAGCCGGAGGAGGGCGGCGTGGCGGTGCGCTACCGCATCGACGGGGTGCTCCGCCAGGTGATGAAGATTCCGCGCCAGGCCGGCCTGCCGCTGATCTCCCGCATCAAGATCATGTCGTCGCTCGACATCGCCGACCGGCTGCGGCCCCAGGACGGCCGCGCGCGCGTGGCGGTGAACGGCCAGCCGATCGACCTGCGTGTGTCGACCCTGCCCGCGCAGCTCGGCGAAAAGGTCGTGATCCGCATTCTCGACTCCCGCGCGACGGTCAAGTCGCTCGACTCGCTGGGCTTGAACCCGGGGGAAGGGGAGGCGATCAAGCGGCTGCTCGAGAACCACGAAGGCATCCTGCTCGTCACCGGCCCGACGGGATCCGGAAAAACCACGACCCTCTACTCCTGCATCAATCAGATCAAGAGCGAGGGCGTCAACATCGTGACGGTCGAAGACCCGGTCGAGTACCGGATGCAGGGCATCGTCCAGGTGCAGGTGCAGGAGAAAGCCGGGCTCACGTTTGCGGCGGCGCTGCGGTCGATCCTGCGGCAGGACCCCAACGTCGTGCTGGTCGGCGAGATTCGCGACAAGGAAACGGCGCAGATCGCGGTGCAGGCGTCGCTGACGGGGCACCTCGTGCTGTCCACGCTGCACACCAACGACGCCGCCAACGCGGTTAACCGCCTCGTGGATATCGGCGTCGAATCGTACAAGATCGCGGCGTCGCTGCGCGGCGTCGTGGCGCAGCGGCTGATGCGCAAACTGTGCCCCACCTGCAAGGAAGTCTGGATGGAAGCGCCGCCCGAGCGGCTGCAGCGCTGGATTCCCCGAGGCACGCCGCTGTACCGGGCCGCCGCCTGTCCCGACTGCGCGATGACCGGATACCGCGGCCGCTTCTCGATTCTCGAAATCCTCACAATGACCCCCGAGCTGGAACGCCGGATCGCCGCTGGCGAAACCGCGGATCGCATCGCCGACGCGGCCCGGCGCGGCGGCATGAAGTCCCTGTGGGACTCCGGACTCGCGCACGTGACGCGCGGAGAGTCGACGCTCGAGGAGCTGACCCGCGTCGTGGACATCCCCGCCGAGGCCGAGGCCCCCGCGCCCGCCGAAAAGGGGGGTGCGCGGACGTCGGGCCCCACGCGGCGCTCACCGGGGGGGAGCGGGGTCGACGCTCTGAGGCTTGCGGTTCCGCACGAGCCGGCGGCGCCGGTCTCCACGCATTTCGATCTGATCGAGGAGCACGCGCCGCCGGCGCGCCGCTCCGGAGCGCACGGCCAGCCGGCATCCAAGGTCTTGCTCGTGGACGATGAGGACAGCCTGCGCAAAGTGATGCGCGATCTGCTGGAGCGGGAAGGGTACATCGTCACCGAAGCACGCGACGGCGTGCAGGCGCTCGATCAGGTCGATCGCGTGGGTCCCGACATCATCGTCCTCGACTTGAATCTGCCGGGGCTCGACGGCTACGGCGTGTTGTCCCATCTGCGCTCGCGCCCGGCGACGGCGAGCATTCCCGTCATTGTGCTCACGGCGAAAGGTGACGAAGACAACGAAGTGCGCGTCTTCGAGCTCGGCGCCGACGACTTTCTCACCAAGCCCTTCCGCGCGCGCGCGCTGTCGGCGCGACTGGAAGCCGTTCTCGGCAGACGACGCTGACGACCGCCCGCGTGATGTTCGTGGACACGTATGCGGTCCGCGGCGCGGGTGAGCGACTCGAGGTGCTCGCATTGCGCCGGGGCAGCGACGGTCGCTGTCCGGGATCGTGGGAGACGGTGCACGGCACGATCGAGTCCGGTGAGACCCCGGTGCAGGCATCGCTGCGCGAGCTGCGCGAAGAAACCGGACTCGCCCCGCAGAAACTCTACAATCTGAGCCGCACCGAAGCGTTCTATCAGCATCGCACCGACGAGCTGGCGCTCATTCCGGTGTTCGTCGCCTTTGTCGCGCCCGATGCGCCGGTGCGATTGTCGGACGAGCACGACCGCAGCGAATGGCTGCGGCCCCCGGACGCGGCGCGACGCTTCGCCTGGCCCAGAGAGCGCAGAGCACTGGATGACATCTTGTCAATAGTGGGGGGTGGGGATGCGGGCTTGCTGGAAGATGTACTCCGAGTAAGCTAGTACCAGGCTCCCTTGTGAATCCATTCTACCATCGGATCTACCGCGTGGTCCGTCACATCCCGAAGGGACGGGTGGCGACGTACGGCATCATCGCGCGGTTGGCAGGGCGGCCCGGCGCGGCGCGCACGGTCGGCTGGGCGCTCTCGGCACTTCCCGAAGACAACGACGTTCCGTGGTGGCGCGTGATCAACGCGGCGGGCCGGATTTCATTTTCCGGTCAGGATCACAGCGCCGTGCTGCAGCGGGCGCTGTTGCTCCGCGAAGGCGTGCGCTTCGCACCGGGCGGAGCGGTGAATCTCTCGACCTTCGGGTGGCCGTCCGAGTCCTACGACAGCGCCGTCGCTTCCCACAAGCGCGCCGCTTCGACGCGGAGATCGCGCAGGTTGAAAGGCTTGCGCACGTAACGCACGCCGAGACGCGCGAGCGTCTCCTCCGTCGATGGCCGCACGTCGCCCGTGGCGACGATGATCCGTTCGCGCAACGCCGGCAGTTTCGTCACCAGCTCCTCCGCCAGCAGCGTCCCACGCTTTCCCGGCGCCATCGCGCGCGCATCGGTGATCACCAGATCGAAGCCGCCCCGCAGCGCCAGTTCGAGCGCGTGCTGCGGGTCGCCCGCCACTTCCACGTCATGCCCATCGCGCGCGAACAGCGCCTTGATGGTGCGCTGGACGGCGGGATCGGCGTCGACCAGGAGAATCGTGCGTTTCACGGCCGGCGGCGCGTCGGGCAATGGCGTGCCGTGCACCGGCGTCAGCGCCGGGCGCGCGGCATCGGCCGGTGCCGGTGGCAGGTCGACCCGGAATACCGCCCCACCGCGAGCGTTGCGCGGCTCGATCGTGATCTGCCCGCCGTGGCTCTCGACGATGGAATAGGTGATGGAAAGGCCAAGTCCCGTGCCTTTTCCGGGCTCTTTGGTGGTGAAGAACGGCGTGAACACGCTTTGCAGCACTTCATCGGGAATGCCGGGGCCGGTGTCGGCCACGCGCAGATGCACCTGGCCATCGTACCAGGTCGAGACCGAGATCTCGCGGGCGCGCTCGCGCGGATTCTCCGCGACCGCCTGCG
>Ga0137323_1000457_pt1 | contig 11612 bp, 11 predicted proteins | sample EasRivERMZT423_2_FD_102285 | JGI IMG/M metagenome (GOLD analysis project Ga0137323, IMG submission 102285) | Soil microbial communities from meander-bound floodplain in the East River, Colorado, USA - East River MetaG ERMZT423_2 | ecosystem: Environmental > Terrestrial > Soil > Floodplain ... | reverse complement strand
TCCTTGACATATTCCCATATCGGTATATATTAGCCCCATGGCCAGAGCAGCCACCACCACCGACGCGTTCAATGCGGTCGCCGAGCCTCGGCGCCGGGAGATTCTCGATCTCCTGGCTAAGGGCGAACGGCCGGTGAACGACCTGGTGCGGCAACTCGGGCTAGGCCAACCACAGGTGTCCAAGCACCTGCGCGTCCTGCGGGAAGTCGGGCTCGTCGACGTGCGCGAGCACGGGCGCCACCGGCTGTACCGCCTCAACGGCCGGCCGCTCAAGTCGATCCACGAGTGGGTCAAGAACTACGAGCAGGCGTGGAACGAGCGGTTCGACCGGCTGGACAACGTGCTGGACGAACTCAAACGGGAGGAAGACTCAGATGGTGGACGTCATGAGTAGAAACCGCGCCGTGGTGACGTTACCCACGGATACGCAGATCATGATCGAACGCGACTTCGCCGCGCCGAAGCACCTCGTCTACAAGGCGCTCACCACGCCGGAGCTCGTGAGCAAATGGTGGGTCGGCCAGCGCGGTGAGATGACGCTCTGCGAGATTGATCTGCGCGTGGGGGGCAGGTGGCGCAACGTGATGATTGCGCACGGCAAATTCGAGGTCGCGTTCCACGGCGAGTATCGCGAGATCGTCCACAACGAGCGCCTGGTCTCGACTGAGGTGTACGAGGCGATCCCGGACGCCGACGCGCACCCGACAGTGAATACGGTGACGCTCACCCAGCTCGGTGACCGCACCAAGCTCCGCACGCTCGTGCAATGCGAGAGCAAGGCTCAGCGCGATGCGATTATCAACTCGGGTATGGAGGGCGGCATGCAGGAAGCGTTCGACCTGCTCGAGGAAATCGCGATCTCGTTGCGATAACCGCGAAACTGCTTAGCGGCGGCGGCCGCCTCCCATTGAGCGGCCGCTGCTCCCGCCCCGGAAGCCACCGATACCGCCGAAACTCCTACCTCCACCGGACGGTCTCGAGATACTCCTGCCGCCGGACGAGCGCGCACGCGGGGCGACCGATGGGCGCGACTGGGTTCCGCGAGGCGCGACCGCACGACCGCGCGGTGCGACGCTCCGCGGCTCGACGCGCCGCGGCTCGAAGCCGCGAGGCTGGATGCTGCCCCCCCCCCGGCGATCGTCAAAGCCACCCATGCTCGCAGGTCGCACGCGAGGCTGCGTGGACTCGAAGCGCGGGAGGTTGGGCTCCTTGCGGTTGAACCCGCCGAAGCTCGCCGTGTGGACACCGTGACCCCAGCTATACGGATAGTAGGGATAACCGTAGGCGAATCCGCCGTACCGGAACGGATACCCGTACCAGAATCCGAAAGCGTAAGGATATCCGAAGGAAAAATGGACACCCAAGTGACTATGGCCGTAACCATAGTCCGACGCGTAGCTCTCGGAGCCCACGGCGTAGGTCGCGACGTCGTAATCGAACTGATGGTCGCGCGCCATGTTGTTCACAATCTCGAGCAACCCGGCGAGCGGATCGTTCTTTACCTGCTCGTCGGGCCCGCCCAGTGCCAGAAAGTCCCAGTGCCCGTTGCGAGTGAGCTCGTCGAACTGAAATGCATCGACGGAGAACGCGGCGAGCACAGTCCCCGAGCCCTCGGCGTCGATCTGCAGCGCCTCTCGATCGGACCGGCTCCGCAGCTCCAACTCCCTGCCGCCGCGCACGAAGTTGTCCGCGTCCGGGTCGATGGGGAACAACACGCGCACGCGCCCTTGGGGGTCCGCGTGCAGAATGACCAAAAAGCCATCGCGCGCGGTCTTGATGTAGACCCGCGCGCGATCGCCGACTTCTAGCTGCTGGTGGTTCAGCCGGACCCGGACCGGGACATCATCGACCCGGGGGGGAGCAACAAGCGCAACAGACAGCAACAGCGGAACCAGCATACCGACAATATACCCGCTTGTTACGACTTCTGTTGCACATCCCGCCTGATCAGGGCATACCCGAGGCTGTTGAAGTTGTAAACGGCCAGCTCCTTGAACATCGTCTTGGCCTTGTCTGCCTGACCGGAGCCCTCCAGCGCCACGGCGTAGTTGTACTTAATGAAGGGATCCTGGAGGTTGCCCTGTGCAAAATGCGACGCCGCCTCCGCTGCATTCCCCTGGTAGGCTGCTATGAAGCCCTTGAGCTGGTGCACCGGCTCCAGCTTTCGGGGATTCGCATCGGGCGCAACAACGGTCGCCATCCGATCTGCCTCCCGGCTCGCCGCACCGTAATCGCCCTTGCGCGCCGCCAGCCAGGCACGGAAGTACGCGTTGTTGGCGTCCTGGTTGCGACGGAAGCCCGCACTCGCCGCTTGGGCCGATTGCTGCTGCATCAACGGCAGCCGCTGCTGTAACGCCGCTTCAGCCGCCGCGAAATCCTTCGTCTCGATCGCGATGAGCGCGACGTTGGTGAGCGCGTTGACCTTCACCGCCAGCGGATCGGGCAATCCCATGCCGTCGGCCTGCGCCACGAGCTGATTCAGCTCTTTGATCGCGCCGGTGGGATCTCCGGCGTACACGCTCACATACGCGCGGAACGGGGCGAAGAAGCCCTTCTCATTGCCACGGCCCAGCGCCATAGACGTGTCGTAGTCGGCGCGCGCCGCCGCGTAGTCGCCCGCGAACGAATTGACGTGGCCGCGCTGCTGCACGAGCCCGGCGTCGCGCGGATTGAGCTCGTGGCCACGAGTGTACTCGCGCCGCGCGGCCGCCATGTCGTTCAACGCCCGGTACGCGTCGCCCAGGAAGTCGTGCGTCGTCGGCTCGCTCGGAGCCAGCGCCTCGGCGGCCTGGAAATGGACCAGCGCCTGCTGGAAATCGCGCGGCTCGTTGAACAGGTAGGTCGTCCCCACCGCGATGTGAGCGGTCAAGAGCCGGGGCGCGAGGTTGATCGCCTTGCCGTAGGAGGCGCGTGCGTCCGTCGTGCGATTCAGGCCGGCCTGCACGCCGGCGAGCACGAGATACGCCCGCGGACTCTCGGGAAACTTCGCGACCAGTTCCTGTGCCAGCGCGAGCTGCCCGTTGACGTCGTTCTCCAAACCACGGCGCGCGATCCGGATCTGGATCTGCTCGGCCTCGGAGGCGCGGCCCGCGAGCCGCTCGGCACGGTCGAGGTTCCACTTGAAATCGGCCAGCGAATTCGACGTGTTGGCGACGCTCAGGTAGCCGAACGCGAACGTGGAATCAGCCGCGACCGCGCGCTGGTAGTGATCGAGCGCGTCAAAAATGCGGCCGAGATCCTGCTCGCGCTGCCCGGCGAGAAAGTGCGTGCGCGCATCGGCCGAGGTCGTCGTGATTGGATGACCGATGATCGAGCTGGTGACGGCGTCGAGCGCGGCGACATCGCGAGTGGAAGGAGGAGGTGCTGAAGCGGCGCAGCCTAACAACAGACCAACACCTGCTACTGCAAGCAATCTATGCATCGGGTGCTCCCGGGGAGGATGACCTGAGGCTGTTGCCAGGTACCTCCCTTCACAAGAGCGAAGACTTTCCGGAGGGTGTCAGCGAGTTGTGCGGAGATCCCCGGCCCGAAACCTCAGCCCCACAGTCCCGCGCGTTCTATCGACGTTGGGTCCCAGGTCTTTGAACGTCGCCGTGGCGCCGGTGCCAGGGTCTTCGGCGCGGACAGTCGAATTCTGAAACAGCTGGTAATAGCCGATCGGCATCCGCACCGCCCCGGCAGGAACGGTACAGTTACACGACAGCGCGCCTGCCAGTCCAGCATTGATCGTGATCGTAAGCGGGCGGCTCGTTTCATTAGTAATGAGCGGCTCGAAGTAAGCCTGGCTGCCGGGTCGCGGCGTCGCCCGGATCGTCCCGCGCTGAATCGTGACTTGCTGACCGAGCGGCAGGCCCAGCTCGCGCTCACCCGCGCGTGGCCGAATCACCCGCCACGTCACAGTCCCCGGGGTGGGAATCTTGATCTTGCCCTCTGGTCCCACCCGCCATGTTACGGACCCCGCTTGCACCGTCACACTGTCGGCGAGCGGATTCTCGAACTCGAGTTTCTGCTGCTTCAGGAACAGCGCGCCCGCACCGATACCCAACACGGCAAGCGTGATCACCGGCACGACCCAGGCCGGCCATCTCTTGCCGGCCGACTGACCGTCTAGCCGTCTAGCCGTCTGCTGTTTCGTCGCCCCACTCACCAAGAGCTCCGTCGCTGCCTGCGCCGCCGTCGTTCTCGAGCGCATCGTACCTGGCTGCTTCTCCAATGCGCCGATGACCTCCGCAGCAGAGCGATAGCGATCCTTCGACTGTTTGGCAAGACAACGCATGATCACGTCGGACAACTCGCGCGGCACTTTGGGATTCACCTCGTGCGCGGCAGGTGGGGGATCGGCGATGTGCTTGCCGACAACCTGCTGCGACGATTCGCCGTCGAACGGCGGGTTCCCGGTCACCATCTGGAAAAGCACGCAGCCGAGCGAGTAGAGATCAGAGCCCGGACCGAGGTTGGGGTCGCCGAGCGCCTGCTCGGGACTCATGTAGTGCGGCGTCCCGATCACGAGACCGGTCTGCGTCAGTCCCGCGCCCGCTTCGCTGTCGAGCCGGCGCGCGATGCCGAAATCGACCAGCAGCGGTCGCCCGCGCGCGACGTCGAGCATGATGTTGTCGGGCTTGATGTCGCGGTGGATCAAGCCGGCTTTGTGCGCGTGATCGAGGGCGTCGAGGATCGGGATGATGATCGCGAGCGCGCGCTCGGGAGGCAGCGCACCGGAGCGCTTCAGCAGTTCGCCCAGCGACATCCCATCCACGAACGGCATCGCGTAGTAGACGAGCCCCCCACCCCCGCCCTCGCCGCCACCCACGAAGTGAATCGGCAGGATGTTGGGGTGCTCGAGCCGGGCGGCTGCCCGGGTTTCACGCTGGAATCGCTCGACCATCCCCGAGGTCCAGGCCACGTCGGGGCGCAGCACCTTCACCGCCAGGCGGCGCTCGAGGTCCTTATCCCACACTTCATAGACCTCGGCGAAGCCACCCGCGCCGACCAGCCGTTTGACCTCGTATTTGGCGCCCAGGGCGAGCGCGAGGCTGGAGAAGGTGGCGGAGGCCGGTTCAGGCATCGGCGCCAACTATAACACCCGTCCCGTTGGGGACCGAAACGGTCCCAAAAACCCTAGTTTGTGACATTTCTCACGGTATTGACCCGGAAATGGTCCCATGTTGTAGCCCGGAAAGTCCCCAGTAGCCTCGAACCTCCAGCAGGACAGGAGATGTAGGCACATGAAGGCCGTTCGCGCTCTCGTGGTCCTAGTCGTCGTTTGTTTGTTCGCCCCGTCCTGCGGCGAACCCCCTTCATCTCCAGTCGCTCCGGCAGCGCCAGCTGTTGCGATGCCGGGGCTGCAAGCCCATGGCGACCGCAGGGAGCGGCCCGCAGGTCTGCTGAGGTGCGAGGATCTCCCGTACGCCACGAAGACGCGGACGATCGGGCCGGACGGTGGCCGCATCAGAGTTGGTCCGCATGTCTTGACGATCCCGGAGGGTGCGCTCGACGCCCCGACACGGATCACGATGACCGCACCCACGGGCCGCGGCGTGAACGAGGTCAAGTTCGAGCCCGAAGGTCTGCAGTTCGATCGCCCCGCCTCGCTGACGATGAGCTACGCGAACTGCAGCTCGCGGGGCAGGAACGTGCCCAAGGGAATCGCGTACACGGATGACGACCTCGACATCCGCAATCACCTGCCGTCGTCCGACAACCGCCAATCGCGCAAGGTGACAGCTAAGCTCGACCACTTCTCAAGATACGTCGTCGCCTACGCAGACTACGTGATAGCGTGGTAGAGCGGCGAATCCCCGGCGCACAGGCGCGCCGGGCCGCTGATCTGCTGTACGAAGCACGCGCGCGCGAACGGGCCGCGTGCCTTCCCGAGGCCACCCAGCTGTACGAAGCCGCGATCTCCACGGCCGAGCGCCACGGCGAGAAAGCAGTACTCGCCGAGGCGCTGAGGCGCCTGGCCGTCGTCTACCACCACCGCAATGACTCCGCTCGCGCCCGCGAGCTGTGCAATCAGAGCTATCACATTGCGGGCGAGCTCAAGAATGACGTCCTCGCCGCCGAAGCGCTCAACACGCTGGGTGGCCTGGCGCTGCGCACCGGGTCGATGTCGGAAGCGCGCGCCCATTTTGTTCAGGCCCTCGAGCTCGGCGGCCAGGCGCGCGAGCTGCTCGCACGGGTCGAGCAGAACCTGGGCATTCTGGCCAACATTCAGGGCGACCTGGCCACGGCCGTCGCCCACTACGAGTCTTCCGTCGACGCGCATCGCGCGACCAACAACGAGCATGGCTGCGCGACCGCTTATGTCAACCTCGGTATCGCCCACGTCGACCTGAGGCAGTACGACAAGGCGGACGAGTACTTCACCAAGAGCTACGAGATCGCCAAGCGTGCCGGCGACGCGCATTTGCAGGGGATGTGCCTCGTGAATCACGCCGAGGCGTTTTTTGCGCGCGACCGCTACGAGAACGCGCGGCGGAACGCCGAGGCGGCGCTCGCGATCTTCGACCAGCTCGACTCGCGCGCCGACAAGTCCGAAGCGTACAAGATGATCGGGATGGTGTACCGCGACACCGGCCGGCCCGCGCTGGCCGAGTCGCGGTTGCGCACGGCGATCGAGCTGGCGGTGAGCGCCGGCTCGGTGCTGAACGAAGCGGAAGCGTCGCGCGAGCTGGCGCTGCTGATGCAGGCGATGGGCCGCAACCAGGACGCGCTGTCCTTGCTGAGCACCGCGCACCGTCTGTTCCTGCGCCTCGATGCGCGCGTCGACCTGGTGCACGTCGGCGGCAAGGTGTCGGAGCTCGAGACGACGTACTTCGAGCTGGTGCGCGAGTGGGGGCAGTCGATCGAATCGGCGGACAGCTACACGTTCGGTCACTGCGAACGCGTGGCGCAGCGCGCCGTGGCCGTCGCGCGCGCGCTCCAGCTCGATGAGACGAATCAGACGACGATCCGCCTCGGCGCCTACCTGCACGACCTCGGTAAGGTCCGCGTGCCCCACGAGATCCTGAACAAGCCGGGCCCGCTGACGCGCGAAGAGTTCGAGGTCGTGCAGATGCATCCGATCTGGGGACTGGAGCTGCTCGCGGCCGTCGAGTTCCCGTGGGATCTGAAGCCGATCATCCGCTGGCACCACGAGCGCTACGACGGCACCGGGTATCCGGACCGGCTGCGCGGCGAAGAGATTCCGGTGGCGGCGCAGATCGTCGGCATCGTCGACGTGTACGATGCGCTCACCACGACCCGCTCCTACCGGGGATCGATGTCGCATGAAGCGGCGCTGGCCGAAATCGAGCGCTGCCGCAGCTGGTGGTCCGAACGCGTGTACGCCGCGTTCAAAGCAGCAGAGCTTCGACCCGATACGCGTGCACCAGCTGTGCTCGCGGAGACCATCCGAAGACCGTAAACCGGCCATCCTGAGATGCGACCAGCGCCAGCGAGTCGCGCTGCTCGTGCACGAACTGCGCGGCCGACAGATGCCGCGTCCCTCCCAGCTCTGATGGATCCACCTTCACCGGCGCGTTGCCCACGATGGGCTCACGCACGAGCACCGCTTCGAGCAGCGCTCCCGAGTCGGTGCGCACGATCTTCGCCCCGAAGGCCAGCACGTCGTATTGATCGCTGAGGATGACCGCGCCGTCGACCGCCGTGAGCCCGCCAATCGCATCCACGGCGTCTTTGAAATTCCCATCCCGCACGCCGCTCTTGACGAGTTGGCCGAGCTTCGAAAACGGCGGCGCGACGGTGTAGGGGACCGGCTTGAGAATCGACTTTCGCCATTCGTCCGTGCCGTGCGGCACGACGAGCAGCGAGCCACCGTGGCGATGCGCGCGCATCGAGAGCGCCAGCGCCAGCAGCACATTGTCGGAGTTGTCGACGTCCTGATCGAACCCGAGCAACGTGAGCACGATCTCCGGGCAGTCGGAAGACGCCTTGGTTCCCTGGACGTCGATGATCTTCACATCGTCGCCTTGGAGCACGGCGACGTTCGCGAACTTGCCGCCCGGACCCGAGCGCCGGTGCTTGATCACGAGCAGCCCCGGCTCGATCACCTCGACCACGAACGTGTACGCCGGGATGTTGCGCGTGGCGCCCCAGACGACGAGATCGTTGCCGTTCGGCCACACGCCGAGGTGGATGCCGGGGCGTTCGACGGCCGGCGCCAGCTTCGTGAGAGTATTGGGATCGAGCGGCAGCGGACGCTCCACAACCAGCGCCGTGCCGACATCCTCGCGTGGGACGTAGGCGAGCGAGATCGTCGGCTCGCGGCCCTCCTCCCGTCGCAACGATGCCCAGAACGCCGCATTGATCATCCGCTCGATCGTATCGGCATCGGGCGCGCGCCCCGCGGAATGTTGCCGAAAATGGTCGGCGACCGTCCTGGCGACCGAGGCGGCGGGCGGGTAGGAGGCGCGATTCATGACATGGAAGCTACTCCCCCTGTCGATTCGCATCAGCCAAATTCGACCACTTCTAGACCCTCTGGAGCTCTCTCGTGCTGACGATCGTGCTGCGCTTTGCTCACGTGTTCTTTGGCGCGTTGTGGGTGGGGATGATGACGTTCCAGGTCTTCTTTCTCACGCCCACACTGACTGAGATGGGGCCGGACGCGGGAAAGGTGATGGCCGGGATGATGAAACGTCGCATCCCCGTCATCGTGCCGATCTTTGCCCTGATCGCGATCATCTCGGGGATGTGGCTGTTTCAGCGCATGTCTGGCGGCAACATGGCCGCGTTGATGGCCACACCGATGGGGCAGGGATTCGCGTGGGGTGGAGCAATCTCGCTGCTCGCGTTTCTCATTGGAGTCGCCGTCATGCGCCCGATGATGATGAAGTCGATGAAGCTGATGGCGGAAATCACGAGCGCGCCGCCTCCCCAGCGCTCGGGAATGCAGGCCGAGATTCAGAAGCTTCGGGCTCGGGCGACCGTGTTGGGCAACGTCGTAACTGTGATGCTGTTGTTAACACTCGGATTGATGGCCGTGGCTCGCTATTTGTAAGCCTCCGACCTCGCCACATTCGGACGTCGATTCCCAGCGAGTTTCCCGGTCCGATTGCGGCGCGCACATGCACGCGGCCTCCGGTAAGGTGCAAGAACAACTGCCCTACCGGAGGCTCTTATGCGTTGCGCGTCGGTCGCTGTACTCGTCCTCACCGTGTCCGCCTGCTCGTACGACTCGAGCAGCTCGTTCGATCCGCGCGTCTCGCGCGAGTTCTTCGAGCCGGCGGCGCGTTACACGATTTCGTATCTCCCCACACTCGACGGCTCACGCAACCGGCCGAGCGGCATCAGCAACCGCGGTTGGATCGCGGGGTTCGTAAACCGGCCCGGCAACGCGACACGCGTTGCCGCGGTGTGGCGCCACGGTTCGCTCGATACGCTCGGGACGCTCGGTGGCCCCAACAGCATCGTGCAGTGGCCTGGCATCAGCAACAACGGAATCGTCGTCGGCATCGCCGAGACGGCTGCACCCGATCCGCTCAACGAGCGGTGGAGCTGCACCGCGTTCCTGCCGAGCGTCACCGGCAAGATCTGCCTCGGTTTCGTGTGGCGGAACGGCGTGATGACTGCGCTGCCGACGCTCGGCGGCAATCAAGGCTTCGCGACCGGCGTCAACAACTCGGGGCAGGTCGTCGGGTGGGCCGAGACGCCGGTGCACGATCCCACCTGCAACGCGCCGCAGGTTCTGCAATTCCGCGCGGTGCTGTGGGAGCCCAAGAAGGGCCGGATGCGCCAGCTGCGGCCGCTGCCCGGCGACTCGACGTCCGCCGCCACGGCAATCAACAATCGGAGCCAGGTCGTCGGGATCTCCGGCGACTGTGATATCGCCGTGGGCCAGCTCAGCGCGCGCCATTCGGTGCTGTGGGAGAACGGCAGGGTCATCAACATCGGTGACCTGGGCGGCGACGCGTGGCACACGCCGATGGATATCAACAACCGAGGCGATGTCGTTGGATTCTCGAACCCGCTCGGCGTCGTCGGTATCGACTTCGCGCCGCACGCCTTCCTCTGGACGAGGTGGGGAGGAATCCGCGACCTCCGCACCTTGGAGGGCGATGTGAGCAGTCAGGCCCTCGGCATCAATTTCCGGGGGCAAATCGTGGGCGTGTCCAGCGGCGCGATCAACCGTGCGTTCCTGTACGAGCACGGCGTCATGAAGAACCTCAATGACCTTGTCGGCCCTGGGTTCCCAGACCTGCTCATCGTCGCGCAGCACATCAACGATGCCGGCGTGATCGTGGGGCGGGCCGTGCGGAGCGGCACGACCGCACAGGTGCCGTTTGTGGCGACGCCGGTCAGGGACCCCTAGTTTTCCTTCATGGTCTCCGCCGTAGCACCCCAGCGCTCCGCTCCCGTCCACCGCGATGCCTACCAGCTCGCGGTGGACGCGCGGGATCCACGGTTCGACGGCGTGTTTTTTGTAGGCATAACCACGACGCGCATCTACTGCCGGCCCGTTTGCAAATCGCGCCTGGCGTACGATCATCACCGTCGCTTCTTCAACTCGGCGGCGGCGGCCGAGCGCGCGGGGTTTCGGCCGTGTCTGCTCTGCCGCCCTGAGCTGGCACCGGGGAAGGGCGGCGCCAAGCCGGACGCAGTGTCGTGGCTGGCGCGGCTAGCCGCGCAACGAATCGCGGCAGGCGCGCTGAACGGGCGCAGCGTGGCCGATCTCGCCGCCGAGCTGGGCGTGAGCGAACGCCATCTCCGGCGTGCGCTCGATCGCGAGGTGAGCGTGTCGCCGCTCGAGTTGGCGCAGACGCATCGACTCCTGCTCGCCAAACGACTGCTCGTCGATACCGATCTGCCGGTGACGCGCGTCGCCTACGCGAGCGGGTTCCAGAGCCTGCGTCGCTTCAACGTGGTGTTTCGCCAGCAGTATCGGATGCCACCCAGCGCGCTGCGGCGTGGACGGCGGGCAACGGCGCAGGACGCGGGGGGGAAGGTCCTCACGCTGACCCTGTCCTATCGCCCCCCCCTCGATTGGGAAGCGCTGGTGGCCGCGGTGGGTCGGGACGCCACCATCTCGATCGATGGGCACCGTGGGCGTATTTCCGCCGAGCATTCGCCGGCTGACGCCCATGTGGTTGTGAAGATCTCGGAGTCGTTGCTGCCCGTGCTCATGCCGTTGATCGCGGGTCTGCGCCGGGTCTTCGATCTCGATGCGGAGCCCGCGATCATCGACGCCCATCTCGCCGGAAACGGGCTCGCCTCCCTGGTCGCCCGGCACCCCGGCCTGCGGCTGCCGGGTGTGCTCGAGCGTCTGGAGGGTGCGTTGCCGGATGAGTTCCCGGCGGCGGACCGCGCGTTGCTTGCGCACGCGGAGCGGTGGCGGCCGTGGCGCGGGTATGCCGCCCAGCTGCTGGGCCTCGAGTCTTCGCGTAGACCCGCACCGTAGGAAAGGACGTGGCGTTACCCGCGTTCCTCACCGTTACCACAGTTGTCACCTCGTTAGTCGCACAGGGACCAAGACCGGCCCCTCGCGACATCGCGCGCGCCGTCGATTCCCTTGCGACTCGAATCATCGCCTCAGGCGTTACGCCCGGCCTGGGCATCGCCGTCGTCATGGACGGCAGAACCATCCTGGCGAAGGGCTACGGCTGGGCGGATGC
>Ga0137323_1000456_pt1 | contig 11648 bp, 12 predicted proteins | sample EasRivERMZT423_2_FD_102285 | JGI IMG/M metagenome (GOLD analysis project Ga0137323, IMG submission 102285) | Soil microbial communities from meander-bound floodplain in the East River, Colorado, USA - East River MetaG ERMZT423_2 | ecosystem: Environmental > Terrestrial > Soil > Floodplain ... | reverse complement strand
GGACGAGTCGATGAAAGGGCCGGCGGCCGGGCTCGACGAGCGGGTGATGAAGGACATCGCGGCCTACTACGCCGCCCAGCAGCCGCAGCCGCTGAACGTGCGCCGGCCTCTCACGCTGACGCAATGGACGGAGCGCTGCGATCGCTGCCACGGCGTCAACGGCAACAGCACCGACCCGCTGATGCCGCGCCTTGCGGCGCAGCGCGCCGACTGGCTCGAGCGGGTGCTGCACGCCTATCGGACCGGCACGCGCAAGAGCACGGCGATGGCCGCCATGTCCGCATTGATGAGCGAGGCGGACGTGAAGGACCTTTCCGCTCACTATGCGCGCCAGAACGCGCGCGCGGTAACCTACATCGTGGTGCCGCCTGCAGACAAGAAGAAACGCGGCAAGTGAAAAAGGAATCGAACGTGGATGCACTGCCGCTGCACCGGCTTTACCGCCATTTCTCGGAGCTGCCCTACAGCTTGCGCGTTCTGTACACGGCGACCCTGCTCATCCTGGGCACCGCCTACCTGTTCGCCATGATCTACCTGTTTCACACCTACTCCGGGAAGGACGGCAACCCGCTCACCCTGTCCTACGACGATGTGGTCATCGCCTACAGCGGCAGCGGCAAGGGCTCGCGCCTCGAGGCGGCGCTGCGCGGATCGATGTCGGCAATGCTGCCGCGCGAAGAGCTCACGACGCTCGTCTCCTGGGCGCAGGAGGGCGCCGAACGCGCGCGCTACGAAAAGGAGATCAGGACCACGTTCGACCGGCGCTGCATGGCCTGCCACGACGGCAGCAACCCGCACCTGCCGAACCTGAACGGCTACGACAACGTGCAGAAGGTCACCGAGCGCGATACCGGCACGGCGCTGTTCACGCTGGTGCGCGTCTCGCACATCCACTTCTTCGGGCTCTCCTTCGTCTTTTTCATCCTGGGAACCATTTTCAGCCACGCTTACGTGCGGCCGGTCTGGTTCAAGTGCGCCGTGGTCGCGCTTCCGTTCGTCGCCCTGGTGATGGATATCGGCTCCTGGTACTTCACCAAGGTGTACCACCCGTTCGCCTGGGTGGTCATCGCGGGCGGCGCCTTGATGGGCCTGTCCTTCGCCTTCATGTGGGTGGTGTCCATGTACCAGATGTGGTTCTCCCGGCCGCCTTCCATGGTCATGCAAAGGCAGGAAGGCGAGACAACCGATGTCGGCTGACCAATCGCGTCCGAGGGTCCAATGAAACGTCTCACGCTGGGAATCGTCTTGTCGGTGGCGCTGGTCGGCTGCACGGACCAGGGGCAACCGCCTGCCAAAACCACAGCGCAGAAGCTCGCGCCCGTGGATGTCGCCGCGGGGAAGGCTTTTGCGGAGCGCGAATGCAAGGGATGCCACGGGCTGGACGGCAAGGGCGCCGCGCCGGGCATTCCGCACCTCGCGGCGCAGCGCGAGCGCTATCTGCTCGCCGCGCTGAAGGCCTACAAGGAAGGCAAGCGCATGCACGCCGCCCTCCGGGAGATCGCGAAGAACATGAGCGAGGCCGACGCGCTCAACCTGGCGGCGTACTACGCGGGTCTGCCGCCGGTGCAGGCGGGCGCGGCGCAGGAAACCAAGCTAGTCAATCCCTACGAACAGGGCAAGGCGCTCGCCGCCGCCTGCGCCAAGTGTCACGGCGAGGACGGCAACGCCGGCACGCCCGGCACGCCCAGCCTGGCCGGCCAGCAGCCTCAATACCTCGTCATCGCGATGCAGGAGTACCTCACCAAGGAGCGCAAGACGGCGCCGATGCACGCCCTGCTGCCCCGCCTGTCGAGGCTGGACATGGAACGGCTCGCCCTGTATTTCGCCTCCCAGGCCCCCGCGCCGCGCGGCGCCCCGCGAGTCGGCGACCCGGCGGCCGGCGAACCCCTGAGCGCCGTGTGCGGCGGATGCCACGGCCCGAGCGGCGTGAGCACCGACACGGCGACGCCCAGCCTCGCGACCCAGGACGCCCGCTACCTGGTGGATGCCATCAAGGCCTACCGCACGACCCGCAAGCGCGAGAGCATGCGGCTCTACGTCACCGGGTTGAGCGACAAGGACATCCAGGACATCGCCGCGTTCTACTCCGTGCAGAAATCAAGGGCGCTGGAAAAAGGACAGACGCTGGTCAAGGATCTCACCGACAAATGCGAGCGCTGCCATCGGGCGGAAGCCGATGTCCCCGGAATGGTGGTGCCGAAGATCAAGGGCCAGGACCGCGACTATCTCATCATGGCGCTGCGCGCCTACCGCGACGATCGGCGCGAGAGCTCCATGATGCACAAGATGAGCCTGCCCTACAGCGACTCGATCATCGAAAGCCTGTCGTCGGCCTACGCCAGCCAGCCAGCGAAATAGCGGGCGCTGCTACGGGGCGCTGCTACTTACTGGGCTCGGCCTTGGCGGGCGCCTTGGCGTTGAGCATGTAGAGGATCGCGGCCTTCAGCTCGCCATCGGTCAGGTCGGCCCGGTTGCCGCGCGGCGGCATGCCGCCGTGGCCGTTGATGGCGGAGCGCACCGCGTGGTCCACGCCCTGGTTCAGCCGCTTGCTCCACGCTGCGCGGTCGCCGATCTTCGGCGCGCCGCCCGTGCCTTCCTGGTGGCACTTCGAGCACTGCATCTTGACCACCTGCGCGCCGCTGCGCTCGGCCTTGAGGTCCTTGTCGCTCGCCGGCTCGGTCCACTTGCCGCCCGAGGCGTTGACCATGTAGGTGATCCCGCGGGCGAGCTCGAGGTCGCTCAAGCTGGGGTTGCCGCCGTGCGACGGCATGTTGCGAATACCCTTGAGCGCGCTTTGCGTAAGGCTGGACATCCCCTGCGCCGCGCGCGGGCGCCAGGCCTTGCGGTCGCCGATCTTGGGCGAGCCCTGCGCCCCCGTGCCGTGGCAGTTGACGCAGGTGGACTCCACCACTTCCTTGCCGCTGCGCTGGGCAGCGGCCGGCTGCGCCAGCGCCAGTGCGGCGCAGGCCGCGAGCGCGATCGATGCGAACCTGGGGCTCAAGCGGCTACTTGGTGGCGAGGACTTGCTGGACGGCGGCGTTCAGCTCGGCGTCCGACGCGGCGATCTTCGGGTGGCCCTTGCCGTCCTTCAGCTTCGCGACCAGCTCCGCCTGCTTGCCCTGGCGCTTGGCGGCAATCTCCTTGAACGCGGGCCCGACCTTCTTCTTGTCGGCCTCGTGGCAGTTGAGGCAGCCCTTGGTCTTCAGGACATCCGACTGGGCAGCCGCAGCGCCTGCCGCCATGGCCGCCGCGGCGGCGACTACGAGTACGCTGAGTTTCATTCGCATCTCCCTTAGGGTGGCGACGCGATTGTATAACGCATCGCCGCCCGGCCGGGTTGACGCTCCGGGGCGCGACAGGCGGCGGGCTAGAAGCGGTATTTGCCGACCAAGTAGGCGATGTTCGCTTCGTAGTTCTGGAACGAGAACTGACCGGTCACGATGCTGGAGGTAGTGCCGGCCCCGGCTACATACCTCGTGCCGTCGTAGGCGATGTCGCTGTAGCGATACTTCTCGTACGCGTAGCCAGCGGTGACTTCCCAGTTACGGGTAAGTTCGTACACTCCCTTGAGGTTGAACGCGACTCTCGTCGTGTCGTCGCTGGCGGTGATCGGGAGCCGGAGGGTCGGATCCCCGCCCGGCGCGACGCTGAAGTCGGTATGGCCGTCGGTCTCCGCGTAGATCAGCGAAGCTTTCAGCGTCAGGCGCGTGAGCACCGCCCAATCGGCGCCGAGGCCGACCTGCCAGGAATTGTCCTCGTTCCTCGAGGTCCAGTTGTAGGTCGTCGCATTCGAGCCCGATGAGGGGTCGGGATTGCCCGTGCCAACACGGTGGGCCGAGTCGAACTTCACAAACTCGATGTCGCCGAACAGCATCACGCGCCAGTTCTTCGGGTCACCGTAGGCGATGCTGCCGTAGAGCTCGTTGCGCTGGTCTTCGGTGCGGCCGAGGATTGTGTCCTTGTAGTCGTTGCGCTTGTAGATCGCCTCGAGGCCGAAGTCGAGCAGCGGCACCGGCGTGAAGTCGAGGACGAGCTTGACCATGCTCTGGTCCACGTTCGCCGCGTCGAAGCGCCGCACGTAGAGGTCCATCGGGTTCTGCGACAGGATGGCGATGTTCGGGTCGAAATCCGAGCGTCGCTGCAGGTACTGGTACTTGAGGCGCCCGGTCAGGGACTCGAGCGAGCTGTTCTTCCACTCCGCGAACACCCGGCTTTCCTCGCTCTTCTTGAAGTCCGCGCGCTCGCGGTCGATGTTGGTCCATTCCAAGCCGCCGCTCAGCTTGTTGGCGCGCGTCATGCGCCAGCCTCCTTCCGCGCCCCATTGCTGCTTCTCATAGTGGAACAGCTCGGGCGCGCAACTCGCCGCGGTGCACGTGCCGCCGGTAAGGCCGGCGCCCGGGGCGAACGACATTTGCGTCGAGTCGTTGTCCTCCTTCAGCCAGTTGAAGTAGAGCTTGGTATCGACCGCCTGCATGGGCTGAGAGGCGTACGAAACCCCGAGCGAGCTCCTCTTGATATCGCCCTGGAAGGTCGGGGAACTGGGATTCGTCGCCGAGAAACTGGGCCCCGCCGCGGCGAGCATGGTGGTCTGGATGTTCGTGTCGCTCTTCTGGATGCTGTGCGTGATGCGCGCCGCGAGCGTCGAATTGCCCGGAAGCTGCCGCAGGTTACCGTTGATCGCGATCCGGGTGAGCTCGTTGTCGGGCGGGAGCACGGTGGTGTCGAGACCGTTACTGAAGAAGCGGTTCGACCAGCGCAGGACGTCGTTGTCGTTCTCGAAAGTGCTATGGCTCAGATTGACGGCGATATGACCGCGGCGCGTGGAATAGCCCACCTCGGCGGAGTAGTTGCGAGTAGTCCACTCGATCGGCGCAGGCAGGTCGGTAAAGCCGTTGCCCGGGCTCGTTCCGTTCGCGCCGGCGATGACGTTGATACCCTCGCGCCGCACTTCGTTGGCATCGACGCGGAAGTACCACGGCGAGGTCGCCTGCCATTCGAACATGCCGCCGGTATCGCTGCGCCTGTAGGAATGGTCGAACGAGCTCCAGCTGCCCACAGCGGGGAGCGGGAAGGGCGCGGTGAGCGTCCCGCCACCGATCCCGGAGAACGGCGAAAGCGCGCCAGGGCCCGAGCCGAAGTTGTGGCGCAGGTTATCGTTGTACAGCCGGTACTTGAAGGTGTTATAGCGGCCGCCCTTGAAATCGAGGTACGAGTCTTCCCGGCCCAGGTTCTCGCCGTACATGTTGAGGTAGTTTTCGGTGCTGCGGCCGCGCAACTCGAAGTTGAGGATACCCGCGCTGCCGTCTCCGAGATCCCGGTATTCGTTGAACTTGGACGGATCCTTGGCGTCGTTGTCTACGTAGCGCCCGCCGATGCTTATCGAGCCCGAGAATTCCGTAACGTCCTGCGCGAGCGCGGGCGCGGCGCAGAAAGCGCTTGCCACGAGAACCGAAAGCAGTGTGCGTTTCATGTGCGCCCCCTATCGCAGGAAGAACTTGCCCTTCATGGCCGGAGCATTGCTGCCGTGGATGTGGTTGTGGCAGTTGATGCAGCCGCGCGAGATGAGCCGCGTATTCGGCGTCGCCGCGTTCCAGCCGCCGCTCCCGTCGTAGATCGATCCCGGGTGCCGCGAGGCGTCATGGCAGTCCTGGCAGACGTTGGGCGCCTTTTCGGCGAGCAGTCGCGTGTGGTTCGAACCGTGCGGGTTATGGCACGTGAGGCAGTTCTCCTCTACCGGCGGATGGCCCCAGACGAACGGCCCGCGTTTTTCCGCGTGGCAGGTGGTGCAGAGCTGCGGGATCGACTCGGCGTTGACCATCGCCTTGGAGAGCGCGCCGTGCGGGTTGTGGCAGCTCGTGCAGGCGATCTTGCCTTCGATGATGGGGTGATGCGAGGGCTTGGTGAGCTGCGAGCGGATCTGGCGGTGGCACGTGGTGCACGTCTCGTACTGCAGCTGGCGCTCGGTGGTCTGGTACGGGCTCACCTTCGGGTTCGGGTGCTTCAGCGCGATGGTGGAGCCTGGCCCGGGGGTGCTGTGCAGGCTGTGGCAGTCGCTGCAGGCGACGTCGTTTTTCCTGTGGGCGCCGGCGCTCCAGAAAGCGAGATGGCGATTGCTCTCGTGGCAGCTTAGGCAAATGGCTGCTTTTCTGTCCGCCGGGATCGCCTTGTTGTTGAAGCCGAGGATGCCGCCTACGCCCCTGCCGCCGCCCGCGGAGACGTGCGCGTCAACATCCCCGTGGCACGTCCGGCAGTCGGGGCCTTTGACGTTCCCTGCCTGGCCGTGCTTCGTCGCCAAGTAGCTCTCGACGTAGTCAGCGTGGCAGTTCTTGCAGATCTCCGCTTCGGGAGCTGGTGTCCTCGGTGCCGCCGGTGCCTGCGCCATCGCCGGGGTGCTGATGAGGGCTATGCAAGCGGCAAGGCAGGCCGCAGCCAGTCTTATGACCATTTCGGTCCTCCCAGGAAACCGATGCGGCATTTTGCGCATGATGCCGACGCGGTTTCCATTCCGCTCGTGAAATCGTCTGACTCCTTTGATTTAGATCAAACCGGCCGTAAGATTGATCTACGTCAACGGCCGGCTCTCGCTGCGGTGCAATATGGCGCGAGTGAACTCTCCTCTCGATGCCCGTCTCGCTCAGGGGCTCATTCCCCGCCTGAGCATCTTGCGCGAGGTGGCGCCCGCGAGCCTCGCTCCCCTTATCAGGCAGTCCTGGGTTCTGGCAGCCCGGCGCGGTACGACTTTCGTGGAGCGCGGCGCACGGCTACCAGGGGTCTTCGGGCTCGCCTACGGCTCGGTGAAGCTGAGCCTGCGCGGCCAGGAAGCCGAGGAGCGCGTGCTGCGGCTCGTGGCGGCGGGACAGACCTTCGGCGAAGCCGAGGCGCTCCTCGGCCACGCCGGCCGCAGCGAGGCGATCGCGCTCGTCGACTCCAAGCTGGTTGTCATCCCGGCGGCGGCGATCTTCAGCCTGATGGAGCGCGACCCGCGCTTCGCGCGCGTCCTGAGCGTGGCGCTCGCCGAGCGCGCGGTGGAGCTCCTCGGCGAAGTGGAATCCGCGATGCAGCGCGGCGCCCAGCGCCTCGCCTGCTACCTCGGCTCGCTGCCGGAAGCCGGGGACGGCAACGGCCATTCCCTGGTGCAGCTCCCGGTCAGCAAGACGCTGGTGGCGGCGCGCCTGGGCGTGAAGAAGGAGACGCTGTCGCGGCTGCTGCGGCAGTTCGCCGCCCACGGCCTGATCGAAGTGTCGCGCCGCGACATCTCGATCCTCGACCGCGACGGCCTGTCGCGGCTCAGTTCAAGTCCAGCGCATAGCGCTTGAGCGCCGAGAGCGGCACGTAGTTCAGCACGGCTTCGTGCGTCGCCTCGAGGATCACGCGCGGCGCGCGCCCGGCCTCCCAGGCCTCGATCCAGCGCAACACGTGCAGGCACCAGCGCTTGCCGTGCTGCAGCCCGCGGAAGCGCAGCTCCGGCCGCGGCCTGACGAGGTCGTTGCCGCGCGCGGCGCTGAACTCCAGGAACTCGCGCGTCACCTGCACGCACACCAGGTGCGCGACGCCGTCCTGGCCGTGGGTGGCGCAGCAGCCGTCGCGGAAGTAACCGGTCAGCGGGTCGTAGCTGCAGGCGAGGAGATCGCCGCCGAGGACGTTCTTGTCATTCATGAATGGGCGGCAATGTAGCGCTTGACCGCGTCGGCGTCCGGCTCGATCAGGGTGACGCGCTGCGGCCGGCGCTCGAGGTCGCGCAGCTCCGCCGGGCGCTCGGGATCGCGGCCGAGCGCTTCGCGGAGGGTCTCGGCGAACTTGGCCGGCGCCGCGGTCTCGACGCACACGAGCGGCACGCCGCTCTCGCGGTGCTCGAGCCCGACCTTCACGCCGTCGGCGGTGTGCGGGTCGATCATCACGCCGTACTTCGAATGGACCGCGCGGATCGTCGCCAGTCGATCGGCATGGGCGCTTCTGCCGGAAGCGAATTCACTTCCCGGCGCAAGCCGGAACTCACCGCCGGAAAACAGCTCCCGGATTCGCGCGCCGTCCCGGCCGACGAGCTCGAACGCGTAGCGCTCGAAGTTCGACGCCTTCGAGATGTCCATCGAAGGGCTGGAGGTCGCCTGTACGGCCTTGCGCGCGCGGTACATGCCGGTGCGGAAGTATTCGTCGAGCACGTCGTTCTCGTTGGTGGCAAGGATGAGCCGGCGCACCGGCAGCCCCATGCGCAGGGCGACGTAGCCCGCGTAGATGTTGCCGAAGTTGCCGGAGGGTACGGCGAACGACACCAATTCATTGTTGGTTTTTGTAACTGAAAAGTATGCCTTGAAGTAATAGACGACCTGGGCCGCGACGCGCGCCCAGTTGATGGAGTTCACCGCGCCGATGCGGTGGCGCGCCTTGAACGCCGCGTCCGCGTTCACCTGCTTCACCAGGTCCTGGCAGTCGTCGAACACACCCTTCACCGCGAGGTTGTGGATGTTCGCGTCCTGCAGCGAGTACATCTGCGCGCTCTGGAACGGCGTCATGCGCCCGTGCGGCGAGAGCATGAACACGCGGATGCCGCGCTTGCCGCGCATGGCGTATTCCGCCGCGGAGCCGGTGTCGCCGGAGGTGGCGCCGAGGATGTTCAGATCCTCGTTCTTTTGATTCAACACGCGCTCAAAAAGCTCGCCCAGCAGCTGCAAGGCGATGTCCTTGAACGCGAGCGTCGGCCCGTTGGAAAGCGCGAGCACGTGCAGCCCCGGCTCGAGGGTCTTCACCGGCGTGATCTCCTCGCCGCCGAAGCGCCGCGCGCTGTAGGCGCGCTTCACCAGCGTGTCGAGCTCCGGGATGTCGTCCATGAAGGGTGACAGCAGCGCGACGGCGAGCGCCGGGTAAGGCAGGCTTCTGAGCGCAGGCAGATCGGCTTTCGGAAACGCCTCGGGCACGTAAAGCCCGCCGTCGGGCGCGAGGCCCTCGAGCAGGATCTCGGTAAAGCGCTTCGGCGCCGCCGCGCCGCGGGTGCTGACGTAGCGCACTCGGGCCTATTGCTGCTTCTTCTTCTGCAGCTCGTTGAACCTGCGGATCTGCTCCGGGGTCGGCTTCGCATGCGCCGCCGGCTTGCCGGCCGCCGGCTTGCCGGCCGGCTGCTGCTTCTTGGCAACCGGCTTTTTCTTCTTCGCGGCCTCTTGCGCGTGCGCACCGGCAGCGACGAACAGCGCAAGAGCGAGCGCCAGCCACCTCACAGCAGCGCCTCCAGCCGGATGCGCGTGACCTTCCCGAGCACCGTCGGCAGCTTCTCGATGCGCCGGATCGCGCGGTTCACGTCCTTCTCCACCGCGCGGTTGGTGAGCAGCACGATGTCGGCCTGGCGCTCGCCCGCGCCGGGCTCCTTCTGCACCATGGCCTCGATCGAGATGCGCGAGTCGGCGAGCGTGCGCGTGATGTCGGCGAGCACGCCCGGCTTGTCCTGCACCCGCATGCGCAGGTAGCAGGCGCATTCGACCGCGTCCATCGGCAGGACCCGGTCCCTGGACAGCTGGTCGGGCTGGAAGGCGAGGTGCGGAACGCGCTGCTCCGGATCCGCGGTGATGAGCCGCGTGACGTCGATCAGGTCGGCGACCACCGCGCTCGCCGTGGGCTGGGCGCCGGCTCCGGCACCGTAGTACAGCGTCGGCCCTACCGCGTCGCCCTTCACCAGGATCGCGTTCATCACGCCTTCGACGTTCGCGATCAGCCGCCGCGCCGGCACCAGCGTGGGATGCACCCGCAGCTCGATTCCCGCGCCCGTCCTCTTCGTGATGCCGAGCAGCTTGATGCGGTAGCCCAGCTCCTCGGCATAGCGGATGTCGGCCTTGGCGAGCTTCCGGATCCCCTCGCGGAAGCACTTCCGGAACTGCATCGGAATGCCGAAGGCGATCGCGGAGAGGATCGTGAGCTTGTGCGCGGCGTCCACGCCCTCGATATCGAAGGTGGGATCGGCCTCGGCGTAGCCGCGCGTCTGCGCGTCCTTCAGCGCGTCGGCGAACGCGATGCCCTTGTCGCGCATCTCCGAGAGGATGAAGTTCGAGGTGCCGTTGATGATGCCCGCGATCCATTCGATGCGGTTCGCGGAAAGCCCCTCGCGCAGCGCCTTGATGATCGGCACGCCGCCCGCGACCGCCGCCTCGAACGCCACCATGACGCCCTTCTTCTGCGCCGCGGCGAAGATCTCGTTGCCGTGCCTCGCGAGCAGCGCCTTGTTCGCCGTGACGACGTGCTTGCCGTGGCGGATCGCCTCGAGCACCAGCTCCTTCGCCACCGTGGTTCCGCCGATCAGCTCGACCACGATCTCCACGTCGTCGCCGCGCACCACGCCGAAGGCATCGTCCACGACCTTGGCCTTGTTCCGGACGATGGATTTCGCTCTCTTGGTGTCCTTGTCCGCGACCACGGCGATGCGGATCGCGCGGCCCGCGCGCCGCTGGATCTCGTCGGCGTTGCGGTTGAGCACGTCCCAGGTGCCGCCGCCGACGGTGCCGATGCCGAGCAGGCCTACTTTAATGGGCTTCATGGCGGCGCAGGCGCAACTGCAGGTGCTTCTTCACGTCGGGCCATTCGTGCGCGAGCACGCTGTACATCACGGTGTCGCGGACCGTGCCGTCGCGCCGCGGCCAGTGGTGGCGGATGACCCCGTCCTTCTTCGCGCCGAGCGCCTCGATGGCGCGCTGCGAGCGCAAGTTGAAGTTGTCGGTGCGCAGGCCCACGACCCCGCATTTCACCTTTTCGAACGCGAACTCGAACAGCAGGAGCTTGCAGGCCGTGTTGACGTGGCTGCGTTGCATGCGCTGCGCGTACCACGTGTAGCCGATCTCGACGCGGTCGGCGGCCGGGACGATGTCGTGGTAGCGCGTCGAGCCGACGATCGCGCCGCTCTTCAGGTCGCGCACCGCCCACGGCAGCATCTCGCCGCGCTCCTGGCCCTTGAGCGCGTCTTCGACATATTTATTTGTATTTTCAGCTTCGGGCACGCTGGTGAAGAAGAGTTCCCACAGCCTGCCGTCCTTCGCCGCCTCGGCGAGGCCTGCCGCGTGCTCGCGCGAAAGCGGCTCGAGCCGCACGCCGTGCCCCTCCAGAGTCGCGGGCTCCGGCTGGATCACGCCGCGCCTCTGAGCAGTCCGTCCTTTCTGAACATGTCGCGGATGCCGCGCACCGCCTGGCGCAGGCGGTGCTCGTTCTCGATCAGCGCGATGCGCACGTGGTCGTCGCCGTAGTCGCCGAAGCCGGCCCCCGGCGCGACCGCGATGTGCGCGCCCTCCATCAGGCGCTTGGTGAACTCGATCGAGCCCAGCCTCGCGTAGAACTCGGGAATCTTCGCCCAGAGGTACATCGAGGCCCTGGGCACCTCGACCATCCAGCCGATGTCGTGCAGGCCTTTCACCATGACGTCCCTTCGGCGCTGGTAGGTCTTCCTGATTTCCTCGACGCACTCCTGCGGCCCCTCGAGCGCCACGATCGAGGCGACCTGGATCGGCGTGAAGCTGCCGTAGTCGTGATAGCTCTTGATGCGCGCGAGCGCGTTCACCAGCTCCCGGTTGCCGACCATGAAGCCGATGCGCCAGCCGGCCATGTTGTAGCTCTTCGACATGGTGAAGAACTCGACCGCGACCTCGCGCGCGCCGGGCACCTGCATGATCGAGGGAGCG
>Ga0137323_1000455_pt1 | contig 11652 bp, 8 predicted proteins | sample EasRivERMZT423_2_FD_102285 | JGI IMG/M metagenome (GOLD analysis project Ga0137323, IMG submission 102285) | Soil microbial communities from meander-bound floodplain in the East River, Colorado, USA - East River MetaG ERMZT423_2 | ecosystem: Environmental > Terrestrial > Soil > Floodplain ... | reverse complement strand
TGCGGCTCGCTGCACGGGTGAACGGCGTATCGGCGCGGCATCGCGAAGAGTCTCGGCGCATCTGGCGATGGCTGTGGGGGGGGGACAACAAGCCGGCCGACGATGTGCCCATCGGGTACGTCACGAACGGCGTCCATCTGAGCACGTGGATGGCGCGTCCGATCCGGAATCTGCTGGCTGAATCGCTTGGTCCGCAGTGGGAATCGCAGGCGGAACCCGCGGCGGTCGTGGCGGCCGTGCGGTCGACGGATGATGCGCGGTTGTGGGTCGCTCATGAGAGCCTGCGCCATTTGTTGCTCCATCATATCCGGGAGGAAGCCCGCCACCGGTGGCGGTATCTCTGGAAGGAACCGGCGCGACTGGCAGGCGCCGGGGCGCTGCTCTCACCCAACGTCCTCACGCTCGGTTTCGCGCGCCGCTTTGCGACGTACAAGCGCGCCGACCTCCTCTTCCGCGATCCGGAGCGGCTGCGGCGCTTGTTGACCGATCCCCGCCGGCCTGTGCAGCTCATCTTTTCCGGCAAGGCGCACCCGGCCGACGATCCCGGCAAGCGCGTGCTGCAACGCGTTGTGCAGGCCGCGCAGGATCCCAGCTTCGAGGGCCGCATCGCCTTTCTGGAGGATTACGAGCTCCATCTGGCCCACCGCATGGTCGCCGGGGTGGATCTCTGGATCAATCTGCCGCGCGTGCCGCTCGAGGCCTGCGGCACGAGCGGAATGAAAGCCGCGCTCAACGGAGTCCCGCAGCTGGGCACGCTCGATGGCTGGTGGGCGGAGGGCTATGCGAAGGGCGAGAACGGCTGGGCGATCCCCTTGCCCGCTTCGGACGCCGAGGCCGACAAGTCCGACGCGGAACACCTGTTTGACATTCTCGAAGCCGCCGTGGTGCCGAGCTATTATGATCGCGTCCCTGGCCAGCACTCCCCGGCGTGGCTACATATGATGAAAGGCGCGCTGGCGGTCGCGATCGAGCGCTTCACCACGCGACAGATGCTCCAGGCGTACGTGACGCAGTACTACGTTCCCGCTGCTGCCGGAGAACCGATTTCCGGCGATCCGCCACTGTAGCGGCGTGGGGAGGCGTTCGTTGAAGACCCGGGTTCTCCACCTCACCGCCGAGCTGTGGCCGTACGCACGGACGGGCGGCCTTGGACAGGCCGTCGCCGGTCTCGCCGACTATCAGGCGGCGAGCGGGACGGAGAGCCACGTGGTGCTCCCCCTCTATCGCGAAGCCCGCGCGCACGCAGGCCGCCTCGAGCCGTTTGGCGATCCATTTACCGTGGAAAGCGGAAAGCGCCTCGAGGAGGTGCGGGTCTGGCGGGAGGTCGGCGACAAGTTCCCCAAAACGCTGTTCCTCGAGCACGAACCGTCGTTCGATCGCCCCGGCCTCTACGGAGACTCGACCGGCGACTATCCCGACAATCCTCGCCGGTTCGCGCTGTTTGCGTCGGCGTCGATCGAGATCGCGCGGCGCATTGGTGAAGGCAATCTGATTCTGCACGCGCACGACTGGCATGCAGCGCTGGTCCCCGTCTTCTTGCGGCGCGTCTACCGCGACGAGCCCGACCTGCAGCGCCTGCCGGCGGTATTGACCGTGCACAACGGCGGCTTCCAGGGCGTCTATCCCTACGAGGTGTTGCACCAGATCGGGTTGCCAGAGGAGATGTGGTCCCCCGATTTCATGGAGTGGTACGGGCGGCTCAACTATCTGAAGGGTGGCCTGCTGTACGCGGACATGGTGACCACGGTCAGTCCGACGCACGCCTTCGAGCTGCTGACCGATGTCGGCGGCTTCGGGTTGCAGCACAGCTTCCGCGCGTTGGGTGATCGGCTGGTCGGCATTCGCAACGGCATCGACGTGGACAAGTGGGATCCGTCGAAGGATCCGGACATTCCGGCGCGGTTCACCCCGGACGATCTGTCGGGCAAGGTGCGCTGCAAGGCCGCGCTCCAGGACGCCTGGGGACTGCCGCGACGCCCCGACGTTCCGGTTTTCGGGATGAGTGCACGGCTCGTGGCACAGAAGGGGCTCGACCAGATCGTGGCCTCGCAATCGCTGCGGCTGCTCGACGCCCAGTTCATTTTCCTCGGCGCGGGCGAGGCGCAGTTCGAGAACGCGCTGCGCGAGCTGGCGGCGCTCTATCCGGCGCGTATCGCGATCAACGCTTTTACCGACAAGCTCGAGCATCAGCTGCTCGCCGGGGCGGATTTCCTCATGATGCCGTCCCTGTACGAGCCGTGTGGTCTCACGCAGATGCGCGCGCAGCTCTACGGCGCGCTCCCCGTCGCCCGCCGCGTGGGCGGACTCGCCGATACGATCGACGACGGCGTCACCGGCGTCCTATACGACGCCTATAGTCCGGACGCGTTCGACCATGCCGTGCAGCGGGCGGTGACGTTGTATCAGGATCGCCCATGGTTCACCGAGCTGGCGAAAGGGGCCATGCGCAAAGATTTCTCCTGGCGCCAGCCCGCCGAGGCGTACGCGGCGGTCTACCGCCGCGCCCTCGCGGCGCGGACGATGCCGCAGCCCGCCGCGACCGACGGCAAACGCCCGCGGCGCAAACGCACCGCCACCGGCAAGGGTGGACGAGGTGTGAACGCGCGCCGCTAGCTCTTCTCACCCGATCCCCGGACACCAGATGGATTTCGTGCTCACACTCCACGGTCACCTGCCGTACGTCCTGCACCATGGCCGCTGGCCGCACGGCAGTGTCTGGCTGTCCGAAGGCGCGCTCGACAGCTATCTGCCGCTGATCGAGGTGCTGCAGCAGCTCGAGCGCGAGCGCATCCCTGCCCCGATCACGCTGGGCATCACGCCGGTGCTCGCGAATCAACTGGCGCATCCGTCGTTCCTGAGTGAATTCGAAGCCTACATGGAGCGGCGGCTCGAAGCGGCGGCGCAGGCACCCGCGTCGCTGGCGCAATCCGGCGATCTGGCGCTCAAACCGATCGCGGATTTCTGGCGGCACCGGCTCGAGCGACTCTACAAGCTGTTTCGATCGCTCAACGAAGACCTGATCGGCACGCTCCGGGGCTTCGAAGATCGGGGCGTGATCGAGATCATCTCGTCGGCGGCCACGCACGGGTTCCTGCCGCTGCTCGCGCGCGATGAGAGTATTCAGCTGCAGCTGCGGGTCGGCGCGGCGGAGCACCGGCGGCTGTTCGGCCGCGCCCCGACGGGATGTTGGCTGCCCGAGTGCGCGTACCGCCCCGCCGGGCCGTGGAATCCCGGTTACGGCGCGCGCGCGCAACCGTATCGGGTCGGCATCGAGCAGCATCTCGCCGACGCAGGGTTCCGGTACTTCTTCGTGGACTCGCATCTCGTGCACGCGGGACCGGCGCTCAATTATCCCGATGCAGAGGCGCCGACGACGAAGGGGTCGCGCACACCCTACACCGCGTACCGCGTGGCCTCGGCCGACGGCAAGGCGCGCGATCTATTCGCGCTGGTGCGCGACCCGCGGTCGTCGAGCCAGGTGTGGAGCCGAACGCAGGGGTATCCCGGTGACGAGTGGTATCTCGAGTTCCACAAGATTCGCTGGCCGGACGGCCTGCGGCTGTGGCGCGTGACCGGTCCGCAGGCCGACCTCGGCGCCAAGCGGCAATACGATCCGCAGGCCGCGCAGGCCGCGGCGAGAAACCATGCCGAGCACTTCGCGGGGGTGCTGAAAGAAACCGCGTCGCAGCGCGCGAAGAGCAAAGCCCGCGATGCGGTCGTGACCGCCCCGTTCGACGCGGAGCTGTTCGGGCACTGGTGGTTCGAAGGCGTCGACTTCCTCGCCAACGTGTATCGCCGGCTGGCCAACAACGGCGTGCGGCCGGTGACGGCGCGCGAGCACGTCACGAGTCACGGCAAGCGCGCGCCGGCCATTCAGCTGACGGCGGGATCGTGGGGCAAGGACGGCGATTTCTCCTACTGGCTCAACCAGCAGACGGCATGGACGTGGAAGCGGCTGTGGGCGCTGGAAGAGGCGTACTGGGCGGTCGCGCCCAAGGCGCTGGTGGGCGGCCCCAAGCCCCGCGCCGTGCTCGCGCAGGCCACGCGCTCGATGCTGCTCGCGCAGGCCTCCGACTGGCAATTCATCATTTCAGCGGGACAAGCGGCCGACTACGCCAATCAGCGTTTCGACGAGCACTGCGGCCAGGCGGAAGACCTGGTGCGCGTCCTGAAGACCGGCACCATCGAGGACGCCACCATGCGGCGCGTGGAAGCGCTGGGCGCACAGGACGGCGTGTTCCCGGACGTCCTGCGCACCGTCGCCGAAGTCGTGGGATGAGCGCGGGGGAAAAAGGGCTCGTCGTCATTCACGGGCATTTCTATCAGCCGCCGCGTGAGAACCCCTGGACCGGACAGGTCGATGCCGAGCCGTCGGCCGCGCCGGACCACGACTGGAATGTGCGCATCACCAGGGAGACGTATCTCCCGCTCGTCTCCGTCGCAATCGAAGAGGCCAGCAAGCGGATCAAGATCCCCGTCTACGAATTCCTGAGCTTCGACTTTGGGGCGACGCTGCTCGACTGGATGGAGCGGGAGGCCCCGGCGATTCACGCCGCGGTGATCCGCGCGGACCGCGCGAGTGTGAAGCGCCTGGGGGAAGGCAACGCCCTCGCGATGCCGTACCACCACATCATCCTGCCGCTGGCGAGCCGGCGGGACAAAGAAACGGAGGTGCGCTGGGGCATCGCCGATTTCCAGCGCCGCTTTGGGCGCGCCCCGGTCGGCTTCTGGCTGCCCGAAACCGCAGTCGACCGCGAGACGCTCGACGTGTTGGCCGCAGCCGGAATCGCCTTTACCGTGCTCGCGCCGCATCAAGTGTCGAAGGTGCCGGACCGGGGCCTCCCGGCCGGGATCGCGCTCGATCACGGCCGCTCGATCACCGTGTTCGTGTATGACGGCGGGCTGGCGCACGACATCGCATTCGGCGGGCTGCAGAGCGATCACCGTCGCTTCACGGACGTGTTGAATGGCACGCCCGCGGGCACGATCCGATCGCTGGCGGTGGATGGCGAGACGTTCGGGCATCATCACAAGGGTGCCGACACCACGCTCGCCACCGCGCTGAATAGAATCCAGCATTCCGACAAGGTGCTGGTCACGAACTTCGCCGCGGCGCTCGCCGCTCATCCGCCCGCGGCAACGGTGGACCTCGTCGAGCCGACGTCGTGGAGCTGCGCGCACGGGATCGAGCGCTGGCGCTCGGCGTGCGGCTGCCGGGTCCACCACGACCGGCCCTCGCAGCAGGACTGGCGCGCGCCACTCCGCGCTGCTGTCGACTGGCTCGCGCAGGAGATTCACACGATTTACGAGCGCGACGGGCGTGCCCTTCCGGGCGGACCGTGGGCCTTTCGGAACGCCGCGGGTGCCGCCGGTCCGGTGCCGGGAGACGACAATACGGCGCGCCTGATCGAGATGGAGCGAGGCGTGCTGCGCGCGATGACCTCGTGCGGGTGGTTCTTCGACGACATCGCGGGGCTGGAAGGACGCCAGGTCCTCCGGTACGCGGCGCATGCGATCACCCTGGCCGGGTCTGAGAGCGGCCGGCTCGAAGCGGGATTCATCGAGAAGCTGGGTGACGCGCGCAGCAACGATCCTGCCGCGGGCAGCGCCGCCGATGTGTTCCGCCACCTGCTGCAACCCACGCCGTCATGAGCCGGCCGCTGCGGTTCGTCTTCGGCCTCCACCTGCACCAGCCGGTGGGGAATTTTGATCACGTCATGGCCGATCACGTGCGCGACGTCTACCGGCCGATCATCGAGCGCGCGAGCGCCGCCGGATTGCTCCCGCTGACGCTGCACGTGTCGGGTCCGCTGCTCGAGTGGCTCGAGCAGCACGAAGTCGCGTGGCTGGACATGATCGGCCGGCTCGCCGCCGACAGCAAGCTCGAGCTGCTGCTCGCCGGGTTCGACGAGCCGATTCTCGCCGCACTGCCCAAGCCCGACCGGCTCGAGCAAATCGGGCGGCTGCGCGAGTACCTCAAGCGCCGCTTCGGCGTCGAGGCGACGGGACTCTGGCTCACCGAGCGGGTGTGGCATCCGGGGCTCGCCGAGGATTTGGCCGAAGCGGGCGTGGAGTACGCGCTCGTCGATGACCGCCACTTCCTGGTGAGCGGGTTCCGCAGCGAGGACTTGCACCGCCCCTATCTCACCGAGTCGAACGGCCGCCGCGTGGGCCTGCTCGCGATCGACGAGCGGCTGCGCTACCTGATTCCATTCCGGCCGCCGGAAGAAACCGCCGCATATCTGCGCGAGCTGCGCGGGCACGGCCACGAGCTGGCCGTGCTGGCGGACGACGGAGAAAAGTTCGGCGGGTGGCCCGGGACCAAACAATGGGTGTACGGATCGGGTTGGCTCGACAATTTCCTCAAGACCATCGAGCGCCTCACCGCGGCGGGCGAGGTCAAACTGTCGACCGGCCAGGAAGCGTTCCGGCAGGTGCCGTCGGGTGGCGTGGCCTACCTGGGCACGGCCTCATACCGCGAAATGGAAAAATGGGCCCTGCCTCCGGCGGCCCAAGAGGCGCTGACGCGACTGGAGGAGGAGCTCGGCCCGGAGCATCTGGCGGCGTCGACATCGTTCGTGCGGGGAGGACACTGGCACCATTTCCTGGTCAAGTATCCAGAGTCGAACCGCATGCATAAGACGATGCTCGCGCTCTCCGCCCTCTCCCGCAGTCGGGGCGATCCGCCCGAGGCCCGCCGCGCGATCGGCCGCGCCCAATGCAACGACGCGTACTGGCACGGCGTGTTCGGCGGCCTGTACCTGCCGCACCTGCGCACCGCGATCTGGCGGCAGCTCGCGATCGCGGAACGAGTGCTGCGCCACGGCGAAGCGCTCGCGTGCGAAGAGCTGGATCTGGACTACGACGGCTACCCGGAGCTGTGGGTCCACTCCGCGCAATTCTCGGCGCTGATCAGCCCGCGGCGCGGCGGCGCGATCGAGATGTTCACCCGCTTCAGCGACCTCACGAACCTCGCCGACGTGCTGACGCGGCGCCGCGAATCCTATCACGAGCCGCCCAAGCCCGACTCACCGTCGCACGACGACAACGCCGGCGGGGGGGGCACCGCGAGCATCCATGACATCGAGCGCGCGGCGCGGCTCAAGGAACTGCCGCCGGTGGACGCGGAGCCCCGCGCGATTCTCGTCGAACGCCTCATCGCTAATGCGGTGACGTCGGCCCAGTACGCTCGGGCGCAGTACCAGCCGCTGCGTTCGTGGTCGGCAGTCGCGATGCGCGCGACCGTCACGCAGGCGTCCGACCGGCTCACGGTGCTGCTGCAGGGCGAGGGACTCGAGAAGCAGCTCCAATTCGACGCCGCCGGCTGTCTCGCGGTCTCGTACAAGTGGGACGGGTCCGGTCTGCCGGAGCACGCGCTGTTCGCGCCGGAGCTGTCGGTGTCGCGCGTCGTCGCCCTGCGCGTCCACCCCGAGGCGGAGATCTGGCGTTCGGAGATCACGACCGTCGCGCGCAGTGAACGGGGGTTCGAAGAAACCGTCCAGGGCGTCTCGATCACTCCGCGGTGGCCGGCTCATCTGGGAGCAGCCGGCCTGGAGCTCGGCCCGTGAGCGGGCCGCGGCGATGCTGGTTATTCTCTAGAATGAATAGGTCGACAATCCTGATTGCCCTTCTGCTCGCGGCCTGTGGTCGCGCGCAGCCGCGCGACGAAGTCGCCGGGGACAGCGGAGCAGTCACAGACACCGCCGGAGTCACGGACACCGGAGGCCCAGTCAACACGCCGAAATCGATCGATGCCGTGCTCGCTGCACACAACGATTCGCTGATGGCCGTACCCGGCGTGGTCGGCACCGCGGTGGGTCGCTGTCAGGGCGCGCCGTGCATTCGCGTGCTCGTGACGCGCACGAGCGACGAGCTCCGGCGCCGCATCCCGCGGGAGCTCGAAGGCTTCCCGGTGCAGATCGACGTCACCGGACCCGTTGTCCCCCGCTAGCACGCTCGCCTCGCTGGCCGGCCAGCTGGCCGAGATCGGGCGACTGTGTTACGCGCGCGGCTGGGCCCTCGGGACCAGCGGCAATTTCAGCGCCGTCGCCAGCCGGCATCCCCTCACCCTCGCGATCACGCCGAGCGGTGTGGACAAGGGGCTGCTCGAGCCCGAGCAGATCGTCGTGATCGACGAGCACGGCCGCGTCGTACCGGGGGGGGGCGCTGGGAAACCCTCTGCCGAAGCCCTCTTGCATCTGGCGATCGTGCGCGCGCGTGGGGCGGGCGCGGTGTTGCATACGCACTCGGTTTGGAGCACGATTCTCTCGGATCCGGTGAGTGATGGGACCGGGGGGGGGGCAGTGACCATCGAAGGCTACGAGATGTTGAAGGGTCTGGACGGCGTGCGTACCCACGAGCACCGCGAATGGCTGCCGATCGTGGAGAACACCCAGGACTGGGCTGTCGCAGCGCCGCGCATCGAGACGAAATTGCGGGAGCAGCCCGAGGTACATGGGTTCTTGATTCGCCGCCACGGCCTGTACACCTGGGGCCAGGATCTCGCGGCGGCCCGACGCCAGCTCGAGATCCTCGAATTCCTGTTCGAAGCGATGGGGCGAAAGCGAGGCACGACATGGCAACAGTGAGAATCCCGTCCGAGCAGCGGACGCTGACCGATCAACGCGACGTCACCGAGTATCTCGCCACGCTGGGCATCGAGTACGAGCGCTGGCCCATCGCGCAGCGCGCGGCGGCCAATGCGCCCGCGGACGCGGTGCTCGCGGCCTATGCACCGGAAATCGAGCGGCTCAAGGCGCGCGGCGGCTATGTCACCGCCGACGTCATCGACGTCACCGCCACCACGCCCGGGCTCGACGCCATGCTCGCCAGGTTCAGCACCGAGCACTGGCACGATGAAGACGAAGTGCGTTTCATCATTCGCGGCCGTGGCTTGTTTCACATCCACCCGCGTGAGGGCGGCGGTCCGGTCATCGCGATCGAAGTCGAGGCCGGCGATCTGATTCGCGTGCCCCGCGGCACCTGGCACTGGTTCGACCTCTGCGCCGACAAGGACATTCGCGCGATCCGCCTGTTCCAGGACAAAGCCGGCTGGACGCCGCATTACACGGACAGCGGCACCGATAAGGGGTTTCAACCGCTGTGCATGGGGCCGACCTACATCCCGATCGGAGCGACGGCGTCGCGACCGAGCTGAGCGACGTTCGCGCCATCCTGCTGGACATCGAAGGCACCAGCACGCCCATCGAGTTCGTCCACCAGGTGCTGTTCCCGTACGCGCGCGCGCGCGTGGGCGACTATCTCGAACGCCACGCGACCGACCCCGGAGTCATCGAGGATCTTGCGACGCTCCGCGACGAGCACGCCGCCGAGTCCGCGAACGAGCCCCCCCCGGGTCTCCCCCCCTGGAATCTCGCCCGCGAGCTCGCGTCCGCTGAAGCGTACGTGCATTGGCTGATGGACCGCGATCGCAAGTCGACCGGGCTGAAATCGCTGCAGGGGAGAATCTGGGAAGAGGGATATTCTCGCGGTGAGCTGCGGGGGAAGGTCGAGGTCTATGCCGACGTCCGGCCCGCATTCGTGCGCTGGCGCCGTGACGGGGTAATCATCGCGATCTTTTCCTCCGGCAGCGTCCAGGCACAGCGCAATCTCTTCGCCAACACGACCGCCGGCGATCTGTCGCCGTTTCTCTACGACTATTTCGACACGAAGACCGGCCCGAAACGGGAATCGCGGAGCTATTGGCTCATCGCCACCGCCCTGCGCCAGGCGCCGCGCGACGTGTTGTTCGTTTCCGACGTCACGGCGGAGCTCGACGCGGCGCGCGAGGCCGGGATGCGCACGGCGCTGTGCGTGCGCGGGCCGGAGGATCGCGTCGATGCGAAAGGGCATGCTCGCATTCGTTCCTTCGACGAGCTACCGTAGCAGCCATGACGATCGTGTTGGTCATCGGGGTCGCCGCCCTGGCGTGGGCGGTGTTCACGTTCAATCGGCTGATCCGCTTGCGGCAGCTCGGCGACAACGCCTGGTCCGACATCGACGTGCAGCTGAAGCGGCGGCACGATCTCATTCCCAACGTCGTCGCCGTCGTGCAGGGCCACGCCGGCTACGAGCGCGGCACGCTCGAGGCCCTGGTGGCGGCGCGCGGGCGCGCGCTGCAGGCGTCCGATCGCGGGCCCGCGACGCGCGCGCGCGAGGAAGATCCACTCGCGCGTGCGCTGCACCGCGTCGTCGCCGTCGCCGAGGCATATCCCGAGCTCAAGGCGGCGGCCAGCTTCGCCGGGCTGCAGACGACGTTGACCGACGTCGAAGACCACCTCCAGAACGCGCGCCGCTATTACAACGCGGTCGTGCGCGATTTCAATACCGCCATCGCGCAATTCCCCGCCGGCATCGTCGCGGGGATGATGCGGCTGCGCCCCCGGGAGTTCTTTGGCCTGGATGATCCCGCGGAGCGAGCCGTCCCCAAAGTTCCGCTCGCCCTCTTGCTCATGGCGGTGGCGGCCACCTCGCTCAGCGCCCAGCGCTCCTACTCGATCGAGCGCTTCGCCGCGCGCATCACGGTCAATCGTGACGCCAGTATCGACGTCACCGAAACGATCACCGCGCGGTTCAACGGATCGTACAACGGACTGTATCGCACGATTCCGGTCGAGTACCGCACCGCATCGGGACTCAACTGGACGCTGGGCGTGTCGCTCCAGAGTGCGCAGGACGACGCCGGGCGCGATCTGCGGGCCGAGACCAGCCGGGAGCGGCATTTCATCAAGTACAAGATCTGGATCCCCGGGGCCGCCGACGCGACGCGCACCATCGTGCTGCGCTACCGCGCCACCAACGGCCTGCGGTTCTTTGACGAGCATGACGAGCTGTACTGGAACGTCACCGGCGATGAGTGGGATGTGCCGATTCGCGACGCCTCGGCCGACATCGTGCTCCCAGCCAGTACGCCCGGCGTGCGGGCGATCGCGTTCAACGGCGTCTACGGCTCAACCGCCCGCGACGCCCGCGTCACGATCGACGGCAACGTCGTGCACGTCGCACTTCCCCAGGGGCTGGGCTACCATGAGGGAGTCACGGCGGTCGTCGGCTGGGACAAGGGCGTCGTCACCGCGCCGACCGCGGCCGCGCGCGCAGCTGCCACGGTCGGCAGCAACTGGCCACTGCTCATTCCCATTCCCGTCTTCCTGCTCGCGTTCTGGACCTGGTGGCGGCTGGGCCGGGATCCGCGTCGCCGCCCCATCGCGGTGCAGTACGAACCGCCGGCCGGCGTCTCGCCGGCGGAAGCCGGCACCCTGCTCGACAACCGTGCCGACATGCGCGACATCACCGCGACCATGGTGGACCTCGCGGTGCGCGGCCAGCTGCGCATCGTGGAAGAGGAGACGCCGAGGCTGCTCGGCCTGTTTGGCGGCGGTCGCGAGTACGCGCTGCGCCGGCTCAGGCCGAGCGCTCCGCATGATGGGGACGGACTGGCACCTCATGAACGCCGCGTGTTCAGCGGGATTTTTGCGAGCCGCGGCGAAACGGTGGAGCTCGCCGACCTCAAGGACTCGTTCTACGCGCACCTGCCCGCCATTCGCGATGCGATTTTCGACAAGCTCACCGCCGACGGGTTCTATCGTGCCCGGCCCGACAAGGTCCACCAGCGCTGGTCGATCGTCGCCGTGTTGGTGGGTCTGGCCGTTGGAT
>Ga0137323_1000454_pt1 | contig 11679 bp, 9 predicted proteins | sample EasRivERMZT423_2_FD_102285 | JGI IMG/M metagenome (GOLD analysis project Ga0137323, IMG submission 102285) | Soil microbial communities from meander-bound floodplain in the East River, Colorado, USA - East River MetaG ERMZT423_2 | ecosystem: Environmental > Terrestrial > Soil > Floodplain ... | reverse complement strand
GCGCCGTCCCATGAACCGTTTGATCGAGAAGATCGTGTTCTGCGGGTTGGTGACTGCCTGCCGCTTGGCGACCGTCCCCACCAGTCGCTCACCGTCCTTGGTGAAGGCGACGACCGACGGCGTCGTGCGACCGCCTTCGGCGTTGGGGATGACCACGGGATCGCCACCTTCCATGACCGCCACAACGGAGTTGGTGGTCCCGAGGTCAATACCGATGATCTTCTCAGCCATACTTTCAGCTCCTGGTAGGGAATTGATGCCGACCTGATGCTCCGAGTCGCAAAGGGCAAGCATCGTGCCCGTTTTCGGTGCCAAAAAGGCAGTCTAGGATTTAGGAGATAGGAGTTGGGATCTAGGGGCCTTCCAACCCCTGACTCCTGACTCCAAACTCCTAGATCCATGTTCCCCTACAAGGACGAGAATCCCACCGAGCGGCCCGCGGTCATCACCGTTGCGATCATCATCGCCAACGTTCTCGCCTTCATTCTTGTACAGGGGGCCGGCAGTGATGGCCAGCTGGCGCGCTCGGTTTGCGACTTTGGCCTAATCCCCGGGGAGATTCTTCAGACCGCCAAGCCGGGCAGTGGGATCGAGCTCGCGCCCGGCATGGTCTGCCTCGTCGACGCCGCCCCCAAATTCTGGACCGTGCTCACGTCGATGTTCATGCACGGCGGGTGGTTGCACCTGATCGGCAACATGCTGTTCCTCTGGGTGTTCGGGAACAACATCGAAGACGCGATGGGGCACGGGAAGTTTCTCATCTTTTATCTGCTGTGCGGCACGGCTGCCGCCGCGGCCCAGACATTTGTGAGCCCCCAGTCCCTCATCCCGATGGTCGGGGCCTCCGGCGCGATCAGCGGGGTGCTCGGGGCCTACCTTCTTCTATATCCGAGGGTGCGCGTCCACACGCTCATCCTTCTGCCCATCTACATCACCACCGTGGCACTCCCGGCGTGGGTCATGCTGGGCTACTGGATCCTGCTGCAGGTGCTGAGTGGCCTCGTCAGTCTCAATGAGCTCGAGAAGGGCGGGGTCGCGTTCTTCGCGCACGTCGGGGGCTTTGTCGCAGGATTCCTGCTGGTGCGGGCGTTCGCGTCCGACGATGTGCTGCGCAGCCGGCCCACGCCGCCGGCGTCGTATTACCGGTACCGGTCATAGCTTCTAGCCTTCCGCGTGATGCTTGATCGACTTCCCCTCGACCAGGAACACCACATCCTCGGCGATGTTGGTCGCTAGATCGGCCACGCGCTCGAGATTGCGGCTCACGAGAAACAGCTCCAGCGCGGTCCCGATGATGTGCGGGTCCTCCATCATGTGCGTCAGCAGGATCCGGAACATCGACTGGTGGAGCGCGTCGACGCTGTCGTCGCGCCGGCAGATCGCCCGGCCGGCCTGCGCGTCGCCGCGCACGAACGCGTCGAGCGCGTCGGCGAGCATCGTCCGGGCCTGACGCGCCATCTCGAGCAGCTCGGGTTCGGGAACGATCGGCCGCGCCGGCACCAGCCGTTCGGCCGATTGCGCGATGTTCACCGCGTGATCGCCCACCCGCTCCAGGTCGTTGGCGATCTTCATCGCGGCGGTGAGAAAGCGCAGATCGCGGGCCATCGGCTGCTGGGTCGCGAGCAGCCGGATCACCCGCTCCTCGACGTCGAGCTCGAGCTGATCGATCTCCGTGTCGCCCGCGATGACGTCGCGGGCCTTGTCGCCGTCCCGCTGGAGGAGCGCGTCGACGGCCGCGGCGAGCGCCGCCTGCGCCTCGCCCGACATGTTGAGCAGCGAGACTTTGAGCTCGGAGAGCTCGTCGTGGAAATGCCGATGAGTCGTCGCCTGTGCGTTCATCCGAACCTTCCCGTAATGTAGGCCTCGGTGCGCTCGTCTGTGGGCCGCGTGAAGACCTGCTGGGTCGTCCCGAACTCCACGAGCTGCCCCACGTAAAAGAAACCGGTGAAATCGGACACCCGCGCCGCCTGCTGCATATTGTGCGTCACAATCACAATCGTGTAGGTCTTCTTGAGCTCGACCAGCAGCTCCTCGATGCGCTGCGTCGCGATCGGGTCGAGCGCGGAGCACGGCTCGTCCATCAAGAGGACTTCGGGTTCGTTGGCCAGCGCGCGCGCGATGCACAGCCGCTGTTGCTGGCCGCCCGACAACGCCGTCCCTGGCTCGCGCAAGCGCGCCTCCACCTCGTCCCACAGCGCCGCCTGACGCAGGGCCCGCTCGACGCGGTCCGGCAGCTCACCCGCGGGGGCGAGCGCGTTCAGTCGCGGGCCGTACGCCACATTGTCGTAAACGGACTTCGGAAACGGATTGGGCCGCTGGAATACCATGCCGATCTTCTGGCGCAGCGCCACGATGTCGGTCCCCGGTGCAAAGATCGACTCGCCGTCGAGCAGAATGTCGCCGGAGTGGCGCGCCCCCGGCGTCAGATCGTGGAGCCGGTTGATCGACCGCAGGAATGTGGTCTTCCCACATCCCGACGGCCCGATCAGGGCGGTCACCGCGTTGGCCGGGATCGCGAGGTCGATCCCGTGGAGCGCCTGCGTGGGGCCGTACCAGAAATTGTAGGCGCGGGACTCGAGGACCGTCGGACTGTTGGACGGTCGGACGGTCGGACCGATAGGCGCATTGCGGTCCGACTGTCCGACTGTCCGACTGTCCGACGCTGTCGCTTTCATCCGAACCGTCCCGTGATATACGCCTCGGTCTGTTCCACCTTGGGCTTGGTGAAGATCTCCTCGGTACGGCCCACCTCGATCAGCCGGCCGAGGTACATGAACGCCGTGTAGTCGGAGACGCGGGCCGCCTGCTGCATGTTGTGCGTCACGATCACGATCGTGTAGAGCCGCTTGAGCACATGACACAGCTCCTCGATCCGCTGGGTGCCGGCCGGATCCAGCGAGGCGGTGGGCTCGTCGAGCAGCAGGATTTCGGGCTCCGGCGCGACCGCGCGCGCGATACAGAGACGCTGCTGCTGCCCGCCCGAAAGCGCGAGCGCGCTGGTATGCAAGCGGTCTTTCACCTCGTCCCACAGCGCCGCCTGCTGCAATGCGCGACTAACGGCGTCATCCAGCTCCCGCCGCGGCCGCTTGCCGTTGACCCTGAGCCCCGCGGCGACGTTGTCGTAGATCGACATCGTCGGGAACGGCGTGGGCCGCTGGAACACCATGCCGATGCGACGCCGCAGCTCCACGGGGTTCACCCCCGGGCCATAGATGTTGAGGTCGTCGAGCAACACCTCACCCACGACGGACGCGTCAGGCGTCAGCTCGTGCATGCGATTGAGGCAGCGGAGCAGGGTACTCTTGCCGCACCCCGACGGCCCGATGATCGCGGTCACCGTGTGCGCCGGAAACAGCAATGAGACGTCGTGGACAGCCCGATGGCCGCCGAACAGCGCCGTCAGGCGCACGGTTTCGAGCCGCAGCCGGGTGTTAGCGGATGCTACCATAGCGCTGCCGCGTCACCCAGCGGGCGACCATCGAAATGATCAAGACGAGTCCCATCAGGACCAGCGCGGATGCCCACGCCATCCGGTGCCATTCGTCGAACGGGCCGGTCGCGTAGACATAGATCTGGAGCGACAACGTCTGCATGGGCTGCCCGACCGAGAGCGAGAAATTCAGGTTGCCGAGCGCGGTGAACAGCAGCGGCGCGGTCTCGCCCGCGATGCGCGCGATCCCGACGAGACACCCCGTGACGATGCCGCTCAGCGCGGTGCGCGCGACGATCCTGAGGGAGGTGCGCCAGCGCGGGTACCCGAGCGCGAGCGCCGCTTCGCGCAGCGAGTGCGGCACCAGCCGCACCATCTCTTCGGTGGTGCGGGCGAGCATCGGAACCATCAGAATCGCGAGCGTTACGCTGCCGGCCAGCGCCGAAAAACCTCCCATCGGCTTGACGAGGAACGTCCAGCCCACGATGCCGATCACGATCGACGGCGTGCCGTTGAGCACGTCGGCGATGAACCGTACCAGGAAGCCGAGCCGCCCTGAGCCATACTCGGCGAGGTACATGCCCGCCCCGACACCGATCGGGACGCCGATGAGCGCGCCGAGCCCCACGACGATCCCCGTGCCCACGATCGCGTTCGCGACGCCACCACCCGATTGTCCGGCGGGGACGGGGCTCTTGGTGAAGAACGCCCAGTCGATGGACGAGGCGCCTTTCGCGATGAGGTTGCCCAGGATCAGCACGAGGGCCAGCACCGCGAGGCCCGAGAACATCACGACGAGCCCGGTCATGAACCGGCTCATCAGATGGCGGCGAAAGGCGCGACTCGTCACAACGCCTTACTTCCGACGGCGGCGCCCTTCGCCACGCGCCAAATGAGTATGCGGGCGACCGCGTTGACCACCACGGTCAGCACGAACAAGATCAGGCCGACTTCGAACAGTGCCGAGAGGTACATGTTGGTGGTGGCTTCACTGAACTCGTTCGCGATCGCCGCGGCCATCGTGTACGCCGGCTGGAACAGCGAGAGGCCGATGTCGTGGCGATTCCCGATGACCATCGTGACGGCCATCGTCTCGCCCAGCGCGCGACCCAGGCCGAGGATCACCGCGCCGATCAGGCCGGCCCGGCCGTAGGGTAAGACCGCCGACCGCACCGCTTCCCAACGGGTGGCGCCCATCGCCAGCGCTGCCTCGCGCTGGCTCGTCGGAACGGCGAGCAGCACCTCCCGCGACACTGCCGCGATGTACGGTACGATCATGATCGCGAGGATGATGCCGCCCGCGAGCAGGGAATTGCCGTAGAACACGCCCTTGAAAAACGGCATCCAGCCGAACACGGCCTTGAGCGGCGGCACGACGTAACTGCGCAGGAACGGAATCAGGACGAAAATGCCCCACAGGCCGTAGACGACGCTGGGGATCGCGGCGAGCAGCTCGACCAGAAACGCCACCGGCTGGCGTAGCCAGCGTGGTGCGAATTCGGTCAGCAGGATCGCGACGCTGAGCGCGAGCGGCACAGCGATCAACAAGGCCAGAAAGGACGAGGCGAGTGTTCCGAAGATCATCGGCGCCGCCCCATACACCTCCGCCACGGGATCCCACGTCGACGTCACCAAAAACGACGGGCCGAACTTCTTGAGCGCGGGCAGCGATTCGACGAACAGCACGGCAAACAGAATGACAATCAGAGACGGCAGCGCGAGCGCGAACCCGGTGAGGATACGGCGATAAATGCGATCACTGCGATCGGTCCCGATCAGCGACTGCCACCGCGTTTCTCCGCTCGGCCTCCCGGAGGGAATGCCTTCGATCGGGAGGTTGGGGAGGGAAGTCATAGGCCGCCGGAAACCTACCGGCGGCCTATGGAAGGTCCGTCACAACGGTGTAACGGATATGTCACTACGAAACGGCTACTCCGCCGACGGGCCTTTCCAGACCGGCCGGCCGCCGGAAGTGATGCTCTTCAGCCGCGCCTCAAGCCAGGGGCGCATCTCTTTGGGGAGCGGCGCGTAGCCCAGCTCGGGGGCCTTCGCCTGCCCGTCGGTCAGGGACCACCAGATGAACTGCACCAGCGCCCGCGACTTCGCCGAATCCGGGTAGGTCTTGTGGACCAGCAGCCAGGTGAAGCTCGCCGCGGGGTACGCCTGCGGCCCGGGCGAGTTCGTGATCGACACGCGGAAATCGGTGCTCTCTCCCATGTCCTTCATGGCGCCGGCCGCGGCGGCCGTCACCGATTCGAGCGAGGGGGTGATCCAGTTCCCGGCCTGATTCCGGATGACGCCGAACGACATCTTGTTGATCATCGCGTAGCCGAGCTCGGTATAGCCGATCGCGCCGGGAGTCTGGCGCACCGTTGCCGACACTCCTTCGTTGCCACGGCCGCCCAGGCCTACCGGCCAGTTCACCGACGTGCCTTTGCCGACTTTCTGCGACCACTCCGGGCTCACCTTGGCGAGGTAGTCCGTCCACACGAACGTCGTGCCGGAACCGTCGGAGCGGTGCACGACGATGATGTCCTGATTGGGGAGCGTGACGCCGGGATTGATGCTGGTGAGCCGGGCGTCGTTCCACTTCGTTAGTTTGCCGAGGAAGATATCGGCGAGCACGTCCGGCGCGAACCGCACCGGCTGCGCGACGCCGGGCAGGTTGTACGCGGCCACAACCGCGCCCAGGACCGTCGGAATGTGGAGCACGTTGCCGCCGATCGCGGCAATGGCCGAGTCGCTCATCGGCGCGTCGGTGCCGCCGAAGTCGACCGTGCCGTCGGAGAACTGCCGGATGCCGCCGCCCGAGCCGATCGACTGGTAGTTGAGCTTCACATCGGGGTGCGTCTGGTTGTACGTCAGCATCCAGTTCTGATAGATGATGTTCGGGAATGTCGCGCCCGCGCCAGTGATCTGGAACTGTGCGGCGGCTGGAACCACGACGCCGAGGAGCGCGGCAAGAGCGAGTGAGGTCGTGCGATTCATGTGATTCCTCGGGTTAGAACGTGAACTGCATCTGGAGCAGCGCGCGGTTGCGGATCGCGTCCTGCGCCGGCGTCGCGCCGCCTTCGAACGAAACCAGGTCCACGTCCGCGAGCACCCGGAAATTCGACTGGACCTGGTACGACAGACCCGCGATCACGCGCGTCTGTTTGTTGTCGGGCGTATCGATATCCGGATCGAGGAGGTCCACCCGGCCAATCGCCGCCGCCTTGCTGCCGGAGAACCGGTAGACCCCGAAGGCGCTGAGGATGCTGCCGCTGATCGCCCCGTCCTTCATCGAGACGTACTCGCCGGCCAGCGTCAGCTGCTGCGTCTTGTACGAGAGAATCCCCAGGAACCGGTTGCGGTCGGCGCCGCCGGTAGCCTTCCCGACGCCGGCATAGCCGGTGAGCCGCAGCCCGCCGACGCGGCTCGCATCGTTGGTTTTTGACAGTCGCCCGGAGACGCGCAGTCCGGCGTCCTTGTGGTTGTCGCCGGTGCCGCCGGAGTAGCCCTCGCCGTTCATGATCACGAACTGCGCGTTGACGCCCTCATTGTTCCAGCGGCCGTCGACGCCGGCGCCAACGTCGGCCGAGCTCATGTAGCCGAGGCGGTCCACGGGGATCGCGCCCTGCATCCGGTAGTCCCACAGCGTCTCTTCCCAATCGATGTACGGGGTTTGGACCAGTCCGAACTTGTAGGTGAGCTTGCTGTTGGTCGGCGTCAACGCGAGGAACGCGTACTTCAGCCGGATCTGCTGGTTGCCGGCGCCGGTCGGGGCGATGTCGGTCGTGAGGCGCGTGCTGATGCCGCCGCCAAAGCGGCCGAGGACGTTGATATAGGCACGCTGGATGGAGAACTGATTCTGATTGCCGGCGCCGAGACTGTCCTTCAGCTGGTAGAGATACTGTCCGTAGACGAGGCCACCAGCGTTGACCTGCGGGCTCTGCGAGGTTTGCGACGACTGGGCGGCGGCGGGCAGCGCGGCCATACTGAGCGCGCATACCGCGGCCAGGAGTCTTGGGTGCACGGGTACTCCTCAAGACTTGGGTGGTGGTTGAATGTCCCCAACGGCTGGAAAGCTGACGGGCCGGTATCACCGCTATAAGTCGGCCTTGTCACAATTGTGTAACGACGACCGGCCACAAGCAGATAGCCGAGCCGTACGGGCCTCGGCTACCTGGCACCCGAACGTCGGCCGTGCAACCGGCGCCGGATGTCGCCGCGATCAGTCCGCTCTAGTTAGCGGCGTAGCGGGTCCAACCCTGGTACCACGGCGCGCCCGGTGCGGGATCAACGGCTCCGCAGTAGGCGGTGTTCGACATCGTGCCGCCGAAGAAATTCGCGACGTTACGCCCCGCAGGGTACGCGATCGTGCCGCACCCCGTTGCGGCGATGCCGGTCGGCTTCCAGTCCAGCGAGGCTGGCGTGAGGTTCGTGATGATGCTGGCGGCGGTGGCGGCGTTGCGATGAGCATCCGCCGTGAAGTTGGTACTCTGTCCGAATCTATTGGTCGCCCCGACCGTGTCGTAGTTACTGACCGTGTTCTCCGCGAATACGACATCCGTGAGGTTCAGTGAGTCCGCCACGAGAATGTTCCCCGTTACGCTGTCGTGCACGCTGATGCCTGTGCCCTTCCAGCGGCCGATGATGACGTTGTGCAACAAGCCTTTCGTGCCCCGGCGCAGGACCGCACCGACCCCGCCGGCGGCCTGGGTCTCCACGGTGCCCGACCCGATCATCGTGACATTCGAGAACGTCGGGTCCGAATACGGCGTGCTCCGGTGTGGGGTCGCAGCGCAACCCGTGCCGTTGCAGCCGTCCGCCTCGAAGCCCTGCGGGTCCGTGGCGAGCGTGCCGGATCCCGGGGCCGGGGTCAAACGAGCTGACTGCAGGCCGATCGCGTGCTGCACGCGACCCACATACCCTTCCGACCAGTCGAAGTGGTCGTCCCCCGATTCGTATGAGACGAGATAGCGCGCGTCAACGGCGCCACCCCACCACTCGAACGAGTCGTCGAGACCAGCAAGGACTTGTACGTACTCGATGACGGTCTTCGAGCCGACAGCATACATCGAGAGGCCGTTGAGCTCCGAGCCGGTCCCCGAGACATCGTATCCCGCGAACTCGATCCGCACATAGCGGAGCACGCCGCTCGAATCGGCGTTGTCGGTGCCGCCCGCGTAGTTCTCCTGCTGGCCCGCGGGCCCTTCCGTGAGGACGGTGCCGGTGCGGTTGATAATGCCCCGACCAACGATGACGATCCCGCCCCAATCTCCCGGCTTGCGATTGCCCGGGGCGCGCTGCGAGGTGAACACGATGGGCTGCGCCGCCGAGCCGTTGGCGATGATTCTCGCCCCGCGGCGGATGAACAACGAGCTGCCGGCTGCGGTCGAATCGCCAACGAGCGTGGTACCCGCTTGAATCGTGAGCGTGAAACCGCTGTCGACCTTGACGAAGCCGGAGAGCACGTAGACGGTGTCGCTGAACAGCGTGCGGTTGGCTATGATCGTGCCGCTGATCGTGACCTGGCCGATCGTCCGATTCACCACGCTCGAGAACGCGCTGGTGTCCGCCCCGGCCACCGCGGCGACGCGGTAATGGTATGTGGTGCCGGCGCTCACGGTGTTGTCGTCGTACTGCGTAGCCGTCACGTTGCCTGCCAGCGTCGTGAACGTGCCCGGCGTCGCGCCCACCGCGCGTTGCACCAGGTATGACTGCGCGCTGGTCACCGCGGACCAGCTGACCCGAATGCTCGTCAGCGATTGCTGCGTGGTCGTGACGCCCGTCGGCGCGGGCAGTGGCGCCGGGCCGTTGCCATCGTCGCCGCAGCCAGCGGCCGCGATGAACGTTGCGACCGTCAAGCCGATGACTTTTCGTGCGAACGTCCTCATTACGACTCCTTGCAGGTGTGAACGGACGCGTTCAGGGCGTCCAGCTGACTCCGAACGAATTCGACCGGCCCGTGCGATAGTATCCGCGCTCCACCGGGCCTTGTGTGAGGCGATACGCAGCGTCCAGCAGGTTTCTCGCATCGATCTTGAACGTCGTGCGGGGCATGAGCTGCGTCTGAATCGACACGTCGACGACATGCCGCTCATGCTCGATCACATCCGGGAACGGGAGCAGCGCAGCCTCGCGGATCCGCGGTCCCACGACGTTGTAGAGCACGTTGGCCGATACCCGTTCGCCGAAGTAGCTCAGACCGGCGTTGACCACATACTCGGCCTGCCCGACCATCGGCCTGGTGGGAGACGTGAGACTGGACACGTCACTTCCAGGTGTGATCTGGCTGCGCATCAGCGTGGTATTCAGGGAAACGCCGAACCGCTGGAGCGACTCGGACAACCCTCCGAGCGTGCTGCGCAGCTCCAGTTCCACGCCGTAGTTGTTCGCGTGTTCGGCGTTCGTCCACGTCACGATCCCGGCGCTGGTGGCCGCGCTGGAGACAAGGATCCGCTCGATCGGTTCGATGAAGCGCTTGGCAAACAGGGCGGCCGAGACGACCTGTCCGCGCCCCGGGTACCATTCCCACCGCACGTCGGCGTTTTGCACCAGCGCTCGCTGCAGGTTCGGATTGCCCTGTTGCGTCTGGCCGCCGAGCGGCTCGAACGATTGGATCGGGGAGATCTCGCGATACTCCGGCCGCGACAGCGTCTGGCTCAGGGAGAACCGGAGGTTGTGCTGGTCGCTTGCTGAATACATCACACTCAGGGCGGGCAGCACATCGGTGTTTTCGAGAATCGACGTGGTGTCGCCTTGCAGCGCGTTCGTGACAACCTCGAGACGGTTGTACTCGACGCGCGCGCCGGTGACCACTTTCCAACGCGCCGCGATGGGGAACTCGAGCTGGACGTATCCTGCGGCGAGCCGGTCGGCCGCGGTGTAGGTACCCAGGACGACGTCCGGCGCGAGGAAGAACCTGCCCTGGTCAGCATACGTCCCCTGGAAAATCGCTTCGGCGGATTGCCGGCGCTCGGCGTCGTTTAGCCCACCGGCGTTGATCATGTCGTAGGAGTACGTGTACGCGTCGCGATCCGCCGTGCGGTAGAGCGTGCCCACTTTCAGAACGCGCGCATGGCTGTTCCCGCCCAGCAGCAGGCGATAGTTGACCGAGCCCTCACGACCGACTTCCTCGAGATTGTTGAACGTGCGGGTCGCCGAGCGGGCCGAGCCGAACCACGCATAGGGGTTCGACTTGCCGGTGGCCGAATCGATCGTCGTCTGATAGACGAGATCGGAGCGGTCCGGTTCATAGCGGCGGACGCGGGAGGCGCTGAGCGCCCAGTCCAGCATGTGGCGGCCCGCGATCATGTGGTCGCCGCGGAGCTGGTGCGAGCGAACGGTCCGCTCCGTGAACGTGAGACGGGTGATGTCGAGCGTCTGGGCGAATTCGTTGTTGAACCCGGCCATGCTAAGGGCCTCGTTCTCGCCGCTGCGCGTATACGTGTTCTCGAGTCGGAGGCGTCCCGTACTGCCGATCATGGTCGACAGGTTGAGGAGGCCGCCCCAGAGGACGCTCGTGCGCCCAGTTGCGCCGCTATAGGCGTTGAGGGCTTCGCCCGACGTGACAGAACCCAAGATCGCGCGCCGTTCATCGATGCGCGCCTCCGTCTCGTTCGAGTACGTGAGCGACGCGAGATAGTCCAGCCGCCGGCCGAAGAACAAATCGCCCCCGCCGAGCGATGCGGCGAACGTTGCTTTCCCCCGGCCATCGCGGAGCTCGCTCGTCCACACGTTCCGGAAGGAATTGATGACGGCGTTGAGCTCCGGCTGGCTCATCCCGCTCAGCGATGGATTACTCGCGAGGGTGCTCGGTAGAGTGCGCCCACTCCCGGCGACTCCCAGCCATTCGCCTCCTTCGATCGGTGCGAACGGCAACGGCTGTCCGATCACGGCGGCGTTCATGCCGCCGGAGGCGGAGATCGAGATCACCCGGTCGAGCAGGAAATCGCGCGTGCGCAAATCCACTTGCGCGCCGCTGAAGTCGCCGGACTGATCGGGCGTGAACGTCTTGGAGGTCACGATCTGGTCGAGCAGACCCGACGGGAAGAGATCCAACGGGACAATCTTGCGTTCGGGCTCAGGACTCGGGATCCGCGCGCCGTTCAACGCGGTGGTGGTGTAGCGTTCGCCGAGGCCCCGGACCAGCACATACCGACCGTCCTGCACCGTGACGCCGCTGACCCGCTGAACCGCCTGACCCGCATCGGAGTCGGGGCTGCGCTTGATCTGCTCGCTGGTGACCGAGTTGATGATCTGGT
>Ga0137323_1000451_pt1 | contig 11718 bp, 7 predicted proteins | sample EasRivERMZT423_2_FD_102285 | JGI IMG/M metagenome (GOLD analysis project Ga0137323, IMG submission 102285) | Soil microbial communities from meander-bound floodplain in the East River, Colorado, USA - East River MetaG ERMZT423_2 | ecosystem: Environmental > Terrestrial > Soil > Floodplain ... | reverse complement strand
GCGTTCATGTCTGGGACTTTGCCGGTCAGGTGATCACGCATGCCGCCCATCAATTCTTTTTCACACACTGCGCCCTTTACGTGCTGGTGCTCACCGGGCGCGAAGACAGCGAACGGCAGGACGCCGAGTATTGGCTGCGACTGATTCGGGCTTTTGCCACGGATTCAGGGAACACCTCGCCGGTCATTGTGGTGTTGAACAAAAGCAAAAGTCATCCGTGCAAGGTGGACCGTTATGCGCTCCAGGAGAAGTATCCGTTCATCGTGGATTTCGTGGAGACAGATTGCGCCAAGCCGAAGAAGGATGGCACTGGCATTCGCAAACTTCATACTGTGCTGAGTGAAACCATGGCGAAAATGCCGGAGGTGCGAAGAACATTTCCCGCCGCATGGTTCGAGGTGAAGGAAAAATTGGCGTTGATGCGCACGACGTTGAAGCAGGATTACCTGAGTTACGCGGATTATCGCGCGCTGTGCGTCCAGCATGGCGTGACGGATGAAAGCAAGCAAGACAGTCTGGCCGGCGTATTGCACGCGCTGGGCATCGCCCTGAACTACGGCGACGACGTGCGCCTGCGCAATGCAACTATTCTCAATCCCCACTGGGTCACCAGCGGCATCTACACATTGCTGCGGGAGGCCGCAACGGACACCGGCGAGATGACGCTGAAGGATGTCGCCCGTGTGTTGCCACAGGAGAAGCCTGAAATGCGGCGTTATCTGGTGGAGTTGATGCGGCGCTTCGACCTTGCATTCCCACTCACAGAGGACGGCGAGGATTGGCTGGTGCCGCAACGGCTTCCACCCTCACAACCGAAGTTGGGCAAGGAATGGCAGGAGCCAGGTCTCACGAAGTTGCGTTACGAATATTCTGCATTGCCGGAAGGGTTGGTGCCGCGCTTCATCACGCGCACGTATCCTTTGAGCGAAAAGCAGCCGCGCTGGATGAACGGCGTCGTGCTGGAACTGGACGGCGCGCGCGCATTGGTCCGCGCCGACCCCGCAGAGCGCACCATCAGCGTGGCGGTGCGTGGTCCCGCAGACGTGGCGGTGCGTGGTCCCGCAGACGTGGCGGTGCGTGGTCCCGCAGACGTGGCGGTGCGTGGTCCCGCAGACGTGGCGGTGAGTGGTCCCGCAGACGCCCGTCGCCGCCTGGCCAGTCTGGTGCGCGACGATTTCCGGCGGATTCACGCGGAGATACCGGGTTTAAATCCGGCGGAGACAATCGAGTTGGAGAACCCGCCTGGCGAATCCGCGTTGGTGAAATCATTGGAAGAAGACGAGAAGCAAGGGCAGGCATCGAGCATCTCTACGCTTCAGGGCACAAAACCGGTCGATCATACCAAAGAGTTGAACCGCGTCTCTTCGCCAGAAGCGCGCGATCCGGACCAGTGGAAAGCGAAGGTATTTATCAGTTACCCGCGGAAGGATTTGAAGCAGCGTGATGAATTGATCGTCCGGCTGAAATTGCTCAGGGCACAGGGTCTGGTGGATCCGTGGAGCGACTTCAATCTTACCGCCAGTGATGAATGGGACAAGACTCTCAAGCAGAAGCTGGAAGAAGCCGATATTTTTGCCCTGCTGGTAAACGACCGCTTTTTAGCCTCCGATTATATTCGCGAGGTGGAAATGAAACGCGCGCTGGAACGCCGGCAGGCGGGCGACGCCGAATTGGTCTCAATCATCGTCGAGAACTGTGACTGGAAATACACCCCTTTGAAGGATTATCACGCGCTGCCGCCTGACGGGAAGCCCATCAAGAACACCAAACCGACCGCCAATGCGTGGCACGCAGTCTCGGAAGGACTGCGAAAAGTCCTCGAGAAAATGCGGAGCACCAGAGCCGCTAACAAACACGGCGCCTTGGCACCGTTGACCGAATAGCGAGCTTCTTTCTGCTATCCGCCGTGGGGCGAGCGTGACGCCATTTAGTTAAGCTTCAGTGATTGGAAGGTTGTCCGCCCTCACCCCGTCCCTCTCCCCCGAGGACGTTTGTCAGCCTCTACGCCCTGCTTCTTCCAAGACCGCTGTCCGGGGATGAGACAAGTACCTGAAAACTTGGACACGGTACCTGTCGGCTTCTGCAATCCTCCCCTCGGCATGGACACGGTACCGCTCGAGATGGTACGTCCTCGCCTCAGCTTGCTAGCGGTACCAGAAAAGTTGGACACTCACTCCCAAGACTTGGACACGAGGCCGCTCGGCTTGCGTTCTTGTCGTGCAAATTTCCGGGCCAACTCAGGCACACTGTCTCATTTTGGGGAACTGCCGGGCCTCCTGGGACAGTGATTGGCCGTCCGGAGCGAATGACTGTCCATCCCGAGCGAAGGATTGGACACTTGGTGGACACTGGCGCGCAAGCCGAGCCAAGTGTCTCGCATTTTAGCGAAATGAGTGCCTGAATTTTGGAGGACAGGACACAAGCCGAAGCGTTGACGCGCAGCGGAAGCGGAGGAGCCACAGTCCGACCGAAAGCCGATCAACGGTCCACACCCAACGTTTACGCGTCTTCTGACGGGCGTGATTAAAGTGGGTGAACGGGCGACTAGAAAGTCGCCCAACCTGCCGGCTGAAAGCCGGCGCTACGTAGCGCCGGCTTTCAGCCGGCAGGTTGGGGGACATTCCTGTCCCCAGTTTCAGAGGTACTATCTCACCCACTTTTAATCACACCCTCTTCTGACCCATCACCTGGAATTCCGTTGAAATTCTTCTCCTGGCGAGGTTAAGTTCCTGCGGACGCAGGGCAAATGATATGGACTCCACCTATTTCACCACGGGCATTTACTCAATCCGCGATGCCGCGCGGCTGACAAACGTTTCGACCGGGCGCATTCGGCGTTGGTTGCGTGGTTACCGCTATCGCTCTCGAAAGAAGGCGTATGTCTCGCAGCCCCTGTGGCAGGGCCAATGGGAACCCATTGGCCACAGCCTGGCGCTCGGCTTTTTGGACCTTATCGAAATCCGCTTTGTCGATGCGTTTCTCACGGCGGGCATCTCCTGGGCGACCCTGCGACAGGCGCAAGAACGGGCTCAAGCGTTGTTCAAAGTCTCGCATCCGTTCTGCACGAACCGATTTGTGACTGATGGCCGGGAGCTCTTCATGGAATTGCATCGCGAAACTGGCGAGCCTAGCTTGATTGAGTTGGTGAAGAGTCAACAAGTCTTTGCGCAAATCATCAGACCATTTCTAAAAGAGTTGGAATTCATTGAAGGCAGCGGTTTGGTCCGCTGGTGGCCACTCGGAGAGAAACGGATGGTGGTCCTTGACCCGACGCGCAACTTCGGACGGCCGATTGTGGCCCCGCATGGCGTTCCCACTGAAGTGTTGGCCAAGGCAGCCAAAGCGACGAGATCGATCGCCGAAGTCGCCCGGTGGTACGAAGTGCCTGAAACGGAAATCCGCGATGCCATCGAGTTCGAGCAGCGACTCGCTGCATGAGATTCTTTCTGGATAATTGCCTGGCCATCCGCCATGCCCGCGCGTTGCATGAGATGGTCAAGCCCGAGCACAGCTTCACTCACCTCCAGGACAAGTTCAGCCCCGATGTCAAAGACGAGGAATGGATTCGCGCGCTGGGAGGCGAAGGGCAATGGATTGTCCTCTCAGGCGATTACCGCATTGGAAAAAGCGCACACGAACGCCGCGCGTGGCATGAGAGCGGCCTGACCGTGTTTTTCCTGAGCAAAGGCTGGACGAACATCCCGCCGCTCCTGCAACATTCGAAACTGGCGCTGATTCTGGACGACATCATTCAGCACGCAACGCAGGCGTGACTGGGCTCGGGATTCACGGTTTCGGTGAACGGCAAGATCGAGAAGATCTATCCCTGAGCAGCGGTGTAAAAGTAAGGCCCCTTCAGACGTTTGAACGAGAACCCGCGAGTCGGAGCATGGCAAACGCAGAGCAAAATAAAAGACATGTAATCATTCTTGGTGCTGGCTCATCGGTAACCTCAGGATATCCAGTCGCTAACGGACTCCGCCTCCTTATGTCTTCCGAGAAGCGCGTCCGGGAGGAACTTGAGCGTCTTGGCAAATTCAACACGGAATACACCGATAAGGTCATTGCTCAAATGATGGGGGGCGCCATGAAGGAAACGATAGATTTGTTTCGTCATGGTGGATTTGCGACGGTGGACGAGTTCAGCAACCTCGCGTATAATCGCCTGCCAAAGGAAGTCCAAAACCTAAAACGACTTCTCCGCTTCGCGCTCGCTCTGCATGATCCTGAGGAAAACTTTGAGAAATCGGACTATTACGTTTTCATTCAGAAGCTTTTCCAAAAGGGTCTTTTTCCGCTCCGCCGAGATGTCGCGATCCTGACATTCAACTATGAGCCATACCTGCCATACTTGCTCAGTAAGGCATATTCCATCCGGTGTCAGGTATCCGGGGAAAATGAAGCAGTGAACGCTGCCGACGCGCTCACAAGTGGATTAACGTCCCGTGCAGTAGGAGCCTTGGAACATGGAGATGATCTGTGTGTTTTACAACTGCACGGGACCATCGCGTGGCCGAGGAAAGTTGAAGGCGAGCATTTGTGCTCTTATGGTGATCTCTTTGGCACCAGCATTAAGGATCGCATTGAACAGTTATGCTTCTCTCCATGTGCGGACACGTTGCCTCCCGTGCTTTTCCCGTGGGAAGTTTTTGATCAAAACGGTTTTGTGAACGAAGAGACCTTTTGTCTAAAGGAACAGCCGGATAGCCGGGGACTCCGGCAAGGCGCATACCCCGGAAATGTTAATCTTCATCAGCTTTTTCTTTCCATTTGGAAGCGAGCACACAGGGAAATCACCAATGCGACAAAAATATCGTTCGTAGGGCTTTCAATGCACGATTTCTTGAACCCGGCACTTCGATTCCTGTTCGCCAATCGCCGTGAAAACGCCGCGATCGTCTGCGCAACTATGGACCATATACAATTCAGAAGCGCTGACGATGTGGAAGCACATATAAATCCCAGAAGCCCGACATTTAAGGTGAGACGGCTTCTCAGGGAAGTATGCCCGGCAGTTACCGGGGTTCCGAATCGCGGCGATAAACAAATCTGGCTGGATCAGGGAGCAACCGTTCGCGTTCGCGAAACGTTTCGCGATTTCATCGAGAATGAATTGGATTGACGCGATAGCCTTCCGGGTTGACTGGCCAGCGGCGCTCGGCGGCATCCTTGGGCAGCAGAGTCTCGGCATCAGCCGACGGGTTTGGACGGCCACCTGTTTAACCCGGCATGGCAAGACTGGAAGAAGCAGCACCTCACCACCCGTCTCGCCGCCGATTTTACAGCCTGGAAGATCGACGACGACAAATTCAACGGGATTGGGGCGCCAACATCTGCTTGAGTGCCGGCTGCAAACGCGGCATACTCCAGCATCAGCCGGATGTCACAGCAGCCTTTCAATCATATCCTAGGCGTTACCGTTTTGGCGCTTTTGGCCGGGCCGCTTGGAGCTACGCCCGCCAACAAAATGGCGTTGTCGAAGCATTACGACAAATTCCTGGCCAAGGAGTTGAATCGTTGCACGACTTGTCATCTGCCCAGCGATAATAAAGCTCCGGAAAGCCTGGATGATTTTCCTCACAATCCTTTTGGGCATCGGCTGCGCATGCTCGGCAGGGACTTGGCCGAATCAGGCGAGAAGAAGGATATCCCCACCCGGCTGGCACGCGTCGCCAAAGAGGACAGCGACGGGGATGGTGTGGCCAATGAGACTGAACTTCTGCTCGGCCATAATCCGGGCGATGCCCAGGACAAACCAAGCCGCAAGGCATTAGCCGAAAACAAAAAGCGCTCGGCTGAGTTTGCAACGTATCTCGCCTCTTATCGGTGGCGGCCTTTTGAATCGGTCCAGCGCCCAACCGTTCCGAAAGTCAAAAATGCCAGGTGGGTGCGAAATCCGATTGATGCCTTCATCGCGGCGGAGCATCAGTCGCGAAAACTCAAACCTCGGCCGGAAGCGCCGAAGGAAGTTCTGTTGCGCCGCGTTTATCTGGATTTGATTGGATTATCACCGACACCAGAAGAGCAGCGCGCCTTCGCCCAGGATACGTCGGCTCAGGCCTACGAAAAAGTTGTCGAGCGGTTGCTGAATGATCCTCGTTATGGCGAGCGCTGGGGACGCCATTGGATGGATGTGTGGCGTTACAGCGACTGGGCGGGATGGAGCGGCGGCAACCAGATTCGCGACAGCAAACCGCACATCTGGCGTTGGCGCGATTGGATCGTCGAATCGCTCAATGACGACAAGGGTTACCATCGGATGATTCTGGAGATGCTGGCGGCAGACGAATTCGCGCCCGAAAATACAAACGCCCTTCGCGCCACCGGTTACCTCGTGCGCAACTACAAAATGCTCAGCCGCGAGCAGTGGATGGAGGACACCCTCAAACACACGGCCCAGGCATTTCTCGGTGTGACTTTGGGCTGCGCGAAGTGTCACGACCATATGTACGATCCGATTTCGCAGAAGGAATATTACCATGTGCGTGCAATTTTTGAGCCGCATCAAGTGCGCACCGATAGGGTCCCCGGCCAGTTCGACACGGCCAAGGATGGATTGGTGCGCGTGTTCGACACGGACACCAACGCGCCGACCTATTACTTCATCCGCGGTGACGAACGAAAGCCGGACACGAACCGGGTGATGTTGCCTGGAGTTCTTCAGGCGCTGGGCGGGCGTTTGGAGCTTGAGCCGGTGACGTTGCCGCGACTGGCTGCATTTCCGGACAAGCGGGACTTCGTCATTGCAGACGCGATTGCTGCCGCGGAGAAAGCCATTACCGATGCCCGTGAAGCGCTGGCCAGGCTTCAGACCAATTCCTCGACCAAGACGGAGAAACTGAAGGAACAGGAAATGAATATCTCGATTGCCGAACTGCGCCATTCCTCCCTGCGGGCAATAGTGCCTGCGGAAAAGCTCGAGGACGAGAACAAGAAGGATACAGAGGAGTGGAATCAAGCAGCGACCGGGGCGGCAACGATTGGGCGCAAACTGGCTTGGGCGGAAGCGCAATTGAAAGTCCATCTGGCGCAGGTCGCTGAGCGCGAAATGCAAGCAAAGTCTGACCAGGCAGCGAAAGCATTGGAACCTGCGGACAACGAAACGTCGCAAAAAGACAGCCGGGAAAAACCGGACTCGGACAAGATCAAAAAGAAAAAAGACGCGGCTGAGAAAGCCGCCAAAGAGCTGGAGTCCGCCAGAAAAAAAACGGCCGAAGCCGAGAAGGCCCTCGCCGAGGCCGACAAAGAATTGGCCGCCGCCCCGACGACGGCCTACAAGCCGCGTCCGACGGAAAGCTATCCGCAGTCGAGCACGGGACGGCGCCTGGCCTTTGCTCGCTGGGTGGCAAGCCTTGATAACCCGCTGACCGCCCGCGTCGCGATGAACCACGTCTGGCTTCGCCACTTCGGTCAGGGTCTGGTTTCCACGCCGGCTGATTTCGGCAACAATGGCCGCCCGCCTTCACACCCGCAATTGCTCGATTGGCTGGCGGCGGAATTCATGACGCGCCACTGGAGTATGAAAGCGATGCACCGTCTGATCGTGACCAGCAGCGCCTATCGTATGGCTTCCACACCCGAGGAGGCCAATGCGAGGATCGATCCCGACAACGTTTATCTTTGGCGGATGAACTCCCGGCGCATGGAAGCCGAGCTGGTGCGCGACAATCTGCTCTACATTGCTGGCAGCCTTGACCCGGCGATGGGTGGGCCGGACATCGATCACAAACTGGGTCTCACCTCGAAACGCCGCAGCATCTATCTGCGTCTCGCGGCGGAGAAGGAGGTGGAGTTTCTGAAGGTGTTCGATGGACCGGCCGTGACCGAATGTTACGAGCGCAAGCCCAGCGTGATGCCACAGCAATCGCTCGCCCTGGCGAACAGTGAGATAACTCTGGCACAGTCGCGCACCCTGGCCCGCATTCTGGCCTCTGAAGCGAACGATGATACGAAGTTCATCCGGCAGGCATTTCTGCGCATACTTGCGCGGCGCCCGAATGAAGAGGAGCTGCGGCTTTGCCGGGAGTTCCTTGCGAAACAAATGGAACGCTCGAAGGAAAAGGCGAATGACTCGACAACACCAGTCGCCAACAAGGCCGCAGACAAAAGCCCGGTGGCTCCACAATTGCGCGCCCGCGAAAGTCTCGTGCTGGTTCTGTTCAACCACAACGACTTTTTGACTATTCGGTAATATGCGCCCGGAGCTGGCCTTTTCTTCGTTTGCGTCCTCTTCCCTGAAGATAGGTGTCACTCATGCAGGCGGGGCTGCCGCGACGACAGATTTTTTCTTGCGCTCCGCAAACCAATGCCAAAGGAACCGGCACAGAGTCTTGTAATTCGGCAGCCCCAGGTCGTCGCAGATGGCGGCGCTGTAAAACAACCAGAACAAAAACCTGGATTGGTTGGCCTGATACCACATAGCCCAGGCTTTCACGCCGCTCACAAGGCCAGCGGACAAAAGGCTGGCAATGCCATCAATCGCAGGGCGAAGCAAATCGACAAGGAGATGCCACATCCATTGCGCAAAAGAGAATTGCTGCGTGATCTGAAGCACCATCACCGCAATAAACGCCATGAATGCATTCATCACCACGAGACCGAACCATTGCTCGGACAGCTTGCGCGAAAATCGTTTTGCCCATTTGGCCGCAATCCGATGCTCTTCGTTGCGCGAGTAACTGGCAAAGCTGCCTGCAACCTTGGCGATGTAAAAAAGCCCGAAGAGAACCGCGAACCGGTATTGATGGAAGAAACTGAAATCCCAGGATGCTTCGGACCATTTCCCGGCAAAGCCCGGCGGCAGCGAAGGCGCCATCCTGCTCCATAAGCTGCTGACCAGTCCGAAGGCGATCGTTCCGAATATCTGAACGAGAAAAGCCAGCATCAACGCCTCCCAGGCGCGTTCCCAGAAAATGTTCCTGGCCTTGCCGAATGTGAGCGTCGCCGGTCTTCGCGACCGTTTTCTGGCTGGAGGAATCAGCGCGTTCTCCATAACTGTTGATGCCGGCAGTGTATCCCGGCCAACCTGTCCGGCGAGTACAATCGAGTCAAATTCTTGTAAGACGTGGCGCTGTCGCCGGAACGACGCGCGGACTGTGGTGGAGCGGCATCTTGGCAGAGCGCCGCAAGCATGGTAAACACGCACGGCGCTCTTCACTTCACTGAACCGAACCGATGGCGAATTACTCAAGAGCATCAGGAAATCCGTGACCGCAGTGAAAATCTGGCCGACTGGCGTGGCAATGGCTGAAAACGAATGCAACCGATGGGTTTTGCTCAAAGGAGCTGTGTTTGCTGGCGTGCTTTTCGCGATGGCATCTGCATGGGCTGAGAGCATTCACGGCATCCGGATTGACGGCGACTTTTCCGATTGGGAGGCGGTGCGTTCGTATCCCGACCCGGTGGGCGGTCCTGGCGTGTTGCATCACGGCATCCCGGATACGCATGACACCGATCATTCCGCCTCCAACGACGTGCCCGCATACGTGGACCATCCGGACATCGATTTGGTGGAGTTCAAGTTCACCCACGATGCGGAGAATCTCTATGCCTATTTCCGGACCGCCGGGGTCATCGGCCGCACGGCCAGCACCAGCACGCAAAAGGGGCGTTACTACGTCATCGTCACGATGGACGTGGACAACGATGACACGACCGGATACAGCTTGCACGAAGGCGGTTATTTCCCGACGAGCAGCGGCTATGACATGAACATGGAGGTGGAGTACTATAATGGCGCGTTCAACACGGGCCATTACCTCAATCACGGCGCGCGCAACCAGACCGAGTTGAACGCCGCCATTCAAGACCAGACGAACGGCATCGTGCGCGTGCTGCCCGGCACCTACGACTACTACTCGCAATGGGTTTGGTTTGACTCTCCGGGCGCAGGCACTTACCGGCTCCCCCCGCCCGATGATTTCGCCAGCATCACCTTCGTGGCGGACAGGGGACCGGTCTATCAGGGAATCACCCGAATCGCGCTCTCGCCGGACGGGCACCAGGCGGAGATCGTTGCTCCCTTCCGGGGCTTCATGCGAGCACTGTCTGGCGCACCCATTATCTCCCTCAGAAAAACGATTGATATCTCATTTTCGCTGGAGGCGAGCGGCGAGTTGGCTCCCGGCCAGGAGTGGGCTTCGGACACGGGAGACCCGATCACGGGCTATTACCTCAGTCCGTTTCCCGAGCCGATGCTTCGGATTGCGCCGCCCACAGGCGGCACCGTAGAAGTGTCCTGGGATGAGAAAGCGGTGGGCATGTTGCTGCAGCGGAGCTCCGGCCTGGCAAACGCGGACTGGCACTACCTGCTCGGGTCCGAGACAACCAATAAAGTGGTATTGCCGATGGAGACTGGCCATGCGTTCTTCCGGTTGATTGAACCATGAGCTTCTTTGTAGTATGAAACATCGGATTTCATGAGGTTTCAATTACTATCCTGCGGCTGCGGAAATTTCGGTCCGCCGATCATGCGCCGCCGCGAAATGCTGCGGCGGACGGGCCCGGGCTTTGGTTCGTTGGCGTTGACGTGACTTCTGGGGCTGGAATCAAAGTTGTTTGCCAAGGAATTGTCTGCTGGCGCGCCGATTAGTGGAGCGAGGTGTGCGCTTTGTGCAATTGATTCAGGGCGGCTGGGACGCGCATGGCGACCTGAAGGGCAATCACCAGAAGCAGGCCGCGAAGGTGGATCGGCCCATCGCCGGGCTGCTGGCGGATTTGAAACAACGGAGTTTGTTGCAGCACACGCTGGTGATCTGGGGCGGAGAATTCGGGCGCACACCCACGGCCGAAGGCGGCGGCAACAACCCAGGACGCGATCATTCACCCGCGGGCTACATCACAACCGGAAGGAACTGGTCACGTTCAACGGCGGTGAAGTGGTTCAGGAGGTCTTTGCGTAAGATTGGTGGCGTTTTCGAAGACGGCTTTTGGCGGCCTTTCAAAAATAAGGGCGTGGACTCCAGAAATCCACGCCCTCGCGGTTCCTCCCGCTTTTCCTCTCCGCTACACGTCGTAGTAGAGAAAGAATTCGTAGGGATGCGGACGCAGACGCAAGGCATCATGCTCCTTGCGTTTGGAGGAAATCCACATCTCCAGAAAGTCGCTGGTGAAGACATCGCCCTTGAGCAGGAAGTCGTGATCCGCCTCCAGACAGTCCAGCGCCTCTCCCAGGCTGCCAGCGACGTTCGGCACGCGCTTCAATTCCTCCGGCGGCAACTCGTAAATATTTTTGTCGAGCGGCTCTCCAGGCTCAATCTTGTTCTGGACGCCATCCAACCCGGCCATCAGCATCGCCGCAAAGGCCAGGTAGGGATTGGCCGCCGGATCGGGTGGCCGGTATTCGATGCGTTTGGTTTTGGGATTTTCACTGTAAGTCGGGATGCGGATGGCAGCCGAACGATTGCGCGAACTGTAAGCCAGATTCACCGGCGCCTCGTAGCCAGGCACCAGACGCTTGTAACTGTTGGTGGTAGGATTGCAAATCGCGCACAAGGCCCGCGCGTGTTTCAACATCCCGCCAATGTAGTAGAGGGCGGTGTCGCTCAAGCCGGCGTACTCTCTGCCCGCAAAGAGCGGCTTGCCTTTCTTCCATAGGCTCTGATGGGTGTGCATGCCCGAACCATTGTCGCCATACAACGGCTTGGGCATGAAGGTCACGGTCTTGCCGTGCCGCTTGGCCACGTTCTTGATCGCGTACTTGTAAACCATCATCGCGTC
>Ga0137323_1000446_pt1 | contig 11753 bp, 10 predicted proteins | sample EasRivERMZT423_2_FD_102285 | JGI IMG/M metagenome (GOLD analysis project Ga0137323, IMG submission 102285) | Soil microbial communities from meander-bound floodplain in the East River, Colorado, USA - East River MetaG ERMZT423_2 | ecosystem: Environmental > Terrestrial > Soil > Floodplain ... | reverse complement strand
TTTCCCCGGAGAAGATCAGGCTCGTGTTCGTCCGCGGTAACGGCCCGGTGTTCTGCGGCGGCGCGGACCTCAACGAGCGCAAGGGCAAGAGCGAGGACTGGATCCGCGAGCGGCGCCTGCGCGCGTTCGCGGCGTACGGCGCGCTCGAATCGCTGCCCATGCCGTGCGTCGCGCTGGTGCACGGCGTGGCCATCGGTTCCGGCGTGGAGATCGCGGCGGCGTGCGACTTCATCGTGGCCACGTCCGACGCCACGTTCCGCACCCCCGAGGCGCAGCGAGGCACGGTTGGCGCGACGCAGCGCCTGCCGCGCATCCTCGGCAAGCGGCTGGCGAAGGACCTGATGTTCACCGGGCGGGCGCTGACGGCGGCCGAGGCGAGGGACGCGGGATTCGTTTCCCGCATCGGCGATCTCGAAGCCGAAAGGAAGGCGATCGCGGAAGCGATCCTCAAGGCCCCGCCGCTCGCGCTCAAGCTCGCCAAGCGCACCATCGACCGCGGCATCGAGCTCGACCCGCAGGGCGCGCTGCAGGCCGAGATCGAGGCGATCGAGGAGCAGCTCGCCGCGGGCCAGTGGATGGGCAAGGCGTGAGCTGGCCGAAGCAGACGCTCGGGCAGGTGCTCGAGAAGCGCAGCGGAGACGCGCTCGTTACCCTGAGCGGAAGATTTTCATTTGAACAAATGCTGGAAAGGGCCCGCAGGGCCGCAGGGAGCATGCAATCCCTCGGCATCAAGCACGGCGACCACGTCGGCATCCTGATGGGCAACGACGAGCACTGGCTGTCGCTCTTTTACGGCGCGGCGCTGATCGGCGCGGTGACGGTGCCGGTGAACACGCGCTTCAAGACCGCGGAAATCGATTTCTGCCTGAAGCAGGCGGACTGCAAGCTGCTCTTCTACGCCGAGCGCTTCCTCAACATTGATTTCGGCGCGATGGTGCGCGACACGGGCTTTCGCAACGCCGTCGCTGTTTCCCTGCGGCTGCCCTCCGGGCGCTTCGAGCCTGTTCCCGTGGATCCGGATGACGTGCTGCTCATTCAGTTCACGTCCGGGACGACTGCGTATCCCAAGGGCGTGATGCTCACGCACGACAACATGCTGCGCGACGCCTGGGCGGCGGGGCTGCGCGTCGGAATCCGGGCGCAGGACCGCTACTTCAACTGCCGGCCTTTCTTCCACGTCGCCGGCACGACGCTGTCGGCGCTGATGGCGCTGGTCGCGGGCGCGTGCCTGGTCACGCTGCCCACCTTCGAGGCGGGCGCGGCGCTCGCGATGATGGAGCGCGAGCGCTGCACGCTGGTCTCCGGCAACGACACGCTGTTCCAGATGATGATGGGGCACGAGGACTTTCCGAAGCGAAAACTCTCCTTGCGCGGCGGCTGGGCGGCGGCCGGGCCGCAGACCATGCGCGCGATCATCGACAAGCTCGGCGCAAAGACGATCTGCGCCGCCTACGGGCTGTCGGAGGCTTCGCCCAACGTGGTGATGAGCGACTGGCGCGACGCGGAGGAGCTGCGAGTGCAGGGGCTGGCCCGGCCCCATGAGGGCGTTGAACTGAGAATCGTTGATGGTGAAATTCAAGTGCGCGGATGGAACGTCATGCGCGGCTACTACAACAACCCCGAGGCGAACGCGAAGGCCTTCACCGCCGACGGCTGGCTGCGCACCGGGGACCTCGGCAGCCTCACGGCCGACGGCCGGCTGCGCATGTCAGGCCGCCTCAAGGACGTGTTCCGCGTCGGCGGCGAGAACGTCGCTCCCGCGGAGGTCGAGGAGGTGCTGCTCGCGCATCCCGCGGTAGAGACCGCGCAGGTGATCGGCGTCCCGGACAGGCGTCTCGGCGAAGTGGCGTGCGCTTATGTAACCCTGAAGGGCAAAGTCTCTGAAAAAGAACTTGTCGACTGGTGCAAAGCGCGGATGGCGAACTTCAGGGTGCCGCGATACCTGAAGGTCGTGGATGACTTCGAGGCGATCGGCATGACCGCGAGCGGCAAGGTGCAGAAGACCAAGCTGCGCGAGCACGCGCTGCGCGAATTCAAGCTGGCATGAAGCTGCGCGGCGCCGACGTGCTCGCGCGCACGCTCGCAGCCGCCGGCGTGCGCGAGGTCTTCGCCCTCTCGGGCAACCACGTGATGCCGGTGTTCGACGCCGCGCTCGACGCCGGCCTTTCGCTGCTGCACGTGCGCCACGAGGCCGCGGCGGTGCACATGGCCGACGCGTGGGCGCGGCTGACCGGCGAAGTGGGCGTCGCGCTCGTCACCGGCGGGCCGGGACACGCCAACGCGGTGTCGGCGCTCTACACCGCGCTCGAAGGCGAATCCCCGGTTGTGCTGCTCTCCGGCCACGCGGCGCTCGGCGAGCTCGGCAAAGGAGCATTCCAGGAAATGCGCCAGGCGGACCTCGCCGCGCCGGTCACCAAAGCTTCCTGGGTGGTGCAATCGGCCGAGCGGCTGGCCGACGATCTCGCGCGCGCGTTGCGCGAGGCGCGCTCCGGGCGCCCGGGTCCCGTCCATCTGAGCTTGCCCCAGGACGTGCTCGACGCAACGATCGACACGGAAATTCGCGCGGCGTCCGCCGGCACCGGTCTCCCTTCGCAGCCCCTGCCCGGCGAATTGCTCGAGGCGAAGCGGCCGCTGATCATCGCCGGTCCGGCAATGATGAGACATCCCGGCCTGCGCGGGCTCGAGGAGGCGAGCGGCGTGCCGGTGATCGGCATGGAAAGCCCGCGCGGCGTGAACGATCCCGCGCTCGGCAAGCTCGCCGATGTGCTCGGGCGCGCGGATGCGGTGCTGCTATTGGGAAAACGGCTCGATTTCACGCTCCGTTTCGGCCGGGCTTTCGCACCAGGCTGCCGCCTGTTGCACGCCGATGCAGTGCCGCAGGTTTTTCACGAAACAAAAAATCATTCGTGGGGGGAAGAAGTGCATGCCGCGCTGGCCTATCGCCCGCCCGAATGGAAGGCGATGGAAGGCTCGCTCCATCCGGTCGTGGTGTGCCGCGCGGTGCAGAAGCTGCTCGATGCGCCGGATGCGGTGCTGGTGTGCGACGGCGGCGAGTTCGGGCAGTGGGCGCAGGCGTGGTGCCATGCGCCGCGGCGGATCATCAACGGGCCGGCGGGCTCGATCGGCTCGGCGCTGCCCTTCGCCGCGGCGGCGAAGCGCGCGTTTCCCGAAGCGCGCGTGGTCGCGCTGCTGGGCGACGGCACGTTCGGCTTCCACATGTCGGAGCTCGACACCGCCGTGCGCTACGGCCTCGACTACCTCGCGGTGGTCGGCAACGACGCCTGCTGGAACGCCGAGTACCAGATCGCGCTCAAGTCCTATGGACGCGAGCGTGCGCAGGGCCTCGACCTGCTGCCGACGCGCTACGGCGCCGCCGCAACCGCGCTGGGCGCGCATGGCGAGGATGTGGTCGAAGAGAAACAGCTCGGCAAGGCGCTGGCGAGGGCCGCAACGGCTGGAAAACCCGCCTGCGTGAACGTGCTGATCGAGCGCCAGCCCGCGCCGCGCTACTGACTACTGGCGGATGCCGAGGGTCTGGACGAGCTTGTCATAGAGCTCGTACTGCTCGCGCACGAAGCGCTCGGTTTCCGCCGGCGAGCGGATGGCGGCGATGCCGCCGATGCGGGCGTTGCCCTGCTGCCAGTCCGGATCTTTCGCCAGCTTCGCGAACACCTCGGTCCACTTGTCCACCACCTCGCCCGGCATTCCCGGCGGGCCCATGAGCGCGGTCCATCCCACGATCTTGTTCATGTCCGGGAAGCCGGCTTCCGTGCCGCTCGGCACGTCGGGCACTTCGGGCAGGCGCGTCGGCGTGACGAAGAGCGCGCGCAGCGCGCCCGCCTTTACTTGCGGGATCACGGTCGGCGCGTTGTTGCAGGCGAACTGCACCTGCCCGCCAAGCACGGCGGAGGTCACCTCGCCGCCGCCCTTGTAGTGGATGCCGACCGCGTGGTCCTTGGTGAGCCCGGCGAGCGTCATGAAGTACTGCGCGGCCATGTTCTGGCTCGTGCCCACGCCGGCGGTCGAGAAATTGAGCTTGCCCGGGCTCGCGCGGATGGCGGCGACGAGGTCGGTGGCGCTCCGGTAGGGCGAGTCGCCCTTCACGAAGCACACGTAAGGATTGAGCTCGATGAGCGAGAGCATGGTGAACTCGTTCCAGCGGTACTGGAGCTTGGAATCGAGCGCGGGCAGGATGGCGTGCGTCGCGATGCGCGCGACGAGGAGCGTGTAGCCGTCGGGCGGCGCGGTCTTCACCGCCATGGCGCCGATCGAGCCGGAGGCGCCGGTGCGGTTCACCGCCACGATCGGGACGTTGTTCAAGTACTTCGACGCGTGCGCGGCGATATTGCGTCCCGAGAGATCGGAGTCTCCCCCGGCGGCGAACGGGATGACGAAAGTGATCGGCTTCGACGGATAGTTTTGCGCATGTGCGGCGCCCGCAGCGAGCGCCGCGGCCAGGACGGCGACGATTCGTTTCATGCCCGATATCCTCCCCGCATGCATTATGAACCGGTCGCCGTTCGGCGCGGAGCGGCTGCCAGGAACTCGAGCAGCAGCGCGGCGACGCGCTCCGGCCGCTCCTGCTGGACCCAGTGCCCTGCGCCTTCGACGAAGTGGCAGCCGCGGAAGTCGGTGCAGACCTCCTTCTGCATGCGCTCGAGCTCGCCGGGCTTCTGGTAGATGCCCCAGTCGGACGCGCCGGCGATGTACATGGAGGGGATGTCGATGGTCTTCCGCCCGGTCTTCACCGGGAAGCCTGGATTCGTCGCGGCGCGGTACCAGTTGAGGCCGCCCTGGAAGCCGGTGCGCTCGAACGCCGCGGCGTAGACGGCGAGCTCCTCGTCGGTGAGCCAGGCGGCGGCCTGCGCGGGCATGTGCGGCGCGACGGTCTCGGCCATGCCCTTGCCGAGCTCCATGATGTAGTAGGTCGGCATCTTCGCGAGCTCGGCGGCAGTCCAGCCCGCGAGCGGAAAGGGGCGGTTGCCGGGCCAGTCGGCGCTCTTGTAGTGGTAGTAGGCGCGCAGGAACGCGTGCACGCCCTGCGGGCAGCGGCGCATGTTTTCATCCGCCTCGCGCGTCGAGTAGTACCACTGGTAATGCTTGCGCCCCAGCCGCGCGAGGTCCTCGTGGATCGAGCCCGCGCGCCCGCCGACCGGCGCGCCGCCGAAGGGCGCGCTCATCAGCACGACGGAATGGAAGCTCTCGGGGCGCAGGAGCGCGGCGTACGCGGCAACCGGCGAGCCGAAGTCGTGGCCCACGATATGGGTTTTGTGGATTTGGAGTCGGTCGAGTAGCGAAACCGCGTCCTGGACCAGGTTGACCATGCCGTAGCGCGCAACGTCGTCGTCCCAGCCCGTGGTGAGCCCGTAGCCGCGCTGGTCGGGCGCGACGGCGTAGTAGCCGGCCTGCGCGAGCCCGGGCATGACCTTGCGCCAGCTGTAGGCGAGCTCCGGAAATCCATGGAGCAGCAGCACGCACGGGCGGGCCGGCTCGCCCGCTTCGAGGACGTGCATGCGCAGGCCATTGATACCCTCCAGCAGCCGCGATCGGATGCCGGGATTTCCTATGTCTAAAGCCTGAAGATCCGCTGGGCGTTCCAGCCGCGCACCTGGTGGCGCACGCCGTCGGGGAGCGCATCGACGCGCGACAGGCAGCCCGCCATGTCGCCGATGGTGTGCGGGTAGTCCGAGCCGTAGAGCACGTTGTCCGGCCCGCACACCGAGACGCACATGTTCAGCACGTCCTGCCGGAACACCACGCTGTCCACGTAGATGCGGCGCATGTAGTTGCGCGGCGGCTCGGCGGTCCTGGCGCGCGCGGCCGGGATGTTGTCCCAGCAGATGTCCAGCCGCCCGACGAGGTAGGGCAGCGCGCCGCCGCCGTGCGAGGCGATCAGCTTCAGGTTCGGGAAGCGATCGAGGAAGCCGTCGTAGATGCAGCGCGCGATCGCGAGCGAGGTATCGAAGGTGAAGCCGATCGGCGCGGTGAGCTGGAACTCGTGCAGGCCCATCTGCGCGGTCCCGGGCGGCGCACTGGGATGGACGAGGACCGGCAGCGCGCGCCGGTCGATTTCCTTCCAGATATTTCCGAACTGGGGATCCGTGAGGGCCTTGCCGGCGATGTTGGCGAGAACCATCACGCCGACCGCCCCGTTGTCGCAGGCGCGTTTCAGCTCCTCCAGCGCAAGCTTCTCGTGCTGCCAGGGGAGCGAGGCGAACCAGCGGATGCGGTCGGGCCAGGTCTTCTGGGCTTTCGCCATGTCGTCGTTCGCGACGCGCGCCGCCTTAAGGCTCACGGGCGCGTCCCCCCAGTAGACGTTCGGGCAGGTGAGCGAGGTGACCGCGATGTCGACGCGCGCCTTGTTCATGTTCGCGATGCGCGTCTCCCAGTCGAACATGTTCGGCACCGGGGTCATGAACGGCGCGCCGTCGAGGTGGATCGCGCGCAGCCCGCCGCTCACCGTCTTCAGCGTGTACGCGGGGCCGCCGTGCTGCTCGAGCAGCGAGACCCACTCGTTGGTCAGCATGTGGGTGTGGACGTCGATGACCGGGCTGCGCGTCATTGGAGCTTGATTCCCGCGGCTCTCACGACCTCGCCCCACTTCTTCGTCTCGTCGCGGATGATCGCGGCGAATTCCTGCGACGAGGTGGGAAGCGGCTCCGTACCGGCTGCCAGCGCGCGCTCGCGCACGTCGGGCGCAGACAGGGCTGCCTTTATTTCTGCATTCAACCTTTGAATGATTTCGGCGGGCGTGCCCGCCGGCGCCACGGCTCCGAACCAGCCGATCGCCTCATAGCCGGGAACGCCGGCCTCCTCGAAGGTGGGCACGTCGGGCGCGGCGGAGATGCGGCGCTTCGTCGTCACGGCGAGCGCGCGGATCTTCCCGGCTTTCACGTTGGCGATGGCGGAGGGCACGTCCACCACGCCGAGCGGCACCTGGCCGCCGAGCACGTCGGCCGACACCGGCCCGCTTCCCTTGTACGGCACGGCCTGGATCTTCACTTGCGCCATCATGTTCAGCAGCTCGCCCGCGAGGTGCATGGTCGAGCCCTGGCCGCCGTGGCCGTACGCCAGGTTGCCGGATTTCGCGCTTGCGATGATTCCCTTCAGGGAATCGGGCTGAGAGGGGTGCGCCACGAGGAAGAACGGAATCATCGCGAGCATCGAGATCGGCGCGAGGTCCTTCTCCGGGTGGTAAGGCATGCTGGGGTAGAGATGGATGTTCGAGGACAGCGCGCCTGCTGCCGCGAGCCCGATGACGTAGCCGTCCGGCGGCGCCTTGGCGATCGCGTCGACGCCGATCATGCCGCCCGCGCCGGCGCGATTCTCGACCACCACCGGCTGGCCGAGCTTCTCGCCCATGCGCGGCGCGATCGCGCGCGCGATCAGGTCGGAGCTGCCGCCCGGCGGGAAGCTGACGATGAAGCGGATGGGTTTCGACGGGTACGGCTGCGCCATGGCCGCCCCCGAAAGCAGAAACAGCAACAAAAGCCAGCACCGGCGCATCAGCCGGATTCTTGCACAGACCGCAAGCTAGTCCGGGACGAGGCGGGTGCCGGTTTCGCCGCGCAGGGCGCGGGCGACATTGGGCTGGTTGGTGATCAGGCCGAAGCGGCCGCCGCCCGAGACGAAGTCGATCAGGGCGGCGACCTTGGGGCCCATGCTGCCTTTGTCGAACTGGTCCTGGGCGTGGTAGCGGCTCGCTTCGGCGAGGGTCATGCGATCGAGCCAGCGCTGGGTGGGCTTGTTGAAGTCGAGCGCGACTTTCTCGACGCCGGTCGGCAGCACCAGCGCGTCGGCGCCCAGGTTGCGCGCGAGCAGGCTCGAGGCGAGGTCCTTGTCGATCACCGCCTCGACGCCGACCAGGTTGCCTTTGTCGTCCTCGATCACCGGGATGCCGCCGCCGCCGCACGCGACCACGACGAAGCCGTCCTTGACGAGGGCGCGGATGACGTCGGCCTCGATGATCGCCTGCGGCTTGGGCGAGGGCACGACGCGCCGCCAGCCGCGGCCGGCGTCCTCGCGCACCGTCCAGCGGTACTTGGCGGCGAGCTTCTTCGCGCGCGCCTCTTCCATGTGCGAGCCGATCGGCTTGGTCGGGTCGGCGAACGCCGGGTCGTTGCGGTCGACCACGGTCTGGGTGACCACCGCCACCGGCTTCTTGTGGATGCCGCGGCGGCGAAAGGTGTTGCGCAGCGCCTTGACGAACATGTAGCCGACCGCGCCCTGGATGTCGCCGCCGGCGTAGTCCATCGGCACCGGCGCCACCTCGGAGATCGAGATCTCCGAGCGGCGCAGGATGAAGCCGACCTGCGGCCCGTTGCCGTGCGTGATCATCACGCGCCAGCCGGTCTCGATCATGGCGGCGATGTCCTCGGCGAGCGCGCACACCATCTCGTACTGGTCGGCGATCGACTCGTGCTCGCGATCGCGGATCAGCGCGTTGCCGCCGATCGCGACGACGGCTAGGCCGTTCGCCGCCATGAGGCCTCGAGCTCGAGAATCGCCTTGGTGAAGCATTCGAGCGGCGCGTGCGTGACGCCGGCGCCGATCTGGCCGACGCCGGGCTCCTTGTGGGCGATGCCGGTGTTGATCACCGGGAGGATGCCGGTGTCGACTACCCGGCGTGCGTCGATCCCGGCGGGGGTCCCGGCGAAGTCGAGTGCCGGCAGCGTGAAGGCGCCATTGCGCCGCAGCGTGATGTGGGTCATCGCGAGGGTATTGGCGAGCGCGTCCTGCGCGTTGCCGCCCACGAACTTGACGATCGCCGGCGCCGCCGCCATCGCGAAGCCGCCGACCCCGGCGGTCTCGGTGATGGCGCTGTCGCCGAGATCCGGAGCTGCGTCTTTTTTTCCATAACCAGAGAAATAAAGACCGTCCACGATGGGCGCCGGCGCGGTGAACCAGCGCTCGCCGAGCCCGCTCAGCCGGATGCCGAACTCGACGCCGTTGCGCGCCATCACCGTGACCAGGCTGCTGCCGGCAACGCCGTGCGCCGCGTCGAGCATGCTCTTGCACGCCGCCATCGAGATGTTGAGGAAGAAGTGGTCGTTGCCGGCGATGAACTCGATCGCCGCGGCGACGTCGGCCGGCGGCGCGCCGGATTTCAGCAGCGCGGGCACCAGGCGCTTGATCAGCAGCGACGAGGCGGCGACGTTGCGGTTGTGCACTTCGTCGCCCATGTGCAGCGCCTGCGCCATCAGCGGCTTGAGCTCCAGGTCCTTGAGGATTTCCAGGCCCGCGCGCAGCGTCGGCGCGAGCGTCTTCTCCATCCACTTCAGGCGCGCGATCACTTCGGGGCCGTTGGCGCCGAAGCGCAGCACCTTGCCCAGGCCCTCGTTGAGCGTGCTGAACGCCCGGTTGCCGTGCGCGGCGTTCTCCACCATCCACGTCGGCATCGACGGGCTGAGGATGCCGGCCATCGGCCCGACCGCGGCATGGTGGTGGCAGGGCTCGAAGGCGATGTCGCCGGATTCGGCCATCGCCTGCGCGCGCTGCGCGTCGTCCGCCCAGCCCTCGTAAAGAATCGCGCCGACGATCGCGCCGCGCATCGGCCCGCACATGCGCCGCCACTCGATCGGCGGCCCGGCGTGCAGGATCATGCGCTTGCCCAGCCCGGGAACCACCTCGCGCGCGGCGCCGATCCCGGCGAGCTTCGGCTGGGCGGCGAGATAGCGCTCCACGGCCTGCGTGTTGGCGGCTTCGATCCCCGGATGGCCGACGAGCTTCGCCAGCGCGTCGCACACCTTGCGCTCGCCGTTCGCCGGCGGCGCCCATTCGAGCTGCGTCGCGGCGCCGCCGCGCTGCGCGATCGCCTGCGCGAACGAGGCGAGGCCGACGTTGAGGACCGAGAGCGGTTGGCCGAACAGGGAATTCATCTATTTTTGATCAAAGCTGAAGCCAGCATTACCGCACGCGCATTGCTCTCGGCAAGCAGCACGCCGGCCGCGCGCAGCGCCGACTCCTGGCGCTCGAGGCCCTGCGGATCCTCGTCCGTGCCGCAGACCGAGGCGACGAAGGCGACCGAGCGGTTCTTCTTCCTCGCCGCGGCGAGCGCGGGGATCATCTCGGCCGCCGGGTCGGGGTGCGCGCCGTAGCCCAGCACCACGTCGAACAGGATCACCGCCACCTCGGGGTCGGCGGCCTCCGCGAGCAGCCGCTCGTTGCGCAGGCGATGGTCGATCATCGGGTGCGGCCGGCCGCGGGTGAACACATCCTCGCCGAGGTCGACGATGGTGTGCTCGCGCGATTTCCACACGTCCTTCATCTTGCGCGACGCGTCCACCGGCGCGTTCGACCACGCGTCGCCGAGCAGCGCGCAGGCCTCGTAGCAGAAGGTGCCGCCGCTGTAGAGGCCGCGGATATAGCGCTGTCGTGCCTTGAATTTCATCGCCGGCCGCTTCGGCGCGGTGAGCGCGGCGCGGCCCGGCTTGCGGCCCTTCGACAGCGCCACCGCGGCAAGAGCGGCTTCTTCGAGAGTTCCTGCAGAAAACAGATTTGGACCGCTAACTTTCTCTCGAGAACCAACAAAATTCACGACGACAGGTTTGCCGGCGCGGCGCGCGGCGTCGAGCACGGCCTTCGCCACCGCCGGCGCGGGCGGCTTGGAGACCAGCACGATCACGCGGGTGTCGCGGTCGCGCGCCAGGCGCTCGAGCGCCTGCAGCATGGTACTGCCGCCGACTTCCCGGTGCAGGTCGCGGCCGCCGGTTCCGATCGCCTGCGAGATGCCGCTGCCGCGGCGGTGCACGAGGCTGGTGACCTGCTGCGTGCCGGTGCCCGAGGCGCCGATTACGCCGATCGCGCCGCGCCGCACCGCGTTGGCGAAGCCGAGCGGGATGCCGTCGACGATCGCGGTGCCGCAATCGGGCCCCATGACGAGGAGCTTTCGTTCCCGTCCATACTTCTTCAGGGAAATCTCATCGGCGAGCGAAACGTTATCGCTGAACAGCATCACGTTGAGCCCGAGGCGCAGCGCCTTCAGCGCTTCGGCGGCGGCGTATTCACCCGGCACCGAGATCAGCGCCAGGTTCGCCTGCGGCGCCTGCGCGAGCGCCATCTGCAGGCTGCGCGGCCGGACCGCCGCCGGCGGGCCGCTCCGGCGGCTTGTCCAGCGCCGCGAGCGCTTCCTTGAGCGCCGCCTCGAGCGACGCGCCGGACTTGCCGCGCACCGCGACCAGCAGGTCGTTCGGGCTCGCCGCGACGGCCGCGCCCATCAGCCCCGCTGCGCGCAGGAGATCCAGGTTCGCCGGCGTCGCCATCACCGCCGAGGCCTGCTCGACCCCGGGCAGCTTGCCGAGGCTCGCCGAGAGCTGCATCAGCGACACCGAGTCGCGGTACAGGTTCGGCAGCACCTTGTGGATGTACACAGACTTGTATACTAGGATATGCTCGCGCCGTGCTGCAAGCCGCCGACCCGCTCGACCTCGCCGCGCTGAGGAAGCGCTACGAATCCGGGGGGCTGCGCCCGTCGCAGCTCGTCGCCGGCCTCCTGCAGCGCCTCCAGGCGCGCGGCGACGACAAGGTCTGGATCCGCCGCGTGCCGGGCGCCGCCCTCGAGGCGCGCGCCGCCGAGCTCGAGCGGCGCGGCCCGCAGGGCCTGCCGCTGTACGGCATCCCGTTCGCGATCAAGGACAACATCGACCATGCGGGGCATCCGACGACCGCCGCCTGTCGCGAGTTCAGCTACGTCCCGGCGCAGGATGCGCAGGTCGTCGAGCGGCTGCTCGCCGCCGGGGCGATCCTGGTCGGCA
>Ga0137323_1000438_pt1 | contig 11817 bp, 7 predicted proteins | sample EasRivERMZT423_2_FD_102285 | JGI IMG/M metagenome (GOLD analysis project Ga0137323, IMG submission 102285) | Soil microbial communities from meander-bound floodplain in the East River, Colorado, USA - East River MetaG ERMZT423_2 | ecosystem: Environmental > Terrestrial > Soil > Floodplain ... | reverse complement strand
TGCGGAGAGCAGCGGCGTCGAGAGGATCACGTCGCCGAGAAACGCGGTTTGGATGACGAGGGTGCCGGGGGGGGCGCTCAAGGGAGCTGAGCCACGGCCCAGACCGGGTCGTGGTCGCTCGTATGGAGCGTGTCGCGCACGATCCCGGCGGACTTCTGCGGTGCGAGCGGCGGCGCGAATCCCTTCAAGAAGACGTGATCCCAATTGAAAAAAGCGGTCGTGAACCCGTTGTGCTCGGTCGGCCAGAAAAATCCATGGGTGACGAATTCCTTGCCGATCCCGTGACTGTTCATGTCCCCGGCCACGATCACGAGTGGATACGCGGCGGCATCGGCGACAATGGCCCGCGCCTGATCACGACGTTTGGACGGTCGGATGTCGCTGGGCGTGCCCAGGTGCGCGCTGTACACGCGCACCGGAATCGAGTCGACCAGGACCGTCACCGCGGTCGCGATGCGTTGGGCGTGACGCAATCCGGCGATGTGTGGCAGGATCAACTTCCGGTCGGCGACGATGGGCCAGCGCGAGAGCACCGCGTTCCCGAAGTCGAGGCCCCGCTTCGGGTGAATGGCCGACGGATAGTAGACCCACGCCATGCCGAGCGCGTCGGCGATGCGGCGCGTTCCGTCCGGGTCCATCTCCTGCAGCACGACGATGTCGGCATCGATCAGCGGCTCGCGGTGCTGAAGCACGTGGATCGCGCGATCGATGTGGCGGGCCCATTGGACGTTGTACGTCACGACCCGCAGCGTGCGGCTCGTCCCGCTGACGGACGGCGTGGCGTCCGCACGCACGGGTGGCAACCCCGTGTATCGCGGCCAGATCGGATCCTGATAATTCACGACCGCGCGGCAGCCGCCCACTGTCACGGCGAGTGCGATCGCGAGCACCGCGCGAGTCCTATTCAACTTGCAGTACCGCCAGAAAGGCCTCCTGTGGAATTTCGACCGTCCCCACCTGCTTCATCCGTTTCTTTCCCTCCTTCTGCTTCTCCAGCAGCTTGCGTTTGCGCGTGACGTCGCCGCCATAGCATTTCGCCGTCACGTTCTTGCGGAGTGGCCGGATCGATTCGCGCGCGATGACCTTGGTGGCGATCGCCGCCTGAATCACGACTTCGAACAGCTGCCGCGGGATCAACTCTTTCAGCTTTTCGGCGATCTTGCGGCCCCATTCGTAGGCCTTGTCCCTGTGGATGATAACGCTAAACGCGTCCACCGCCTCGCCGTTCAGCAGCATGTCCAGCTTGACCAGCTCGCCCGGCCGGTACGCGAGAAACTCGTAATCGAGCGACGCGTATCCCCGTGAAATTGTTTTCAGCTTGTCGTAGAAATCGAGAATGATCTCCGCGAGGGGAAATTCCCAGTCGAATTCGACGCGGGTGGGATCGAGATACTGCATCCCGCCGTACACGCCGCGGCGCTCCTGTCCGAGGTTCATGATCCCGCCGATGTACTCCGCCGGCGCGAAGATCCGGGCTTTGACGTACGGCTCCTCGATGCGGTCGACCTCCGAGCCGTGCGGCAACAAGCTCGGATTCTCGACCAGCTCCATGCTCCCGTCGGTCTTGTAGACGTGATACTCGACGTTCGGGACTGTGCTGATGAGATCGAGATCGAACTCCCGCTCCAGCCGTTCCCGTACGATCTCCATGTGCAACAGGCCGAGGAAGCCGCAGCGGAAGCCGAAACCCAGGGCGACCGATGTCTCCGGTTCGTAATGGAGCGATGCGTCGTTGAGCTGGAGCTTCGCGAGGGCGTCGCGCAGCTCTTCGTACTGTTCGGCGTTGGTGGGGTAAAGCCCGGCGAAGACCATCGATTGGATGTCGCGGTAGCCCGGCAGCAGCTCGACGTCGCGATGTTCGGCGTCGAGCACGGTATCGCCCGGACGAATCTCCCGCACGCCCCGGACGTTCGCGACGAGGTAGCCGACTTCGCCGGCCTCGAGCTGCTCGGCGGGCTTGTGCCCCAGCTGGAGATAGCCGACCTCGTCGACCTCGTAGACGTCGTCGCGATGGGCGCCGAACGCGACTTTCATCCCCGGTTTGAAGACCCCATCCACCACGCGAATCGACGGGATCGCCCCGCGGTAGCGGTCGTAGTAGGAGTCGAAGATCAGGGCGCGCGCCGGGGCCACGGGGTTTCCGCGCGGGGGGGGGACCCGCTGCACGACCGCCTCGAGCAGCTCCGGGACGCCGCGCCCCTCCTTGGCCGAGATCCGCAGGATCTCCTCGGGCTTGGTGCCGATGAGGTCGTGAATCTCCTGTGCGCGCTTGTCGGGCTCGGCGCCCGGCAGATCGATCTTGTTCAGGACGGGTATGATGTCGAGGCCGGCGTCCATCGCGAGCAGGAGATTGGACAGCGTTTGGGCCTGAATCCCCTGGGAAGCGTCCACGACCAGAATTGCGCCTTCGCAGGCAACCAGCGACCGCGACACCTCGTAGGTGAAGTCAACATGCCCCGGCGTGTCGATGAGGTTCAGCTCATACAACTGGCCGTTCTTCGCGTGGTAGCTCATCCGTACCGCGTTCAGCTTGATCGTGATGCCGCGCTCACGCTCCAGGTCCATCGTGTCGAGGACCTGCTCGCGCATCAGCCGCTTGTCGAGCGTGCCCGTCAGCTCGATCAGCCGGTCGGCAAGTGTAGATTTGCCGTGGTCAATGTGCGCAACAATGCAGAAATTGCGGATGTGGTCTTGACGCATCGGGCGGAAATATAGTCATGGGTTGTCAGTCATCGGTCATCGGGGCTGACGCCCGACGACCGACGACGTATCTTTAGGAACCCATCCTGCATGCCATCAATAACCGGTTGGTATGATCCCTCGCCCAAAGGCGGAGCCCTCCGCCTCGCGGCGAACAGCTATTTGCCCGCCAAGGGTGACCCGGTGATAAGCCTTCCGGGTCTTCGTCGCGGCGATCTGATCGTTCTCGACAACGGGCGCGTGACCACCATCAACGGTCTCCCCGCGGCCCAGCTCGATGGCCGGCCCGACTTCGCAACGCTCGGGGCGGTTCATCCTAGCCGGCCGCTCACCCTGGAGACGCCGCGCGCATCGAGCCCGCGCACCGCTGAGATTCAACGCGTCGTGGATCTCATCTGTCCGTTCGGGTTTGGACAACGCGCGCTCATCGTTTCACCGCCCAAAGCGGGAAAGACGATGATGCTGCAGGCGATCGCCGAAGCGGTCGCGGAAAACCATCCCCAGGCGTCACTCCTGGTTCTGCTGGTCGACGAGCGGCCCGAAGAAGTCACCGAGATGGTGGATTGGGGTCGCGGCGAGGTGGTCGCCTCGAGCTTCGACCTGCCCCACGAACGGCACGTCGCCGTGGCCGAAATGGTGTTCGACCACGCCCGCCGTCAGGTGGAGTTGGGTCGCGACGTCGTGATCGTGCTCGACTCGTTGACGCGGCTGGCGCGCTCGCACAACACGACGGGGCGGGGCACCGGTCGCACGATGTCCGGTGGACTGGACGCCAACGCGCTGGCCAAGCCCAAAGGGCTGTTCGGTGCCGCGCGGGCCGTGCCGCCCAAGGACGGCGGCGGATCTCTGACCGTGATCGCCACGGCGCTCGTCGAGACCGAGAGCAAGATGGATGACATCATCTTCGAGGAGTTCAAAGGCACCGGCAACGCGGAGCTGCGGCTGACCAGGGCGCTGGCGGACCGGCGCATCTATCCAGCCGTCGATGTCGCGGCGAGCGGGACGCGACGCGAAGAGCTGCTGGCCGACGCCGCGACGATCGCGGCCAAACAAAAGCTCCGGCGGGATCTCGTGGATCTTCCGCCGGAGCAGGCCATGCAGTCGTTACTGCAACAGATGAAGCGCGCGAAGACGAACGCCGAGCTGCTCAGTTCGCGCTGACGATGCGCTTGTAGCTGTCGGGGTTCCACTTGGGCCGCGCGGGCGTGTTCGCGACCTCGAGGCCCAAATAGAGAATCAGCTGCGCGATCCGCGCCTCTTTCTCCGCGTCGATCTTGTCGGGTGAGTCCCCGGGCCGATGGTAATCCTCGTGCGTGCCGTTGAAGAAGAAGAGAATCGGCACACCCTTCTTGGCGAAGTTGTAGTGATCGGAGCGGAAGTAGAAGTTTTCCTGGGGCCAGAGGTCATCGATCGGCTTCATGTTCAGCTCGGGATGCTCGGTGGCGACGCGGGTCAGGGTCGCGCCGAGATCCGAATGCTCCTTGCCAATCGCGACGATCGTGTCGCGCCAGTTACGGCCGACCATATCGATGTTGAGGTTGGCGACCACGTTCGCGAGCGGCACGGTCGGGTGATCGGCGAAGTACTCGCTGCCCCAGAGGCCTTTTTCCTCACCGCTGACATTGAGGAATACGATCGACCGCTTGGGCCGCGGTGTCAGTCGCGCGAACGCCTCGGCGATCTCGACGACCGCGACGGTTCCTGACCCGTCGTCATCGGCGCCATTGCAAATCGAGTCGGCACCCCGGGCCCGGCAGCCGCCGGAGCCCCGCGGACCCGCGACACCCACGTGATCCATGTGCGCGCTGAACACGACGTATTCGTCCTTGAGCTTGGGGTCGCTGCCCGGGAGAATCGCGACGACGTTCGGCGCCGAGCGCCGCTCGAGCACGCGCACGCGCGCGTGCACGTGCAGTTGCGCGCCACCAAGGGTGGTCACCTGAAACGCCTGAGCCGACTGAGCGGCGGCGAGATCGCCGCCGAGCCGCGCGATAATCGGTTGCAGCGACGCGCCGCGTACCGCCAGGATCAGCGGACCACCGGACCGAAGACTCGGATCACGGTCCTGCGGTCGTGCGACGCGACTCATGAGCTGTGTCCAAATCGAATCCGGTACCATCGACGGCACAATGACACCGGCAGGCTTCCAGCCCAACACTCGTTCGCGTTCCCCGCGATTGCGCGGGCCGGACGCAAGAATCACCATCTTGCCGGCCACAACCGTTGTGTCGCCGCCCAGGGACCCACTCAGTGGCCCGGACAGGAGTACTAATTCGCCCGCGTAGTCTCTACTCTCGAACACGTTGCCCGAGAACAGCGCGTCAGATCCGTATGTGAGGGTGGTGTCGACTCGACCGTGGATCATGATCGCGGAGCTGTCTCCCACGATCTGAACTCGGTCGAGCGAATAGCGCTGCAGGTAACCATTGCCGTCACCCGCCGGCCGCAATCCCAGCCGCTTGTACTCTCCCGCGATATACGCCGCCACTTCGTCGAGCTCGGGACTCGGCGTGTCGCGACCGCGCATCGAATCGTCCGCGATGATACCGATGCGGCGGCGCACATCGGCCGCGGAAATGGATTGAGCGGCCTGTTGCACGGAGGCCGGAGTTTGGACCGTCAGCAACAGCAGCAAACCGAGCACGAGCGCCTCGAGAGCGGGAAATGGGAACGGAAAGCTAACGCGCCCAACCGCATGCGACTACGATTGGGCGCGTCAGGTTTCAGTCTGAACGTCAGGGCTTGCGGCGCCGCACCTCAGGCTCGTTGCGTGGTTTCTCCCGGGCCGGTTCTGCGCGCGGCTGGCTGCGCGGCTCATTCCGCGGCTCCGCCCGCGGCTGACTCCGTGGCTCGTTCCGCGGCTCGTTGCGTGGCTCGGCGCGGGGTTGACTGCGCGGCTCGTTCCGCGGCTCGACGCGGCGCGGCTCTTCCCGCCGGGGCTCGGAGCGCGGCTCCACGCGACGCGGCTCCACCTCTCGCAGCCGCGGTTCATTCTTCGGCTGCTGCTCCTGTTGCCGCTCGCGCGGTGGGAGCACCATCGGGCGCTGGCTGGAGCCTTCGGTGCCCCTGCGGCCACCACCGTCGTTGTTTGGACGATCGTTGGTGTTACCGGTACCCTCATTGCCCCTGCGGCCGCCACCGTCGTTGTTTGGACGATCGTTGGTGTTGCCGGCATCCTCGTTGCGCCCGCGGCCACCGCGGTTGTCAACCCGGATGTTGGTTCCGTCGCTGCCCGGTTGTTCCCGGCGATCTCGCACGTTGGGCGGCGGAACGATTCCGAGTCCGTCGAGATCTCGCCGAGTCACACCACGGCGCGTGTTGTCGTTGACAGGACGCTCGCGCTCGCGGGTGACGAAGCCGTCGCGCGTGGGCCGTGCCGAGCCCCAATCCTTGAAGATGAAACGGGGCTGAGGACGGTAGGGCCGAACGAACACGACGCGGCTGCCGCCATAGCGGTACGGATAGTACCAGGGATCGTCGTACACGAACATCCGGAAGCGGACGCACGAAGAGTAGTAGGGATCCCAATAGGAATAGCTGACGTAGCTGTGGCAGTCGTAGCACAGGAACCGGGGGTAGTCGTGATGCCGCTCGACATTGTACGACACGATGTCGTAGTCCCAGTCGGCGTAGCCTTCGGGAACAATGCGCTGTGCGAGATCGGTGAGAGCCACGTAAGGATCTCCGCGGACTCGACCGTCTGCAATCACGCGGTAGTCCCAATGATCGCCGTTTTCGATCTGATCGTAGACGAACGGATCGGGCGCTGCGACAGCAAACAGATAGCCGACGCCCGCATAATCGTCGATCGCGAACGCGTCCCGGCCGAGCTGGTCACCGTCCACTTCGAAATCGCGACCGCCGCGCGCGAAGTTGTCTTCCCACGGTTCACGCGGAAACAGCACGCGCACGCGCCCGTCGGTGTCTATGCGGAAAACCGTGACATAAGCGTCTTGATCGAGGCGGAAGTACAATTCGACTCGCTCGCCGCGGTTATAAACGGCGCCGTCGCCGCGATTGGTCCACAGCTCGATCCGTGGCCGGTAAACAGGCGGGTGCCGGACCACGGGAGCGGGCGTGGAAATGACGGCGAGGCTGAGCAAAGCGATGTTTGTGAGCATAGTACCTCCTGCCCGCTGGTAGGCAGAGACTGTGCCAGCATCAAAACACGCGTAAATTATATTGTTATAATGACTTGGGATCGCCGAACGCCACGCTCGCTGTCCTCTTGCAAGGACAATTCGTGCCACCAGGCCCGCAGCGCCTAGACCTACTCGACCCTGCAGACGTCGCCCGGCTGGGCGGGATCGAGATCGTCGCGGAGGGCGTGGTAGAGGGTTTTCTGGCCGGCGTGCACCGATCTCCCTTCCGGGGTTTCTCAGTGGAGTTCACCGAGCACCGCGCATACCAACCAGGTGACGAGCTGCGGTACCTCGACTGGCGGATTCTGGGACGCTCCGATCGGCTGTTCGTGAAGCAGTTCGAAGAAGAGACCAACCTGCGCTCGATGATTCTGGTCGACGCGAGTCGTTCGATGGCCTGGCACGGCACTCCGGAGCGATTGACCAAGCGCGCGTACGCGGATCGGTTGGCGGCGGCGCTCGCGCTCATCCTGTTGCGGCAGCGTGATGCGACCGGCCTGGTAACGTTTGATGAGCAGGTCCGCCAGGTCGTGCCCGCACGCGTCAAGACGGGCCAGTGGAGCCGCATCGTGCGCGGGTTGCTCGAGACACCCGACGGTCAGGGCACGGCCGCACACGCGGCGCTGCAGCGCTTGACGGCACTCCTGGCCCGCCGCGGCATGGTGATTCTGCTTTCGGACCTATTGTTCGATCGTGAGCTGGCGCTGACCGCCCTGCGATATCTGCGTCATCGCGGCCATCAAGTCATCGTTTTCCATCTCATGGATCCAGCCGAGGTGGAGCTCAGTGGTCCTCCCGAAGTGCGCTTCCGGGATCCCGAATCATCGGTGAGCGTCGTCGTGCGCCCGCGGGAGCTGGCTCGTGCGTACGCTGACACCGTACGGCGCGAGGTCGCCGCATGGCGGAAGGCGTGCCGGCGACACGGAATCGCCTACCATCACGTGCAGACCGATTTGCCTTTTGGCATGGCGCTGCGGCTGTTGACGTGAGCTTCATCCATCCCCTGGCATTACTGGGGCTCGCGGCGGCGGCGATCCCGGCACTGCTGCACCTGCTCCAGAGACGCGTTCCTCCCGAGATCGATTTCCCGCCGGTCCGCTACCTGAGCGCCGCAGAGCGGGAAAGCGCACGGCGGCTGCGGCTCCGCCACCTCCTGCTGCTGATTCTGCGCACCGCGCTGATCGTCGTGATCGTGCTCGCCGCAGCCCGTCCGCTGGTGCGCGTGACAGGCGTGGGGGGCGGCGGAGCACATGAGCCCACGGCGCTGGTGGTGATTCTCGACAACTCGCCATCGTCCGGAGCGGTCGTTGATGGCCGACTGGTGCTCGATCGGCTACGCGTGGCGGCTCACTCATCCATCGGCCGCACGACGTCGGCGGATCGGGTCTGGTTGATGTTATCGGACGGGGTGTTGCGCGGCGGCACGCGCGAGGCATTGCTTGCGACGATCGACAGCACCCGCAGTGGCTGGCAGCGGCTCGACCTTGTGCAGGCGGTCGAGCGTGCCGCTCGCCTCGTCGAGGCCCAGCCGCTGCCAGGACGCGAGGTCCATGTCCTCAGTGATCTCCAGAACACGGCGGTCGCGACGGGCCGGGCCACCGTCGCCCGTGGCGTGCGCGTGCTTGCGACCGCTCCCGGCCGTGCCGTCGCGAATCGCGGGATCGCGGCGGTGTCGGTGAGCGAAGGCGCGGCGGTGATTTCGCTGCGCGGATCGAGTGCGGGCTCCGATGAACCCGTCCCCCCCCCGGTCCCCGTGACGATTCGGATCGGCGCCGGCAGGCGTGGAGAGGTCGCGGCCCGGGGATTGGGAACGGGCGGAGTGTCGGGCGCGGCGGTCACGGTTTCGCTGCCGGCGCAGACGCTCGCGCCTGGCTGGTGGATGGGCGAAGCGCAGCTCGAGCCTGACGAATTGCGTGCCGACGACCGCCGGCCATTCGCCTGGCGCGTTGCCCCGCCGGCGCGAGTCATGGCGACCCCGGGGGGAGGGGCGGGCTCATTTGTCGCTGCAGCACTCGCGGTGCTGCAGGATGGCCGCCGCATCGCGCCGGGCCGGGATGTCGTCATCAGTGGTGGCGAACCGTTGGCGGGTGCTCGGGCGATCGTGCTGCCGCCGGAAGATCCCGCTCTGGTGGGCCAGGCGAATCGCGCGCTTGAATCGAGAGGGGTGCTTTGGAGCTGGGGCCAACCAGGCACGCCTGGACCCGTCGTCGCATCGGGAGGTGGCGTGCCAATGCTCAACGGCGTGCAAGTCGTAAAGCGGTACCAGCTACAAGGAGCAGGAACGAGCGGGGAGCAGGGAGCAGCAGAAATACTCGCGACGGTCAACGGCGAGCCGTGGCTGGTACGTGCCGGGAACGTCGTCCTGCTGGGGAGCCGACTCGATACCGCCTGGACGGCGCTACCGGCATCACCCGGTTTCGTGCCGTTCGTCGATGCCCTCGTGAACCGCATCGTGGCAGGAGCAGCGGAGGTCGATCAGGCTGAAGGCGCGCCCCGCGTAGAATTCCAAACGCGCGGGTCCGACACGATCGCGGCCACGGTGTATGGCCCGGATGCGCGCGAATCCGATCTCACGCCTGCCACACCAGCAAACGCGTCGGCGGCCCTGGGGGGCCGCGACCGCGCGGAGGTATTGGATGCTGACCGCTTCGCGGCCGAGCGATTCTCGGGTACGCGACGCGCGGACATCAGCGGCGCACTGCTCGTCTTGGCGTTGCTGCTGGCTGCCGCCGAGCTGGGGGTAGCGACCCGGACCCGCTGATGCCGCTCGACTTTCTCCTCGAACGATTTCACGAGCTTCCCGCCACACGATCGCTGATCGAGCGGCTGCCCCCGCCGGGCAACCAAATCGGGGCGGGCGGGTTGCCGGGCTCGAGCCCGGCCGTCCTGGTAGCGACGCTCGCCCGGCAATTGCCCCAGCGCCTGTTCGCGGTCGTGGCGCCCACGCCTGCCGACGCCGAGCGCTGGCTCGCAGATCTTCAGACCCTGCTCGGCCCGGACGTCCCGGCGCTGTATCCCCAGCGCGAAGCGCTAGGCGCCGAAGAACCGCATTACGAGCTCGCCGGTGAGCGGATCGAGACACTCGAAGCGCTGATGCGCGGAGCCGTCCGGGTGTTGATCACGACCGCGCGGGCGACCGCGGAGCGAACGACCGTCCCCGCAACCCTGGAGCAGGCGCGGCTCGTGCTCGCGGTAAGCAAGGAAGAACGGAATCTCACCGACACCGTACAACGGCTGGATGCGATGGCTTACGAGCGGGTCCCCAGTGTGACCGAGGTCGCGCAGTACAGCGTGCGCGGGGGCATCCTCGATGTGTACGGATTCGGAATGGCGGCGCCGGCGCGCATCGAATGGTGGGGTGACGAAATCGCCTCCGTGCGCAGCTTCGATCTCGATACACAGCGCTCCCGCGAAGCGCTCGAGCGCGTGACAGTCCTGCCGGTCAAGTCCGAACAGGTGAAACCGACCGGCAGCGCGGCAGCGCGCCTCAGCCTGCTCGACCTGTTGCCGACCGACACGCTGGTGGTGATCGATCAGGAATCGGCGGTGCAGCGCGAGGTCGAGCGGGCCTGGGCCGACGCGGCGCACCACCTCGAGGTCGCCCGGCGCATGGGGGAGGAGCCACCGACCCGCGAGGAGCTGCTGCTCGAGCCGGGAGCCTGGCGCGGGCGCCTAGACGCGCTGGCGCGGCTCGCGGTGTCCGATTCGGAGACCGAGCAGCGATTCCCGCTCGCGCTGCCCGACCACGTGGATCGGGACCTGAAACGGCTCCGGCGGATCGTGGCCGATCCTCCCCCCACGGTGATTCTGTGCGACAACGAAGGGCAGCTGGAGAGGTTGGAGGAGCTTCTGGGCGCGGAAGGCGCCACGCTTGCGGTCGGGGCGCTCGACGGCGGGTTCATCATTCCGACGCTGCGCGTGCTCACCGATCACGAGATCTTCCGGCGCGCGCGGCGGTTGCGGCGCCCGCGTCGCTACCGCAGTGCGGTCAGCACCGCGGCTTCGCGCCCGCTCACACCCGGTGGATACGTCGTGCATCTCGAACACGGCATCGGGATCTATCGCGGCCTGCAAACGATCGCGGTCGGCGCCGACGGCGTAACCCTCGAGGTGGCCGTCGTCGAGTATGAAGGCGGCGATCGGCTGAACGTGCCGTTGTACCGGATCGATCAGCTCGAACCGTATCGCACCGTTGGCGACGGAGATGCGCCGCCGCCGCGCCTGCACCGGCTGGGGGCTGCAACCTGGCAGCGCCAGCGCGACAAGACCCGCGCCGCGATCCGCGCGATGGCGGCGGAGCTGCTCGATCTGTACGCGCGCCGGCAGCTCGCGACTGGATACGCCTTTCCGGCCGATACTCCGTGGCAGCGCGAGCTCGAATCCGCCTTCCTTTATGAAGACACGCCCGACCAGCGCCGCGCCTCCGACGAGGTCAAGCGAGACATGGAGCGCGCGCGGCCCATGGATCGGCTGCTGGTGGGAGATGTCGGCTACGGCAAGACGGAGGTCGCCGTCCGCGCCGCGTTCAAGGCGGTGCAGGCGGGCAAGCAGGTCGTCGTGCTCGTGCCCACGACGATTCTCGCCGAGCAGCACGGCCGCACGTTTCGCGAGCGCCTGGCGGACTATCCCGTGCGGATCGAAGTCCTGTCACGGTTCCGCGGTCCGAAGGACACGGCCGCGCTGGTTCCGCGCATTGCCGGCGGCGAGGTCGACATCGTCATCGGCACGCACCGTCTGCTCTCGACCGACGTGACGTTCAAGGACCTTGGCTTGCTGATCGTGGACGAGGAGCACCGTTTTGGCGTGCGGCACAAGGAGCGACTCAAGACGCTCAAGCTCAGCGTCGACGTGTTGACGCTGACCGCCACGCCGATTCCCCGCACCCTGCACCTCTCGCTCGCCGGTCTGCGCGATCTCGCGCTCCTGGAGACGGCGCCCAAGGATCGCTCGCCCGTGCTCACGTTCGTCGAGCCCT
>Ga0137323_1000437_pt1 | contig 11824 bp, 10 predicted proteins | sample EasRivERMZT423_2_FD_102285 | JGI IMG/M metagenome (GOLD analysis project Ga0137323, IMG submission 102285) | Soil microbial communities from meander-bound floodplain in the East River, Colorado, USA - East River MetaG ERMZT423_2 | ecosystem: Environmental > Terrestrial > Soil > Floodplain ... | reverse complement strand
ATCGCCCTGTGCAAGGGCCAACAACCCTGCGCCCGCTAGGGCGAGCGCCAGGAGAGCTGTGATAGACTTTTGCATGACCGGCCTCGTCTGGATTTAGCCGCCGCAGTCCCTATATTAGCTTTTACGTCTTGCTTTATCCAGTCTGCAATAAATTCTGCATCTAATTCTTTCAATTTGCAAGTATTTATGGCGTTGCTAGAGATCCTCCGCTCCCCCGATCCGAGGCTCTACAAAAGGGCAGCGCCAGTAGTGGAGGTTGACGAATCGGTTCGCGCCTTGGTCCGGAGCATGGCCGAAACCATGTACGCAGCGCCGGGGGTGGGACTCGCGGCGACGCAGGTCGACGTGCACAAGCAGGTGATCGTCATTGACGCCTCCGAGAGCCGAAATGAACTCCTGGTCTTGATCAACCCGGAGATCGTGAGCCGCGAGGGTGTCCAGTATTGCGAAGAGGGCTGCCTGTCGATTCCAGGAATCTACGAGCCGGTTGAGCGCGCCGAGCGCGTGACCGTGCGCGCGCTCGCCCTGGACGGAAAGTCCTTCACCCTCGTCGCAGAGAAGGTGCTTGCGGTCTGCATCCAGCATGAAATGGATCACCTCGAGGGCAAAATCTTCGTCGACTATCTGTCGCGCCTCAAGCAGCAGCGCATCAAGGCCAAACTTCAAAAACAGCTCCGCAAGACGGCCTGAGGCAGGGTTGGGACCCTGCCGATTCGTGATCGGTGCAGGGTTGGGACCCTTCGATTCGCGATCGGTGCAGGGTTGGGACCCCTTCGGTTCGTTAGCCGACACCTGTCGGCGCGCTGCTTTTCGTGCAAGCCCTGAGCGGGTGCCGTTTCCGTGAATGTTCTCTTCGCCGGAACTCCTGAATTTGCGGCACGGTGCCTTGAGACGCTCCTTGAGTCCCGCCATCGTGTGGCCGGCGTGATGACTCAGCCGGATCGACCTAGTGGGCGCGGTCTTGCGCTGGCGCCATCACCGGTCAAGAAGCTGGCGGCAGCGCGAGGCATTCAGGTAGACCAGCCCACGAGTCTGCGGGACGCGCGCGCGCAAGCGGAGCTTAAGCGCTTCGGAGCTGACGTCATTGTGGTTGCCGCTTATGGTTTGATTCTGCCGCAGCCGGTGCTCGAGCTCTCCCGGTACGGGGCGGTCAATATTCACGCGTCCCTGTTGCCGCGATGGCGCGGCGCAACGCCCATTCAGCGGGCACTGCTTGCCGGTGATCGGGACACGGGCATATCGATCATGCAGATGGACGCGGGGCTCGACACGGGCCCGGTGCTGATGCAGGAAAAAATTCCGATCCTGGAAGACGATACCACGGGCACGCTGCACGATCGGCTCGCAGAGCTTGGCGCGAAACTCATCGTGCAGGCCCTGGATGCGCTGGAAGCTGGCGGGGTCAACGCGACACCGCAGCCGGCCGAGGGGGTGACGTATGCTGCCAAGCTCGACGGGCGCGAGGCTCGCGTTGACTGGCGCGAGAGCGCGGTGTCGTTGAATCGCCGGGTTCGCGCGCTCAATCCGTCGCCGGGCGCGGATGCACGCGTGCGCGGGCTGGAGCTCAAGATTTGGCGTTGCGCCACCTCTGCGGGGAGAGGGGAACCGGGTGAGATTCTTCGCGTAGATCCGCTCGGCGTGCGCGTCGCCTGCGGGGAAGGCATCCTGGTGATAACCGAGTTGCAGCGCTCGGGGGGAAAGCGACTGCCCGCCGCCGAGTTTCTCAGAGGATTTCCGCTTTCGGCGGGCGAGCGCTTCGAAGCCCGGTAGCCGGGCGGTCAACGCACTGCGCCTATAATGCGACCAACGCCCGTGACCTTGCGCAGTGCATCCGTGTCCACCATTTCCGCCGGCCCTTCACTCGCAGAGGCCTTTGTTGCCGCTGCCGAAGCCATCGGGCGCGTCTCCGGGGGGGAGAGCCTGAACGCTGCGCTCGCCGACCTGAAACACCGTGCGTCGGCGCAAACACTTGCTGCTGCCGCGCAGGATCTTTGCTATAACACGCTACGAAGCTACGGGGTGATCGACGTGGCCCTGGAGCGACTACTGCAGAAACCTCTAACAGATTCCCCGGTGCGCGGGTTGCTGCTCACCGCGCTCGCGGAACTCGCTGCGCGGCCGCAGTCCGCGCACGCGGTCGTGCATCAGGCGGTGGAAGCGGCTGCTTTGCTCGGGCACTCGCGCGCGAAAGGGCTGGTCAACGCCGTGATGCGCAACTTTCAGCGCCGCATGCCCGAGCTGCTCTCGGAGATCGAAGCTACCGAGTCTGGCCGTTACCGCCATCCACAATGGTGGATCGACGCGTTGCGCCTGGCGTATCCATGCGAGTGGGAGTCCGTCCTTTTAGAGTCGAACCGACATCCGCCCATGGTTCTGCGGGTAAACCGGCGACGACTCTCGGCGAAAGCGTATCTGGAGAAACTGGACCGGGCTGGAATTCCCGCGCGGGCGCTGGGACAAGATGCGGTGCTGCTCGAAAAACCTTGCCGGGTCGAGCGGCTCCCGGGATTTGCAGCAGGCGAGGTCTCGGTGCAGGATGCCGGCGCTCAGCGAGCAGCGCCGCTTCTGGATGTTCGCGACGGGATGCGGGTGCTGGATGCCTGCGCGGCGCCAGGCGGAAAGACCGGACACCTGCTTGAGCTTGCCGAGTGCGAGCTTCTCGCAGTGGACGCGGACGGCCTGCGGGCGCGGCGTATCGCCGAAAATCTCTCCAGGCTGCAGCTCTCGGCGAAAGTCGTGGTGGGCGATTGCCGCAAGCCGGAGAGTTTCTGGGGGGAGAAGCCTTTCGACCGCATTCTCCTGGATGCGCCTTGCTCGGCATCGGGCGTGGTGCGGCGCCATCCCGACATCAAATGGCTGCGTCGGAAGACCGATGCATCCGGGTTCGCCCGCACGCAAGCGGAACTGCTGGAAGCTTCATGGCGGGTACTCGCCCCCGATGGTAAATTGTTGTACGCCACATGCTCGGTGTTTCCCGAGGAGAACGGCGCTCAGATGGAAAATTTTCTTCTGCGGCACCCGCAAGCTGAAATGCTTCCTCTCCCGGGGCTCGCCGAGGGCGACGAAGGGGCCCCACGCCCTTTGGAATGCCAGATCCTGCCGAGCGCCGAGAGCGACGGTTTCTTCTACGCTTTGCTGAAAAAAACCGCTGCCTAAGCTCCAGGAATGAACACAAACTTGCGTCGATTCGTTGCCGCGCTCGCGGTAAGCTTCGCTGCGTCGGTGTTGGCCCAGCCCATCCAGGTGAATAACGCAGGGTTGGAAATCGCCGAGACTCGCTATTTCCTGAACGCGGATTTTCGCCTCGAGCTGACCGCGCCGCTCCTGGAGGCCCTGAAGAATGGCGTATCGCTGGGGTTCCTGGTGGAGTTCCAGCTGACGCGGCCAAGATGGTACTGGTTCGACGAGAAAACCGCCTCCGAAAAGCTGGAGCTACGGCTTTCCTATCTCCCGCTGGCGCAACAATACCGGCTGTCGAGCGGGACACTGCATCATAGCTTCCCCACGCTCGCCGAGGCGCTGGAGGCGCTCGGCAGGGTTCACGACTGGCCGGTGCTGGGACAGGATCAGGTCGACAACGGCCAAGCCTACGTTGCCGCGGTGCGCCTGCGCCTTGATCCGGCTCAGCTGCCAACGCCGTTCCGCGTGAGTGCCGTCACGAACCGCGAGTGGACGCTGACGTCCGACTGGAAGCGATTTCCATTCACGCCGCTTGCGCCGGTGCAGGAGGCCCGATGACGTACGTGCTCATCGCCAGCGCCGCGCTCGGCGGCATTCTGCTGTTCCTGCTTGCCGCGGCGACCGCCAACTCGCCGCTCTTCGCCGAGCACTATCCGCTGCTGCTCGGACTGAACGCGGTGATTGCTCTGGCGCTCCTCGGGCTCGTGGCATACCAGCTGGCGATCCTCGCGCGGCAGCGCCGCGCCAAGGTGTTCGGTTCGCTGCTGACCTTCCGGGTGCTCGTCATGTTTGCCCTGGTGGGGGTGGTTCCCGGGCTTCTGGTCTATACCGTGTCGCTGCAGTTCCTCGCGAAGAGCATTGAATCCTGGTTCGACGTGCGCGTCGAGCGCGCGCTCGAGGGGGGACTCAATCTGGGCCGGGCGGCGCTCGACGTGACGCTGAACGAGCTGCTTCTCAAGGCCCATGTCATGGCGCTCGATCTCTCCGAGACCCCGAGGCGCGAGCAACCCACCGTGCTTGCTCGTTTGCGCGATCAGGCCTATGTCGAAGAAGCGTGGCTCATGACCGCAGGGGGCGAGGTGCTGGCCAGGGCCAAGCGCGAACCCGGAAAGCTCGTACCGCCTCCGAGTGCGCAGGCGTTGCGCGATGCGCGGCAGGTGCGCGGCTATGGCGCGGTCGAGCCGGTTGGCGACAAGGGACTTTTGCTGCGGGTCATCGTGTCGCTGGAGACACCGAGGCTTGCCGAGGAGCCGCGCCTGCTGCAAGTCACGCACTGGGTGCCGCAGGCGCTGGCCGAGCAAGGCGAATCAGTACAGAGCGTGTATCGTGCATACAAGGAGCTGTCCCTGTCCCGCCAGGGGCTGAAGGAGATCTACATTCTCACGCTTACGTTGACGCTGTTGCTCGCCTTGCTTTCGGCGTTCGCTCTCGCGTTCCTGCTTTCGCGGCGCTTGTCGAAGCCGCTTGCCGTGCTCGCCGAGAGCACCCAGGCGGTGGCACGGGGCGATTTTTCGCAACGCGCCCGGGTCACGAGCCGCGATGAGCTGGGCATACTTACGCAGTCGTTCAACAGCATGACGGAACAGCTGGGCGAGGCGCAGAACGCGGCGCTCCTCAATCAGGCGCAGCTCGAAACCGCCAAGGCGTACCTGGAGAGTATTCTCGCCAATCTGTCGGCGGGCGTACTCGTTTTTGATCATGGCCTTGTCCTGCGGATTGCAAACAGCGGAGCGGGGAGCATCTTGCACGAGAATGTTACGGCACTGATTGGATTGAAGCTCGAGAATTGGCACATGCTCGGCGAGTTTGCTCGGATGCTGGGAGCGGAGTTCGAACAACACAGAGAGGCCGCGTGGCAGCAGCAGATCGAGATGCGCGAGCGTGGGGCGGTGATTCTCGTACGGGGTTCGCCGCTGCCCGAGACGGGTGGGGGCGGCTATGTCGTGGTATTCGACGACGTCACGCAATTGATCGCGGCGCAGCGCGCGACCGCCTGGGGCGAGGTCGCGCGAAGGCTCGCTCATGAAATCAAGAATCCGCTCACGCCCATCCAGCTCGCCGCGGAGCGCCTGCAGGCGAAGCTCGGCGACAAACTTCCCCTCGAGTCCGCGCGGGCGCTCGACCGCGCCACGGAGACCATCGTCGCGCAAGTGACCGCCATGAAGAACATGGTGGATGATTTCCGCGACTATGCCCGCACACCCCCGCCGCAACTCCAAGGCTTGGATCTGAACCGGCTGGTTTCAGAGGTACTCGCGTTGTACGAACAGTCCGGAACTCGGATTCAGGCCAACCTCCAGAAGAGCATTCCGCTGGTGCGTGGTGACCCCGATCGTCTGCGGCAGGTATTTCACAATCTGCTGCAGAACGCCCAGGATGCCCTTTCCGGAAATAGCGACCCAAGAATCGAAGTGTCGACCGAGCTTTCGCGTGGCCAAGTGTGGCTGCGGATCAGCGACAATGGTTGCGGCTTCCCCGAGGCCATCATCAAGGGGGCATTCGAGCCGTATGTCACGACCAAGACCAAAGGGACGGGTCTGGGGCTGGCGATCGTAAAACGGATCATCGACGAGCATCACGGCACCGTTCGGATAGAGAACCGCACCGGGAAAGAAGGCGGTCGCGGCGCGGCAGTTCAGATTTCGCTTCCGCTTGCGGCTTGATCGGCCATGGCACAGATACTGGTCGTTGACGACGAAGTCGGAATCCGGGAGCTATTGTCGGAAATCCTTTCCGACGAAGGACACTCGGTGCAGCTTGCCGAGAATGCCACCGCGGCGCGCTCGTTGCGCGCGCAGAGACGCCCGGACCTCGTCCTGCTCGATATCTGGATGCCCGACGCGGACGGCATTACGCTCCTGAAGGAATGGGCAACCGGGGGCCAGCTCACCATGCCCGTGATCATGATGTCGGGTCACGGCACCATCGACACGGCGGTGGAGGCAACGCGCATCGGCGCAATGGATTTCCTGGAAAAACCTATCGCGCTGCAGAAGCTGCTCGCGACCGTGAAACGTGCACTGCGCGCGGGCGAGTCGCGCGCGGTGATGCCGCTCAGCATCGCGAATTTCGGCCGCTCGGTGATCATCACCGAGTTGAAAAAGCGCCTGGCGAGAATCTCTGCCGCAGGCACGGCGGTGCTGATGCGCGGCGAAAGAGGCGTGATGCCGGAGCTCTACGCACGCTACCTGCAACAGCCCAATGCGCCCTGGTTCGATGCGGCGCACGCGCTCAACGAGGCATCTCAGGATCTGCTGCAGCAGGTTTCCGGCGGCGTGCTGTTCGTCGGGGAACTCGCGATGCTGTCCAGGAACCAGCAGAAGCACCTGGCGTTTCTCGCGGCCCGCGCGGAAAAGAGCAACGTGCGGCTGGTGTCTTTTACCGCAGAAGAGCCTAAGCGCCTGGTGGAATCGCAGGGTTTCGACGCGGCCTTGATGCAAGTGCTCGCGGGAATCGTCATCGCGATTCCGGCTCTGCGTGAACATCCGGAGGACATCCCGGAAATCGCGACCCTCATGCTTGCCCAGTTGGTGGAAACACGTTTTTGCCCGCCGCGAAACTTTTCCACCGGGGCCCTCAACGTCCTGCGCTATTTCTCCTGGCCGGGTAACCTCGAGGATCTCGCCGCGGCAGTGCGTAACCTGGCGCTCACCAGCCTGGAGGAGGAGATAGGTGTCGCGGACGCGGAACGGGTGCTGCCGCAGTTCGTGCGCCGCGCCGCGGAGGCCGACGTGTCGCTCGATCTCCCCTTGCGCGAGGCCCGCGAGGCCTTCGAACGAACCTACTTCGAGCACCATCTCGCGCAGGTGAACGGCTCTATTGCGCGCGTCGCCGAACGAAGCGGTCTGGAGCGCACGCATCTGTACCGCAAGTTGAAAGCGCTCGGCATTCTCGCCGGGCGAAAAGAAGACTGACTCCGATACAAGTTCAGCATAAAATGCGTGCTTTTTCGCACGGACTCCCGCCTTGAAAATCGTAATCCTCGGCGCCGGCCAGGTCGGCTCATCGGTTGCCGAAAGCCTGGTGTCCGAAGCCAACGACATTACGGTCGTGGATATCGACGGCACGAGACTGCGCAACCTCCAGGACCGCCTGGATTTGCGCACAGTGCTCGGCAGCGCCGCGCACCCCTCCGTACTGGTCGAGGCGGGTATCGAGGACTGCGACATGATGATTGCGGTAACGCAAAGCGACGAAACCAATTTGGTCGCATGCAAACTGGCACAGCAGTTGTTCAACGTCCCAACCCGCATCGTCCGCCTGCGGGCCACCGACTATCTTTCCAACGAGCGGGTACTCGGCCCGGACTGCTTTGACGTGGATCTGGCAATCTGTCCGGAGCAGATCCTTACCGACTACATCGTCAAGCTCGTCGAATTTCCCGAGGCACTGCAGGTGCTCGAGTTCGCCCACGGCAAGGTGAGCCTGGTCGCGGTGCGCGCGTTCCAGGGCGGGCCCTTGGTCGGTCATCCTTTGAAGGACCTCAGGAAGCACATCCCCTCCGTGGACACGCGCATTGCCGCCATATTTCGCGGTGACAGCCCGATCCTGCCCGAGGGCGACACGGTGGTGCAGGCCGGAGACGAGGTGTTTTGCCTCGCCGCCACCGAAGATATCCGCCAGGTCATGCACGAGCTGAGGCGCATGGACCAAGCGGTAAAGAGAGTCATGATCGCGGGGGGCGGGAACATCGGACTGCGATTGGCGCGGGCGATCGAGCGCGACTACACGGTCAAGATCATCGAGTACGACAAGAGACGCTGCGAATTGCTCTCCACCCGCCTCGATCGGGCGCTCGTGCTGCAGGGCGACGTCACCGACGAAGGGCTTCTGGAGGCCGAGAATGTCTCCGACATGGATCTCTTCGTCGCGGTAACCAATGACGACGAAAACAACATCATGTCGTGCTTGCTTGCCAAACGCATGGGCGCGCGCCGCGTCGTAGCGCTCATCAACCGGCGCTCCTACGTCGATTTGCTGCACGCCGGTCAGATCGATATCGCGATTTCACCGGCGCAGGCAACCATCGGCACGCTGCTCGCCCATGTGCGGCGCGGCCACGTTACCCGGGTCCACAGCCTGCGCCGAGGCGTGGCCGAGGCGCTCGAGGCCGTGGTGCACGGCGATCGCGACTCCTGCCGCTGCGTCGGCCGGAGAATCGAAGAAATCGACCTGCCCAAAGGCGCCGCAATCGCCGCGATCGTGCGCGGCGACAAGGTGATCATGGCCCATCACGACACGGTGGTGCAGGCCGAGGATCACGTGATCGTCTTCGTCACAGACAAAAAGCTCCTGCCCAAGGTGGAGAAACTTTTCGAGGTCAGCGTCGGCTTCGTCTGAACCGGACTCCGCGCCCTATGGTCAGGCCGTTCCCCGTTCTCAACGTGCTGAGCGTCTTGATCGTCGTCTTTGCGCTCGCCATGCTGCTGCCTCTCGGGGTATCGCTCATGTACGGCGATGCGGCGCGGCACGCCTATGGGGAGGCTGTGCTGATTACCTTTGTGAGCGGAGCAACGTTGTGGGGTGCCACCCGCTCCAGACAAGCCGAACTGCAGACCCGCGACGGGTTTCTCCTGGTAGCGCTGGTGTGGACCGTCCTGCCGGCGTTCGCCACGCTGCCCCTGCTGATCTACATTCCCGAGCTCAATTTCACAGACGCCTACTTCGAAACGGTGGCAGCCCTTACCACCACGGGTTCGACCGTACTATCGGGGCTCGACAAGCTGCCGCCTTCTATCAACTTTTGGCGCTCCGAGCTGCAGTGGCTGGGCGGAATGGGGATTATCGTCCTCGCGGTCGCGATCCTGCCGCTACTCGGGGTCGGCGGAAGCCAGATCATGAAGTCCGAAACCCCGGGGCCGATGAAAGAGACGAAGCTCACGCCCCGCATCACGGAAACGGCCAAGGGGCTGTGGTTGGTTTACGCGGTCATGACGCTTGCCTGCATTTTGGTGTTCAAGGCTGTAGGCATGGGCTGGTTCGATGCCGTTGTGCATTCGTTCTCGACCCTGAGCCTGGGCGGATTTTCTTCCCACGATGCGAGCTTCGGTTATTTCAATTCTCCAGCGATCGAGGCTGTGGCGATTTTCTTCATGCTCATCGGGGGAATCAACTTTGGCACCCACTTCCTCGCGTTTCGCAAGCTGAGCTTTTCTCCCTACCGGAGCGATCCCGAGGCGGGCGCCTACGTCGCCATGCTGGCGGTCTCGGTGCTCGGAGTCGCCTATTTTCTCCTGGCCAATCACGTTTATCCGTCCTTTTGGACGGCGCTGCGCCACAGCGCCTTCAACGTCGTCTCGATCGCAACGACCACCGGTTTTTCCAGCACCGACTTCAATAAATGGCCGATCTTTGCGCCGGTGTGGATGCTGTTCCTGTGCTGCTTCACGACCTGTTCCGGCTCGACCGGCGGCGGCATCAAGATGATTCGCGCCGAGCTGATGGTCCGCCAGGCGCTGCGAGAGCTCATGTCCATCATCCATCCGCGCGCGTATCTGCCGGTGAAGCTTTCCGGTCAGAGAGTGGAAAACAACATCATCTTTGCGGTGCTCGCATTCATGCTGATCTGGGGCGGCTCGGTGATCACGGTGACGATGCTGCTTGCAGCCTCGGGCTTGGATATCGTCACCGCGGTCTCCGCCGCGATCGTGGGCATCACCAACACCGGCCCCGGCCTTAACCAGATTGGGCCGGCAACCAATTACGCCATGCTGAACGATTTTCAAACCTGGGTGTGCACGGTCGCCATGCTGATCGGGCGCTTGGAATTGTTCACGCTTTTCGTCGTCATCACGCCCGCGTTCTGGCGAAAATAGCTGCTTGCGGGCCGCAATTACTTGGCGCAGGTCACCATGATCTCGACCAGCATGCGCGGCTCGGCCAGTTTGGCCTCGACCGTGGCGCGCGCCGGCAGATTGGCAGGATCGGCCCACGCCGTCCAGGCGGCGTTCATCTCGTCGCGGTTGCGGATGTCGGTGACCCATACGTTCGCGGAAAGAATCTTCGACTTGCCGGTACCAGCGGCAGCGAGGATTGCATCGATCTTCTTCAGCACCTGCTCGGTCTGGCCCCTGACGCCCTGGGTGAGATCGTCCGCAACCTGGCCTGCCACGTAGACGACGCCACCGTGTTCGACTGCAGCGCTGAACAGTTTGCCGGCTGAATGGCGTTTGATACTCACGTGAACCTCCAATTCGAGAAAGGGTCGATTCTAGCGCGCACCGAGCGGCCCAGTACAAGGTTCGCGCTCAGTCGCCTCGTATTGGGCGCGGCAGCCCGTTATCGCGCAGGCAGGATTTTCACCCGCAGCTCGCCCAGGCCCTCTATTCCGGCGAGCAGTTCATCCCCAGGCTTGGCGGCGCCGACGCCGGCCGGCGTACCGGTCATGATGAGATCGCCCGCTTCCAGGGTGTAATACTGCGTAAGAAATGCGATCTGTTCGGGCACGCTCCAGATCATCTGGTCGATGTCCGAGTTCTGGCGAAACTCGCCGTTCACCTTGAGCCAGAGCTTGCCTTTTTTCGGGTGCCCGTTCTTCGAGGCGGGGGTGATCGGCCCAACCGGAGCGGACTGGTCGAAATCCTTGCCGAAGGTCCAGGGCCTGCCTTTGTCTTTTCCGACCTGCTGAAGATCGCGCCGGGTCATGTCCAGGCCCACCGCGTAGCCCCAGATGTGGTCGTTGGCCTTGGCTGCCGGGATCTTGTATCCGCCCGTCCCGATCACCGCGACCATCTCGGTTTCCCAGTGATAGTTGCTGGTCATGGGCGGATAGTGGACCGAGCCGCCCTCGGCGACGAGGTCATGCGCGGATTTCATGAAGAAGAAAGGCTGCTCGCGGCCGTCCCCGCCCATCTCCTTCTGGTGCTCCACATAGTTGCGGCCGACACAGAAGATGCGGCGCGCCGGAAAGCGGGCGTTCGATCCCACGATGGGAAGCGAGGGGATGTCCCAACTGCTGATAACGTATTCCATTTTCATGACGAGAGATCCTCACAAGATCGCAAGAGAAGTGCGGCGCGAACCGATGGCCGGGCGCCGGCGAAAGGGGCGTATTTTCTCATGAACGGGTGGTCCAGAGGCGCTTGCCGTGCCGGCACAAAAGACAACGGGCACCCGAAGGTGCCCGTTCGAAAACAAACCCGTTTCCGGGCTTCTTACATGTGATAGGCCGTTTCACCGTGCGAGTTGATGTCGAGACCTTCGCGTTCTTCTTCTTCGGTCACGCGCAACCCCACCAGCAGGTCCGCAATCTTGAAGGAGATAAAGGCCACCACGGCGGTCCAGACGAATACCACCCCGACTGCCTTGGCTTGGATCCAGAGCTGTCCCAGGATCGAGTAGTCGGCCCCGGCAGTCATCTTGCCGGTGAACCAATCGACCGGAAAACTCGGTCCACCCAGGGTCGGCGAATTGAACACGCCAGTGAGCAACGCGCCCAGAATGCCCCCGACCGCGTGGACGCCGAATACGTCGAGCGCGTCGTCGGCACCGAGAAGCTTCTTCAGACCGTTCACGCCCCACAGGCAGATCAGCCCGGCGGCCAGGCCGATTACGAACGCACCCGGGATCCCGACGTTGCCGGCCGCCGGCGTGATTGCGACGAGTCCCGCCACCGCGCCGGAGGCCGCGCCGACCATGCTCGGCT
>Ga0137323_1000431_pt1 | contig 11889 bp, 7 predicted proteins | sample EasRivERMZT423_2_FD_102285 | JGI IMG/M metagenome (GOLD analysis project Ga0137323, IMG submission 102285) | Soil microbial communities from meander-bound floodplain in the East River, Colorado, USA - East River MetaG ERMZT423_2 | ecosystem: Environmental > Terrestrial > Soil > Floodplain ... | reverse complement strand
GTCAGTCGCTGTTCCCTCGTAAGTCCGCGCGTTGAACGGCGATCTATTCGTCCGTTCGAACGCGGGGAGTTAAACCGGCGATCAGGGTGCGGGAGCCGCGGCTCCCGCACCCTAGGCGTCCGGATTTAACAGCACTTGGCGGCGTGTTACTCAACCACGCCGAGCCGGCCATTGTGCGAGCCCATGTACCACAGCCGCCCGCTCGCGTCGGTGACCATCTTGCGGATGCCGACGTTGTTCGACGGCAGTTGCACGACGCGCATCTGCTCGGTCTTCGGGTCGAAGCGCACCACGGTGTCGGTGTTGATCTCGTTTACCCACACCATGCCGCCGCCGTCCACCGTGATGGCGTACGGACCGGCGTCGCCGGCGGGCAGTTGATATTCCTTCACCACCTTCATCGCTTTGGGATCCAGCTTCGCCATCTTGCCGTTGCCGTAGAGCGCCACCCACAACATGCCGTCGGGGGCCGTCGCGACGCGGCGCGGGCGGGAGCCGCGGCCCATGTTCAGCTCACCCATCTGACCCGTTTTTGGGTCGAGCTTGCCCATCTTGTTGTCGCCCATGCGGCAGAACCAGACGTTGCCGGCCTGGTCGAGCGAGAGCCCGTACGGCCCGCCGGAAGAGGGGTACTCCCGGATGGCGCCGGTCTTGGTATCGATGCTCGCGACCTTGTCGCCGCTTTGCAGCGTGAACCAGATAGTGCTCTGGTCGTCGGTGATGACGAGCGTGTGCGGACCGCCGCCGCCGGAGGGCGTCTTGAACTCGGTGATCTTGCCGGTGACGGGGTCGAGTTTGCCGATCGTGCCGTTGCCGTTGCCGGTGGTCCACACCATCCCTTGCTTGTCCACCAGCAGCCCGTGGGGGCGATGGCCGGACGGCATGTCCCATTCCTTGAAGGTGTTGGTCTTCGTGTCGAAGCGCGCGACCTTGTTGCCGGTCATCACCGCGATAAAGACGCTGCCGTCAGGCGCGATTGCCGGGTCGCGCGCGAAACGCGGCGTCGGCACCGGCCACTCGCTTACCTTGCCGGCCAGATTAGGGTGCGCTCCCGGCGTGATGCCATAATTGGAGCCCCCTGCATGAGCCGTGGCGAGGGGTAACAGGCAGAGCATCAGACTGGCTTTTTGCCTCATGGGCTGGCTCCAACTATGGCTGGGGGTCATGACACCAAGTCCGGCAGGCTGCCAGACACGGGGAATTGTACAGAACAATGGCTCTCGCCGCAGAGCGATGCGTGGCCGAGGCCGGGCGGCACCTCAGTGAATGGCGGCTTGCTTCCTTTTTGCCGCGATAAACCGCGATAACAATCCCAGCAGATCCGATTCCTGGTAGGGTTTCCCAAGATAACCGTTGACGCCCAGCTGCGCCGCCTGGGCGCGATGCTTTTCGGCCGTGCGCGATGAGATGATGATGATCGGGATGCCGTGCGTGCGCGGATCGCCGCGCAAGTTCTTGGTGAGCTCGAAACCGTCCATGCGCGGCATCTCGATGTCCACCAGCATGACATCGGGAATCGTTCCCAGCGTGTGCTCCAGCGCATCCACGCCGTCCTTGGCCGTAACCACCTGGTAGCCTTCGCGTTCGAGCAGCCGGCTCGTGAACTTGCGCACGGTGAGCGAGTCATCGACCACCATTATCACGGGCGCGTCGGGCCTGGCAACCATGGGCTCGGACGCGGCAGGCTGCGCCGGGACAGTGCGCGCGCGGTACGCCAGCTGCACGGGATTGACGATAAGCACGATCCGGCCATCGGCGAGCACCGTCGCACCCGCCATGCCCGGCAACCGCGCGAGCTGCGGCCCGATGTTCTTGACGACAATTTCCTGGTTGCCGAGAAGCTCGTCCACGTGCAGGGCAATGCGCTGGATGCCGCTGCGCAGAAGCAGGACGGAGTTGTAGATTTGAACCTGGCTCGTGCCGGCCGCGCCGAGCAGATGCTGTATGTAATGCAGCGGGTAAGAATGGCCTTGGGACTCCACGGTTTTCTTCTCGTAGAGCGCCACCATGGCATCGGCCTTCAGCCGCAGCACCTGCTCCACCATGGCGGAGGAGATTGCGACAACGCGCCCGCCGGAGCGTGCCAGGACCGCCTGCGTCACAGCCAGGGTGAGCGGCAGATAAACGGTAAACGTGGTCCCCTTGCCGTGCGCCGTGGCGATATCGATGCGTCCCCCGAGCGCCGCGATCTCGCTGCGGACCACGTCCATGCCGACGCCGCGGCCGGACAGCTCGGTCACCACTTCAGCGGTCGAGAGACCCGAGGCAAACACCAGTTGCATCAGCTCGGTGTCCGTCGGCTCCTTGCCGCGCTCCAGCAGGCCTGCCTCCAGCGCCTTCCGGTGCAGCTTCCCGAGATCGAGGCCCGCCCCGTCGTCGCTCAGGATCAGCGCGATTTCATTGCTTTCCTGGCGCAGCGCGATCCTGATGCGACCGCTCTCCGGCTTCCCCTCCGCCGCGCGCACCGCGGGCGGCTCGATGCCGTGGCCGAGGGCGTTGCGCAGCATGTGATCGAGCGGCGCCCCGATCCTGTCCAACACGCCGCGATCGAGCTCGACCTGACTGCCTTCGATTTCGAGTTCGGCCTTCTTGTCGAGCTCGCGCGCGGTCTGCCGCACGATGCGGTAGAGCCTCTCGTTAAGGTTCGAGAACGGCACGGCGCGCATTCGCATCAGCTCCTGCTGCACGTCGCGGCTGGTGCGCGCCTGTTGCAGTAGCGCCGCGTCGGTCTCGCCGACGTTCTTCAGCAGGGTTTGCTGTATCGAAGTCACGTCGTGCAGGCTCTCCGCCATCATCCGGGTGAGCTCCTGCAGGCGCGTATAGCGGTCGAGCTCGAGAGGGTCGAAATTGCGGTTGCGCTCCTCGAGCTCCGAGGACCGCGATAGCATCTGGCTTTCCGCCTGGATCTCGATTTCGCGCAGCTGGGTGCGCAGCCGGGCAATGCTGTCGCTGAGGTCGTTGAGAGACTGCTTGACCACCCTCAGTTCCGCTTCGGCGCGGGAACGCGCAATGCTGACCTCGCCGGATTCATTGATCAGATGGTCGAGCGTGTCGGCATTGACGCGCAGCATCGCCGCCGGGGCGGCCAGCGGCGGCTCCACGCGAGCCGGTGCGGGGGCCTTGGCCTCGGGCGTGGCCGGCTGCGCGGCCGCCGGCAACGCGGCGGCAGGCGCTGCCTCGACGCCGCGCATGCGGTCGAGATCGAGGCTCAGCCGGTCCATCTTGGATTCCAGGTCCCGGAACAACTCGGGCGTGAACTGGTTCGCCTCGACGGCCGCTTCGATGCGGCTCTCCATGATGTGGGTGAGCTCGCCGAGGCGGATCGCACCGGCCATCCGCGAGCTGCCCTTGAAAGTGTGCAGGACGCGCATCAGCGATTGCGATATTTTCGGGTCGCCGGGATTCGCCTTCAGGTCGCGCAGGTCGCTGCCGATTTGCGGGAGCAATTCCTGCGCCTCTTCCAGGAATATCGGCAGCAACTGATCGTCGATGTCGTCGCGCATCGCGCGCAGTTCCCTGCCCGTGGTGGCGGGGGCGGGTTCGAGCGCCGGGGTACGGAAAGCAGCCGGCGTGGCCGGAACGGCGCCGGCAACTGCCGCCGGCGGTTTCGACTCGATCGGCGGGCGTGGAGCGGCTTGCGGCCGGGCTGCCAGATCGTACAGGCGGCGCGCGGTTTCCTCCGCCGGAGTGGGCGGCTGCCTCAGGGTAACGGAGTCAACCATCTCCCGCAGCTTTCCAATTGCCGACTGTACGACTTCCGCGTCGCCCTCTTCAGTAACGTACTGCGCCAGCGGTAACCAGTGCTCGACCGCGCCTGCCAGATCGGCGATTGCGGTGAAATCCGCGGTGCGTGAACTGCTCGCGAGCGTATGCGCCGCGCGCAGGAACTCGTGCGACACTCCGCCGCCGGGCGTATTGCGCCATTCGTTGTACTCCGCTTCGAGCGTGGCGACGTGCTGCAGGGCTTCCTTCAGATAGATTTCCAGGAAGCTGTGCGTCAGACTGGTGCTGCCAATCGTTATTTCCTCACCGTCCTCCAGTGTCGCCTCCGCGGCGGGCGACGCAGTCTCGATCGCTTCCGCTTTAGCGGGTATCGCGGGCGGTTTTTCACCGGCTTTCATTTGGTGCGCGAGATCAACGATGCGCTGCGCATCCATCTCGAGCGGCTTGCCTGTTTGCAGTTGTGCGATCCAGGCCGAGAAGGATGCGCTCGCCATGGCAATCAGCTCGAGCAAACCAGGTGTGGCGGATTGCCGTTGCTCCAGAAACTGGTTCATTACTTGTTCGATCTCCCACGCGATCTCTCCGAGGGCGGTCAGCCCCACCATGCGGCCACTGCCTTTGAGCGTGTGGAAGCCGCGCCGTATGGTCGTCATCGCATCGCGGTTTTGAGGTTGCTCGCGGCACATCGGGAGCGCCGCGTCGATGTTCGCGAGCACTTCGCCCGCCTCCTCAAGATAGATAGCGAACAGTTCCTCGCTGACTGGAGATTGCGCTGCCGCGGCCGTTTCGATTATTACCGGCTCCAGCGCGGTCGCACCGCTCGTTTCCGTGGTCGTTGAAGCGGGCTCGGTTTCCGGGGCCGGCACTACCAGGGTAGCGCCGTACTCCGACGCCACCGCGGCCGCTTCGATGATGGTGACAACGTCATTCACGGGTGCCGCGGCCAGCGCGCCGCGTTTTTCGAAACGGGCGAAGAAGAACCTGATCGCTTGCTCTGTGGGCTCGTTTCCATGCAGGCAAGGATCCAGGTAGAACCCCAGAGTGCTCAGACCTTCCGCGATCCAATCCATATCCCGGCTGGTCTGGGTATGGTCCGCCTTGGCGCATTCCGCGATCATGCTCTCGCAGGTGGACAGCACTTTCACCGCGTTATCGAAGCTCAGAATCATGAGGGCGCCGTGGATCTGCCGGAGGTACGGCTTCAGGCCCTGCAGTGTGTCGCGTTTGGCGGCATCCCGCGCGAATGCGTCCAGGGTCTGCTCGACGTGCCTCAGGTTGGCCAATATTTCCCTGGAAACGTGCGCACGCAGCTGCAACGCACCGATCTGCTGGCTCAGGTCAGGGCGCAATCCCGGTGGCGGCTCGCCCGAGGACTTGCCCTTGGCCGCATCCAGCAACCAGCCGCCCATGATCACGATCTGCTGCTCAAGGTCCGCGGGTGGATCGGTAAAGTTGTTGATGACGCTCTCGGCCAGCAGGAACGCCGACGCCATTTCTATGACCATGAACTGGCTCGTCCGCGGGTAGGGGTCGGGTAATCGCGAGGAGACCAGCGAGATGGCATCAAGCAACTTGGCCAGATGCTGGTTGCCCAGCTCTTTCGCCTTGGCGTTGAACGAAGCAATCAATTCGCGGAACCGTGGCGCGCTTGCCCGCTCGCCCGAAATGTACTGGACCCAAACGCCCTTCAGTGCCTCGAGCCGGGAACGCACGTCATCCAGCGCGGGCCGCAGCCAATCCATGTCGAATTCCATCAGACCCGACAGGTTAGGTTCCGGCAAGAGGATGTCGAGCTGGTAGTACTGCTTGATTTCCTTGAGTAGCGGCGTTACCGGCTGGCACCTGGCGATGGCAAACAGCACGTCGCGCAGCAGCAGGTCGCTGTCCTTGGTCGATCCCGACGCGAGGTTACGCATCTGAAGGTCGATCTTGTTGCACAGCGGTTTGGCGGCGGTGATCCATTCCGCATCCTGAACCGTGCGCAAACCATCGATCAGTCCCTGCGATACCCACCACACCGCGCGCGGCTCGGGCAGCAGCGGGGCGATCTGATGCAGGGCGTCGAGCGCGGTCTGCATTTCTTTCAGACCTTCTGGCTGCTTGCGCAACATCGCAAGCAGCCCGCGCTGGAAGCGCGCGCGTTGCTCCTGAAGGAACGGCACGAGCTTATCCCGGGACAGGATCCGCGGATTCGGATGCGAGGGCGCTTGCAGGTCCAGTTCAGGAAAGAACAGGTCCTTTTCAGAGAAATCCGGCTTGCCTTGCAGCGTCCCGAGCTCGTGGTACGCCGGGAACAGCCGCAGCGGCGTATCGGCCTGGCCACGCGCAAGATCGTCGACGTATTCCTTGAGCGTGAGCACCGCCCGGTCGACGGTCTCGACCGCCGTCTTGGTGGGTCGCGTGCTGATCAACCCGGAAAAGGCGCCCTCGATCGCTTCGCAGAAGCGCGTCGCGCCGGTCAGCCCGACGATGCGCAGCGCGCCGCTCACCTGGTGGAGCTGGCTCGGGCACACCCGCAGCACCGCCGCGTCTCCGGGAGCGGCCGAAAACCTGGCGATGTTGTCCCGGACCAGCTTGAGGGCGTAGTCGACCTCGGTCTTGATCCAGGACAGGAGTGTGGCAGGGACGCTGGCCATGTCGTTCTAGCCGAGCTTGAAGCCCGACACCGATTGCTTCAATCCGTCGGCAAGCTCCGTCAGTCTTGCCGCCGAGGCGGCCGTCCTCCGGGTGCCGTCCATCGTGAGCTGCGTCACGCCGAGAATATTCTTCATGCTGGCGGCGACCTTGGTCGCGGCGCCGGCCTGCCGCTGCGTGGCGTCCGAAATCGAGCCAATCAGTTCCGCCAGCCGGTTCGAGACCTGGCCGATTTCCCGCAGCGCCCGGTCGGCCCCATCCGCGGTCTTGGTACCCTCGACCACCCCTTGCGTGCTGCGCTCCATGGCCTCGACCGCTTCCTGCGTATCACGCTGAATGCTCTTGACGATGGCGCCGATGTGCTTGGTGGCTTCCGCGGAGCGCTCCGCCAGCCGCTGCACTTCCTCGGCCACGACGGTAAAGCCGCGTCCCGCTTCGCCGGCGGAGGCCGCCTGAATCGCGGCGTTCAGCGCAAGCACGTTGGTCTGCTCGGTGATGTCCGATATCAGCTGGACGATCTCGCCGATCTCCTGCGAGCTTTCCCCGAGGCGCTTGATGCGCTTGGATGTCTCCTGAATCTGGTCCCGGATGTCGTTCATGCCGCGGATCGCGTTCTGGACCGCCTGCGCGCCGGTCTCGGCGGCGCGCAGCGAAGATTCGGCCACCTTCGCCGAATCACTGGCGCTCTTCGAGGCCTCGTTCATCGACTGGACCATCTGCGTAACCGACTGGCCGGTTCCCTGGATCTCCGTGGACTGCTTCTGCGCGGCCTGCAGGAGCTGAGCGGCGACGGTCTGTGCCTCCTGAGTGGCGGCGGTCACCTGCAGCGCGGCGGCGTTGATGCCCGTCACCAGGCGCCGCATTTCGCCGACGGCGTAATTGATCGAATCGGCGATGGCTCCGGTGATTTCCTCCGTTACCTTGGGGCGCACGGTCAGGTCGCCGTCCGCCAGATTGCTGATCTCGTTGAGGAGCCGCAGGATGGCGTCTTGATTGGAACGGTTCAGGCGCTCGCTCTCCATGGCCCGGCGCATGCTGTCGTCCACGTAGAGATTGCCGAGAAGGAGCAGGCCCGCCAGCGCGAGCAGGGTGCTGAGGATGGCGGCCAAGACGTAATAGCGCTGCCCGCCTCCTTCCTGCTGATAGGCGCCGACGAGTTCCAGCGGCGCTTTGAGCAGGCCCTCGCTCGCGCCGAAGATATCCCGGCTTGCCTGCTTGGCGCGGGCAAGCGCCTGCATGTTGTCCAGTATCGCTTGTACGCTGGCGGCAAACGGCGCGAACACCTTGTCCAGCGCCCGGGCGCGTTGCTTGACCCCCTCGTCCGTGAACGGCGTCACCGTGTCGAGTTTTCCCTCTCCCAGCAGTGCCTTGAGCGTACGTGAGTACTGGCGCGTGTTGCTTCCCAGCTGCAGCGCCACCTGTGGATTCGGATTGTCGGTGGAGAGCAGCCGCACCGCGTTGATGAAGTCGAAGTTGGCGGTATCCGCCAGGAGCTGGCGCGCGAAAATGACGGCGCCATAGCGTTCGCGGGCGTCGAGCGCGCTGCCCGTCAGCGCGAGCGCGAGCAATGACAATTGGGGCGCGGATCTCGCGATGGTCTCTTCGCGCTTGCGCAGCTCGATCAGGTTCTGCTCCTGCGCCAGGATTAGAGCGATGTTCTTCTGCACCGGGCCCCACAGTTTGTCCAGCGACTGCAGCGCCGGCTGGATGGTCTGGGGGGAGGCCGCGACCGTGACGCCGAGCCGGGGGCCGCCCTTGGAAAGAAGCTGCAGGTTTTCAACGAACTGGTCCTGGCTCTGCCGCAGCTGACCGAACGCGGGAGTGCTGCCCTGTACCGCCTGCTGCGCGCTGTTCGCGATGCGCTGCGAGAGCATCTGCATCTCCGTCGCCGTCGCAAGGTACTGCGTATTCTGCGTGACCTGCCGGAAATTGAAATAGACGCATGCGGCGGCAAGCAGCAGGAACAACACCATGATACTGACCAGGATTTGGACCTGTTTGCCAACGGCGAGTCGCCCGATCAGCGGCAGACCGTGTCGCGCGGGCTGTTTCGGCGCCGCAGCGGCGGGCCGGGTTCCGGCGCGCGGCTGCGCTGCGCCCTTGCTACCTGCTGGAGCCGGCTTCGGGCTGCTGGCCGGAGGCGCTTTGACCGAGCCTACGTTGGTTGCCATAAATTTGTCCCCCAAGTTGTCTGGATTGTTTTCCCGTTAGTGTCCTGAGTCGCTAGTTCGTTGATCTGGCCTGTGCTGCTTCACGACGCGACCACCAGAAAGTCCGGGTGCCGGACGAGCTGCGCCATGTCCAGCTCCTTCCAAACTCTGCCGTCCACGTCATCGTATACGGCCCTGAGCCACGGCGACCGCGGGGCACCCGCGCGCAATCGCAGCCGCTCGGGGCTGCGCAGGCCCAGCGACTGGTCGATGAGCAGTGCGCTTCCCATGCGGAAGCGGGCGCCAATGAGCAGCAAGCGCGCCTGGTCACCGACCGTCACCGCGGTGCCGCCAAGAAATGCAGGGAAGTCCACCACGCTGTACAGATTGCCTCGAATGCTGGCCACCCCCTTGAACCACGTACGGGTCAGCGGCACCGGCGAGATCTCCGGAACCGGAACGACCTCCCCGGCGTCGGCCAGATCGACGAGCCAGCTTTCGCTGCCGGCCTGCATGCCAAGCTTCGAGGCGATGCGGCCGCCTGCGGTGCTGCGCAGCCGCTCCACCAGGTCGCGCTGGTAGTCCCGCAGTGAGACCTTGTCTGCCATTACCCGAGCGCCGAGATTTTCGCCAGCAGATCGGCCTGGCTTATCGGCTTCACAATATAGTCCCGCGCTCCCTGCCGCATGCCCCAGACCTTGTCGGTCTCCTGGCCCTTGGTGGAGCAGATGATCACAGGAATATGCTTGGTGGCGGCGTTCTTGCTCAGCTCGCGTGTCGCCTGGAATCCGTTTTGTCCCGGCAACACGATGTCCATCAGCACCAGGTCAGGCTTGAGCTGCTTGACTTTGACCAGCGCGTCCTCCGCGCTTTCCGCAGTGGAGACCTGGTACCCGTTTTTCGCCAGGATATCGGTCAGGTGCTTGCGATCGGTAGGCGAATCGTCTACGACGAGAATGCTCTGGATAGGCATGGGGACGGTTCCTTTCTGAAATCGGCTAGGATGAAACGGATGGGGCCTTGGCGTATTCGTTGACGGCGTCGATCAGCCCCTCCTTGGTGAAGGGCTTGGTCAGGTAGCGGTCGGAGCCCGCCAGCCGGCCGCGCGCGCGGTCGAACACGCCGTCCTTGCTGGAGAGCATGATGACCGGGGTGGATTTGAGCAGCGGATTCTGCTTGATCAACGCGCACGTCTGATAGCCGTCGAGGCGCGGCATCATGATGTCCACGAAAATGACCTGGGGCCGGTGATCGCTGATTTTCGCGAGCGCGTCGAATCCATCGTCAGCCAGAATCACCTCAAACCCGGCCTGGCGCAGGAAAATCTCGGCGCTCCGCCGGATGGTGTTGCTGTCATCGATGACCAGCACCCTGATCGGGTTATTTGACGATCCGCTCACCGGACTTGCTCTCCTCTGTACGGTTCCGGTTCAATTCGGCGCAGTCCTCGGGGACTGCGCACGCCGCCATCCTTATTCACACCATTCGGCAGCAAATTGTGTGCCACAGCTGCCGTTGCCACCGCCGCTCACTAACGGGCAGACGCGCTATCCGCCTGCCGGGGATGCCGAGGTTTTGGTGGCCAGGAATCCCCCTGAAAAAAGCATCATATAATCTGCCCGTTAGCGTAACTAGTTCAAGTGGAATAATACCCGAATTTGCGGCAAGACAACACTGGTATTGGTGTCAAGAACCCGGCATAACTCGATGCCAATCTGCCGTTTTCCGGTGTCGAGGCAACCTAGCGCCGCCGCAGCAACCCCACCCCAATCGCTTGGCATGGTGCAATCCTTACTTGTCCGGGGGCACCCCTCGACTGGCCAGGCCAGTGAGGCAGAACGGAATCGGTTTCCTGAGTTCATCGGCGAGTGTTCGGATGTTCAGGTCGGCCGCCGGCGCGCAGCCTCCGAACAGCTTGTGGCAATAGTCCGGATCAGCACTGTCGGCTGCTTTGCGCGTCTCCACGGTCGCAACCGAAACGGGCGCTTGCTCCGCCCTCCAGCGCGTAGCGTGCTAGGATTCACTCAACACTCCGCACTCAGCGCTGGGGTAAGAATGCCGGATTTCCGCTACGGGCACGCAGCTGCGCAGAACTGGAAGGAGGCTGCGGAAGCCTGCCTCGCGCAACTGGGGGAGGGCGCCGCCAGCCTCGGCTTTCTCTACGTGACCGACCTGCTGTCCGATCACCTCGGCGACATCCTGGCGCTGTTCCGCGGCAAGACTGCCGTGCCGCACTGGGTCGGCACGGTCGGCCTCGGTATTTGCGCCAGCGGCCGGGAATACATCGACGAGCCGGCGATTGCGGCGATGGTGGGCGACTTTGAACCGGACAGCTTTCGCGTATTCTCGGGCATCGCCAGCGTCGCCGACGTGGACAACGTCGCGCTCAAGTGTGGCGGCGCGACGCCCAATTTCGCGATCGTCCACGCCGATCCTTACAACCGGCACGTCGCCGACCTGGTGAACAAGCTCGCGGGCAAGGTCGAAAGCGGTTTCCTGGTAGGCGGTCTCACCAGCTCCCGCCGGGACAATCTGCAGGTGGCGGACGGTGTGGTGGAAGGAGGGCTCTCCGGGGTGTCGTTCGCCGACAGCGTCACCGTTGCCACCCGCCTGACTCAGGGCTGCTCGCCGATCGGTCCCAAGCGCGTGATCACGACCTGCCAGCAGAACGTCATCATCAGCCTCGACGGACGTCCGGCGCTCGACGTCTTCAAGGAAGACATCGGCGAGGCGGGCGCGCGCGATCTGAACCGCCTCGGCGGCCACATCTTCGCCGGGCTGCCGATCGCGGGCAGCGACACCGGCGACTACCTGGTGCGCAACCTGGTCGGCATCGATCCCGCCAACAAGCTGGTCGCCATCGGCGAGATGGTGCAGCCGGGCTCGAGCGTCATGTTCTGCCGGCGTGACGCGAAGACCGCGAACGAGGACATGACGCGCATGCTGGAGAGCATCCGCAAGGGCCTGTACTCGCGCCCGCGCGGTGGCATCTACTACTCCTGCCTCGGGCGGGGAGCGAGCCTGTTCGGCCCCAATTCCGAGGAGTTGCGCATGGTCCGCGACACGCTCGGCGATTTTCCGCTGGTCGGTTTCTTCTGCAACGGCGAAATTTCGCACAATCGGCTCTACGGCTATACCGGGGTGCTGACCCTCTTCGTATGAGGACGATACCAATGCGAGTTCCACTCGCAGACGCTGGCCTTGCTGATGCGCGAATTGCGGTTCCCTGACAACGAGGAGAGCGTATGAAGGAAATATCAGGCCTGACCGATTGGGCGCTCACAGTGGCGGGTGCTCTGGTCTTTTCTTCCGGCACTGCATGGGGCCAGGCCGAGTGGCGGCCCGACAAGCCGGTTGAGATCGTCACGTCATCGGCGGCGGG
>Ga0137323_1000427_pt1 | contig 11940 bp, 13 predicted proteins | sample EasRivERMZT423_2_FD_102285 | JGI IMG/M metagenome (GOLD analysis project Ga0137323, IMG submission 102285) | Soil microbial communities from meander-bound floodplain in the East River, Colorado, USA - East River MetaG ERMZT423_2 | ecosystem: Environmental > Terrestrial > Soil > Floodplain ... | reverse complement strand
ATCCAAAATGAGCGGGCCGATGTCCTTGTGTCCTGCGGCGACATGGCCGACGACGTTATCTTGCAGGTCGCACAGGCAGTCGGCTGCCCGCACATTCTGGCCGTCAAAGGCAACCACGACAGCGGAGCGCCGTTCCCGCCGCCGATTGTTGACCTCCACCTTGCTACGCACATCATCGACGACGTGCGCTTCGGCGGTTTCCAGGGTTCATGGCGCTACAAGCCGCGAGGCCACTACCTCTACGAGCAAGCAGAGGTCGAGCGGCTGCTGGCTTCATTTCCATCCGTCGATGTCTTCGTCGCTCACAACTCGCCACGCCACATTCACGACCGCGACGATGACGTTCACATGGGATTCGAGGCGTTCGTTCGTTACATTGAGCGCACGCGACCGCGCCTGTTCATCCACGGGCATCAGCACATCAACCTAGAGACGCGACTTGGAGATACGAGAGTCATTGGAGTTTATGTTGATCTGTATTGATGCGCGCCCGGCCCTTGACCGGGCGTTTTGTCTTTCCAATCCAAGCATGATCGGCCAAAGAATAGGCCGCGCCAGATGTTTGCATCGGGAGCCAGTGTTCCCCGAAGGCGCATAGCGCCGATAAGTTCCAGTCGGCGCTTTTTTCTTTTCATCCTCCGCGCCCTCTGGCGTAATCGCGGCAATTCCTATAAGGGTTCAGCCGGCGCGCCGATGGATCGCCTTATGCGCATTCGGGTGAATCAAACGTCAAGGCACAGGCGCCCGGCTCCGTGGAATAAGAGAGCCGGGCGCTTCTTTGTTCACAATGCGCGGGCGTTCGACGGAAGATAGTCGCGACGGAGTATGATCGAGGAGGGCTTAATCGTAGTCTGCAAGCAGGATGTAAGACCAGTGCAAGCGTTCTGGAATCATTTGAATCGAGTGGCATTCTTCCCGCAATCCGACTGAGCTGCTGTCCGCACGATTGCATCCGCCTGATCCTCGGTGCTAAGGCCGGCTGCCAAGAACGCCTCGGCGGTCTCCGCGATTGCGGAGACATATTCACCATGATTCCTCCATGTGCCGCCTGTGCGCGGGCCTGCACAAGGCACAAGTTGGTCGAGGCTGCACCCCTGAGCGTCAACGACGGCACCCGCCGGAGTGTCCAGGCAAACGTCTTGCGAATCGGGCACGCCGTCCCCGTCTGAATCTGGAACAGCAAAAGTAACTTGATCGATGCCGAAAAAGCCGTCTTCGGCATCATCAATCTCCGCGAAGGGAAACGGCGTCGAACTAATGATTCCCCAAAACCCATCCACCAATCCGGTCGGCGAAGTGGTTGGCTGGTTAAGGAGGTAAAATCCTTGGCCGGAAACTCGCACGTGGAATGTCCTCGCACCCGGGGTCACACCAGTATAATCAAACCCAAACGCGAAGACGGGTTGGGTAAACTCAAATTCGAGTTCCCCATCGGTGCCCGATGGAAATGCCCAGCTATCAAAATTGAGGAAGCGGTTCCCGGCTGGAGTCGTGTTGTGGGCCTGAAGCGTAGGCTGGTCCAAAATCTCGATCGCGGGCAAATTGGCATAAAGAGTGAAGTGCGGGAGATTGAGCGATTCGACGGCGCCTTCGCCTCCGGAGAGAACGTTGCCAATTAAAGGTGCAGTCTCAAATGTCTCAACTGTAAACGACGACAGCATGGCTTCAAATTCGGCGCGATTAGTGAAAACCTGCGCTGACCCAGCGTCCATGCCGGAGGCTGGGGCGGGGAGCAGGCAGCCGATTACTGCCGCTTTCGAGATGAACTCTCGTATCTTCGTTTTCGTCCACAATGCAACATTCATCGTTTTCTGGTGGCCGCGGCCAAGGCAAGCGGTCTTCCATTCTGTACAGGGGAAATGGCCGCCCAAGGTTCTGATCTATCATCAATGAAAGGACGGTGGGAACGCAGAAGCAGGCGGCTGTTGGCTCAGTGCAGTGTCAAGCGGCGGCTGACTCGGACGAGCCAGCCACCGTGCGGGAGAAGAAATCACTTCTCCGGTTTCTTTTCTTCTTTCTTCGGATGGCACTTCTCGCAGACCTTGCCTGCTTCGGCCGCCTTAACGCAGCAATCGTGCTTGCACTTCTTCCCGGCTTCCACCGTGGCTTCGCAGCAAGGCTTCTTTTCCGGCTTTTCCTGTGCCACAGCGACTTGAACAACGCTCGTGGTGGCTAGCATGGCCAGCGCGCATAGGAACGCGGTCATTAACTTGATAGTCTTCATTTTTTTCGCTTTTTGTTTCCGCCCATGATTACCGCGCCGATCTTCCCGGTGCTATCCAGCATCGAGTGGCGGCGGCCACCATGGGAAGGCCAATCCGTCTTTCTCAGATTGAGTGCCTCTTGATCATAGACACTGTAATACAATGCCTGCTCAAACATAAGCGCTTGTGGGCTCACTTCCGGTTAGATAGTTAGGCCGCTTCGCACGCGAGATTGCATGTCGAGACGCATCACATACGGAGTCGCATTTGCACTCGTGATTTACCTGCTGCTCGTGATATACACGAATCGCAGACCGGCATACCCTGTGGAGAGCCGGAGAGTGATACCAACGATGTTGCGCCGACAAACAAGTGAGCCGGCGACGACAACGCGGCCTAAAATACTAGATAGCCCATCGAAAAGGAAGCGGATGGCGTGAGGATTGTCCCCGCTGGGGATACGCCATGGATCACAATCACCAACGTGGTTTCAGCAACCAATGTGCGCGTTCACGCTTCCTGGCCGGGGCGAACTGCGCGGGAGGATCAAGTTTTAGTAACGCAGCCGGCGCAAGCCACGCACGCGGTCAAAAGCTCCATCACGGCTGATGAGCGGTTGGGCGTAGTAACGGCAGAAGCCCGCGATCCAATTGTCATTCTCACTGAGCCGTTGCCCCACGCCGATTAACTCCCGGTCAATGCCCGCCGCGACGTAGGCGATCTCAGGAAGCAAGCGCAGGATGCGATAGCGGGCAAGGAATTGGCGCGCCTGCTGGTTGGTGTCGAAAATCACCGCCACTTCTCCGGCGCTGATCACCGTCACTAAAGACGGCGCGGTGCGATGCGCAGCCAAAAATGCGATGGCCGGCCCGGGCCTGCCCGCTTCATCGTGAAGATCGGAAAGGAAGGTCGTATCGCAGATCATGCCGCCTTGCGCCGTGGGCGTCCCCGTCCGGCCAGCATGGCATCGCGCAATTTGGCGTTGGCCTTGGCCGGTGGATGGGCTTTCAGACTCTCCAAGACTTCGCCCGCGGTGTCGCACGGGGCTCAGGCAGTTCCCGAAGGATGACATCACTGAAACTGTCTCCTGGCTCCTTAAGCCGCTTGAGGCGGGAGTAAGCTTTGTCGCTCAGAGTCACAGTAACGGACGCCATAGCGCACGAACCATACACGCAGGAGCTGTATCAGGCAATTTCGATTTGTCCACCTTTAGGTACGTTTGACCGCTGCTCGGTACTTTGCCTTTGTGCGACTCTCAGCAGACGGGCAGTGTTCCCGGCAAGCTTTAAGGCGCGCCAAACTCTTCGGTGCGCAATTGCAGGAACAAGTCATAGACCACGGCCCGTTCCTGAGCGAACACGCAATCGATATAGCGCGTGCCACTCTCGAAGCGTTCGGCATAAATCACCCGGTGATGGCCCACTCGCAAACGGTGGTATGGGGATAGTTTGCCTTCCAGTCGTTTGACCTCTCCTTTGTCCTGAGCCAGCCCTTTGATGCCCTGGCGCAAGGCGCGGCGCGGTTCCGGCGCGAGGGCTTTGACGAAGGATTCTACCTGCTCGGCGACCTTAACCTTTGTCGTCATCAAGGCAGGAAACGTCTTTGAGTCTGGTTTTGCCGCTTTCGTATTGGCGAATAGCCTGCATCGCCTTAGGGTCAGCCATTAACTCAAGCGTCTCGAGCATAGCCTCCATACGGTCACGAGAGACGATGAAGCCTACCACTCGACCGTTGCGGCAGACCGTCACGGAGCCACGGGCCTGAGCGCGTCGCACGACAGCCGCTGGATTGCGCCCTAATTCGCTGATGGAAGCCGTATCTTTCACAGCAACAATACTAGCTTTGAGGGTTCAGAGCGTCAACTAGGGCTGTCCACCTTTAGGTACCTTTGACCACTGCTCGGCACTCTGGCTTTGTGCGACTCTCAGCAGACGGGCAGTGTTCCCGGCAAGCTGACAGGCGTCCCGGTAGTTCCAAGAGGGTCAGCAACTACGTCGGGCATAGGCCCCAACGCGGCCCCACGATGCAATGAACAAGAAGCCCTCAAGCCTCTGTTGATCACGTTTCTGGTAGCACTCGCAGCCGTAGCCGTTGAAAGTTTTGGCGATGCTGAAGCAGATTGCAGCCGTGCGCGCGCCTGCGCTCAACTCTGAAAGACAAGTAATCAGTCGCACCAACACTGAGAGCCTCAGCTCACCCGGAAAGTCTCGCCCACTTCACGCAAGGCAAGTCTCTCCGTTTCCAAAGCGCTTTCCAGGCGGGCCAGGGGTTCGTTCCGCTGCTCGCGGCCCAGGGCGAAGGTCTTATGGTGAATAGGGAGAAAATATCTCGCGCCTGCGGCATCGGCCATGTGTACGGCTTGCTCCGGCGTGCAATGCGATCGAATCCACGGCTGATAAGCGCCGATGGGCATCACGGCCATCGCAAAAGGCCCGCGACTGTGCAGTGACTTGAACGTCTCACTCATGGCGGTGTCACCGCCGAAGAGGATCTTCTTACCTTCACGTTCCAACACGTAGCCGTTGTAACCCCGGTAGGTGTCGCGCCGCCAACGAGCGCCCCAGTGGTTCACCTCAAAGGCCGCCACCTCAATGGCGCCATGCCCCGTCGTCACCGTGGCTTTTTGTCCCCAGCCCAGTTCGGTCACTTGTTTGAGCCGCGTGCTGGCCAGCAAATCGCCGGTGGCTCGAGCCACAATCGCCCGGCTGGAACACGGCAGGCATTTTAAGGTCGGCACGTCCAGATGGTCCATGTGCGCGTGAGACAACAAAACCAAATCGATCGGAGGCAATTCATTGACGTTGAGGGCCGGCGCGATGAGCCTTTTGGGGCCAATCGTGCCGGGGCCGATGTCCACACCGATGCGCGCGAAGAGTGCCGGGTCGGTTAACACGGTGACGCCATAGAAATTAATCAGCACCGTGGAATGACCCAGCCAGGCGGCGGTAATGGCGTTGGGCTCCCAACGTTCGGGGGTGGGCTTAATCCGCGGTTTGGCGATGCCCCGGCTGGTTTCCGCAATCAGCCCTCGCACAAAGCGGGCGCCAAATTGATTGGAGGTGGAGGTCCAATAACCAGCGGTCCCCACCAATGTCGAGGCCAGGAAATGACGGCGCGAAAGACTAATTCTCTTTTTCAAAACGACAAACGATCCTTTCAAACACTTCTCACAGCATCGCGTAGTTTAAGAAGAAGAAGCAGCAAACGCAAGTCTGCGCACAAAAAAGATCAAAAAAAAGCGCTCGCGTCTATTCCATGCTCAGGAGTGCGAACTTCAGTTCGCTTCAGGCATCCAAAGTATCTGCGAATGATCGCGGTAACGGGAACGTCTTTCGTCGAAGGGGAATGAATTGCGCACTCCGATGGACTGCCGCGTGGACACTAAGATGGAACGATTCAGTTGCCTTCGTGGAGCACACGCGCCCTCGCGTGTGCCGACCGACGCCCTCGCCGGTCGGACGGAACGCCCGATGAAGCACCAAACCGCGCTTAGAGCCAGGACCGAAGCCTCTCCCTTTGCATGGCCGTAGCGGCGTCTCGGTGGGCGCTGCCGAGACGCCGCTACGCCGATCAACTTTCGCATTCCGGAAATTACTTTTGGGAATCGCTATAGCCAACACGCCGAGGTGTTCCGCGAGGGGCGCGTGCGCTCCCCTTTCAAATTGAATCGTTCTGGCTAAGCCATATCCATGCATGTGAACAGGAGGAAACGGAGCAAACAGAGGCTGAAAAGCGAAGCAAAGCGCCCGTTTCTGGGGACGCCATGCGGTCACTGAATGGTGACCACGCAAGGTTCGGCCTGATCCTCCGAATTCTCGCATCAGTCCTCTGTTCCCTCTGTTATCTCCTGTTCCCAACTGAATCGTTCTGGCTAAGCTGGACCCAACTCCGCCTCGTTGCTCGATTAAGGACTCGGCTTCTCGGAGGGCTTGGGTGGATCCTGTGTGCCTTTCGATGACGGCAGTGGTGGAGCTTCAAGTATCCCTGTTCCCGGCAATTTGACCGGGGGGGAGACATCCGTTGGCTTGGACGAACTGGTATTTGGTTCGTCCTTCTTAGGCTCTTCCTTCTTCTCCGCCAGTAAATCCTTTCTTTCCTTCAATAGCGGATCGATTGTCCATTTGGAAACAATGTAGGTCCACTTTTCGAAAGCTTTCTCGGTCTTGAGCTTTTCCTTCAGCTTGTCCACTTTTTCCTGGAATTCCTTGTCGAGCCTGGTTTTGTCTTCCGGCTTTTCATCTTTGTCGGCAGTGCGCTCTTTAGGGGGGGTCGCAGCCACGGCTACCTGGAGGTAATAGTCTTCTTTGTCCGGCGCAACCTTGTGGCCCACCTTGATGTCATAGGTGAAGCCATCCAAGGTCTCCAATTTGGCCACGAGCGGTTTGTCCAAACCGGTCTGCTCGGGCGCTGCATTGGTGGCCACGTCGTTGAAAGTGGGCGAGGAAAGGGCGCTGGTGGCGCCGGAACTCTTGCCTGTATCAAGCTGCTCGCTCGCCTTGGCGTCAGCCAGCTTCCACTCATTGGTTTCACTTTCGCGGGAAAGCTTCCAATTATTGGTGGCGTTGGTCGTGGTGACAGAAATGGAGCGGAGTTTCTCGACTTTAAACCAATCCTTGTTCAACCAGTCTTCGGGCTTGGGTTCCAGGTTGCTGAGGGCATCGGAAACGAGCGCGACACTTTTAAGATCGTTGCCCACCATGACATAACGGCCATCCGGCCAGGCGCCGCCCCCGTAGGGGGAGTTGGCGGGCGACTCCTTCATGTGTTTGGCCCCGAGCAGCAGCGAGGCAACAGCCTTGCCGCTCTTGTCCTTGAATTCGACCAGCGTGCTGGGCGCTTTGTCCGGCGGCAACAACTCCAACTGCGTCAACCGCGACTGGCCCACGGTGACCGGCTTGGAGATTTTCAGTTCCCAAATTTTTCGCAGGGCGTCGCTGATGGTTGAAAAGTTGGCAGGATAGTCGCCACGTTCCCTGACCGTCCACACGTCATCCTTTTGAACCAGGTTCACTGCGGCGTCCCGCTGCTTGATGGTAATGTGCGCGACGTCGTTGAGGGGAAAATTCGGGAGAATCTTTTCGCCCATCCTGTGGGTGGACTCCTGATAGGGCGCCTGTTTCTTTTGGTAGGCCCAAAACCCAAGGCCGCCCATGACGACCCCGAGAACAATCAACACGATGAGTTGCTTGCGATTCATTTTGCCTTCGTCTTTTGTTTTCTAATCATAGCCAGCGCCAGGCCGGCGATGGTCACCAGCACGGGCATGCAGGCGATGTTGGCCCACTTCAACCGGTTCTCCAGCGAATCAATTTCCTGGCGCAGATTCTTGCGGGTCAGCTTGAGCTGTTTGCGGGCGTCCGCATCCTTCTGCTTGAACTTGGCGATTTCATCCTGTTGCTCCTTGGAAAGGATGAACCGCTGTCCAGGCTCTTTCTTGGCCTGCAGTTCATTGAGCCGTTTCTGCGCTTCGGCCTGTTCTTCCTCCAGCTTCTTGATCTCCGCCTGGAAGCGCATGTTGGCCTGTTTCTGCATCTCCTTCACCACCGTGAAGGGGCGATTGAGCGTGGCCCGGCTGCGCACGCCAATCAGATTGCTGTCGCCCGCCATTTGTTCGACCATGGATTGGGCCATGGTCAGATTGCCAAAGCGCGGGATGACGATCTTTTGGCCAAAGAAGTTCTGGACCTGGGCGCAAAAATTGTCGAAGACGAAATCCGAATCTCCCACCAACACGACCGAGTTCTCGCCCTTGGATTCCTTGAGCGAATCTTCGGCTTTGGGCTTCTCATCTTTTTTCTCGTCCTTTTTGTCCTCGTCTTTGTCCGGCTGGCTGGCAGGCTTGCCATCGGGGAAAGCAGTCTTGAACTTTCCGGTCAACCGCACGGCCAAGGCATAAGAAGTGCCTGAGGGCTTGAATTCATCGACGATCTTTTGTCCGGACATTTGCGCCATGAACCCATCCACCAACTGGGCTTCGGTGGTCGTCTTCAGAAGCACCGTTTGTTTGAGACCGGTCGTGGGCGTTCCCGTGAATACGCCCGCAAAGGGCAGGAGCACCTCGTCCAATTGCGTGGTGGCGATGTCCTCCTTGTTGATGCCTTTGGCGTCCAGGAAGAGGAAGGCCGGCATCGTTTGAGGCTGGTTGTTCGGACCGCGAAGTTGGCGGGCGAAGTTCAAGTCGGCTGCGACCTTCGTGTTCTCAAATTGAATGCCCCACGCTTTCAGAAGCTTGTCCAACGACGAGGCTCCGCCAGGCATCATGCCCATCATCGGGTTCTGTTGCCGGCTGTCGGCCAGCGACATGGCATCGAGAAAGGCAATCAACTTGCCGCCGCGCATGATGAATTGGTCGATGGCGTACTGCGCCGTTTCCTTGATGTCCTTGGGATGCGCCACCAACAACACCTTGATGTCGTCATCGATTTTTTCTGCGTCCATCTGCACCTGCTTGACCTCGAAGTCGCGCTTGAGTTCTTGAACGAACACCCACGGGTCCTGGCTTTGCTGTCCGGTGCGCATGGCCAGCTGCGGCGGGATCTGTGAGCCCAACATTGGCAGGGGCGTCATCACGCCGATGACCGGCTTGTTGGTGGCGGTCACCTGGGCGATGGCGCGCGCCAAATCGTATTCGAGCAATCGTTCGCGTTCCGGCGGAAGCCATGGCAAAGCGGCCTTCACCGGATCCTGGACCACGGCGATGCCGAGATACATGTGATCGCCGGTCGGAAGCATCTGCGCCTCGACGCCATCGAGATTGGCCAAATCTTCGGCTTCGGAATCCGGCTTGGGATCGAATTTTTTGATGATGATGTTGCCCTTGGCAGCCTGCTTAAATTCGCTGAGCAAATCCTCGACGTTCTTGCCGTAGGTTTTGAAGTTGGAAGGCATGCGGGTTTCACTTTGGGAAAAGTAAAAATGAATTTCCACCGGGCTATCCAGCCGCTTGAGAATGGCTCGCGTGCCCGGATCCAGCGTGTAAAGCTTCTCCTCCGTCATATCCAGGCGGGTTTTGAATGCTCCCGTGATGAAATTAAGGGCCACGATGATGACAAACATCACCACGACACCAATCGTCGAATAAAGAAGTGTTTCTACCTTTTTCTGTTTCATGTTTGGTAATGTGTTCGCCTCCGGCTATCCGGCTCGCAAGTTGCGCACGATCACTCCCGTCGCAAAGAGGGAAAACCCGATGACCGACAGGAAGAAGATAAGATCGCGCGAATCGATCACACCTTTTTGAAAGGCCAGAAAGTGCGGGATCACACTGAACGAAGCAACCAAATCGACCACCGAAGGCCAGGCCCAACGCACCAGCCAGTCCGTGACCACTTCCCAGCCAGCCAGGATCAGGAAAAAACAGATCACAACCGACAAAATAAAACTGATGACTTGATTGCGTGTCATGGCAGACGTCATGCACGTGACCGCCAGATAAGCCCCTGCCAGGAGCGCGCTGCCCAGGTAACCGGCGAAAATCGCGCCACCATCGGCATTGCCGAGGTAGGCCACCGTCCACGCGACCGGAAAGGTCAGCACCAACGCGATGATCAGGAAGAGCCACGAGGCCAGGAATTTTCCGACAATGGCTTGCCAGGCAGTGATGGGCATGGTCAGCAGAAGTTCCATCGTGCCCAGGCGTCTTTCCTCCGACCACAGTCGCATGCCCACGGCTGGCACCAGGAACAGATAGAGCCAGGGATGCCAGGCAAAGAAGGAATCGTCCAGAGAAGCCTCGCCGCGCTCGAAAAAGAATCCCAGCCCTTTGGTGAAGGTGAAGAAGCCCGTGAGAAGCAAAAAGATGACGATGAACACATAAGCCACGGGCGAGTTGAAGTAACTCGTGATCTCGCGCTTGGCGATGGTCCAAATATGTCGGCAGGCGTCTTTCATTGCGCTCCCTCCTTCACAGTGTCCGGCAAGGTGATGGCCCGGAATACTTCATCCAAACGCCCTTCTTCGGTGTGCAATTCTTCAATCTTCCAACCTTCTTTCATAGAAACTTCGGCTACGGTGCGGGCCAGCTCGCCGTTACGGCTGGAAATCTGCGGATAAACGCGGGCCCAGACGGCCGTGCTTTCCTCCTTCACAATAGAAGCCTTTCGCGCGCCGTGGACCTGAGCCAGCCTTTGTTTTACTACTTCGCCTGAAACACCCAGGACCCGCACGGAGACAGCTCCTGCGACATCGGACTTCTGTTTCAGTTCCTCCGGCGTGCCGTTGGCCACGATCTTGCCGCGATCGATGATGATGGCCCGTGAACAAACGGCTTCAACTTCTTCCAGAATATGAGTGGAGAAAATGATCGCCTTCTTCTCTCCCATGCGCCGGATGAGGTTTCGCACCTCATGTTTCTGGTTGGGATCCAGGCCATCGGTCGGCTCGTCCAAAACCAGAATGTCCGGGTCGTGAATGATCGATTGGGCGAAGCAGGTCCGGTGGCGAAAACCTTTGGAAAGCGTATCGATGCTTTGATGAAGGACCGATTGCAAAAAGCACATTTCAACGACGCGATCGACGGCTTTCCGTTTGCCTTCACCCCGCAAGCCCCGCAATTCGGCGGCGAATTTCAGAAAGCCATCCACGGTCATATCCGTGTAAGCCGGGGCGTTTTCCGGAAGGTAGCCGATCAGTTTTTTGGCGGAAATGGGGTTTTCGATCATGTCGAAGCCGCCGACAGCTATTTTTCCTTCGGTGGGCGGTATAAAGCCCGTAAGCATGCGCATGGAGGTGGATTTGCCGGCGCCGTTGGGCCCCAGAAATCCCAAAACCTCTCCGCGCTCTACGGAAAACGAAACGCCGTCCACGGCCCGTTTGGGTCCGAAGGTCTTAACCAGATTCTCAACTTTGATCATTGTTTTTCTGCGTGGTTTTAATCAGGACAGCCGGTCGAAATAACCATTCCGGGCTGCGTTGTAAAGCCCCTTTTCAATCAAACCAAGGATGATTACAAAACTGTAATTTTGCGTATAATCGAGTCGCAAAAAATAAACAGAGCAAATCAAAAATGTTCAAAGTTTTTCGGCCACGGCGGGTTGGGTTCCGTAGCTTGCACGCAATAAACACAGCCTGGGACCCGATGTCCAATGCTAAGTTCTCGACCAGTCGCATCGTTCCATTTTACCCTCAGCGCGTATTCAAAAGCCTGACACTCATCCCCTGATGCGCAGACTGTTAGACCCACTGCCGTGGATTCTTTTAGGGCTGCTCCTTCTTTTGAATGGATGCCAAACCACGGCGCCGCTGCCTCCAATAAATCTATCCGAGCCGGGCTGGAAACTGCGTGAAGGGCAGGTGCTTTGGCAAACCGGGCGTGGTGCGCCCGAAATTGCGGGTGAAATCCTGGTGGCGATTCATCCCAACGGCCGCGCCTGGATACAGTTCATGAAGACCCCGCTGCCTTTGGTCTCGGGGCAAATAACCCCGCGAAAATGGCAGATCGAATTCATCCCGGAGAAGCGCACTTTCACGGGAGACGAGCAACCACCTGCGCGTTTCCTCTGGTTGTATCTCTTGCGCGCCCTTCACGGATTACTGCCACCTGAACCGCTGCAATTTCACCAAAGTGCGGATGGCTCGTGGCGTCTGGAGAATAAGACGAACGGTGAAATCCTCAGCGGGTATCTCATCCCATAAGACTGCACCGCAACACTACGCCGCCGTGCGCCGGGTTTGTGATTTCGTTTTGGCGCCTTTCTTTGCGGGCTGCTTGCCGGTCCTGGCGATGCTCTCCTGCAGT
>Ga0137323_1000425_pt1 | contig 11951 bp, 9 predicted proteins | sample EasRivERMZT423_2_FD_102285 | JGI IMG/M metagenome (GOLD analysis project Ga0137323, IMG submission 102285) | Soil microbial communities from meander-bound floodplain in the East River, Colorado, USA - East River MetaG ERMZT423_2 | ecosystem: Environmental > Terrestrial > Soil > Floodplain ... | reverse complement strand
TGTGTATTCTCCCGTCGGTTTCACCGCAAATCTGACGCCGATGATCTTGTGGAAAAGCGAGCCGGGCAAGAGCTACGACTTGTCGATCATGGACGAATTCTCCACGGCAGCGCCTTTGCGCCGTGCCGGAGTTGTATCGCCAGTTGAATTTACCAATGCGTGGCCTGGTCGCACTCTGGCCAAAGATGGCCTGTATCGCCTCAGGATTGCGGAAAACGGCAAACCGCTCACCACGACGGAAGAAAACACAGGGATGCTTTGGCCGCTGCGCATTGTCACAAGGAGGCCCAGCAGTTGGCGGGAGGGCTGGAACAGCGCCGTGCCCGCTGCACGGGACTTGGTCTCCGTGCCGTTTGTTGCCGCAGCGGCACTGGAGAGGACCTGGACGTTCACGAACTCTTGAGGCCCCTGAAGAGGGCGAGCACCATTTGGGGTGATCAGAGTGGCAGACGCTTGAGGCGACAGGCGAATTTCGTCGGCAACGCATAAGGTGGTGACTGACTTGACCGCAGTCGCTTTGCCATCTCGGCGCACTTCGACGGTATCTTTACGGGCCACCAGGTATGCAATGGGCGCGGACGTGGCCGTCCCGGATGAGCGGTGCGACAAGAAAACACCGGCAATGATTGCCGTTGCGAGAAAGGCCGCTGCCAGGCAGAGTTGAGAAACGCGCAGCTTTTTGCGAACCGGCGCGCCAACCTGGGCGAAATCCACTTCCTCATGCTTTCGTTTCCGCGCTACTGCCGCGTGCCATTTTCGCAGCCGCTCTGGCGGCGGCTCGGCTGGCGGTGTGTTTAGAGCCTGGGCTAGCGGCCCAACATCTTTCAATGCGGCCCACGTGGCGCGCAGCTCGGCGAATTCGGCCCGCAGTTCGGCATCCTGCGCCAGCGCCTCTTGCAGGCGCGTTGCTTCGTCTGCGGTCGCCTCGCCTGCAAGGACTTTGGCGGCCAGGATGTCGAATTCGTCTTCCGTCATTTCGGTTCCCATTATTCTATCGCAAATATTCCCTTAGCTCTTTCATGAGCAAGGGTGATTCCTGCAAGTGCGCGCGGACCTTTTTCAGTCCGCGGGCAACGTTGGTGCAGACTGTCCCCAAAGGAACACCGTGTTTTTTACTGATTTGATTGTAGGTTAAGCCATCGCCGGTTTTCTCCAGGAGCATCAGTCGTGTTGAGACATCCAAAACGTCGAATGCCCGTCGCAGCAAGACGATCATTTCGCACAGGTCGATGTCTGTCATGTTGGTTGAGGACACCGCTGGAATTTCGGCCAAGGCGAAATCGCGATTGTTCGGTGGAGGACGTTTTGCAGCGGAGTTGCTGCGCGCATGCGAAATGGCTCTGCGCGATGCGATAACACTCACGAGTGCCTCGGCATGATCGAAACTGGTGACCTGTTCGATCTTCGATATGAGTATCTCGATGGCCTCGCTGGCCACGTCTTCAGCCTCTGCATCCTCCAAACGAGCCTGAGGGTTTTGCGCTGCCCGCAAGGCAATCGGCCAGAGGTGCCAAAAGGCTGCCTGCCAGGCTGCTTCGTCACCGGCCTTCAGCGCGCCCAGATCGGGAAAGTCTTGTGGGGTGGATTTTGTCGGGTCGTGCATCGCTCCAGCGTTAACGTCCGGCGGAGAGGATAACGAATTGTCACGGGTGTCGACAACTGCGAAAGCGGTCTTCTTCCGAATTCAACGAAGGCTTGCAGCTGACCGCCGATGGTGCTACAAGACGCAGCACACACCCTGGGAGATGAAGACGATTTTCGACGATTTCGGAAGCCGCATACGGCAGCTTTGGCTGCACTTGGCGATGGCCGTGTTACTCGTCACTCATGCCGCGTCCGGATTTGCCGAGGAACCGGACGAAATCGCGCCTCTCGAAAAGAAGGTCATCAAACTGCTGGATCAATCCAAATGGGTTGAAGCTACGCCGCTGGCGGAGAGGCTGGTGACATTGACCATCAACAAGTATGGAGAAGCTAACACCAACACCGCCGGGGCCTTGCACTATTGGGCATATCTGTTGCAGCAAAATGGCGAATACGACAAAGCTGAACCGCTTTGGCTGCGGGCCTTGGCCATCGATGAGAGGCTTTTTGGCAAAGATACGGTGCAGACGACGCGCCGGCTGCACTTGTTGGGCACCCTCTACCTCGACCAGCGCGATTATCAAAAAGCCAGACCGCTTCTCCAACGAGCGCTGGGTATCCGCGAAAAATGTTTCGGGCCGAACCATGTGGAAACCGCACAAGTGTTGCGATCCGTCGCCCGGTTAGACTCTCTTTGTGGGGATTTCGCTAGCGCCGAGGCAACTGCGTTGCGCGCGCTGGCAATTTACGAGAAGGGAGGTCCCACCAGCCGAAGGCCGTTGGCCGGCACGTTGTCATTACTAGGATGGCTTTATATCAACCTGGGTGATTACGACAAAGCGCTGGCTATGATGACCGGCGCTTTGGAGTCGAAGAAGGCAGCGAATGGTTTCGAAGGCTTTGCGACCTCAAGCAGCTTCCGTGAACTGGCATTGCTTTATAAGCAACAAGGGACCTTCCATAAGGCAGAGCTGTTGTTGCGTGAAAGTTTGGCGATTTTGGAACGACTCCTGGGGACGAATCACATCCTCGTCGCTGAAGTGTTGGATGACCTGGGATGGCTTTCACTGGCCCAGGGCGACTTGGTCAACGCCGAACCAGCGCTGCAGCGGGCCCGCACCATTGTTGAGGAAAACCTCGGCAAAGAGCATCCTCAAGTTGCCGAGATCTTGATGGGATTAAGTCATCTCCACGAGCGCCGCGGAGACTATGAGCAGGCCAGGCAACTCTGCCAACAAGCGTACGACATCCGCGAAAGGCATCTGGGAACTTTGGATTATTCCACTCTCAGCACTCTTCGACAAATGGCTTTCCTTGATGCCGCTCTGGGACGGCCAGAACACGCATTGGCCGTGGCGGACCGCATTCAGCAAAGCGAGGAAGGCCTTTTGGCTAACATGCTCTCCTTCACCTCAGAGCGGCAACGGCTGGCTTCCCAACGCAATTCCCATTTTTCCAGGCATCGTTACGATCTCTGGGCTACGTTGGCCGCGACCAAACCACTCGCCCGGGCGATACTTCGCACAAAAGGTCTTGTGCTCGATTCCCTGCTGGAAGATCGGCTCCTGGCCGAAGCCGCCGATGATCGGCGAGTAGGTGAACTTGTCGGTCAAATTACTAAAGCCCGGCGACGTCTTGCCGAACTTATGCCGGCCATTGCCCAAGGGATTGGAGACTCGAATACCGAAGTGCAGGCTGTCTCCGGCCAGATAGAAGCGCTCGAAGCGTCCCTCGCCCGGCGCGTGTCGGGAGTCGGTGGTGCACGACGCGCGCTGGCGGTTCGAGTGGAAGAAGTCCAGTCCGCCATTCCCGAAGGGTCGGCGCTATTGGAAATGCTCCGTTATCGCCACTATCTCGGCAAGGGCCAGTGGCAGGAAAACTACGGAGTGTTAATCCTCGCGCACGGCAAGGAACCGCAATGGATTCGTTTCGGACCCGCCGATGCCATCGAAAAGGCCGTCAAGGTTTATCAGCACGCAGTTCGCAGTTCGGCGGCGCCGCAGGCACTGATTCACTCGCTGCACGACCTCTACGATCGGTTGTGGGTCCCATTAGTCCAAAGCCTCCCGGCCGGGACGAAGCAAGTCATTATCAGTCCTGACGGTGAACTGAATTTTATCTCGTTCGCCACGTTATTGACTCCAACAAACCGCTTCCTGGGTGAAGAGTATTTGTTCAGCTACGTATCGTGTGGCCGCGACCTGCTGGCCGAGAACAAAGTGGCCGCTGAAGCTTCGCAGCTTCTCGTGTGGGCCAATCCCGACTTTGGCGCTCCCGCGGCGAAAGTCACACCGGGCCCTCCCGGATTGTGCAATCGGGAGTCGCGCGGCTTGGACTTTCGTCCTCTTCCGGGCGCAGAAAAGGAGGGCCGACTGCTTTTAAGCCGTGCACGGCAACTGGGTTTTCGAGAGGCTGTGCTGTACCTGGGCAGTGAAGCGACTGAAACCAAACTTCACGAGGTTCACTCTCCTAAAGCGCTCCACTTCGCAACGCACGGCTTCGTATTACCGCAGATGGAGACGCCGCGTGTTACCGAGGACGATTACGGGATGAGTGGAGTTGAGAACTTTGCGTTTCCAAAGCTCAACCCAATGCTTCGCAGCGGGCTCGCTCTGGCCGGCGGGCAACGCTCGCTGCAAGCCTGGAGCGAAGGCAAGACCGTTTCCGCTAACGATGATGGCATCGTCACCGCGAATGAAATTGGCAGCCTCAATTTGCGCGGCACGTGGCTGGTGGTCCTTTCTGCGTGCGACACCGGAACGGGCGAGGCCAGGGTGGGCGAAGGCGTCCTGGGTTTGAGGCGGGGCTTTATCCAGGCAGGTGCGCAAAACCTGCTTCTAACACTCTGGCCCATTGAGGATGGGGCAACCGCCGGTTTGATGCTTGATTTTTATGGCGACGCACAGAAGACCCGCAACCCCTCACGCGCGCTTGCCCAAGTGCAACGTGGCTGGCTTCAAAAATTACGCGCCGAAAACGGTATCGCTGACGCCTGCCGGATCGCTGGTCCGTTTATTCTAAGTTTCCAAGGAAGTCCCGAGTAGTGGGTCCGGCTGAAGACTTTGAATAGCTCGGTATTTCAAGCCGGGTTATCCTGAAGGGATACTTCGAAAATAGCCCGGCGTTTCAACGGCCTGTTATCCCGGAGGGGCATTCGCGAATAGCCCGCCATTTCAAGCCGGGTTATCCCGAATGGATATTTCGAAAATAGCCCGGCGTTTCAACGCCGGGTTCAATTTGGGGTGACATAAGTCCCGCAGGGACGGCTGAACCCCGAACGGCAATTGGAAACGCGCTGCAGAGTCCCTGAAAGCGAGAGCGCCGATACCTCACGGATTTCGTTACTCGCTGCTTTGCGACTGAAAACTGTTTTACCCTTCGCGCCCGCTCGACAGCCCTTCCGCGATTCAGCCCCGTAAGGTAATCTGTCGCGCAATGAAAGTCGTCATCTACCTGCTGGTGTATCTGGGCGTGCCGGTGTTGATTGGCCTGTTGCCCAGGGAGCACATCGCGGCCACGGTGCTCGGCATCGCTGACATCTTCCTTGCTATCCCGTTCGCGATCCTCCGGGTGATCGACTTTTACCGCCGCAATGAGGGCACAACGTTCCTCAGCCGCGTCTTCAACGTGGTCTTCCGGGTGCCGCTGGCGTTCTTCGGTTTTGTTTGCGTGGCGGCGGGGTTTTCGATCATCGCTTGGGTGCTTTACAACGTTTTCGTGCAACGGCAAAAGGAATACACAGGACCGAATTGGATCTTCGGCTTTGGCAGCTTCGGCGTCGCGGTGCCGTTGGTCATCTACGGCTGGGCAACGCTGCGTTCGGCATGGCGGCGGAAGGAGCAAATCACGCCCACCCCCGAAGAGCTTGAGGAGTTCGAGCACGAAGAAGATGATGAGGACGGGACAGCCGAATCGCCGGAAAGCCAAGCTCGGAAGCCAGATTGAGGATTGAGGGGATTGTTTCGGAGCCCACGGGACAGACGTCCCAGGTCAACGATCACACAGTCCGATTTGAGCCAGGAAACGAGCGGCAAACCGGCAGGTTTGCCCTACCGTTTCAGAAATGACTTAGCCTGGCCCCATGCGCGAGAAACGCGGCAACGTACGGAAAGGAAACGGAGTCGCATCTTTGCATGTACATTCTGCGCCGGTTCGATCAGCCGAATGTTCCGCGACCCATTAGGCCGATCACGTAACGCCGGCTTTCCAGACGGCCAGTGGCGAGGCTTTCGAGCCTCGCGGGAGCCTGGAAAGGCTCCCAACTTGCCGACAGGAATGTCGGCGTTACACCAGCCACGCAATTTACGGAAGGAAGGAAACGGAGTCACATGGGGGTTTACGCCGAAGGGAAACAGTGAAAAGCGCTGACTTGACTCTGCTGCTTCCCGATGGTAAGTGCGTACACTGTTCGCTCCGGCCGTGTTATGAAAACGCACGTTGTCTCACCGCGCTCCTGGCCGCTCCTCTTGGCGCTCACGGCTTTGGCTGCACCCTGTGCTGCCACCGACCAGGGCCCGAATTCCACTGTCACGATCCACGCGGGTGACCCGCAGGCCGCTGAGGCTTTTAGCAATCCCGGAACGTTCACGATCCGGCACATCGGGGGAACGAACTTTTCGCAGTTGATCTTTTACGAGCTCAGCGGCACCGCCTCCAATGGAGTGGATTACCAGCAACTCGGGGGCACAGTGCAAATGCCCGCCGGCGCGCTCGCTGTCTCGTTCAACGTCATTCCTATTGACGACTCGCTCATCGAAGGCACCGAAACGCTCGTCGCACGGATCATGCCGTCGCCGCTCCAGTGTCCAACGTGTGGCTACGACATCGGCCAGCCTGATGTCGCCGAGCTTTCCATCTACGACAACGACATCAGCGGGACGAACCATCCGCCTTTCATCCGTTTGAATTCCCCGCCGGACGCAGCCGTATTCACCGCGCCGGCGCAAATCGAGCTTCATGCCTACGCTCAGGACCCCGAAGATCGTTTCTTCGTCAGCGTGGAATTCTTTGAAGGCACCAACAGTCTCGGTCTTGGCACCTTCGAAGCGAGCACCTGTCCCGCCCCTTACTGTCCCTACTTCGCCGTCACCTGGTCCAACGTCCCGCCTGGTAAGTACACCCTTACCGCGCGCGTCACGGATAGCCTCGGCCTGAGCTCTACTTCCGACCCCGCCCGCGTCACGGTTCTTGACCCGGGACGGCCTCGCGGCGGACTTTACCAGATCACCTCAGGCAGGTTCAGGGCATGCTGCGGTTTCGGGGGCTTTTTGGGATACGATTTGCCTGCTGAGTTCCAGAGCTTTGTCAGCCTCGAGGTGGACCAGCAAAACAATACGGCTACCATGGCATTCCTTGGGGACGATGCCCAAACGGTCTTCCGCGTTCTTTCTTGCCCTCCGGGCAATCCCATTCCTTTCCGTTTCGATCACGGATTGGTTTTCTCAAACTGGATCGCCTTTCATGTTGATCCCGGTCCGGAGTCTTACTGGAATTACACGGTCAGCAACTCGTTCGACACTCTGCGCATCGATGGCATGCTTGGCCTGACCCGGCGCGGCTGTGTTGATCTCCCCAACACCTTTACCCACAGCAACGTTGTGGCAATCCTGGTGCCGCAACCGCCTCGCATCGACGGGCTGGAACGGCAAGGCGCTGCCGTTCGTTTCCGCTTCATCGGTGAGCCTCCGTATGATTACTTTGTGGAGTACAGCCAATCCCTTCACGCGCAGAACTGGCTTTCTCTTACTAATTTTCGCGCCAAGGCGGGTACCATTCAAGCCCTCGTGACCGACCCGGTCACAAACAGCACCACGCGCTTTTACCGGATTCGCAGACAACCCTGCCTCTGCAGGACCACTGCCAGGTTCATAAAGCCCGCCTCGCAAGGAGTCTGGAGAGGCTCCCAACTTGCCGACAGGAATGTTCGGCGTTACAAGGCTTCTGATGGATCCAACACTGTAGCGGGTAATGGAATCTGCAATTTGCTTTCGCAAAAAAGTTTCAAACATAACGGCAAGCAAACACTACTCTGCGAGGGAGGCGATCTGCACGGTTCACAAGCCATCGCTGTCAGCGCCGACGACATCTACATAACGTGCGTAGCCAGCTCTGACGGCAACTTTGGAATTGGCCGCGTGGTTCGCGTCGATTTGCGGACTGGTACTCAGACCATCGTCTCCGAAGGCAGTTATCTGGTTGGCCCCGTGGGAATCGCTATCGATGATGACGGTCAAATAATTGTCTGCGATCCTTACACAATCAACCCGGAGAGTATTGACCATCTATGATGGCGGAATTCTCAGCATCGACCCCGCGACAGGCGTTCAGACGCTGATCGCTCGAGGGCATGGTAGCATTCTCAATCCCTGCGGCGTAGCGGTGATGCAGCCGTCAAAACTGACGCATGACGGGCGAGACGAATAATGATCGTCAGGTTGAAAGATATGCGGCGGACGGCGGATGAGCTGATCACGGGCGATTGACAACGACCGGATGCAACTATTCTCGCACCGCGGTGGTCGCGTCAAGCGTACCAGCAATGAAATGGCTTGAGTGACCTTGCCGCTCCCCACGAATCCTAGGCCAGTTGGGTGATCAGTACATGAGCCGATTGTACAATGCGAAGATGTGAGCCCGACCACGACCCCGAAGATGTGATGACCAATCAGGGCGAAACACGCTTACGTTTTGCGAGCGATTTCCCTGCAGGGTGATCAGGGTCTGCCTGGCAAGGCCGCTCCGGGTTGGGAAGCGTTTGAAGACCGAGCATTTCCCGTTTGGCACGCTTCAATTCCTTTTCTTCCACATGTTCCGCTCGTTTGCCCTTGTTCATAGCCAATTCTCCGGCGCGCTTGCGTATCTGCGTCCACTTGGCCGGCGAGGCTCGTTCTGCCGCTCGCCGCCGCTCGTTTTTCTTTGAGTCTTTCATAAGCTATTTTAGAACACGCGTATTGCTGGAGCCATTGGAAATTAAATCATTCGGCTGAGGCAAAAGTAACGCCGGCTTTCCAGCCGGCCAGTGGCGAGGCTTTCCAGCTCGCAGGGAGCCTGGAAAGGCTCCCAACTTGCCGGCAGGAATCATCGAAGAACGTTTTGACCACATCAAGCCGTCCCGCTCCGGCTGCTCCCTCGAGATCCATTCGCGCGCCGCGCCTGGCCAGATGCGCAGCGGCTTGCCCGCGGCCGTTGTGCAACGCCGCTATCAATGGGTTCCATCCTCCTGGAAGACCGTTCACAGATGCTCCGAAATCCAGGAGCATGTCCAGCAGCGGGATTTGAACACCAGCCGCTGCCGGATGGCAACTCGTCGCCACCAGGCCCAGGGTCGTGGATCCTGTGCGCTCGGGATAGCGCCGTCGCTTCGGACCGTAGTCCAGATTCGCATCCACCTCGGCGCCGGCTTTGAGCAGCATTTCCGCGACCTTCAGGTGTTCTTCGGAGTCTTTTGGCGATAGCCCTCAACCGCGTTGGCTCCTGTGTAATGCAGGAGCGTCGCGCGATGCTCGCGCGTCGAACGCGCCCAAATCAACTCCGGGTTCTCGTGAAGCAGTCGCTTGAGTGTGGTGATGTTACCGCTGATGATGGCGTCCACCGCTGCTTCGAACTGTGCAACCGGGGAACGCTTCTGATTTAGCGCTTTGATATGTTTGGCAAACTTCGGCCAACTCTCGAATTGGTGCTGGCGCGCGACTACGAATTGAGCATCGGCAAGAGAGAGTTTGGCGCTGCGAAGTTCCGAGTCCGTCACTTTGTTTCGATCATTCGTATCCGGCCTTCCAGGCAGCCATGGATGGTAACGCCTGATCCATCGCATCGCATCGGGATCGGCTGACTGGAAGGCTTTGAGAAGTTGCTTCGCCTGCTTCTGATATTGCTCCAACCTGGGGTGCGTCGGAATTTCTCTCTCACCGTTCATTACGAACTTCCTGTTATCATTGTGCGTCGAGTTCGCTCCGAAGCGCAACTTTTCTCAACGTCAATCTCAACATGGGCGCGCGTTCTACCGTTTGTTCCCCTGACACCACAAGCACAAAGGCAAGCCGGACTTTAGCCCGAATTTCTACCGGTTCATTTGCCAGACTTGCTGCGTTCGCTTTCTAACTGCGCGTGAAAACTTCTCTCCGCCTTCCCGATGAAATCACGATACGCGATCGGATCAATAAACGGGTTCGGCTTGGCTCGCTCCTCAAGGCGCGCGGCTTTTTCACGCAAGCCGAAGAAGCCGGCATGTGGGGCGAGGAAAACGTCGCACAGCAACGTTTTCAGCTTGCGATAAGTCTCGGCGAACGCGTCCGCGATCCCGGGATACTCGGCATTGTTCACCAGGGGCACACCTGGAAGAATGCTGGTGCTGCCGAAGAACAAAACGTGATACACCTGTCCGTCCTCCGTCACGTCCATCGTCCAGGTCGTGCAACCTTTTGTATGACCCGCCGTCAGATGACAGGTCAACGTCGCGCCACCGAGCGTGACCTTGTCGCCATCGCGCAACCGCTGGTCGGCTTTGGCGGGCGGATAACCGATCATCGCCCGCGAATAGGACGTGAAATCATTTGTGCCGCCGCTGGCCAGCAGCGCGGCATCCGCTTCGCTCATCAAAATTTTCGCCCCGGTCAATTCCTTCATGAGCGCGTGCCCGCCAGCGTGATCGAGATGCGCGTGACTGTTCAAAATGATTTTGATGTCCGAAAGTTTGAAGCCGAGTTTCTCGACGCTCTCGCGAATCCGGGGCACGGTCGTTTCAAAACCGGTGTCGAGGAGGATATGCCCTTCCGGTGTGGTCATCAGGAACGAACTGATGCCGGACGCGCCGACGTAGTAGATGTTGCCGATGATGCGAAACGGCTTGAAGGGCACGTTCCACGATACCCATTCCTTGCGTAGCGCTGCGTTCTCTTCGGCATTCTTTTGAGCCAACTCCGTCAAGTTCGTCTGCGCGCGAATGTCCGGGACGCAAACGCTGAATAAAACGGCCAAACCAGGCAGCATGGTGGAGAAGTACTTCATGCACGGCTTCATTCAACGACTGTCGGATCACGGGGCCGGCACCACGCGATAGAATCGCATTGTGCCAACAGGATTAGCCGGAACCTCCACAACGGACCCATCTCCTGTCACGTTCGTGGTCGTTTGCCAGAGGATCGGCGGTTGCAACGAATCGGTGCATTCCACGGTGTAAGTGCGATAGAGTTCCGACGCAAAGGAAAGGGTCAGTCCGGGAGGTGTATGGCGCAACCGTCCGAATACCAGCCGTTCGTAAACATAGGCCGAACCTACGATTGTCGGATCGCCCACGACCAGGGTGTCCCGATCCGCCGCGACCGCAATCCCGAACACATCCGGCACCTGTCCCGCGTTGGGAGCCAGCTTGCCTTGCTCGACCCATGATCCGCCGAGCCGCCTGAACACATAGACGGAACCGGGCCGCAATTCGGTGTAAACCGATGGTGACGAGCTGAACTGGTCGACAAAAATTTGATGGTCCGTTACAGCGACCGACACACCGAAGCCATCGCGCGGCGCCGCATCCGAGGCTGTGAGCTTCTCCTGCTGCGCCCAGGTGCCGCCCGAACGAAAGAACACGTAGGCATGACCCGGTTGCCTATATTGGTCCGTGGAGTCCACGTAACCCGGCGCCCCAATCACCAGCACGTCTCCATGCAAATCCAAAGCGCGCCCGAAGTCGGCCGCCCGCTGCGGATCACTCGCGCGGAGCTTCTGCATCTGCGCCCAGTTGGTCCCGTTGCGGATGAATACATAAGCCGCGCCCGATTCATCGCTGGTGCTCAAATCTCCAATGGCGCCAATCACCGCGGTGTCTCCTTCGATGGCGACGCCTCGTCCGAAATAATCGCTCGCGCGCGCATCACTGGCGTTCAATCGCTGTTGCAGCGTCCAAACGCCGCTGCTCCTCACAAAAACGTAAGCCACCCCTGCCTCGTCCAGATCGGAAGTCCCTCGGTGCACACTGGCGCTATAATCGCCCACCAGAATGTTGTCACCATGGATCGCAACGTGGCCGCGTACATCCAGGATTTGTTGCAGCGTCCAGCCGTTTGTGCCACGGACATAGACATAGGTTTCATTTGGATCACTCGACTCGCTGCCCACACCAATCACGACGGTATCGCCGTTCACGGCCACGGACATTCCGAAGTAACCAAACGTCTGCAAGGGATGCGGCGGAAGTAATCGTTGCTCGAGGGTCCACGTGCCATCCTGTTGACTATAGATGTAAGCAGCGCCGGTGTGCCGGTCGCCGCTATAAGGCGCGCCAATGACCATCGTGCGGCCATCCACCGTGACAGAGGTTCCGAAACTTTGAAAGCCATTCGTGCCGGAAGTGAGAATCTGGCTGGGGGCCACAC
>Ga0137323_1000423_pt1 | contig 12008 bp, 10 predicted proteins | sample EasRivERMZT423_2_FD_102285 | JGI IMG/M metagenome (GOLD analysis project Ga0137323, IMG submission 102285) | Soil microbial communities from meander-bound floodplain in the East River, Colorado, USA - East River MetaG ERMZT423_2 | ecosystem: Environmental > Terrestrial > Soil > Floodplain ... | reverse complement strand
GCCCCGACACCCGTCGTGTCGTAGCTCGACTCGCCAAAGCCGCTGTGCATCAGGACCACCTTCACGTCGGCGCCCTGCAGCTGCGCCAGCGCTGCCGGCGCGGTGCCGGCGATGCGCCGCACGCTCACCTTGCCGGCCAGCTGGCTGCGATCCCACAGCATGACACCGGGCGTGGTGAATCCGGTGACGCCCACTCTCACCGGTCCCCGTGACAACGTGAAGACCTGCGGAAACAGCGGCGCCCCGGCGGAGTCGTACACATTCGCGGAGACGTAGCGATAGGTGGCCTGCGCGGACACGCGGCGCAGGAAATCGACACCGAAGTCAAAATCGTGATTGCCGGGGGTCACGACGTCGTACTGCAGCGCATTCATCGCATCGACGATCGGGTTCGGCTGGCGGGGATCGTAACGTCCGTAGAACGTGGCGAACGGATTGCCCTGCAGGAGATCGCCGGCATCCACGACCACGAGCATGCCGGGATAGCGCGCCCGGAGCGTTTCGAGCGCGGTGGCAACTCGGGAGAGCCCACCCGGCGCGGGCGTGTCGCGGACGTAGTCCCAGCCGAGCGCGCGGCCATGCACGTCGGTGGTGGCGACGATGACGACGTGGGCGGTGTCTGGAGGACTCTGAAGCGCGAGGAGAAGCGAGCAGAGGAGCCGCATAGTGCGCTGAAAGCTACGGCGGTCCTGCGGCCGTTGCCAAACCCCTCCGTGCTCCGTCTCTTTCCTCTATATGCACCTGCTGGTCGTCCGGCACGGCGCTGCCGAAGAGCGAGAAACCTGGGCACCGAAGGACGATGCCCTGCGCCCCCTGACCGACGATGGAAAGAAGAAGATGAAAGAGGCAGCCAAGGGATTGCGCGCGCTGGTGCCGCGGATCGACGTGCTGGCCACCAGTCCCCTCACCCGCGCAAAGCAGACCGCGACGATTCTCGCAAAAGCGTATGACAAGGGAGAGCCGGTCCTCGTGGATGCCCTCACCCCCGGGCAGCGGGCGCCGGCGCTGTTGCCGTGGCTCCGGACGCAGGCGACGCAGAAGACGGTCGCCATCGTCGGCCATGAGCCCGGATTGGGCTCGTTGGTCAGCTGGCTGGCGGCTGGGAGCGAGCGGTCCTTCGTCGAGCTCGGAAAGGGCGGCGCGTCCCTGCTGGATCTCGGCGAGCGCATCGAAGCCGGCGACGCGATGCTCCTCTGGCTGCTCCGTCCCAGTCAGCTGCGGTCGCTCGGCTGATGGCCGCATTCCCCGCGGATCTGCTCGATCGCCCCGCCGTCCAGGGCGCCTGCGCGGTGGCGCTCGCGTACCTCGATGACGCGACAGCGGCTGCCTTGCGCCTCGGCGACGGCTCCGACCGTGAAGCCCTGCACGCCTTCCGCGTGGCGATCCGGCGGCTGCGCGTCACCGTGCGGGCGTATCCCGGCATCCACGACAGTGTTCCCAAGAAGCAGCGGCGGCGGTTACGGAAGCTGGCCCGCGCCACCAACGCGGCGCGCGACGCCGAAGTCCAGATCGAGTGGTTCAACGAGCACTCAGCGCGCTTCACGGCGGCGCAGCGCGCGGCCCTGGCCCCGTTCCGGGCACGCCTCCGGGCGCGGCGACGCGCGGAGCTCGCGCAGGCGCAGCAGAAACTCCAAGGCTGCTTCGGTGGGCTGGAGCGCAAGCTGCGGCGCCGCGTGTTAGCGCTCCAGTCGGACGGGGGACTCCACGAGGCCCCGTTCCGGTCGGTTGCGGCAGCGACGCTGGTGCAGTACGCGGGCGAGCTCGACGCGCACCTCGCGGCGGTCACGCGATCCACGAACGCCGGCCAGCTCCATGCCACGCGGATCGCGGCGAAGCGGGTGCGCTATCTCCTGGAACCGCTCGCGCCGGGACTTCCCGACGGGGGGGGCGCACCGCTCGTGGAGCGGCTCAAGCGGCTGCAGGATTTGTTCGGCGCGCTGACCGACGCGCACGAGCTCGAGGTGGCGCTTGAGAGCGAGGGGGTGGCGGTCGCGATCGCGGCGGGCGTGCTGCGCGCCGAAGTCAGCGCATCGTTCGACGAGCTTCGCGAGCGATCGTCCGCGAAGGGGTCCCGATTGAAGCGTGATGTCGAAGCCGCGGCGCGGCGACTCCGGCCGGTCGCGAAAACGCCGCGCTCGCTGCAGCAGCCCGCGCGCCGGCGCCGGAGATCGGTACCCGCCTAAGTCGACCCTTCTTCGGGGTTTTTTCGCGCGGCGGCGCCCTTCGCCCCGCGCCGCCCTCGCCGCGCCCCGGCGGCGCGCCGCGTTTCTCGGGTCCCTTCCTTGCCGTTGCGCCTCAGCACCGGGACGAACAGCCGCCGCCCGCTCGGCTCGACGACCTGTGCCGAGCCGCGCGCCAGGTTGTGCAGCGCGGTCTGGGAACGAACCGCGGGCTGGCCGTCCGCCGGCGCCGCGCGGCGGTACGAGCCGTCCGGATTCTGCACGCGGGCTTTCACGTTGTCGGCGAGAATCGTCGGGAGGGTGCGCTCGCAGATTCGCGCCTTGAGCTGCGCGTCCTCGACCGGGAACATCACCTCGATCCGGCGGAAGAAATTGCGCGGCATCCAGTCGGCGCTCGCCAGAAAGACTTCCGGGTTCCCGTCATTGGCGAAATAGAAGACGCGGCTGTGCTCCAGAAACCGGTCGACGATGCTGGTCACGCGAATACGGTCGGAAACGCCGGGGAGTCCCGCGCGCAGCGAGCACGTGCCCCGGATGATGAGATCGATGTCCACGCCGGCCTGTGATGCCCGGTACAGCGCGTCGATGACCGACACCTCGACGAGCGCGTTCATCTTCACGATGATCCGCGCCGGCTTGCCGGATTCCGCGTGGCCGCGCTCTCGCTCGATGAGCGCGATGACCCGCTCGCGCAATTCGACCGGCGCGACGACGAGCTTGCGCCAGCGGCGCCGCTGCGAGTAGCCCGTGAGCAGGTTGAACATCTCGCTCACGTCTTCGCCGAAATCGGGATTGGCGGTGAACAGACCCATGTCCGTGTACGTGCGTGCCGTCGTCGGGTTGTAGTTGCCGGTGGCCAAATGCACGTAGCGGCGCAGGCCACTCTTCTCGCGCCGCACCACCAGCGCGGCCTTGCAGTGCGTCTTCAGCCCGACGATGCCGTACACGACGTGCACTCCCGCCTGCTCCAGCTCGCGCGCCCACACGATGTTGTTTTCTTCGTCGAATCGAGCCTTGAGCTCGACGAGCGCGGTCACCTGCTTGCCGTTCTGCGCGGCGCGAGCGAGCGCGGAGATGATCGGGCTGCCGCCGCTGGTGCGGTACAGCGTCTGCTTGATGGCGAGCACCTGCGGATCGTCGGCGGCGCGGTCGATGAAATCGACGACGGCGCCGAACGACTCGTAGGGGTGATGGACCAGGACATCCTGGCTGCGAATCACGTCGAACGGATTGTCGCCGCTCGCAAACGCGGGTGAGGGGCGCGGGATCAGGGCCTCGTCGCGCAACGCCCGGAAGCCCTCGCCGCGGTGCAGCGCCATCAACGCGGTCAAATCCACGGGCCCATTGACGCGATAGACGTCGCGCTCGCGCAGATCGAGCGCGCCCATGAGCATCTGGGCGAAGCGCGCGTCGCCCGACGCGAGAATCTCGAGCCGCACCGCTTCGCCGAGAATCCGCTGCCGCAGCGTTTCTTCGATCGTCTGGAGCAGGTCTTCCGCGTCGTCCTCGTTGATCACGAGATCGGTGTTACGCGTGACGCGGAACACCGTGTGCGCCAGCACCCGGAACCCGCCGAACAGGTCGCCGAGGTGCGACGCGATGATTTCCTCGAGCAGGACGAACCGCAACCGCTCCGGCGCACTGCCCTCGGCGGCGGGCAGCGCCACGACGCGATCGAGCAGCGCCGGCACCTGCACGACGCCGTACAGCTGCTGGCCCGTTTCGACGTTCTCGACCAGCAGCACGATGTTGAGGCTCTTGTTGTGAACGTGCGGGAACGGGTGACCCGGATCGATCGCGAGCGGCGTCAGCACGGGATAGATCTCGCGCGCGAACAGCTTGTCGAGGTACTCGCGCTCCGCCGGCTCGAGGGAATCGAGGGTCACCCGTTGAATACCGGCGGCCGCCAGTCCCGGCATGATTTCGCTGTCCAGCAGGCGGTGCTGCTCGGCCACCAGCGCGTGCACGCGCGCCTCAATCTGGGCCAGCTGCTGCACCGGATCGAGACCATCGGCGCCGTAATCCTGCGGCTCGATGCCCGCGTACAGCTGTTGCAGCAACCCGGCGACGCGCACCTCGAAGAACTCGTCGAGATTCGAGCTGAAGATCGCCGTGAACTTGAGACGCTCGAGCAGGGGATTGGTCGGATCCGCCGCCTCCTCGAGCACGCGCGCGTTGAACTCCAGCCAGCTCAGCTCGCGGTTGAGGTAATGATCGGGGGGAAACCCCGGCTGATAGTGCGTCGCCATGCTCAGCCCGCCGAGGCGAGGCGCAGGCGCGGGCGCGCCACGCGCTTCTCGGCCTCCCGCACCCACACGAACCGCGGCTCCCGGTCGAACGCCCGCTCGAAGAGTCCGGCCTTGCGCTCCGCGTCCCAGATCTCGACGCGTGGATCGGTGCGCGCGTGCACGGTGAACTCGACGTAGCCGCGGTGCAGCGACGCTTCGACCGCGCCGATGCGCTGGGTGTGCGTCCGGTCGAGGCCGTCCGCCAAGCGCAGGATGCCGGCGAGGGCCCGCACCATCCGGCGATCCGACCGCTCCAGCCGGGCGAACGCGCTGTGGCGCTTGGATGGAAACGCCTTCCGGTGATAGCGCGCGACGCACGCGACGATTTCCAGCTCGCGCTGCGTGAAGCCCTGCAGATCGCCGTGCAGAATGAGGTGATAGGCGTGCTTGTGGTGCTTCGCGTGATTGATGATGTACCCGATGTCGTGCAGCAGCGCGGCCGCCTCGAGCAGCTCGCGACCATCGGACGCGATACCGAAGCGCTCGGCCAACCCGTTGAACAGCTGCGTCGCCAGCCGGGCGACCTGCTCGCAGTGCCGCTCGCTCGACCGGCATTGCCGCGCAAACGCGCGCACTGAATCGAGCCGGTGCGGCCGCCGCGCGGCGTCGACCTTCTCGACGCGCGCATGGTCGGCGATCATCGACAGCAGCAAGCCGTCGCGCAGCCCGCCGGAGTTCACCAGGATCTGCTGCGTGCCGAGCCGCTTCGCCAGCCGGGACACCGCCGCGGCGCCGGCGACAATGATGTCGGCGCGCTTGGGGTTCAGGCCCTGCGTCTCGCGCCGCTCGGCGACCGGTGTCGCGCGGAGGCGATGCAGCAGGTGCACGACGTCGGCGCGGGACATCGCGTAGCCCTGCACGCTGCGCGCAGTGCCCTCGCGCTCGACCTGAACCATGGCCGCGAGGTTGGTGAACGTCCCGCCGCTGCCGATCATGATCTCGGGATGGAACGGCGGCTTGCGCAGCTGCTCGTCCAGCGTCCGGTCGATCGCGCGCCGCAGCCGCCGCCAGCGTTTGGGCGACAGCGTGTCGTCGCCGCCGTAGCGCTCCGTCAGCCGCACGGCGCCGAGCGGCAGCGTCAGCACTTCGTCGACCACGCCGCCCGCGGTGAGCGTGACTTCCATGCTGCCGCCGCCGATGTCCACGATCGCCACGGAGCGGCCGGCCAGGTCGAAATGGTGGAGCGCGCTGCGGAGCGCGAGCTGCGCCTCCTCTTCGCCGGAAATGATGTCCACGCGGAGGCCGCAGCGCCGCCGGATCTCCTGGCAGAACGTGCGGCCGTTCGCGGCTTCGCGCACCGCGCTCGTCGCGACGGCGCGGAGCTCCGCCACCTCGAAGCCCTTCGCGATCGTGTTCATCTTGGCGAGCGCCGCGAGCGAGCGCTCCATCGGCTCGTTCAGCAGCCGGCCGCGCGCGAACAGGCCATGCCCCAGCCGCGTCATCTCGCGCTCTTCCTCGAGCACGCGATAGCGGCCGTCGGCCTCGACCTCGGCCACGACGAGGCGAATCGAATTGGTGCCGATATCGATGGCGCCTAAGCGGATAAGCGAAGGGGTGCGGGGAGAGCCTGGCATAGCGCCAACAAAGTTACCGCAAACGACGAACGCTCGTGAAATCCCGCGACAACACTGATTGTCACGAACTGGCTACATTCATGTAACCTCGTGGATTTCTTCACGGCTTCCTAATTGCGGGCGTCCCGTGCGCGGGTAGTTTGCAGCCACCACCGCGTACCCTTGGCGCAGTGGCCACGCTTGGGATGGGTAAAGGAGACTGTGTGACTTCGCGCCCGGTTGCCGATCTACTCGTGACGCTCGCCGAGCCCACGCGGTTACGGATCATGAATTGCCTGTCCGCAGCTCCGCTCTTCGTCTCCGATCTTTCCGCGATTCTCGACCAGCCCGACGCGACGGTCAGCGCGCACATGGATGTACTCGAGAGCCTGGGGGTCGTGCGCACCCACCCCGTCGAGCCGTACCTGCTGTACACGCTGGCCCCTTTGCCCGGTACTCGGGAGCGGCTGCTCCGCTCCGTACTCGACGCCGTGCGCACCGATCCGGCCTCGCAAGCGGACCGTTCCGCCGCGCTCGACCGTTCGCGCTCGCGCTTCGAGACGCGCGTCCGACGGGGGACCGGGGGGGCCGTCGTCATGAATGCCTGAGACGACACAGCCACACCGGATTCTCGTCGTAGACGACGAGCCGGACATCACCGCGCTCGTCGCTTATCATCTCGCGAAAGAAGGCTATCGCGTCACCACCGCCGGGACCGGCGCCGACGCGTTGCGCTCGGCCCGCGAAGAGCGGCCCGACATGGTGGTCCTCGATTTGATGCTGCCCGGGCACTCGGGCTACGAGGTGCTCGCCGAGCTGCGCCGCCGCGAGGAAACGCGCGATGTGGGCGTGCTGCTGCTGACGGCGCGCAAGGACGAGGCCGATCGCATCAAGGGACTGTCGCTCGGCGCCGACGACTATCTCGCCAAACCGTTTTCGCCGAAGGAGCTGGTGTTGCGCGTGGGGGCGATTCTCCGGCGCCTCGCCGCGCCGCCCGTCACCGCCGGCGGCCGCCTCATCGGCGGACCGATTGTCCTCGACCGCACCGCGCATCGCGTGACGGCCGACGGCAAGGACGTCGAGCTCACCGCGACCGAGTTCAAGCTGCTCGAGCGGTTGATCGAGCGGCGCGACCGGGTGCAGTCGCGCTCGCATCTGCTGGAATCGGTCTGGCAGGCGCAGCCGGACATTCAAACCCGCACGGTGGACATGCACGTCCAGCGGCTCCGGACCAAACTCGGCGACGCCGGCGAGTGGATCGAGACGGTCCGCGCCGTCGGCTACCGTTTCCGCGAGCCTCCCGCGGCACCGGCCAAACCCGCGCGTCCCGCGGCGCGCCGGCGCTCATGAAGCTCTCGACCCGGCTGTTCGCGAGCATCGGCCTGCTCGTGGCTGCCGCGGTCACCGGGTCGATTCTCGCCACCGATGTCCTGCTGCGCCGTCACCTGGAACAGGAGATCGCGCGCGGGCTGGAACGGGAGGCGCGCCTGCTCACCGCGGTCACTCCGCCCGATTCGGCGCGCTGGCCCGAGTTCGCCGCGCTCGCCGGTGCGCGCCTGGGACGACGTGTCACGCTGATCGATCCCGAGGGGCGGGTGCGTGGCGACACGGAGTTCGATCGCGCGTCGCTGCTCCAGCTCCAAAACCATCGCGACCGGCCCGAAGTCCGCGCGGCGCTCGATTCCGCACGCGGCATCGGTCTGAATCAGCGGCTCAGCGCGTCGACGAACGAGCCGCAGATGTACGTCGCGGTGCGCGGCGGGCCGCCCGGGCTGGCGGTCGTCCGCGTTTCGACGTCGCTCGCGACCGTGGACGCGCACGTGCATGCCGTGCAGCGCGCGGTGGCGGCTGCCGGGCTCGTGATGCTGCTCGCGGCCGGCCTCGTCGCATGGCTGCTGGCACGCGTCCTGGCCCGCCCGCTGCTGCGCATCGCCGAGGCCGCGCGCGACATCGCCGCGGGCCGCCCCGCGGAGTTTCCCGACGTCCACGTTCCGGAGCTGGCGCACCACGTCGACGCGCTCCGCGCCATGCATCACGAGCTGGAGCGTCGCTTCGAGGAGCTGCGCCGCGAGCGCGAGGAGTCGCGGACACTCGTCGAGGCGTTGTCGGACGGTGTGCTCGGCGCCGACCAGCGCGGCGTCGTCGTCTCGACCAATGCCGCGGCCCGGCGGTTATTGGGCTACGACGACGACGAGCCGTTGCCCCCGCTCGCCGAGCTGTTTCACGACCGGCCCCACCGCGCGCTGATGCGCGAGGTGCTGAGCGGCGCCACAGTCGAGGGTCGAGAACTGGATCTGGGCGACCGTACCGTCCTGATCTCGGCGCGCCCGCTCGCGGACGGCGGGACGCTGCTGGTGTTGAGCGATGTCACGGACGTGCGGCGGCTCGAAACGGTGCGGCGCGACTTTGTGGCAAACGTCTCGCATGAGCTGAAGACGCCGCTGACGGCGATCGCGGGATACGCCGAAACGCTCGCGACCGAGGCGCCCGCCGAGCAGGCGCGCAAGTTCGCGCAGACGATCGTCGAGAACGCTCACCGGATGCAGCGCCTCGTCGACGACTTGCTGGATCTGTCGCGCATCGAGTCGGGAAGCTGGGCCCCCGAACCGAAGACGGTCGGCGTGGACGCAGCGGCGCGCGATGCCTGGGGTCCCTTCGCCGACCGGGCTGCCGAACGGCAGGTTCAGTTCGAGTCGGTGGCCAATTCGGCCAGCGTCAGCGGAGACCCCGAGGCGTTGCGCCAGATCTTCACGAATCTGTTCGACAACGCCCTGCGGCATACCGCCGCGGGAGGACGGATTCGCGTCGCTGCCGACCGCGCCGGCGCGGATACCGTCATCCGGGTCACCGATACAGGGACCGGGATCCCGGCCGACCACCTGCCCCGCATTTTTGAGCGGTTCTACCGCGTCGATCCTGGCCGCTCCCGGCAGGAGGGCGGTACCGGCCTCGGGCTGGCTATCGTCAAACACCTCGTCGAGGCGCACGGGGGGCGGGTAGACGCTCAAAGCGAGCTGGGGCGCGGCACGACTATCCTCTTGTATTTCCCACACTAAGGCCGTTACAAAGCCGTAACGCCGTCGTAACCGGCGCTTGACCGGGGCCGAGCATCGTTGGCTCGTGCGAATTGCGCTTGTTTCAGACACTTACACGCCGCAGGTCAACGGCGTCACGACAGTGGTCGCGCGGATCGTTCATGTCCTCCGCGAGTTCGGCCATGAGGTCGTGGTCGTTGCCCCGCGCTACCCCGGCCAGGCGTCGCTCGCGGCCGGTGAGCTGCGCATTCCGTCGGCCGCGTTTCCACCCTACCCCGCGATCAGGCTCTCGATTCCGCAATTCGGTACCGTCGCCCGGTTTCTCGACGCCTTCCAGCCCGACGTCGTCCATGTCGCGACCGAAGGGCTTCTGGGTCTGACGGGCCGGCGCTACGCGGTTCGGCGCCACATCCCGCTCGTCACGTCGTACCACACCAACTTCCCGCAGTACGCCCGGCATTACGGCGCCGGGGTCGCCGAGCCGCTCGTGTGGAAGTGGCTGCGGTGGTTTCACCGGCCCGCGGTGCTCACGCAGACGCCGGGCGAAGCGGTGCGCGACGAGCTGGTCAGGCGCGAGATCGGCAAACCGGCAGTCTGGGGACGCGGCGTCGACACGGAGCATTTCCAGCCGGCACGCCGCAGCGCGGGTTGGCGCCGCTGGCTCGCGGGCGGCGATGACACGGCCATCGTCTTGCACGTTGGCCGGCTCGCGGCGGAGAAAAACATCGACGTGCTCGCCGAGGCCTGGAGCGCGGCACGCGAGCGCGTCGGTCAGCGCGCCACGTTCGTGCTCGCCGGCGAAGGCCCGGAAGCGCGCCGGCTGCTCGCGCGCCTGCCCTGGGTCCGCCAGCTCGGCTTCCTCGAGCGCGACCGGCTCGCCGAAGTGTACGCGAGCGCGGATATCTGCGTGCTGCCCTCGAAGACCGAGACGTGTGGCCTCGTGGCGCTCGAAGCAATGGCGTCGGGCCTCGCCGTGATCGCCGCGGACGCGGGCGGGTTCCGCGAAAGCATCGCGCATGGCAAAAGCGGCATGCTCGTCGCTCCCGACGACGCGACGGGGTTCGCTGCCGAGATCCTGTCGCTCGTGATCAATCCATCCCGGCGGCGCGAGATCGGCACTGGGGCGCGGCAGGCCGCGCTGGCACGCGACATCGCGCCGGAGAATCTCGAGCTGCTGCAGCAGTACGTCGCGGCGGCGGGGTTATCGACTGCGGGAGCGACCTCATGCGCCGCGTAGTGCTCGTGCTCGCCGACGGCCTGCGCCCGGACGCGATCACACCGACGGACATGCCGTCGCTCGACGCGCTCAGCCGGCGCTTCACGACCGCGCTGCGCGCCAGGACCGTGCGGCCGAGCCGGACCGTGGCGGCACTCGCGTCGCTCGCGACGGGCGTCGCGCCCGAGACGCACGGTCTGATCGAGCCGGGGCTCGGGTTTCTCAAGCGACTGCCGACGCTGCGGCCCCTCGCCCGTGAGCTGACGCGCGGCGGCGTGTCGAGCCAGGTCGTGGCCAGCGAGCTGCTCACCTCGGAACGCGCGGTCTTGTGGGCTCTCACCAAGGCCGCGGGCCTTGGGAGATTCCGTTCAGCGGGCCTGCGGGCCCGCGAAGTGGCACGCGCGGCGCAGACCCTCGCACTGTCCCAATCGACAGGGGGGGGCCTGGTCTTCGTCTATTTGAACGACTGCGATCAGGCGGGTCACGCGCATGGCTGGATGTCGCCGCAGTATCGCGCCGCGGCGGTGGAGGTGGATGCCGCGATCGGCGTGCTCGCCGAGCTCACCGAGCATGCGCTGCTGATCGTGATGGCCGATCACGGCGGAGGCGGGGTGAGCACGCACGACCACGCCGAGCCTCACCCAGTCAACGAGCACATTCCCCTCATCCTCGCCGGTCCCGACGTCACACGGCAGCACCAGCTCACCCGCCAGGTGTCGTTGCTCGATGTCCCGCCGACGCTGCTGTGGTGGTTTGGGCTCGAGATCCCGGTCTGTTACGAAGGCCGCGTGCTGACCCAGGCATTCACCGCCACGCCGCGCCTGGAGCCCGCGCTGTGATGCGCCGGCTGACGCACCTCGGTGGCGCTCGCGTGAGCATCGGCGTCGGGCTGCTGCTGATCGTGGCCGGCGAGCAGCTGCTCGGCCTGGCGGCATTGTTCGCGCTGACGACGTCGCATCTCGCGGTCCAGCTCCTCAAGCGCGTCGTGGCGCGGCCACGTCCCTGCGACGCGAACGGCCGGCCGCTGGCGTTGATCGATTTGCCCGATCCGTTCTCGTTTCCCTCAGGCCACGCGGCTGCCGCGTGCGCGATCGGCGGCACGATCGCGATCGCCCATCCAGTGCTCACGCCGTTCCTCCTCCCCATCGCGGCGCTGATCGCCGCCTCGCGCGTGACCCTGCGCGTCCACCATGTCGGCGACGTCATCGCGGGTGTGCTGCTCGGGCTCGCGGGCGCGGCCGGAGCGGCACTGCTGATTCTGTGACACAGCTGTAGCAATCCGGTCCGCTGCTCGTGACACGCCGGGGTGAGACTCCGGGTGTCCTCAACCGTGCAGGGACCCGTGCAGCGTCTGATCAACACCCACCTGGTACTCGCACTCGCGCTTCTCATTTCACCGCTCGCCGCCCAGCAGTCCACCGCCCGCCTCGCTGGGCGCGTCGTTAATGGCTCGTCCGGGCAGCCGATTCCGAGCGTTCAGGTCACAATCGAGGGCACGAGTTTCTCCGTGCTCACCGACTGGTCGGGTCGCTACCTGATCCCGGGTGTGCCGGCCGGCACCTGGTCAGTGAGCGCACGGACCATCGGGTACGCGCACAAGTTGGTGACCGGCGTGGAGATTGGGGAGGGCGCCACCGTCATGCTCGACATCACCCTGGTCGCCGCGGCTATTCAAGTCACCGCGATCGAGGTGAGCGTCTCGGAGGAGCGTGGATCGGTCGCGAAAGCGCTCGACG
>Ga0137323_1000416_pt1 | contig 12203 bp, 9 predicted proteins | sample EasRivERMZT423_2_FD_102285 | JGI IMG/M metagenome (GOLD analysis project Ga0137323, IMG submission 102285) | Soil microbial communities from meander-bound floodplain in the East River, Colorado, USA - East River MetaG ERMZT423_2 | ecosystem: Environmental > Terrestrial > Soil > Floodplain ... | reverse complement strand
GGCGCTGAAGCTGCTCGAGCGCCTCGGCATGGGGCACCGCATCGGCCATCGGCCCGATGAGTTGTCGGGCGGTGAGCGCCAGCGCGTCGCGATTGCGCGCGCCCTCGTCGGCACGCCGGCGATACTCATGGCCGATGAGCCGACCGGGAACCTCGACTCCCGGTCTGGCGCCGAAGTGCTCGCCACGTTCGCCGAGCTCCACCGCGCCGGGCACACGATCGTGCTGGTGACCCATGACGCCGGCGTCGCCGCCCGCGCACAGCGCGTGATTCAGATGAGCGACGGGCAAGTCGTGTGAACCTCTTCGAGTCGCTGCTCACCGGACTCGACGAGGCCCGGCGTCACTGGGGCCAAACGCTGCTCTCGCTGCTCGGTCTGATCCTCGGAACCGGGAGCATCGTGACGGTGCTCGCGCTGTTCGGGGGCCAAACCGCGCTCACCGAGCAGTTCCTGAACGAAGTGGGCGGCCGGGGAACGATCATCGTATCGGACCGTGAGGGCTCCGCCCATCCCAGCGCGCGCGAGCTCGCCTCCAAGCGTCTGACCTTCGATGACGCGCAGTACCTGCGCGATCGCGCCACCGCGCTGGCGGCCGTGAGCCCCGGGTGGGCGCGGCAGCTCAACTATCGCGCCGGCAACACCAGTTTCACGGGCCAGGTGATCGGCACCGTGCCCGACTACATGGTGATCAACGACATCAAGCCGCTCGTGGGTCGCTATCTCAGCGATCTCGACGTGCGGCATCAGGCGCGCGTGGCGGTGCTCGGCTGGAAGTACGCCGACTCGCTGTATGGGGCCGCGACGGCGGCGCTCGGGAAGGTCGTCAGCATCGGCGACAAGAGCTACCGCGTGGTCGGCGTGCTGGAGCGCGAGGAGTTCTACTTCGCCTCCTGGGAAGACAATGCGCTCGAGTATCGCAACGAGCGGGCCTACATCCCGATCTCGACCGCCATCAGCCAATACAGCGCCACGGACAAGCTCGATTTTCTCACGCTCAAGGCCCGGCCCGCCTGGGGCGCCACGGCGCAGGCGCAGGTGCGGAGCCTGCTGTTCGCGCGGCACGGCGTGGAAGACTTCGACATCCGCGCGTCGGGGCAGGGGGCGGGCCAGGAAGCGGGGCAGTTCCTGCTGCTCTTCAACTTCATTTTCCTCGTCGTGGGCGTGGTCTCGCTCGTCACGGGCGGAATCGTCATTGCGAACATTCTGCTCGCCTCGGTCGTGGAGCGGGTGCGAGAGTTCGGGACGCGGATGGCGTTGGGGGCGACCGCGGGCGGGATCTTCGCGCACGTGCTCGCCGAAGTGCTCGTGGTGACGGTCATCGGTGGGCTGCTGGGACTCGGGCTCGGAGCCACGCTGACGGGGGTCGTCGCGCATTTCATGCAGATGCCGGCGGTCGTGAGTCCGTTCATCGCGACGGTGTCCCTGGGGACCGCCGTGAGCGTGGGACTGATCGCGGGGCTGTTCCCGGCGCTGCGGGCCGCGCGGCTCGCGCCGGTCGAGGCGCTGCGCTATGCGTGAGTGGGGCGAGCTGATCGTCGACGCGCTGCGCGAAATCCGCGCGCACAAGCTGCGCTCGCTGCTCACGCTCTCGGGGATCGTGTTCGGCGCGGCGTCGGTCGTCTCGATGACGTCGCTGGCGTCGGCCATGCAGACGCTCGTCTACGACGACCTGATCGCCATGGGGCTGTCGCGCAGCTTCTTCATGGACGATCAGGGCCCGCGCTCCGATGCCAAGGGTGCCACGGCGTTGCGCCACACGGGACTGCGGCTCACCGATCTCGACGCGCTGCGCGCGCTGCCGGGCGTCGCGAGCGTGCACGGGCGAAACTGGGGCTCGGAGCAAGTCGTGAACGCGCCCGCCGACCGGCGCCGGGTGCGCATCGACGGGGTCGACGCGGGGTATCTCGAGCTGCGCAACTGGCGCATCGTCGCGGGCCGGAGCATCCGGCCGCTCGACGTCGCGAACCGGGCGCGGGTAGCGGTCGTGGGCGAAGAGATGTCGCGCAATCTCTTCGGCAATGCGACCCCGCTCGGCAAGACGATCACGATCGACGGGGTGCGGTTTCTCGTGATCGGAGTCGTCGCGCCGATCGAATTCGACATCATCCCCGCGGACTTCAGCTTCGTGGGGCGGCGCATCTACATCCCGTACACGTTCATGACCCGGTACGCCAAGGGCGAAGGCCATGTGGACGAGGCGCTCGTAACCGCGCGCGCGTCGGCGGACTTCGGCGACGTGCTGCGGCGCGGCACCGCCCTGGTGCGGCAGCGCCACGGCGGCACCGAGGACTTCACGATCGAGAACGAAGCCGCCGAAGTGCTGTCCAATCTGGCCATGGCGGACAACATCCTCGGCGGCTGGAATGGCGTGATGTTCACGATCGCCGGCGTGACGCTGATCGTGGGCGGCATCGGGCTGTTCAGCGTGCTGCTGATTTCCGTGCGCGAGCGCGTGCACGAGATCGGCATCCGGAAAGCGCTGGGCGCCGACGACGGCGCGATCATGCGTCTGTTTCTCGCGGAATCACTCACGCTCGCGTTTCTGGGCGCGGTGCTCGGCATCGGGGCCGGCGCGGGGCTCACCGTCGTCACCGAGTTCATCGGGCGCCAATTCGACAAGCCGTTCGCGATTCCGGTGAACGTGCCCGGCGTGGCCCTGGCGGTGGTGTTCGCCCTCGTTGTGGGGTTTCTGTTCGGTTGGTACCCGGCCCGGCGGGCGGCGCGACTCGATCCGATCGAGGCTATTATAGGTTGATGCTGCTCGCGCTCTTGCTGTTGGTCCAGACGCCGGACACCGTCGTTCTCCCTCCGATCACCGTTACCGCGACGCGCCAGATGACGAACCTGTTCGCCGTGCCGCTCGCGGTCACGCAGGTCAAGAAAGGCGAGTGGTTCGGCGCCACGGGATATGGGCTCGATGATGCCTTGAGGCTCGTTCCCGGCGTCGTCGCCCAGTCCCGCTACGGCAATCAAGACGTCCGCATCACGATCCGGGGGTACGGCGCGCGCGGGGCGGGTGACCGGTCCAACGCCGGGACCACCCGTGGCATTCGCGTGCTGCTCGACGGGTTCCCGGAGACGGAGCCGGACGGCCGCACGTCGCTCGACGGCGTGGATCTGGCGGCCGCCCAAAACCTCGAGATCGTGCGCTCGAATGCCTCGGCGGTGTGGGGCAACGCGGCAGGTGGTGTGGTGAGCATCTCCACGCTCCCCGATGCCGACGACCCCCGCGCTACCCTCGAGCCGATGGCGGGATCGTTCGGGCTCCAGCGCTTCGCGGCCAAGGGGAGCGTCCTCCTCGGCGGCACCGGGGGGGGGGTGCTGGGCGCGAGTTTCGTGCGCAGCAACGCGGATGGTTGGCGCGCTCACTCAGCGAGCACGCGCTCCGTGCTCAACGTGTCGATGTCGGCCCCCGTGGGTGACAAAACGCACGTCGGCGTGTACGCGGTGGGATCGCATAACGTCTTTCGTATTCCAGGGCCGCTCACCGCGGCGCAAGTCGACGCCGATCCGCGACAGGCCAACGCGACCTATCAGGCGCGCGACGAGCGGCGCGACAATAGCGTGGCACGCCTCGGATTGACGCTCGAGCAGCAGGTGAGCGACAAGATCGGCGTGTCGGCGCTGCTGTACGCGAACCCCAAGGTCTTGCAGAGGTCCGAGCGGGGCACGTTCCGCGACTTCACGCGCTATCACCTCGGTGGCAACGGCACGGTCCGCGTCCCCACGCCGCTGGGGGCTGGAGCACGAGGCTCTCTTCTGGTGGGAGCGGACTACGCGCTCCAGGATGGCGCGATTCTTTTCTACAATCTGACACCGCAAGGTACTCGTGGTGACACGACCGTCGACAACAAGGGGGAAGGAGCGCGGAACTTCGGGGTATTCGTCACCGAAGATCTGTCATTCGGCGCCAACGAGCGCTGGAGCGTATCGGCCGGGGCCCGCTACGACGACATCACCTACGACTATCGCGATTACATCGATCCGTCTCTCGACGCGCGCCGCTCGTTCACCGGCGTGACGCCCAAGCTCGGCGTGAGCTATCGGCTCACGCCGCAGCACAGCGTGTACGCATCGCTCGGCGGCGGGATCGAGGTGCCGGCGGGAAACGAAACCGATCCTGCGAGCACGTTCGGGCAGGATACCGTCACCGCGCTCAATCCGTTGCTCGAGCCGATCCGGTCCCTGACGGTTGAAGTCGGAACCAAGCGGCTGTGGGTGATTGGAACGACGTCGTTCGTTCGCGAGGTGAGCTACGACGTCGCGCTGTACCAGACCAACGTCAAGAACGAGATCGTCCCGTATCGGGGCGGGCGCTTCTACTTCACCGCGGGTCGGGTACGCCGGCGCGGCGCGGAGCTGGGCGCGCGCGTGACGACCGGCGCCGGAGTGGCGGTGCAGGCGGCGCTCACCTGGAACGCCCATCACTACACCGAATACATCATTGACTCCGTGCATTATGGCGTGCCGGGGGCAACGGCGGACTACAGCGGGAACTACGTCGTGGGGGTGCCCGCGTTCACCGGCACGGTTGCGCTGGACGTGACACCCGCGGCGATCAAGCCGGTGCGGCTGCGCCTGGATGTCGAAAGCATCGGGTCGTTCTATGCCGATGATGCAAACCAGGTGCAGGTGCCGTCCTATCGCATCGCCAATCTGTCGGTCGGAACGGACAGCCCCGTCGGATTGGGAGCCGGGCTCTGGCTCAGCGCGTTCGTGACGGTGAACAACCTGCTCGATCGCCGCTATGTCGCGTCCGCGTTCTTGAATCCGGATGTCTTGGCTGGCGAGCCCGTCGCATTCGAGCCGGGACTGCCGCGCAACGTCGTCGTCGGCGTGTCGCTCGTCGCCCGTTAGCGCCGCAGGACGCCGGCGGCGCTGGTTGCTTCGTCCAGAATCCGCCAGATCCGGTCCGTCCACTCCCGGTGCTCCGGCTTCATCAGGACCGAGCGCAGGCAGATGAGGGTATCGCGGTCGCGCTGCATCGGGCCTACATCCACCAGGTGCAGCGGCAGCGACACCAGCGCCAGGTGCAGCTGGCGACTCGCGGCCTCCGCAAAGATCCGCTTTGACAGATTGGATGCTTCCGTAACACTCGCCGCGCGCGGCGCCCACACAAGGATGTCGAGCTCCGGTGCGGTGCCAGTGATGAAGCGGTCGTCGCGGCGCAGGCGTTCATGCAGGTCGAGTGCTGCGGCCCGTCCGCTTTCCAGTCCTGTCGCGAACTCTCCGCCGCGCACGAGCGGGAACAGCCGTTGCGTTGCCCACAGCGCGACGGCCGCGGCGCCGGGACGCGAGCACTCCAACGCGATCTCGCCCAGGTGCATCTCGGTCGACGTGAAGTAGGTGTACGGCGAATCGTGCCGGTACAGGCGCCCCACCGATGGATCCCGGAACAGGATGCACCCGCAGCCATACGGCTGGAGCCCGTGCTTGTGGGGATCGATGACGACCGACGCCGCTTCACCGATGCATGCGAAGGCGAGCCGCGTGTCGTCCGCCAGATTGTCGGCGAGCAGGAAGTAGCCGCCATAGGCCGCGTCGGCGTGGATCCGGAAGTCGAAGCGAGGGCGCAGGTCGGCGATCGCGACCAGCGGATCGACGGCACCGGTCGCGGTCGTACCCATCGTCGCCACCACCGTCCCCACGCCGCCCGCCGCGAGTCGCCGCGCGAGCACCGGGACATCCATCCGGCCGCGTTTGTCGCACGGGATCGTCTCAAACGGGATGCCGAGCACGCCGGTGATGCGCTGATGGGTGTAGTGGGCCTGCGTCGACGCGACGACCGTCTTGCCCGGATGCAGTTGGCTTGCGATCCACAGCGCCTCGAGGTTCGCCATCGTGCCGCCACCGCACAGATGGCCGAGGTGGGTGTCCCATCCAATCATCTTCGCGAGCTCGGCGACCGCTTCCTTTTCCATCGCGGAGCTGGCGCGGCCGCCGTCGAGCGCGTGGTTGTTCGGATTGATTCGCAGCGCCATCTCATAGGCACGGCGCGCGACGTCGTGCGGGGGTTTGAGCATCTGCCCCGCGTACAGCGGATCGCCGTATGGGTAGTTGTCCTTGAGGCGTTCCGCGACTTCCTTCAGCACATCTTCAAGAGCCTTCAAAGGCCCTCAGATACGTGCGATCCCACGCCGCGGGAATACTCTCGCGCGGCGAGTACGGTCCGGGCGCATACACGCGCGAGCTGATGCCGAGGTGGCTCTGCTCGCAGATGTGCCAATCCTGGCGGTTGGTGCGGTCCCAGAACTCTTCCGCGTCCTGAATGTTGTAACCCACGGCCGACGGGGCGTCGGGGTGAACCATCCATTCGCAGATCACGCGCGATTGCGTAGGTCCGACCGGCCATACCGTGTAGAACACCGCATAGTCCGGGTGCAGGCTCAACATCATCGTGGGGAACAGCGCGTAGTAGAACGCGCGGCGCTGATCGTTGGCGGCGAACTCGCCGAGCGGCAGCGCACACGCGCGGCCACTCATCGTGGCGCTTTCGTTGGGCGCCTTGATCTCCATGTAGCCGCCGAGGAATGGACCCTCGATCAGGTCGTTCGCGCCGCTGGTGTAGGGCAGCTTCGTCGACAGCTCCGGATGGATCGTGGGGCAGTGCAGACACTCGTTGTAATTCTGGAGAATCAGCTTCCAGTTGGCGCGCACGTCGTACTCGATGTGCCGCACGGTGCGCAGCTTGGGCAGGTTGTAGCGAGCAAACCGCCCCGCGAGTGGCGTAAACCATTTCGCGGCCGGCGTGGCCTCGGGATCGAGATTCACGAACAGGAATCCCTCCCACTCCGCCAACGCGACCTTGTGCAGGGGATACGCCTTCTTGTCGAACCCTTCGACCTCGTTCATGTGCGGCGCGCCGATCAGGCGGCCGTCGAGCGCGTACGTCCACGCGTGGTACGGGCACTGGATGGTCTCGGACAGCTTGCCCGTCGTGGCTTCGCACAATCGCGTGCCACGATGCCGGCAGACGTTGTAGTAGGCGCGCCGCTCACCCGACTGGTCGCGGAGTACGATGATGCTTTCGCCGGCGATCTCTACGACGATGTAATCGCCCGGGTCCGCGAGCGCGGCGTCGCGGCCCACGCAGATCCAGTGTCGCGCGAAGATGCGGTCCTGCTCCTCAGCGAAGACCTCGGGCGCCGTGTAGTAGCGGCCCGGGAGCGTACGCGCGCCCTGGTGGTAGCTCTCGACGGTTTTCACGAATGTCATACGATCTCCCGCGCCGCATTGCGCCCCGCTGCTCCGGGGATGCCACCTCCAGGATGCGTCCCGGAGCCACACAAATACAAGCCCTCGATGGGCGTGCGGTAGCGGCTCCAGCCTGGCACGGGTCGCATGAACAGAATCTGGTCGAGAGTCAGCTCGCCGTGGTAGAGGCTCTCGTGGGCTGGCTGCAGCGCGATCTGGTCCGGCCGCGCATTCAGGGTCTTCGCGACACGCTCAGTGAGCCCCTCATGCGTACCAGGGACGACGTACTGCACGTGGAGCTCGAGGCGGTTGCCATCGGTGCGCTGCACCTCGACGTAGGGGGCCGCCGAGTCCCGGCCGTACTTGGCATCGTCATACGCGCGCTCCAGGTACTCGAGCGATGGTGCGATGCAGAGATTCGCGTAGCTCGGCGGGCGGTCGAGCGTGAGCGTCCCGCGTGCGACCACTCCGCGTGCCTTGATGTTCCCCACGGCGCGGGCGAATTCCGGATCGAGCTCGATGGCGAGCGGGTCGAGCGTGGCGCGGGGATCTGCGCTCGAGACGACCAGCGGCGCGAGAATCGTGTCTCCACTCCCTTCCAACACGACCCCCGTGGCCCGGCCGTTTTTCGCGAGCACGGTCGCGCGACTCCCTCGACGCACTTCCACACGCTTCAGGCCCTCCAAGGTCTGCGTCACGTTCGACTGGACTGGGCGGAACACCCCTGCCGCGCTGCCGACGTGATGATGCAAGAAGTTGAAGGCAGTGCCCCCTGAGCGCGGTCCCTGTTTCAGGTGCCAGATCCCGAGCGCGCCCAGTGCTCCCTTCAGGGCATCGCTCTCGAACCAGTCGTCGAGCAGGTCGGCGATCGACATCGGCAGGATGCGCGCCAGGTCGATCACGGCCTGCTTGCCGAGCCGCCGCACGTATAGCCCCAGGCCGCCGATCCGGGCCAGCTCGCGCGGGTTACGAGTCTCGATGTCGGGCGGAGGCGCCAAGTAGAGTTTCTCGAGGACGCTCGCCAGCGTGTGCATGCGGGCGCTGAACTCGGGCCACTTCGCGGCGTCGGCCGGGCTGAGCCGCCGGATCGCCTCGGTCGAGCGGCTGACATCGCGCGACAGCTCGAGCGTTCCGCCGTTCGCGAGCGGAATCGTGATCCACGGATCCGGGGCCTCGACACGCAGATCGCGCAGACCCAGCTCTTGAATCACCCGCGGCGCGACCCACCCGATATCCGCGGACGGATCGGGTGTCTGGTGCTGCTCCACGACCAGGACGCGCTTCCTGGCGCGCGCGAGGTAGTGGGCCGCCACGAGCCCGTTCGCCCCGGCTCCGATGACGATCGCGTCCCAGCGTGCGGCGCTCACTTGCCGTCCTTCAGAATCCGCATCGCCGCCAGCCGCCCCGAGGCGCCCATGATGCCGCCGCCGGGATGCGTGCCCGAGCCCGCCTGGTAGTAGCCGCGTACCGGAGTGGTGAACTTCGCCCACCCGGGCGCGGGGCGCAGGAAGAAGAGCTGATGCAGCGCGAGCTCGCCCGCGAAGATGTTGCCTTCCGACAAGCCCGTAATCCGCTCGATGTCGAGCGGCGTGATGACCTGCCGGTGCAGGATCTTGGACTTGAACCCAGGGGCGAAGCTCTCGACGGTGTTTACGACCGCATCGCCGAACGCTTCGCGCTTCGCGTCGGTCCAGCCGCCGTTCAGGTGGTACGGTGCGTACTGGACGAAGATGGACATCACATGCTTGCCGGGCGGCGCCATCCCCGGATCGATCATGGACGGGAATACGATGTCCATATACGGGCGGCGTGAGAACTCGCCGTACTTCGCGTCGTCGTACGCGCGCTCGACGTAATCGAGACTCGGGCTGATCGACACGGCGCCACGATGCAGTCGGCCTCCGGGCCCGCCGTCGGGCATGCACGTGAACGTCGGGAGCGAATCGAGCGCGATGTTCACCTTGCCGGACGAGCCGCGGAATTTGAAGCGCTTGATGTCGGACACGAAATCAGACGGTAAGTCGCTAGTCTCTAGTAGTTGGAGAAACGTGCGGCGGGGGTCCAGGCTGGAGACCACGATGCTCGCGCGCAACTCGTCGCCGTTCTCGAGCACGACGCCGGTGGCTTTGCCGTTCGTGACGAGCACCTTCGATACGCCGGCATCGCAGCGAATCTCCGCGCCGAACGAGCGCGCCGCGGAGGCGATGGCTTCGCTGACAGCGCCCGTGCCCCCCTTCGCGAATCCCCACGCCCTAAACACGCCGTCCAGCTCGCCCATGTAATGATGAAGGAGGACGTACGCCGTACCGGGTGAGCGCGGGCCGAGGAACGTGCCGATGATGCCGCTCGCCGACTTGGTGGCCTTGAGCACGTCGGTCTCGAACCACTCGTCCAGGAAATCCGCCGAGCTCATCGTCATCAGCTTCACGAGCGCGTGCAGGCGCTCGGCGCCGAGGCCGCGGAAATGCTTCCCCAGTTTCAGGAGTGCGACGAGGTCCCCGGGGGCAAATGACGTGGGGTCGGGCGGGACCATGCTCAGAATCGGCTGCACCGCCCGCGCCATGAAGTGCATCAGGTGGCCGTATTCGTCGTACGCTTCCGCGTCGCGCGGCGAGTGCCGGTACAGCTCGCGGCGCGTCTCGTCGTGATCGGCCCATGCGGCGAGGTAATCGCCGTTTTCCATGGGCGTCACCGTGCTCTCGAGCGGCAGGATGTGCAGCCCGTGGCGCGGCAGGTCGAGATCGCGGATGATCTCAGGCCGCAGCAGGCTGACCACATACGAGAACATCGTGAACTTGAAGCCCGGGAAAATTTCCTCGGTCACGGCGGCGCCGCCCACGCGCGGACGGCGTTCGAGCACGAGGACCGACTTGCCCGCGCGCGCGAGATATGCCGCCGTGACGAGCCCGTTGTGACCGCCGCCGATGACGATGACGTCGTAACGCTTTGCCCCCCCCATCAGGCGCGCTTCCGTTCTGGATTGAAGAAGGGCAGCGGGGTGACGCGCGCGATCGCCTGCTTGCGCCGGTGCTCGACCGTAATCTCCATGCGCAATTCGTTGCCCGGTGTGGCATGCGGGTTCTCGAGGTGCGCAAGCGCCATGTAGCGCTTGAGCAGCGGCGACCAGCCGCCGCTCGTCGCGTAACCGACCTGCCGGCTGCCGCCGCGGTCGTAGATCGGGACGCTCGTGCGCCATGCCTGCGAAGGGAGACGCGGCGGCAACCCCACATCGGCGTAGAGCTGTTCCAGCGAATCCCAATCCACCGTCAGACCGGTGAACTGCCACGACGGCCCGCGCAGACGCTCCGCCTCGAGCGCCGCTCGACCGTTGTAGCGTTCCTTGTCGGTCGCCACGGTCCAGCCGAGTCCCAACTCGAGCGGCGAAGACTTTTGCGCTTCGATCAGCGCGTGGCGGGACGAGAAGTAGTCGACCTCGATGAGCAAGAGACCCGCTTCGATGCGGGCGACGTCGAGCGCCAGCATCCCGGCCGGCGTCATGCCGTACGGCACGCCGGTTTCGACGAGCGCATCCCACAGCGGCACCGCCTGTGACGCATCGACCCAGATCTCATAGCCCAGATCGCCGGTGTAGCCGGTGCGCGAGATCGTGACCGGGATGCCGCGGATCTTCGCGGACGTCAGGCGGAAGTATTTGAGCTTCGACAGATCCTGCTGGGCGGCGAGCTGCAGAATCTCCCGCGCGCTCGGGCCCTGGAGCGAGAGGGCGGCCGTCTTCTCGGACACATCCTCGAGCGTGACGTTCAAACCGGATGCGTTGAGGTGCAGCCAGCGCAGGGTCGGATCCGCCGCGGTCATGCGGTACCTCTGTTCGTTCAACACCGAGACCGTGCCGTCGTCGATCTGCTTGCCGTCGTTGTCGCACCAGGGCGTGTACAGCACCTGGCCGACCTTCGCCTTGCCAATGTTGCGCGTGACCATGTGGTCGAGCAGGCGCCCGGCGTCCGTGCCGGTGATCAGGTACTTGTATAAAGGAGAGACGTCGAACAGCGCCGCTGCATTGCGGATCGCCTGATACTCGCGGTCGTGCGAGAGCTCGTACGAGCTGGCGACGACGTACCCGGCCCAGCGCCGCCACGCCTGGCCTTCCGAGAGCGGACCTGTCCGGGGATGAAACGGGGTGGTCCGCAGAGTCATACTGTGGTCGGCGTTTCGGCGGGCGCGAAGTTCTCCATGCGGCCGCGAAATCTCACTTGACACGGGCGTTCGTGCAAATTTCTCGTATGCGCCTGCACCTCGTCGAGCTGCATGATCTCCCCGGTTGTCCGCCCTCGCTGCGCGACGCGCTCACGGACTTTCTGGCGTTTTGGCTGAATCTCTCACGCGCGTACGAGCCGGCGGGCGAACTGCTCCGGCGGTCCGTGGCGCGCGCGCGGGCCGGGCGGATCGTCGACCTGTGCTCGGGCGCCGGTGGGCCCTGGATCCGGTTGGCCGGGGAAGTCCGCGTCCCCGTGATCCTGACCGATCTGTATCCTCACAGGGGTCCACGCTTGTCCGGGCAGCCGCCCTTTCACCCCGATCCGGTGGATGCCCGCGCCGTCCCGGCAGCGCTCGATGGATTTCGCACGGTGTTCACCGCCTTTCACCACTTCCGGCCGGCGGAGGCGCGCGCGATCCTCGCGGACGCGGTGGCGAAGCGCCAGGGCATCGCCGTGTTCGAAGCGGCGCGGCGCGCGCCCTGGGAGATCCTGGTGGTGGCGCTCACGTGGCTGGGCGTGCTGATCGCGGCGCCGTTCATTCGGCCGTGGCGCTGGTCTCGTTTCTTCTGGACCTATCTGCCGCCGATCCTGCCCCTGCTGGGCACGTTCGACGGCGTGGTGTCCTGCCTCCGGGCCTACTCACCGGCGGAGCTGCGCGAGCTGGTACGGGGCCTCGATACCTACGACTGGGAGGTCGGCGACATACGCGGCGGCTGGTCGCCGTTGCGAGGGACCTATCTGATTGGCGTGCCCAAGAACGGGCTGGCCCAATGAAGGACGCCAGGTTCTCTT
>Ga0137323_1000409_pt1 | contig 12311 bp, 9 predicted proteins | sample EasRivERMZT423_2_FD_102285 | JGI IMG/M metagenome (GOLD analysis project Ga0137323, IMG submission 102285) | Soil microbial communities from meander-bound floodplain in the East River, Colorado, USA - East River MetaG ERMZT423_2 | ecosystem: Environmental > Terrestrial > Soil > Floodplain ... | reverse complement strand
GTATTCGGTGCTCGTCATCAGGCGGGCGCGAAACACTCCTCCCGCCAGCGGTCGGGACGCGTCCCCCATCACCCAGTTCAGACTCCCAAGCTGGTAGTTGCCGCGCTGCCCGAATTCCTGGATGTACTGCAGAAAGACGCTGCCGTGAACCATCACAAGCCAATCGGACGCTTGAAAGTGAAATCCAGGCATTGGGGCCGAGGCGGGCAGCCACGAGGTTCCGGAGCCAAATGGTGGAAAGACGACAACCGGCACGTGGCCCTCGTGCTGCGCCAGTGCCGGCGTGGCAGCCATCACCAACGCCAGCTCAATGCACCAGAACTTGTGTCGGACCGTAGGTCTTCGTCGTGCTGTCGGCGAGGAAGAGGACCGAGACAAACAGCGAGCCCTCGCTCCCACGCGACGAGGTCGGAGTTACGGCCCTCCAGAATGGCAGCCCCGGAATCGGGAGCGCAATGGCGAGTGAGTCCGGATCGAGATGAAACGAGATCTCAGCGCCCCCCGGGATGTTCGTGAACCGCGTGCCCGTGGAATCGTAGAGCCGCACTTCGATTCGCGTTGTATCCCCCGTTATCAGCGGGATATGCTGAGTCAGCTCCGCGTTGAACGAGTCGAACAATCGCATCTCGCCGCTGGTGTGGCTTCCCGATTGAACCTGGACGTGGTAGGGGCCGAACGTTTTGGCGTCGGTCGCTCCGGGGAATGTCAGCACGACCGTCTGCGTGCCGCTCGCGCCCGCGGGCGTCGTGGGCGTTACAAGGCGTTGCAGCGGCCGGCCCGGCACCGGCAGTGAGGTCGCCAGGGACGCAGGGTTGAATTGGAGGTCCATGGCCACACCCCCGACAATGTCGGTGAGTCGGTGGCCATCCGGCGCGTACAGCCGAGCCTCGATCAGGATCGATTGATCATCGGGAAGCCCGGTATGGACGCTCAGGTCGCTGCCCCGGTTCCCGTCGAACAACCGGACCGATGCGATGGCGGCGGGCGTGCCGCTCCCCGCGCTGTCCGAGGGGAGGGGGCCGCCGCACGCTGTGCATGCGGCGAACGTGGCAAGGAGCGCAGGGGCAACTCGCATGTCCAGTAAATGTAGAAGGCTCTTGCCCGTATCCGTACCTCTTCATTAGTATGCTCGAAGCAAGCCGCAGATCCCCACAGATCGAAAGGATTTTCGCTGCAATGATTCGTCAATCCACCGTTACGCCAATGCTGCGTCGCATCTGGGCGGGGCCGGGCACCGTGTGCCGGTACGCGCCATTTGTCGACGCCCGTGGGCGTATTGCGTCCGGCTCGGCCGGCGCCGGTGGAGGTGGAGGAGCACCCTAGAAGTCGATCGGATCTAGTTCGCGCCGTGATCCGGCCTTCCGGGTGCTTCCAGGGACCTGGGGGGCTGTTTTGTTAGACACGATTCGAGGATCACGGACATGAGCACGCAGCAACAACATCTCGACGACCACATCATCGCCCGCTACACCGCACAGCCAGCGCGGCTTCCGCTCGAGCTGCGGCGGCAGATCGAGCACGCCTGGCAGGGCGCGCCCGTGCAGCTGTACGCGCTCGCCGACCTCGATCAGGGGCTGCGGCTCACCGAATCGTGGTTGGCGCTGGGCCCGCGGCACCTTGCGGTGGCAAAGCGCGCGGATCTAGGCTGGGAGGTCCGAAGCATCCCGCGGGCGGATGTCGAAGCGGTCCGTGAGGCGCCCGGACTGTCAGCCAACACGCTCACGATCCTGGGCCCATCGGGCGAGCCCGCGTTGGTGCTGCTTCGCTACACGCATCGCCAGCGCCGCGCGTTCGAGAACATCCGGTTCGTGCTCGAAGAGCAGATCGCGGGGCATGATCGTGACGTGGTGAGCATGGACGCCGATCGCGTCTATGCTGAGAGCGTCGCTCGTCCGATTCGGGAGGCGCAGGCCCTGGTGTCGGGACGGCAGACGGCGGTGATCCGGCGGCTGCTGGGCTACCTGAAGCCGTACCGCCGTCAACTGACGCTCGGCATGGCCGCCGCAACCGTCATCACGCTCGTCAGCCTGATTCCGCCGTATTTAGCGGGAGTCTTGCTCGATCGCGTCGTCCGGCCAGCGCAGGCGGGCTCGCTGCCGCTGGCACGCGCGTGGACGATCGCGTGGATCGCCGTGGCGGCGATGGCGGCCGTGTACCTGATCAAGCAGGCCGCGGCGTATGTCCGGCTGCGGCTGATGGCGATCCTGGGTGAATGGGTTGCCCGCGACCTGCGCGACGAGCTGTACGAGCATATCCAGCGGCTCAGCCTGTCGTTCTTCTCGCGCAAGCGGACCGGCAGCCTGATCACGCGCGTATCGGCCGATACCGACCGGCTCTGGGAGTTCCTGGCGTTCGGCATCGTCGATGTGTCGCTCTCGCTGGTACAGCTCCTGGGGCTTGGAACGGTGCTGTTGTCGCTCGACTGGCCACTCGGTCTGGTGATGACTTTGCCGGTGCCTGTGTTCTGCTGGGTGATCTACCGGCACGGCGAGAACATCAGCCGGCTGTTCATACGGGCGTGGCGGAAGTGGTCGCGCGTAACCGACGTGTTGTCGGACACGATTCCCGGCATCCGCGTCGTGAAGGCGTTCAACCAGGAGCAGCGCGAGATCGAGCGGTTCGGCGAGCGCAACGAGGACGTGACGGCGGAATTCAACCGCATTCACGCTTCGTGGACCAAGTTCTGGCCCCTGCTCGTCTTGGGCGTACACGCCATGACGGTGACGGTGTGGATGTTCGCGATGCCGAGGTTGCTGGGCACGGGCGGCGGCACGCCGCTCGCCGTGGGAACGTTCGTCTCGTTTCTGCTCTACATGACGATGTTCCTCGCGCCGATCGATGTGATCGGTCAGATGGCGCGGACGATCAACCGCGCGACGACGTCGGCGCACCGCGTGTTTGAGGTGTTGGACACCGAGCTCGAGGTGCGCGATGTGGCCGAGCCGGTGCGCCTCGAGCCGGTGCATGGCCGGGTCACATTCGAGCACGTGACGTTCGGCTACGACGGCGTCCGGCAGGTGCTCCGCGGCGTCAGCTTCGACGTCGCGCCCGGAGAGCTGATCGGACTGGTGGGACCGTCGGGCGGCGGCAAGACGACGATCGTGAACCTGATCGCGCGCTTCTACGACGTGAGCGGGGGAACGATTCGCATCGACGGCGTCGATCTGCGACGTCTCGACACGGGCCACTTCCGCCGGCAGATGGGGATGGTGCTTCAGGATCCGTATCTGTTCCACGGGACGGTGCTGGAGAACATCCGCTACGGGATGCCGGAGGCGCCGCTCAGCCAGGTGGTGGCGGCGGCGCAGGCGGCGAATGCCCACGACTTCCTCACCAAGTTGCAGCACGGCTACGACACGGTGGTGGGCGAGCGCGGGCACACGCTGTCAGGCGGTGAGCGCCAGCGTGTCTCGATCGCGCGGGCGATCCTGCACGATCCGCGGATTCTCATTCTCGACGAGGCGACGAGCAGCGTTGATACGGAGACCGAGCGGGAGATCCAGCAAGCGCTCGAGCGGCTCGTGGCCGGGCGGACGGTGTTCGCGATCGCCCACCGGCTCTCGACGCTGCGGAAGGCGTCGCGGCTGTTCGTGATCGAGGACGGGCGGCTGGTCGAGCATGGGAAGCACGCCGAGCTACTGGCCATCGCGGAAGGGAAGTACCGTCGCTTGTACGAGCTGCAGCTGCAGCTCCAGTGAAAGGAGGTGCCATGACGCTGACTATGGGCAAATCGGCTACCGCCACTCGTACGGGAGCGCTCACGCTCGAGTGGCGGGCCGACGGCTCGCTGTGGGCCATGCGCGGAGAAGAGGAACGGGCGGTGTCGGTCCGCCGCTGCTTCCCGTGGACGGAGCCCACCCGCCATCTGTCATTGCGGGATGCGGATGAGGAAGAGTTTGCGTTCGTGCGCGATCCCGCGGATCTGGACCCACGCTCGCGCGCGGCGCTGGAAGCGGCGCTGGCTGTGGCGGGGTTCGTGTTCGAGATCACCCGCGTGCTGGAGATCGAGGAAGAGGTCGAGATCCGGCGCTGGCGCGTCGAGACTCGCCAGGGGCCGCGCACGTTCCAGACCCGGCTCGACGACTGGCCGCGCACCTTACCGCACGGTGGCCTGTTGCTCCGGGACCTGGCGGGAGACTTGTATCACCTGGCTCAGCCGGCCGCTCTGGACCGGCAGAGCCGGGACTTGCTGTGGGCCTTTGTAGATTAGCGTTGGCAGTGGCGGCAGAAGGTCGTAGTGCGTTTGTCGATCTCGTGGGTCTCCACGAGTTTCTTTCCGCACTGGACGCACTTCTCGCCGCCACGGCCATACACTCGCAGCGCAAATTGGAACCGGCCGCGCTCGCCCTTTCCAGTGCGATAGTCGCGGAGCGTCGTGCCGGACGACGCGAGGGCCCGCTGCAGCACGTCCACAATCGCCGCGTGCAGCCGCGCGAATTCCTCGAGCGACAGCTTGTGGGTCGATTTCGCGGGATTGAGCCGTGCGTCGAACAGCGCTTCATTCGCGTAGATGTTGCCCACCCCGGCCAGCCGGCGCTGATCCATTATCGCTTTCTTCACGGCGGTGCGGGTGCCCCTGAGCCGGTCCGCGAAAACGAACGGCGTGAAGGTCTCCTCGAGCGGCTCCGGTCCAATTCGCCCGGTGTAGGCGATCCAACCTGCTTCATCCAGTAGCCAGATCGTGCCGAGCCGGCGCACGTCGCGGTACACGAACTTGCGGCCGTCGCTCAGGGTCCCGATCAGGACCGTGTACTTGAGCTCGTCGCGCGTCAGTTTGCGATCATAGACGATCACCGAGCCGGTCATGCGTGGTTGGATGATCATCCGGTGGCCGCTCGAAAGCTGGAATGCGACGTGTTTGGCGCGGCGGTAGACCTGCTCGATTGTGTTCCCAGTGAGTGTCTTTAGCAGGCGAGGCTTCGAGACTTCCCGGAGGACGTCGGTTTTCCTCAGCTCGGCGCGCGCGATCATTGCCCCCTCGAGTTGAGGGGCGATTTCGCGCACGATCGTCTCGACTTCAGGCAGCTCCGGCACGCTGGATCTCGCGCCAGGCGATGTCGCGCCGCCAGGTCTTGCCCTCGAACGCGATGCGTTCCGCCGCTGCGCGGCTGGCCCGCGCCGCGAGCGGGACCGTCGCACCGAGGCCCGTGATGCTCAGCACCCGCCCGCCCGACGTCCGCAACCGGCCGCCCTCATCGCGGAACGTGCCCGCGTGAAAGACGATCACGTCATCCCCGAAGGTGTCGGCGGGAGGCAGGACGATCGCCACCCCTTTCTCCGGATTGTCCGGATAGCCGCGTGCGGCGAGCACCGTGGTCACGGCAGCCTGCTCGGCCGTGAGCAGCTGCTTGGTCGGCGCCCAGGTGCGCTGCGCGATCGCCGCCAGGTGTTGCGTGAGGCCGGGGGCCAGCGCCGGCAGGAGCACCTGGGCTTCAGGATCGCCAAAGCGGGCGTTGAACTCGAGGACCGACGGTGTTCCGTCCGGCAGCAACATCAGTCCCGCATACAGCACGCCTTCGTACGGCGATCCCTGCGCGGCCACCTCGCGGAGGACCGGCTCGAACACTTCGGTGCGCACGCGCGCGAGCAGTGCCTCACTGGCGATGCCGACGGGTGTGTACGCCCCCATCCCTCCGGTGTTGGGGCCAGTGTCTCCGTCACACAGACGCTTATGGTCCTGCGCCGGCGGCAGGATCAGGACGCGCTCCCCATCCGTAAGAGCGAGCACCGAGAGCTCCTCCCCTTCGAGAAACTCCTCGATGACGACCTCCATGCCGGCCTCGCCGAGTGAGCCGTCGAGCATCGCGCGGACGACTTGAGCGGCTTCGATCCTGGTATGGCAGACGACGGCGCCTTTGCCGGCCGCCAAGCCCGACGCCTTCACGACGAGCGGCTCGGGATGATCGCCGATGTACTCGAGCGCCGGTCCCATGCCGACGAACGTCGCGCTGCGCGCGGTCGGCACACCGGCGCGGCGCATCACTTCCTTGGCGTACGCCTTCGATGACTCGAGCCGCGCGGCGGCGGCGCTTGGGCCGAAGACCGCGCGGCCCGCGCCGCGCAGCCGATCGGCCAGCCCCGCCGCAAGCGGACCCTCGGGTCCGATGATCGTGGGATCGATGTCGTGTGTGCCGGCCGCGGCGAGGAGCTCGTCGATCGCGGTCACGGCGATGGGGAGATTGGTGGCCAGACTCGCCGTTCCCGGGTTCCCCGGAGCGGCGAAGATGGTGTCGGAGGGGGCGTCGCGTCGCAACGCCCAGACGAGGGCGTGTTCGCGGCCGCCCCCTCCGACGACCAGTACTCTCACCTCTTCTTGAATGCGTCCGAAAACGCCTGGGCAGCCCGCTTGGCGGAATCCACCACATCGTTCACGACGGCTTTGGCTTCCTTCATATAGTGCTCGCGCGCCTCATCGATGTCCTTGTCGATGGGGCGGTTGTCGGCATCGGGACCGCGGCGGGTGTACTCGCCGTTCAGGATGCGCTCGTAGTGGCCGGCCTCGATCCAGCGCTGCAGCTCGGAGGCGCGCAGCGTGCTGAAGGGATGCGTACGCTCGAGGGTGTTGAGAATCTGGAAGATCCGGTCGAGCGCGCCGCCCGTTCCCTCGTATTCCCGGGCCTGGATGAGGAACTCGTTGAGATCCATCTGCGACATGTCGCCGCCGCCGGCCATTTTGAGATGCATCCGCATGGCGGCGTGCGGATCCTGCACGGCCAGGAGTCCGGCACGATCGGACGAGAGCTCGCTCTTGCGGAACCATTCGAGCAGCGCGATCCGGATCGGCAGCAGCGCGATCCCGGCCAGGAAGGGCAGCGTCGAGAAGCTGAAATTGAGAATCAGGATGAGAATCGTGTGATAGAGCGCGTGACCGCTCATGACATGGCCGAGCTCGTGGCCCAGCAGGGTGCGCATCTCGTCGTCGTCGAGCAGCTTCAACGCGCCGGAGTTGATCACGATGAAGGGCCGGTCCATCCCGTACGCGCCCGCGTTCACGAACGGCGTCTGGGAGACGAACAGCTCGCAGCGCGGGTCCCAATCCAGCGTCGTCAGGACATCGGTGTAGAGGTCGTTGAGGTGCGGGAACTGCTTCGGTCCGACGCGCACGGCGTCCGCCTGGAACAGCAGGCGAATGCCGCGCTCGCCGATGAAGCCGTAGATCTTTTTCACCACCTGGTCGAATCCGGGAATCGCGCGCAGCGACTGCAGCGCCGCGCGATCCGCGGGATGCTCCCACGAGACGGGAGCAATCTGGGTCAACGTCTTCCGCGGGCGTGCCGCGGGCAGGTTATTCGTCGGCTGAGTCATGCGTATCTCCTCATGGGATTCCCACACGTACGCAGCGGGGAATCCGGTGTTTCGGCCTTAATCGTCGGCCAGCGCCTGATCCAGATCCGCAGTCAGGTCCTCGACGTCTTCGATGCCCACGGACAGCCGCACCAGGCTGTCGGTGAGCCCCATGCGGCGTCGCATCTCCGGGGGCACGCTGGCATGCGTCATGGAAGCCGGATGCCCAATCAGGCTCTCCACACCGCCCAACGATTCCGCCAGCGCGAAGATCTTGGTGCGCTCGACGAAGCGGCGCGCGAACGCGGTATCGCCCAGCTCGATGCTGAGCATCCCGCCAAAGCCCTTCATCTGGCGGGACGCGAGGTCGTGCTGGGGGTGGGAGCGGAGACCGGGATAGTACACGCGCTGGACGCGGGGGTGCTTCTCGAGCCACTCGGCGATGCGGCGGCCGTTGGCGTCGTGCTGGCGCATTCGCAACGCGAGCGTCTTGGTGCCGCGCAGCGCGAGCCAGCAGTCGAATGGTCCCGGCACGGCGCCGGAGGAATTCTGAAGAAAGCCGAGCCGCTCGGCGAGGTCGTCCCGGCCCGTCACCAGCATGCCGCCGATGATGTCCGAATGGCCATTCAGGTACTTCGTGGTCGAGTGCAGGACGATGTCGGCGCCGAACTGGAGCGGCTGCTGGAAAAACGGCGTCGCGAACGTGTTGTCGACGACGAACAGCGCCTTCGCCTTGCGCGCAATGTCACCCGTGGCGGCGAGATCGCACAGTCGCATCATCGGATTGGTGGGCGTTTCGGCGTAGACGATCTTGGTCTGCGGCGTCACGGCCGCCGCGACCGCCGCGCTATCGCCGCCGTCCACAAACGTGAACGTCATTCCCATGCGCGACCAGATGTGCGTCATCTGGCGATGCGAGCCGCCGTACACGTTTTCGCCGCTGACGACGTGATCGCCCGCCGACAAGAGCTTCATGACCGCATCGAGCGCCGCCAGGCCCGAACCGAACGCAAACCCGTGCAGACCGCCCTCGAGCGCCGCCACGTTGCGCTCCAGCGCCTCGCGCGTCGGATTGCGCGTGCGCGCGTACTCGTAGCCCTTGTTACGGCCCAAGCCGTCCTGAATGTAGGTGGAGGTCTGGTAGATCGGCGTCATGACCGCGCCACTGAGGGGGTCCCCGAGGTGCCCGGCATGCACGGCGCGTGTCGCAAAGCGGCGGGTGAGGTCTTGATCGGCGACGCGCGTCATGGCCGGAACGTAAGGGCGGCTTCCGTCAGGGGCAAGCGATGCATACGTTAGGCGCCGATGCCGCCATTCTCGGGAATGCGCTGTTTGGTCGTCGACGACGAGCCGCGGCTGCGTCGCGTGCTGGTGCGACTACTTGAGAATGAGGGCTTTGCGTGCGTGGAGGCTGGATCCGGCGTCGCGGCATTGCGGGAGCTCGAGCAGACGCCGGTCCCGCTCGTGATCTCGGATCTGCGGATGCCGGAAATGGACGGCGTCGCGCTGCTGCGCGAGATCAACACGCGCTGGCCGGACACCGCTGTCGTCGTCGTCACCGCCGTCGCCGAAGTGGAGAGCGCCGTGGAGTGCTTGCGGATGGGCGCGCTCGACTACGTCGCCAAGCCCTTCCATCTCGATGAGGTCCGCGCGCGCGTCTCACAGGCGCTCGACAAGCGCCGGCTCCTCATGGAAAACCGCAACTACCAGCAGGGTCTCGAGGAGCGCGTCGAAGCACAGGCACGGCGCATCGAGGAGCTGTTCCTGGAAGGCGTGCACGCGCTCGTGTACGCGCTGGAAGCGAAAGACGCGTACACCCGCGGCCACTCGATGCGCGTCGCCAACTATTCGATCGAGATCGCGCGCGCCATGGGCCTCGACAAGGATCTCATCGACACGATCGCGCTCGGCGCCGAGCTGCACGACGTCGGCAAGATCGGCGTCAGCGAAAGTGTGCTGCACAAGGCGGGCAAACTGTCGGAAGTGGAGTACCGCCACATCATGGAGCATACGGTCATCGGCGCGCGCATTCTCGGTCCCCTGATGCGCGACGCGCCGGGTGCGCTCGCGATCGTGCGGTCCCACCATGAGCGCCTCGACGGCACCGGCTTTCCCGACGGGCTCAAGGGCCCGCTCATTCCGTTCGAGGCCCGTCTGGTTAGTGTCGCCGACGCGTTCGACGCCATGACCAGCGTGCGGCCATACCGTCCGTCGCTCTCGGTCCAGCAGGCGGTGCGCGAGCTGGAGCAGGGGATCGACGTGCAATTCGACGGCGACGTCGTCAAGGCGTTCCAGCGGGCGTTCGCCGAGGACGCGCTCCTCCCCATCCCGACGCCGCAGCTCCAGCCCCTCCGCCTGCCCACGCGGGCGATGGAAGCTCGTCGCGCCTGACATGTCCGACACCTTGATGGTGAGCGTGTCGGGGGTTCGAGGTCTCGTCGGCACCGATCTCACCCCTGAAATCGTCGCCCGTTGGGCGGCGGCGTTTGGTGTTTGGAGCAGGGAGCAGGGAGCAGGGAGCAGGAAACGCGCCCGCGTGGTCCTTGGGAGGGACGCGCGCACCTCAGGACCGATGTTCGCGGCCGCGGCCACCGCCGGGCTCCAGTCGGTCGGTTGCGGCGTCATCGATGTCGGCTTAGTTGCCACGCCCACAGTACAGCTCGCGGTGGAGCACCACCGGGCCGCCGGTGGAATCATGCTCACCGCCAGCCACAATCCCATCGAGTGGAATGCCCTCAAGTTCGTCGGCTCGGACGGCATCTTTCTCGATACCGCGGCCGGCACACGGGTACGCGAATTGGCGGCAGGGAACACCCTCCCAAGAGCTGGTTACGATGCCATCGGGGGTGTGGAGGTGGACCCGGGTGCGATTGCCCGCCATCTCGCCGCCGTGCTCGCGCTGCGCGGAGTCGATGTCGGCGCGATCAAGCGACGCCGCTTTCACGTCGCGCTCGACACGGTCCGCGGCGCCGGCGGCGCGGTGATGCCGGAGCTGCTGCAACGGCTCGGCTGCCGGGTCACGGCGATCAATCTGGAAACGGACGGCCGGTTTCCGCGTGCGCCCGAGCCGGTGCCGGAGAATCTGAAAGCCCTGAGCGCGTTGGTGCGCCGAGCGAAAGCGGATGTGGGCATCGCCGTCGATCCCGACGTGGATCGGCTGGCGATTGTCGATGAGAAGGGGCGGCCGATCGGCGAGGACTACACGCTCGCGTTTGCGATCAGAGCAGTGTTGGGGAAGAGGGACGGGGGAAGAGGGAAGGGTAAGGCCGTTGTCTGCAATCTCTCGACGAGCCTCGTGGTCGAGGATGCGGCGAAGGAATTCGGCGCGACCGTCGTGCGTGCGCGCGTGGGCGAAGCGCACGTCGCGCGGAAGATCATCGAGCTGAAGGCAGTGATCGGCGGCGAAGGGAACGGTGGCGTGATGTATCCGGCGCTCCACGTGGGACGGGATGCGCCGGTCGCTGGGGCGTTACTGCTGGGACTGTTGGCGCGCGAGCGGGTGACCGTGAGCGCGCTCGTGGCCCGTGCACCCCGGTATGCGATCGTGAAGGCAAAGCTGGAATGCGGAGCCAGGAGCCGGGAGATAGGGCTCGACGACGTGTACGCGAAGCTGCGGCGTCAATTTGCCGACGCGGCGGTGGATACGCAGGATGGTCTGCGGCTCGCCTGGTCCGATCGCTGGCTGCACGTGCGGCCCTCGGGCACCGAGCCGATCATTCGATTGATTGCGGAGGCGCCTTCAGGCGCGGACGCGGAACGCTTGATTGACGAAGGGCGGCGGTTATGTGCGGCATCGTAGGGTACACGGGCAAGCGGGCGGCCGCGCCGGTCGTCCTCGAGGGCCTCAAGCGTCTCGAGTACCGGGGCTATGACTCGGCTGGGCTCGCGGTCGTGAATGGCGGCCTCGAGATCTTCCGCGCGCCCGGCAAGATCGCGGTGCTGGAGCGGGAGCTGGGCAGCCACCTTCCGGAAGGCACGACCGGGATCGCGCACACACGGTGGGCGACCCATGGCGCGCCCAATATGGTGAACGCCCACCCGCACGCCGATTGCGGTGGCACGCTCGCGCTGGTGCACAACGGCATCATCGAGAACGCGGGCGCGCTGCGCCAATCGCTCACCAAACGTGGCCACGTGTTCCGCTCCCAAACCGACACCGAAGTCGTGTCCCATCTGATCGAGGAAACCCATACCAAAGGCAAGCCCCTGGTCGAGGCGACCGCCGACGCGCTGCGCCAGGTGGAAGGGACGTACGGCATCGCCGTGATTTCCAGCCGCGAGCCTGACACGATTGTGGCGGCACGGCGCGGCTCGCCGCTGCTGGTCGCGATCGGGAACGGTGAGAACTTCGTCGCGTCGGACGCGTCGGCGGTGCTCGCGCATACGCGCTCGGTCGTGTACCTGGACGACGGTGACATCGCGGAGGTAAAGCCCAACGACTACCGGATCATGGATCTCGCCGCGGTCGAAAAGGACAAGCAGATCACGCAGGTCGAGTGGGACCTCGCGACGATCGAGCGCGGCGGCTTCGCCCACTTCATGCTGAAAGAGATCATGGAGCAGCCCGAGAGCGTGCAGAACACGATGCGCGGGCGCTTGTTGGAGGAAGAGGGCACGGTCCGGTTCGGCGGTCTGAACCTCAGCGACGAAGAGCTGCTCAAGGTGCAGCGCATCGTGATCACGGCCTGCGGGACGTCGTGGCATTCGGGATTGATCGGCGAGTACATGATGGAAGAGCTGGCGCGTATTCCGACCGAAGTGGAATACGCCTCGGAGTTCCGCTACCGCAATCCCATTGTGGACGAGCACACGCTGGTGATCGGGATTTCGCAGTCGGGCGAGACGGCCGACACACTGGCGGCGCTGCGCGAGGCGAAGCGGCGCGGCGCGCGCACGCTCGGTCTGATCAACGTCGTGGGCAGCACGATCGCCCGCGAAGTGGACGGCGGGATCTACCTGCACGCCGGACCCGAAATCGGGGTCGCGAGCACCAAGGCATTCACGAGCCAGATCGTGGCGCTGGCGCT
>Ga0137323_1000407_pt1 | contig 12373 bp, 10 predicted proteins | sample EasRivERMZT423_2_FD_102285 | JGI IMG/M metagenome (GOLD analysis project Ga0137323, IMG submission 102285) | Soil microbial communities from meander-bound floodplain in the East River, Colorado, USA - East River MetaG ERMZT423_2 | ecosystem: Environmental > Terrestrial > Soil > Floodplain ... | reverse complement strand
TCGATCATGGCGCGCGAGCAGGGCTGGCTCGCGGAGCACATGCTGATCCTCGGCATCGAGACGCCCGCGAAGAAGAAGTATTACGTTGCGGCGGCGTTCCCGAGCGCGTGCGGCAAGACCAACCTCGCGATGCTGGTGCCGCCGAAGGTGTTCAAGGACAAGGGCTGGAAGATCACGACCATCGGCGAGGACATTGCCTGGATCAAGCCCGGAAAAGATGGGCGGCTGTACGCGATCAACCCCGAGGCCGGCGCCTTCGGCGTCGCGCCGGGAACCTCCGAGTTCACCAATCCGAACTGCCTTGAGGCGGTCACGCACGACACGATCTTCACCAACGTCGCGCTGATGCCGGACGGCGATGTGTGGTGGGAAGGGCTGACCAAGGAACCCCCGCAGGAACTCACGGACTGGCAGGGCAAGGCCTGGACGCCAGAATGTGGGCGCAAGGCGGCACACCCCAATGCGCGCTTTACCATGAGTTGCAGCCAGATCCCTTGCGTGGATCCCGACTGGGAGAATCCGCATGGGGTGCCGATCAGCGTGTTCCTGTTCGGCGGGCGGCGCGCAACCGCGGTGCCGCTGGTGACGGAGTCGTTCGACTGGACGCACGGGGTGTACATGGCCTCGACGATGGCGTCGGAAACGACCGCCGCGATCGTCGGGCAGGTGGGCGTGGTGCGGCGCGATCCATTCGCGATGCTGCCGTTCTGTGGCTACCACTATGGCGACTACTTCAAGCACTGGCTGGCGATCGGCAAGAGCCTCAAGCAACCGCCGAGGATCTTCAGCGTCAACTGGTTCCGGCAGGACGAGAAGGGCGAGTTCATCTGGCCCGGCTATTGCGACAACATGCGCGTGCTGAAGTGGGTCATCGACCGCATCGAGGGCAAGGTGGACGCGGTCAAGACACCGTTAGGCCTGCAGCCGCGCTATGAAGACCTCGACTGGGCCGGACTCGAAAGCTTCACGCGCGAGCGCTTCGAGCAAGTAACCCGGGTGGACTCCGCGGTCTGGCGCAAGGAAGTCAAGGACCACGCGGAACTGTTCGACAAGCTCAAGGCGCGCATGCCCAAAGAACTATACGACCTGCGCGACCAGCTGGAGCGCTCCCTCTAAGAAATCGGGCCTGATGGGTGGCCCGATTTCTTTACCGCAATCTCATTATTGAACCGGGGAATATATTCTAATCAATGCAGATCGGCTTGTTGGTCTGCATTGATTGGATGATGGCCTCGAACGCGGCGATGGTGTTGACCATTTCGGCGGGCGTGATGGGATAGGGATTGCGGCCGGCCACGGCGTCAGCGAACGCGTCGATTTCGGCGAGTATCGTGTCCACCTTGGGGAATTCACGGCGCTCCACTTTCCCGCCGCGCGTGCGCACGATGGTCTCGGTCTCGCCGATGGCCTCCACCGATCCTTCGTCTCCGAAGACATGGACGCGCCAATAGACGGGGGAGGCGCGCACCAGCCCGAAGTAGCCGCTGAGGTTGTTGGTGAAACGGAACATCACCGACGCGGCGTCGCGGGGATCGTGACCCGGCCGGTGGGAGATAACGCGTGCGCTGACTTCCGCCACGGGCCCGCCAAGCCCGACAAAGGCGTCGAGCAGATGTATACCCGTCCCCGTCATGCCGCCGCCGGGCGACTCGCCCGGGGAATCGCGCCAGGCGGAGAAATGCAGGCCCGAGTTCTCGTTGCTGTAGTGGCCTTCGATGTGCATGATCTTGCCGAGGACGCCGCTGGCGACGACGCGGCGCAGCTCCGCCATCGACGGCCAGAAGCGCTTGTTCTGGCCGACGCCGATTGGAACGCCGGCCCTGGCGACGGCGGCTATCGCCCGCTCGGCATCCACCCGCTTCAGCGCGAGCGGCTTTTCGCAGAACACCGGCTTGCCGGCTTCGGCGACGCGCACGATCTGGTCGGCATGCAGGGAGTGGGGGGTCGCCAGCACGACGGCCTCGACCCGCTGGTCGGCGAGCGCGCGTTCCAGGTCGTCGCTCAAAGTGAAGCCATGAGCCTCGGCCAGGGGCAGCGCGGCATCGAGCTCCTTGCTGACGCCATGGACGAAGCGGAGCTTCCCGCTTTTGCCCTGCACGCACTGGACGATGTTCTTGCCCCACCAGCCGAGGCCGATGATTGCGGCGTTGATCATCAGAATTGGGGCTTCAAGTCGATGTCCTTGATGATCTTCTTCACGCGCTCGTTCTCGGCTTGCTGAATTTTGTAGAACCCTTCGGGCGTGCTGGTTGCGGCGTCGGCCCCGCCGTTCTGGAAGCGGGTCCGGAGGTCCTCGGTCTTCAGCTGCTTGACGGTTTCCGCGTTGATCTGGATGATGATCTTCCGCGGTATGCCGTTGGGTCCGAGCAGGCCGAAATAGGTTGCCGATTCGAATCCGGGCAGGCCCGCTTCGGACATGGTCGGGACCTGCGGCAACGCGACGGCGCGCGCGCGCCCGCCGGTCGCGATAGCCCTGATTTTTCCTTCCTTCAGCACCGGCATCACGGCGGGGAGGGGAAACAGGTAATAATGGATGCGGCCCCCATACATCTCCGCGAAGATGTCCCCGATCAGCTTGAACGGAACGTGCACCGACTTCAACCCCGCGGCCGCGTTGAACATCTCCGCGGCGAGGTGCGAGGAACTGCCCATGCCCGCTGAGCCCACGTTGTAGTAGCCCGGCCTGGCCCTGACCTGGCTGATCAGATCGCCAAGCGAGTTGACCTGGAAGCCGGGGCCCACCGTCAGCACGTTCGGCATCGATGCGACGAGGCCGATGTGGGAGAAATCCTTGAGAGGGTTCCAGGGCGGCTGCTTCGAGAGCTGCGCGGCAGTGAGGTGGGGCTGGCCGATCAGCGCGATGGTGTAGCCATCCGGCGTTGCCCTGGCGACCAGGGTGCCGCCTATGAGCCCGCCGGCGCCGGGACGGTTGTCCACCACGATCTGCTGGTTCCAGGCCTCTCCCAGCTTCAGGCCCAGCACGCGGGCGAGGAAATCGCTCGCTGCGCCCGCCGGAAACGGCACCACCATGCGTACCGGCCGGGTGGGGTAATCCTGCGCGACCGTTGGCCCGCAGAGCAGGGCCAGCACAGCGCCGATTCCTGATGCAAATGTGCGTAGCATGGTAGTTTTCATAGTCTCCTCCGTTTGGCGGCCGTTTGCAGCGCGGCTCAGGTTGGTCAATGGTAAATGGTGGATCGTGAAAGGTGAAGGGCTGAGGAGTTTGTCCGACTTACGCCCGGCAAACTCCTAGTCAAAGCCCGGCGCGATTTCTTCCCTTGACCGCCGCGTTGACCACGTTGACCGGCCATTCGCCAGTAAGGACCCGGCGGACTTCAGCCGGCGCCCCGGCCTGCAGGCCGACCATGGCACGTTCGCTGTACCAGGCGACGTGCGGGTTGATGATGACGTTGTCCCGGCCGCGCAGCGGATGGGGATCGGGCAGGGGCTCCGGATCGGTAGTGTCGAGCCCGCAACCGGCAATTTTCTTCGCGTCGAGCGCCCGCACCAGCGCATCGGTATCGATGATCGGCCCGCGCGAGCAGTTGATGATGAAAGCGGTCGGCTTCATGCGCGAGAACGCGTCATCGTTGATCATTTTTCGCGTCTGCGGCATGAGCGGTGGATGCACGGAGACGAAATCCGCTTCCTTGAGCAGGTCGTTGAGTTCAACCTTGTTCCCGGGCTGGCTGAACTGTCCGACCTTCACGAAGGGGTCGGCGTAGAGGACCTTCATGCCGAACGCGGCGGCACGCACCGCCACCTGGCGCGCGATATTGCCGAAGCCGACCAGACCCAGGGTGCTGCCCACGAGCCGGAACATCGGCTTGCCGGGCGGCACCGCCCAGGCGCCGCCGCGCACCATGCGGTCGTAGAACGCGACCTTGCGCGCGCAGGCAAGGAGCAGAGCCAGCGTGTGCTCGGCGACTTCCTCGATGCAGTAGGTGGGGTTGTTAGTGACGATGATGCCCGCCTGGGTAGCCGCCGCGAGGTCTATGGTGTCAACGCCGATACCGTAGCGCGCGATGATCCTGCACCGGGGCATCTTCGCCATCACGTCGGCCGTGATTGGACCGGCATAGGTGTTGAGCAGGGCGTCGCAATCCGCCGCCTGCCCGATGAAGTCCTCGGGCTTCTTGGTTTGCAGCGGCACCAGGTCCGCCACGCCAGCCAGTATCTTTTTCTCCACGTCCAGCGATTCCCAGACGTAATCCGTCAGCACTACTTTCGCTTTTCCAGCCATCACCGGCCTCCCTTTTCTACTAGCCTTTAGTCCCTAGTCCCTAGCCCCTGCCGTAAATCTCGAGGTTGCAGCAGTTCGGCGGGCGCCGCCCCTCGATGATCGCCAGGATGTTGTCCACCACCACATTGGCCATGGCTTCCCTCAACTGCGTGACAGCGCTGCCGAGGTGGGGCGTAAGCACGACATTCTGCATGGAGAGCAGTTCAGGCTCGACCTGGGGCTCGTTCTCGTAGACGTCGAGCCCGGCGCCGGCGATGCGGCGCTCCGCCAGCGCACGGACCAGGGCTTTCTCGTCCACGATCGGCCCGCGCGAGCTGTTGACGAGGAAGGCCGTTGGCTTCATGAGGCGAAGCTCGCGCGCACCGACCAGGTGGCGCGTCTCGGCGTTGAGGGGCGCGTGGACCGAGACAAAATCGGACTCCGCCAGCAGCTTGTCGTACGGCACGTACTCGATGCCGGCCGCCCGCTCCTCGCTTTCCGGCTTGCGGCGTGGTGTCCAGTACAGGGTTCTCATCGAGAAACCCTGCGCCCGCTTGGCGACCGCGCGGCCGATGCGGCCGCCGCCGCCGATCAGGCCAATAGTCTTGCCATGCACCCAGGCGCCCAGCAGGTGTGCTGACTGCGCTCCGGGAAAGATGCCCGCTCGCACCAGCCGGTCGCCCTCGACCACTCGCCGGGCAACGGCAAGCAGGAGCGCGAAGTGGATGTCCGCGGTCGCCTCGGTCACGATGGGCGCGATCACCGTGACGGGGATGCGCCGCGCGGTCGCCTCGGCCACGTCGATGTCGGATGGCGTGATCTTCATCGAGGCGATCGCGCGCAGCCGCGTGCCGGCCGCGATCACGTCGCGGTCAATCTTGTCATGGAGCAGGCAAAACACGAAATCCAGCTGTGGCATCTTTTCGAGCAGCTCGCTCTTGGTGACCTTGTGCAGCGTGTCGGGGTTCACCTCGATATCGGCGACCGCGCGTAACCGCTCGATTGCGCTGGCTGCCACGGGCTGGGTCACGAATATCTTCGGTCTCATCATCAGACTCCAGGCTGGCTTTGTGTCTGAGCCGGCAGGTCGCGCACCGCGCCTGCACAATCGATTCACGAATCACGAATCACGATTCACGTTGTTCCGTATTGTTGCAGATGCGGCATGCGTAGTCTTCGAGCGCGGCCGCGGTGACGCCGACCGCGCCGTGCTGCCTGCGGTTGAATTCTTCCGGCTCGAGCTCGGTGCGGAAGGAATCGTTCAGCCGGTTGATCATGTTGAACATCGCGCAGGCGAGCGAGATTTCCACGATTTCGGCGTCGCTGAAAAGACGGCGCAGTTCGCTCCAGACTGCATTGTCGCGCTTGGCGGTGTTGAGCGTCATCGCTTCCGACCACGCCAGGGCTGCTTTCTCGCGCTCGTTGAAGAGCGAGCTCGCTTGATAGTCGCCCTGCAGCGCGTCGAACTCCTCGTTCTTCAGTCCCAGTGCTTGACCAAGCACCCGATTGTGCTCTGTTCAGTACTTGCAGCCGTTGATGGTCGAGGTCTTCAGCACAGCGAGATTGCGCAGCCTGACGTCGGATACCGCGCCGGCGTTAGGCTGGCGCACGGCAGCGATGAACGGCAGCAGCCACCGTGCTACATAGGGGCTGTGCGCGAGGATGCGCTGCAGGTTCGCCGTGCGACCCAGCATGCGGTTCGAAGCCTCGAACAGCTCCCTGGCCGGTCCGACCGCCTCTTGATCCGTGATACCGCGGATTCTCTGGCTCATTCTGCCCTCCGGAAGCGTGAATCGTGAATCGTGATTCGTGAGTCGGCGTTTGCATTATGAGATCCGGCCATCTAGCGGCCGGATTTCATCCAGCGGACGATTCCCGCCACGCCGTCCACGGCAACCTGCGAGCCCTCGGGGATCTGCAGCGTCGCGCCCGGCACGCCGAGGACGGCGGGGACGCAGCGCTCGCGGGCGAGCGACGCCAGGTGCGAGGTGCTACCGCCCAGTTCGGATACCACGCCCGCCACGATGGCCAGCACGCGGCCCAGTGCCGGGCCGGCCATCTTCGTGACCAGCACGTCGCCCGGGGCCAAGCGCGATATCTCGCATTCGCAGTTGACCACGCAGGCGCGGCCCGTGCCCCAGCCCACGCCAGCCGGCTGGCCGCGCAGGCGCGGCTGGCGCAGCCAGATGGGGTCGGCTGACTTGGCATTTTCAGTGTGCTGATCGTCCAGATGCAGCGGGCGCGACTGCAACAGCTTGATGCCCGCGCCGTCGAGCGCCCATTCGATCTCGACTGGCATGCCCATCACCGATTCGGCCGCGAGGAGCAGGCGCCCCAGTTCCTCCACTTCGGATGGCGCCAGGCACAGTTTTTTCTTCGCGGATCGCTTCGACACTCGCGGCAGGTGGGTGCATCCGGCCTGGTGGTACTCAAGAGCCAGGTGGCTTTCGCGGAGCCTTCCGTCACGGCCCAGCTGGTAGCGGTCAGGGGCGACCTCGCCTTGCGCGATCGCGGCTCCCAGTCCGGGCGTCGCGTTGATCAGCATCCCGCCCTCGGCCGACCGGCTCAGCCCGCCGCCAGCCGTGCGCGCGGCCACCAGAGGCTGCATCAGGAGAGCCATCGCCGTGCCCGCCGGATCGAGGTCGTGCGTCGCCATGTAGCGCAGCGCGCGCGGCGCCCACAATGCCGCCCAGCAGGCGCGCACCGCAGTGAGGAGATCGGCCTCGTTGTCGATTCCGAGAAAGCTTTCGAATTGCCCCGCAAAGCTGGAACCGTTGCGGTCTTCCACCAGGGCGCTCGAGCGCACGACGCCTGGAACCGCCGGGTGACGGGTCATCTCTCGCCATGCCGCTATCAGGGGTTCCTGTATTTCCGCTGCGACCGGTTGCTCCATCAGTTTCATTCTCATCTGCAGAGCGGCTCGGCGCGCCTGCATGTCCTCGGCGGAAAACACTTCGCGCGCGGTTTTCTCCAATCCCAGCGCGGCAACCTGTATGCGGTAGGCTTCTGCCGGCAGGCAGAAGCCTTCAGGTATGGGCAATCCGGCCCGGCCTAACGCCGCAAGATTGGCGGCTTTGGGACCGACGCGAGCCGCGTCCGTCGCCTCGATTGAGGATAACTCGAAGAGCCTCAACGGGGCAGGGCCGGCAGGTCGGAGAAGAACTCCGGGTGCGCCTTCTGTGCGGCCGCGGTGTAGGACGTGAGCACGATATCGGCAATAGGGATCGGCTTCGCGCCCTTTATCGTGAGCTTGAGCAGATCATTTTGCGCGTTCTCGAACGCGCGCAGGCTCTCGCGCGACATGCGGGGATCGTACTTGATGTGCTGTATCGCCTTGCGCGCGACTTCGAGGTTCACGTTGGGCACCCATTTTGCGAAGATCTCGACGGCCTCGCCCCGGTTTTGCCGGGTGTAGTGCGAAGCTTCCGCCAGTCCGTTGACAAAAGCCTGGATCAGCTTCGGGTTCTGCTGCACCAGGGGGTCGTGGACGGTGGCGATCATCATGTAGGAGAGGTGGCCGCCCCCGCGCAGCACCTCGTACGACTCCGGCGTGCGCGATATCGCCATCACGTTGAACGGCTCCCACGACACCATTGCGTCGATACTGCCTGTCGCGAAGGCGTTGACCAGGGCCGGCGGCGCCATGATGCTCTGGATGTTCATCTCGCCGTATTTCATGCCGCGCCGGGCGAGCACCATCTTCAGGTACTCGTCGGACGTCTGCTCCTTCGCCAGGCCGATGCGCTTGCCCTTGAGGTCCTCGACCCGGGAAATGCCCGAGCCTTTCCGGGCGACGATGGCGAGAGGGCTGTCGGCGAAGGTGGTGGTCGCGTCATTCATGATCATGCCGACCACGAGGAAGGGCGAGCCCGCATGCCGCGCCTTGAGGAAGGTGGTCACGCTCATGTCGCCGATCTGCACCTCCCGTTTGGTCATGGCGCTCACCATGTCGGTGCCGGTGTTGACCACCTTGAGCTTAAGGTCGATGCCGTGTTTCTTGAACAGTCCCTTCTCGACGCCGACGAACATCGGCAGATGCCCGAAGTTGTTGCCGATGACCGCCTCCAGTGCCACTGGCGGCTGTGGCGTCGTCGCGCAGCCACCCGTCACCATCGCGGCAAGCGACGCGGACACCACTCCGATCCATTTCCGCAGATTCATGTCCCCTCCATCAGATTTGATTGAGTATGCGTCTAGCGGCCCGCGAGAGTGGAATAGCCGGGCATCGGGTCGACCACGGTGATCTGCTCGACGGGGAAGTTCGAGATGATCTCGATCTTGTCCTTGTGCACGATCAGCATCTCCTCGATGCGCACGCCCCACTGGTGCATCCTGCCGTGCTGCGTTTCCAGCGCGAATACCATGCCTTCCTTGATTTCCACGGGGAAATCAAGGGACCAGATCCGAGAAATTACCGGCGGATCGTATTGCGCAAGGCCGAGCCCATGGCCCCACAGGTTGGCGGCGGCCTGGTCTTCCTCCGCGTAGCCCCACGCTTCCTTGGCCGAGGGCCATTTGGAGGCGATCTCGCGGGTGGTGGTGCCGACCTTCACTTCCTTGATCGAATCGTAGAGCCACTTCAGCGCGGTCTGGTAGACGTCCTTCTGTTCCGTGGTCGGCTCCTTGCCCGCGCAGTAGGTGCGGTAGTAGCACGACTTGTAGCCGTTCCAGGTGAGCGCGGCGAGGTCCATGAACACGATGTCGCCCGGCTTGACGATGCGGTCGGAAAAGTTGCGCCAGTTGGGCCAGGTGTTCGGGCCGGAAGAGACGATCACGTCCTCGACGTCCTCGATGCCCGGAATGGAGTAGAGGTACTCCATGATGTGGGCGGTGAGCTGGTTCTCGGTCCGTCCCGGCTTCAGGAATTTCATGAACTCCCAGTGAGCGCCGTCGCCGATGGCGCCGACCATGCGCAGGCATTCCTGCTCGTCGACGTTCTTGATGGCGCGCGCTTCCATCATCGGCGTCATGCCGTCGGCCCAGTCGACCTTCTTGTCCTTGAACACCTGGATCATGTTGATGTCCATGAAGTCGACGCCGAGCTTCATGCCGCCAACGTTGCTCTTCTTCATTTCCTGCAGGATGGCGTTGGTGAACTTCGTTACTTGCTGAATCGAGGCAGGCCCCGCCGCGCCCTTGATCCAGGCGTACGACCAGCGCACGTTGTCTTTCGGGATCCACGGCGAATGGCGCTGGATCTGATAGCCGATGTCGCCCTGCTCGAACAGGACCGGCGCGTCGTCGCCGCACAGCAGCGCGTAGCGCAAGCCGGGCTTCAACTTGTTCCAGCCCGGCGTCAGCGTGCCCGTCACGTAACGGACGTTCTCATCGTACATGAGCAGCATTGCGCCCAGCCCGGCGGCCTTCATCTGCGCGCGCGCCCGATCCAGCCGGTACTTGCGCAGCCGGTCCCAGTTGACCCGCTGTTGCCAGTCTAGTCCTGCGATTCCGAAATTCGCCATCTCAATCTCCAGTTCATGTTTTGAAAGCTGCAAGAGTCATAACGCTTGCGGCACGCTACTCCGTGCGGATGTTGTTGTCCTTGATCACCTTGCCGAAGCGCTCGGTCTCGCCTTTCACGAAGGCGACGAAGTCCGCCGGCGACTTGCTGGCGACGATAGTAATTCCGCTATCGCCGAGGCGCTTGACGACCTCCGGATTCTTCATCATTTCGACGCCGACCTTGTAGAGCTTGTTGACCACCGGCTGCGGCGTGCCCTTGGGCACGAAGAGGCCCTGCCAGGAGCCGACCACCATGTCGAGTCCCTGCTCGCGCATCGTAGGAATTTCCGGGTAAGCGGGATTCCGCTCGGGCGAAATCACGCCCAGCATTCTGACGCGGCCCTGTTTCGCGAAGTTGACGGCCGAGGAGAACGTCACGAACATCATCTGCACTTCGTTACCCAGGAGGCCGATCATCGCCGGCCCGGCGCCGCCCTTGTAGGCGATCTGCTCGGCCGTGGTCCCCGTGGCATTGAGGAACATGATCATTTCCAGATTGTTCGCGCTGCTCGGGGCCGGCGCGCCATAGTTGAGCTTGCCGGGGTTCGCCTTGAGATGGGTGATCATATCCTTTGCGCTCTTTGCGGGCAGGGACGGGTGCACCACGAGGCAGCCCGGCACATCCACCACCTGGGTGATCGGGACCAGGTCCTTCAGCGGCCGATACGGGAACTTGACGTAATAGTTCGGGTTGATGGCCATGGTGCCGATGTTTCCGAGCAGGAAGTTGTAGCCGTCCGGGCTGGCGCGGACCGCGACTTCCACGCCGATATTGCCGGCGGCGCCGCCGCGGTTGTCAACCACCACCTGCTGCTTGAGCAGCTCGGCCATCGCGGGCTGGATGATGCGGCCGACGGTATCCGAAGCTCCGCCCGGAGCGAACGGTACGATCATGCGCACCGGCCGGTTGGGGTAGTCGTCCTTCTTCGCCTGCGACCAGGCGAGCGCTGCTGGCAGCAGGGTTGCTACAACGCTTGCAGCGAGCAGATAGCGCTTGAGTTTCATGGTGGTCTCCTCATTTGTGGTTAGGGTCGAGTCGGTTATTTCCGCGGGATGACCGGCAGCAGCAGGTGGGACGCCATGCCGCCGCCGGTGTAGACCGTATTTTGCCCGACATTGTAGTCCGCGCCGTAATGCGTGTACGGCGCGGATCCCACCCCGTCCCGGGGCTGGATATCGAGGCGGATACGGTGTCCCTTGCGGAACACCATGCAGGTAGGCCAGATCTCCACGTCCATTTTGACGGCCTGGTTACGCTTCAGCCACAGCCGTTCGTCATGAGCGTGGTACGGGCGCCAGGGCAGGGATTGCCCGGGGTCGAGCTTGCGATGCGAGGCGCGCAGCCAGCCCTTGGCCACTGGCACGTTCTGCTGCTGCTGTCCCACTTCCCAGACATCCCGGCCGTCACCATCGATATTGCGCAGGGTGGCGAAAACGTCCATGTCCTCGGTGGTGCTCGACACCCACAGCGTCAGCACCACCGGCCCGGTCACTTCCAGGTCATCCCTGAACCGCGCGGTCTCGAACGACACGCCAAGCCGCGGCAGGCTGCCGGCGAGCGCCGTCGAGGTCCATGACGCGGAGGCGACGCCCGCCTTGGTCATCCCCGTCGCGGAATAGGTGACGGCGCTTTTCTTGCGCGGTGGCTCGGTGACGAGCAATCCCTCGGCCGGCTCGCGGCCGCGCGTGGCGACCTGTTGCGGGCTCAGGTAGTAGCGCGTCCACCGCGTGCGGTCGAGCGGCCATTCCTGCTCGCTGCGCCACTCGTAGTGGTCCTTGCCGCCCTTGCGGATCAGCAGTTTCACCGGCGGTTCGTCCATCACATCGTTCTGCTCGCCCTTCAGCCAGTAATCGAAAAAGCGCAGCTGGTCGCGGCGACCGTCGGCGCTGTAAAAGGGGTGGTAGTGCGTGCCGGCATGGATGCGCAGCTTCTTGCTCCCGGAGGCGGCGCGCAGATATCCCTCCGTGTTCCCACGCAGGTGCAGTCCCATGCCGCTCCAGTTGCCGGCGGTGAGCAGAGGCACCTCGATGCGGTCCCATGCCGCGCGGCGCTGGTCGAACCAGCCGGTATCCAGACTGTGCCGCATGTATTGCCACAGCCAGTTATTGGAAAACGCGTCCGGATTGTGCCGCTGCGGCGCGCCCAGCAGGTGGTGCGCCATATGATTGTTGAACCAGTTGCCGACGAAACCGAGACAGAAGATGCCGCCGTGGTAGGCGAAGTCGCGGTACATGTCCGCCGCGCCTTCCCACGGGATGATCGCTTTCAGCGAGGGCGGGCGCAGGCTCGCCACCAGCCACTGGTTCATGGCGAAGTAGGAGATGCCGGAAAGTCCCACCCGGCCGTTGCTCCACCGCTGCTGCGCGGCCCACTCGATGCAGTCGTGGAAATCCAGCGCTTCCTGCCGCGACCACGGATCGAACTGGCCCGGCGACTTGCCCGAGCCGCGCGTATCCACGCGGATCGCGATGTAGCCGCGCGGTATCCACCATAGAGGGTTGACCGTCTCCCAGTTCATCAGCGGGTTGGCTTTTTCCTCCAGGTCCGCGGGCGGCACCCATACCTTGTCCTTATGGTAGCCCCCGATGTTGAGGATCACCGGGTAGCGGCCCGGCGTTGCGGGGCGGAAGATGTCCGCCTTGAGACGG
>Ga0137323_1000400_pt1 | contig 12479 bp, 10 predicted proteins | sample EasRivERMZT423_2_FD_102285 | JGI IMG/M metagenome (GOLD analysis project Ga0137323, IMG submission 102285) | Soil microbial communities from meander-bound floodplain in the East River, Colorado, USA - East River MetaG ERMZT423_2 | ecosystem: Environmental > Terrestrial > Soil > Floodplain ... | reverse complement strand
CTCCCCCTCCCCCTCCCCCAGAGTGGCTGACACCGAGCCTGGCGAATCGTTCTGGTCGAAGGTGAAACGGGGCCTGACTGGTGGCGACGCATAAGCTGAGAGGCGCGGCTGTACGAGCGGCATTCTACGCGCGACCCACAGAAGAGGTCGCGCGTGGACTATTGGGGCGGATTCTGGTCAGCGAGGTGGGCGGCCGTGGGCACGAGACGGCCGGCCGCATTGTCGAAGTCGAGGCGTACGTCGGCCCTCACGATCCCGCCTGTCACGCGTACGGCCATCGCCGCACCGCGCGCACCGAGCCGCTCTACGGTCCGCCCGGCACGGCCTATGTGTACTTCACCTACGGCATGCACTGGTGTCTCAACGCCGTCACGGAGACCCAGGGGTTTCCCGCCGCGGTGCTGATTCGCGCGCTCGAGCCGCTGGCCGGACTCGAGACCATGCGCCGGCGCCGGCGCAACGAGCCACTGTGCGCCGGTCCGGCGCGCTTGTGCGAGGCGCTGGGCGTGACCGGAGCCCTCAACGGCGTGTCGCTGCAGCGGGGGCGGCTGCGGGTCGAAGACGGCACGAGGCCCCGCAAACAGGATATCGTCGCGGGGCCTCGCATCGGCATCACAGAGGCGATCGATTGGCCCCTGCGGTTCTACCTCAAGGACTCGCCTTGGGTTAGTGGCGGTCGGTAATTCCTTCCTTGGAGCTCCCCAGGCTCAGGCGCACGCCACCTTGGAGTGTGTGCGTGTTGCCCTCGAGCAGGAAGTTGGCCGCGCCCGACGTGAGGATGTAGTGCGCGAACACGTTCAGCTTGCTCGAGTAGTTGATCTGGAGCCCGCCCATCACCCAGACGAACGCCTTGCTCGACGCCGCTGCCGCGCGATCGAGCGCCTCCGTGGCCTCCGACAGCGTGCACGTCTGGGTCGTGCAGTCGGGGATCGGATTCAGAATCTGTTGAAGGGCGAACCCGCCACCGGCGAACGGCTCGATGACCTTCTGCGCCGGGAACGCGACGACGCCGAACATGAGGCGCCGCACGTCGCTGAAGGTGACATCCCGGAAGCCCGGCCCGATCGCGGAGCCGACCGAATTGGGGTCTTGGATCACGGCCGTCGCCTCGGCCAGGAAGAATGACTGCTCGTACGCGACGTACAACGCGGTGCGGCGCGACTTGACGAGCCAGTGACCGCCGACGATCGGGTCGTAGACGAGGGGTTGGACATTCGTCTTGGAGGCGAACGCGCCGCCCTGGGCGCCCCAGTACCACTGGAAGTTGGTGTTGAAGCCGCGCCCCTGCTGCGGCGGAATGAAGAAGTATGAGGCGCCCAGCGATCCCTGGACCTCGCCCGTAAATGCGTCGGCATAGAACGGGTTATCGGGGCGGTACTGGGAGCGCACATCGCCGCGTAGCGCGACATGCCGGCTGACGAAGGCGCGGATGCCGAGCCCACCGGCGAGCATGTGCTGGGTGAAATCGTATGGCGGGTCCGGGCCGAAGACCATGCGCGCGTAACCACCCGAAGCGAGCAGCGTCACCCTGTCGCTCACGGGAAAGTTCCATACGAGATTCGCGCTCAGCGTATTGACGTCGATGTTCTGGGTGCCTGACAGGTCGGTCGTGGCGATAAAATCACCGGTGACGTCGAGACCGATGCGGTCACTCAGGTTGTAGCCGATCCGGGCGCCGCCGCCGAAGCCGTTCGTGATCAGGAACGAGCGGTCGAACCGCCAGTACGCACCGAAGGCACCGAACTCGATGTTCTGGGCGCGTTGCGCCGCAGCGGGGGGGGGACCCGCTACCAAGGATACGAATCCCACCAGGAGAACCAGCCGCTTCATCGGGACTCCTCCGGGCCCCGGTTAAGGGGCCGCCAACAGGACCGCGTTGAAGAGCAGCTTGAAGGTGCCGTGGGTCTGGCCCCGGAACTGAGGCCGAAATCCGAACAGGATCACCCGTCCGCTGCCTACCGGTGCCTCCACCAGCGCCGCTTTCCCTTCGAGCCGCTCCTGGAAGCGGGCGTAGCCCGATCGCAGGGGCTCCGAGGGGTACGTCGCCAGGGCCCGAGCAGAGCCCGAAACTGTGAAGGCGGCGCTACTCTCGAAGTAGACTTTGAGGGAATCGGGGATTCCGAGGGTTACGGGGCTTTGTACGCGTCCCCCGTCCCCCGTCCCCACTCCCCCCAAAACCGTACCGAAAATAGAGCCTGGGGCGTAAAATCGCAAAACTTGCGGACCAGATGCCTCCCCAGCTAGGACGTTGACCACCGGGAGGTTAAGGCGTGCAATCGCGAAATTACTTGAACCATCGAGGCACACGAGGGTCCCACCACCCCGAACAAATGCCGAAATGGCCTCGGCGCCTCGTTCCGTCATCCCCCCAGCGTACTGCAATGGAACGCGAGTCGAGTCCGATCCGCTCAACAGCGAGCGCGTCTCGGCATCCGGCAGGACGAGTACGTCGAACCGTTGGCGCAGCCCTCCGCGTTTGAGGTCGTTGTCGTGAACTGTGGTGTAGCTGATCCCATACTGCTCGAAAACCCACCGCACCCACCCTTCGTCATGGTTCGCGGTCCACGGCTGATACAGCGCGATGCGCGGCAAACGCTGGCGTGTTGGGCCGGAGCTCGCGGGCGCGGTTCGCACCGCGGTCACGCCGAACCCGCCCCGCGCCGCCTGCTCGGTCAGAATCGCGCGCGCTCGCGGCCCGCGCACGATCACGCTGTCGCCGGCGACCGTCAGCGACTGGCCCGCCGACAGCAGTGCCGCGATCGCACGTGACTCTGCATTCGTCCGGTTTTTCAGAATGAAGACCTCACCCGCGCCTTCGATTCTTCCCGGTGCAGGCACAACCGTGTCCACCTTCACCAGATTGGCGCTGAACGGTGCATTCACCACGTCGGCGCGCACGCCCATCATGTACGGCAACGTCCACCCGGCGACGTCGTAGGGCGGCCGATCGTTGACCGGCGTGTACTGCTGCGGCTCGAGCAGATCCTTCGCGTGCGCGCGAAACGGCTGGGCCATCAGCACGACGAGCGAACCGGCCGGATACTGCCGCCCATCCGCACTGAATGACTCGGCTGCGCGTTGCACCTCCACACCACCCGCCAGGAGAATGTTGGCGAGCGCTGCCCAACTCCCTGGATCCCGCTGTTCGAGGGGCAGGACATAAGCATAGGGATTCCCCGCGGCGCCGGCTTCCACAGCGCGCCGGCCCAAACCCACGAACCGATCGATGATCGCGAGCCGGTCGCGCGCTGCGAGCCTCACGAGCGCTTTCGACGTGACCAACTCGTAACGTGCGATGTCTCCGATGTGCCAGGTGCCGCCCGGCCAAGGTGCCGGATAGTTCACGCCGCGCGCCGGCTGGCGCAGCGAATCGCGCGAGAGATGAATCGGTGTGGCGAGCCGGGTGCTCGCCGCTTCGGTGAGGATGCCGATCATGTTGTGGCGCGTGGGCGTCGAGCGGAAGCCGCCGTGCCACCAGAGGTCGTACGTCTGCTGATGCGCCACACCGGTCATCCCCGCGTCGTACAGCGCGGACGCCATCGTCACGCCGACGAGATTGATCCCGGCCACGAGCGACGCGTCGAGATTCGGATTCACGGGATCGAGGAACGGCGGCACGAACAGTCGCTCGCGGCTGGTCCCCTGCTCGTGCACGTCGTACACGATTTCCGGAAACCACTCCTTGTACAGCATGCGCGTGACGAGCCGCGTCTCGACCTGCGTCAGCATGAACCAGTCGCGATTGTTGTCGTGGCCGGCGTACTTGTGGTAGAGCCAGGGGAGGTTGCCTTCGTCGTAGCGCGTCCCCTTGTAGCGGCGGTACCAGCTCACCATGGTGTCGAGGCCGTCGGGATTCATCGACGGAATCATCAGCACCACGACCGAGTCGAGCAGTCGCCGCAGGTCGGGGTCGGTCGCCAGCTCGTAGGCCAGCGTCATCGCCATGAGACTCGACCCGATTTCGTCCGAGTGGATGTTGTTGCTGATGAGAATGACGGCCGGCTGCTTCGACCGCAGCTCGGTGAGCTGGGCGTCACTCAGTCGCCGGGGATCGGCGAGCAGCGCCTGCCCTCGTTTGACCTCGGCCAGGCGTTCCTGGTTGTCGGGCGCGGTGATCGTCATCAGCAGGAACGGCCGTCCCTCGGTCGTCCGGCCCAGCGTGTCCACGCGGACATACGGGCTGCGCTGCGCGAGACTGTTCATGTAGCCGCTGACTTGGCGCCAGTCGGCGAGCATCGAGTCGGTGCCGGGCTCGAAGCCTAAGTAGTCGGTTGGACGGTTAGACGGTTGGACGGTTTGCAACAGCGCGAGCAGCAGGAGTGGTGACATCAAATGAGCCCCAGTCTTGAACCCACCTTCTTGAATGCCCGGAGGGCGAAATCGAGGTCGTCCTTCGTGTGCGCAGCAGAGAGCTGGCAGCGCACGCGCGCATGTCCTTGCGGCACAACAGGATAGCCGAATCCTGTCACGAAGACGCCTTCCGCCAGCAGCAGTTCGCTCATGTGGATGGCTTGGGCGGTCTCCCCCAGGATCACCGGCACGATCGGCGTCTCGCCCGGGAGCGGCTTGAACCCAAGCGCGCGGAGCTGGTCGCGGAAGTACCGCGCGTTCTCGTGCAGTCGCGTCACCAGCTCCGGATGCGCCTCGACGTGCTTCACTGCCGCGAGCGCGCTCGCGGCGACCGTCGGCGGCAGCGCGTTGCTGAAGAGCTGCGGCCGGGAGCGCTGCGTGAGGTAGTCGGTCAGCGGGCGCGGCCCCGCGGTGAAGCCGCCGGCCGCGCCGCCGAGCGCCTTGCCGAGCGTCGAGGTGATGATGTCGACGTCGCCGACCATGTCGTAATGCTCCGCCGTGCCGCGCCCGTGTTTGCCGAGCACGCCGGTCGCGTGCGAATCGTCGACGGCGAGCACCGCGTCGTATTTCCGCGCCAGGGCGACCAGATCGGGGAGGTTGGCGATGTCGCCTTCCATCGAGAAGATGCCGTCGGTGAAGATCAGCTTGCGTCGTGCGGTGCGCGCCTCGCGCAACTTCGCCTCGAGGTCGGCCATGTCGGAATGCGTGTAGACCGCCGTCTTGCACTTCGTGATGGTTTTGGCGAGCCGAATGGCATCGATGATGGACGCATGGTTCAGCTGATCGGAGATGACGACATCGGGCTCACTCAGGACCGTCGGGCACAGTCCCTCGTTGGCGTTCCAGCAGCTCACGTAGGTGAGTGACGATTCGCAGCCGACGAACCTGGCGAGCGCGTCCTCCAGCTCGCGGTGGACCGTAAACGTGCCGCAGATGAACCGCACCGACGCGGTGCCGGCGCCCCAGCGGTCCAGCGCGTCCTTGCCGGCGCGCACAACGTCGGGGACGTCACACAGGCCGAGATAGTTGTTGGAGGAGAGGATCACGACTTCGCCGCGTCCTTCCATCTTGACGCGCGCGTGCTGCGGGGAATCGAGGTAGTTGAGCCGTTTGTAGACGCCTTCCTTCTTGAACTCCGCCAACTCGTCCTGAAGCTGCCCGATGAAGCTCATGCGATCTCCAGAATGACCTTGCCGGCGTCCCCCGAGCGGATCGCGGCAAGGGCGTCGTCGATTTTGGCGAGCGGGAATTTGTGCGTGATGACGGGGCGGGGATCGAACTGTCCGGCGATGAGGTAGCGCCGCATCTGGTGCCAGGTCAGGTACATCTTGCGTCCGATCACGCCGTAGATCGTGATCCCCTTGAAGATGATCTCATCGGCGAAGTTGATCGGGACATCCCCTTTGGGAATGCCGAGCAGCTGCACGCGCCCGCCCAGGCGCACGCTCGCGAACGCTTGATGCAGCGCCGAGGGCACACCGGACATCTCGCACACGACGTCGGCCCCCTCGTTGCCCGTCTCGGCAATGACCGTTTTGACCACGTCGTCCTTGGCGGCGTTGATCGTGACGTGGGCGCCCATCTTTGCTGCGAGCGCGAGACGCTTGGGGTTCACGTCGGATGCGATCACCTTGGTGGCGCCGGCCGCGCGCGCAATCCCGACGGCGAAGCAGCCGATCGGCCCGCACCCCACGATGAAGACCGTACTGCCGGGAATCTCCGCCCCCCCGGTCAGCACCGTGTGAAACGCGTTGCCGATCGGGTCCATGATCGCGCCGATCTCGGTGGGAATGCCCGAGAGCGTCAGCACGTTCGTCGTCGGCATCGTGATGTACTCGGCGAACGCCCCGTCGCGGTCGACGCCGATGATCCGGGTGTTCTGGCAGATATGGCTGTTGCCCGTCCGGCACTGCAGGCAGTGCCCGCAGACGATGTGTCCCTCGGCGGTGACGAGCTGGCCGACGCGCAGTCCCGTGACCCCGTCGCCCAGCCCCTGGATTTCGCCGGCGAACTCGTGGCCGATGACAAGCGGCGGCTTGATGCGTCCCTGGGCCCAGTGATCCCAGTCGGCGATGTGGAGGTCGGTCCCACACACCCCCGCGTGTCGCACGGCGATGAGCACCTCACCGGGCCCCGGCGTCGGTTTGGGAACGGACTTCACGGTCAGGCCAGGGGCGCGTTTCTCTTTGACGATCGCTTGCATGGACACTCGGGATGCGCGAAGCGGGATGCGGGATGCGCTAGAAGATGGATCGAATGAAACCGCCATCAACCTGGAGCACGGCGCCGGTAATATAGCTGGCACGCTCGGAGGCCAGAAACGTCACGGCGGCCGCCAATTCCTCGGGCGTGCCGATGCGCCCCATGGGGATTTGGGCCCGCATCTGCTTCATCATCTCCGGTTTCGTCTTCGTCAGCTGCTCGACGCGCTCCGTCGCGATGAAGCCAGGGCAGATCGAGTTTACGGTAACGCCGTCCGTGGCGACTTCATCCGACAACGCCTTGGCGAAGCCCAGAACGCCGGCGCGGGCGGCGGTCGAGAGGATCAGCCCGGGCAGCGGTTGCTTGGCCGCGATCGAGGTGAGGCAGATGATGCGGCCCCACTTCGCTTTGGTCATGATGGGCACGGCCGCGCGCGCGAGATGCACCGTCGACAGGAGATTCAGCTCGATCGCCTTCTGCCACGCGTCGGCCGGCTGGTCCTTGAACGCCGCCGCGGGCGGACCGCCCGCATTGCAGAACAGGATGTCGAGTCGGCCAAATTCCTTGGCCACACGCTGCACCAGTCCCGTGGCCTGCTCCGGGACCGACACATCCGCGGGGAATGGCGCATCGTTGCGACCATTGACCGCCACCTGCGCGCCTTCTGCCTGGAGCATCTGGGCGACTGCGTGACCGATGCCGCGCGTGCCGCCGCAGACAAGGGCCACGCGACCGGTGAGGCCGAGATCCATGGGCCTGATAGATAGGCTGCCTGGCCACAGTTGCAAGGTTGACAGACACCAGAAAAGACGCCAAGACGCCAAGTTGCAAAGTGGCCGCAAGCTTCCAGCTTTAAGCTTGTAACCACTTCGCAACTTGGCGTCTTGCACTTCTCTTGAGACTCGGATCTGGGAGCTGGAAGAATGGACCGTCGCCAATTCGTGCAAACCGCCGCCGGCGCCGCCGCAATCTCGTCCTTGAAGCTGAAACTGCCGCAGGCGGATCCCTCGATCAAAGAGCTGTGCATGCGCGCCCTTTCGACCGCCAAGACCGCCGGCGCGAGCTACGCCGACATCCGCGTCGCCCGCACCCGCAGCCAGGCGATCAACACGCGCGAGCAGCAGATCACCAATCTGTCGGACGGGGAGACGTACGGGTTCGGGATTCGCGTCCTGGCGCAAGGCGCGTGGGGCTTTGCCGCGAGTCGCGAGCTGACCACAGCCGAAATCGACCGCGTCGCCAAACTGGCTGTGGCGCAGGCACACGCGAACCGCCGCGCGATGCGGCGCGCCGTGCAGCTCGCGCCGACGCCGGTCGTGAAAGACGGCCGCTGGCGCAGCCCGATCGAGACCGACCCGTTCGAGATCTCGATCGAAGACAAAGTCGCGCTGCTGCTGCGTGCCAATGCCGAAGCGCTCAAGGTCTCGGGCGCGCGCTTCGTGACCTCGTCGCTCGCCTTCGTGCGCGATCAAAAAACCTACGCTTCAACGGATGACGTTTTCACGGTGCAGGACGTCTACCGCTGCTTCCCGCAGATGAACATCACCGCGGTCGACAGCGCGCGCGGCCTGTTCGAGACGCGCAATTCGGCGGAGGTCGCGCCGATGGGTCTGGGGTGGGAGTGGGTGCTCAAGTCCGATCTGCCGGGCAACGCGCCACGCTGGGCCGAGGAAGCGGTCCGCAAGCTCACGGCGAAGCCGGTCGAGCCCGGGCACTACGATCTGATTCTCGAGCCGCATCACCTGTTCCTCACGATTCACGAGTCGATCGCGCACCCCACGGAGCTGGACCGCGCGCTCGGCTTCGAGGCGAACTACGCCGGCACGAGCTTCCTCGCGCCACCCGAGCAGATCCTCAAGAAATTCAAGTACGGTCCCGAATTCATGAACATCCAGGGTGATCGCTCGCAGGCGGGCTCGTTGTCGGCCTGCGGCTGGGACGACGACGGCGTGGCGCCCGAGACGTACCTGATCATCAAGAACGGCATCGTGGTCGACTACCAGACGACGCGCGACCAGGTCGCGTGGCTCACGCCGCTCACCGGCCGCAAGACCTCGCACGGCACGTCGTACGCCGAGTCGTGGGCCGACGTGCAGTTCCAGCGGATGCCCAACGTGTCGCTGCTGCCCGGCGAGCGCGATCTCAAGGTGGAAGACCTCATCGCGGCGACCGATAACGGCATCTACATCGTCGGCCGCGGGTCGTACTCGATCGATCAGCAGCGCTACAACTTCCAATTCGGCGGGCAGTCATTCTACGAGGTGAAGGGCGGGAAGATCACCGGCATGCTGAAAGACGTCGCGTATCAGTCGCGCACACCCGATTTCTGGAACGCGATGGACATGATCGGCGGCAAGTCATCCTACCTGATGAACGGCACATTTACCGACGGCAAGGGTCAGCCCGGGCAGGCGAACGCGGTCAGTCACGGCACGCCGCCCGCGCGCTTCAAGGGCATCAACGTGATCAATACCGGGAGGGATCGTGGCTGAGTTCAGCGGTCTGTCCCGCGCCGCGGCGCGGCAGCTGTCCGAGCGGGTGCTGGCCCTGTCCAAGGCGGAAGGATGCCAGGTCAACATCAATGCGAGCGCCAACGGCAACACCCGTTATGCGCGCAACGAAGTCACCACCGCCGGCGATACCGACAACGCCACGGTCACGGTGACCTCGCGCTTCGGAAAGCGCGTGGCGAGTGTCGGCACCAACCTGCTCGACGAAGCGGGGCTGGCGCGGGCGGTCGAGACGAGCGAGCGCCTGGCCAAACTGGCGCCCGAGAATCCCGAGCTCATGACGCTGCTGCCGGCGCAGGTCTACACGGAGGTCCCGGCGTTTGCGCCGGCGAGCGCAGCACTCGACGCGGTGCGGCGGGCCGACGCGGTCCGGACTGTGGCCGAGGCGTCGAATCGGGCAGGACTCACGGCCGCCGGGCTGGTGCATCGCATCGCCGGCGCCTCAGCGGTCGCCAACTCCGCCGGCCTGTTCGGCTATCACGCGGCCACCAACACCGTGCACACGCTCACCGTGCGCAGCCCCGACGGCAAAGGCTCGGGGTGGGCGGGGACGGCGCACAACGATTGGACACGCGCGACGCCCGCGGCGCAGCTCGCCACGCGCGCGGTGGGCAAAGCCAACGGCACGCGCGCCGCCACCGCGCTCGAGCCCGGCAAATACACGGTCGTGCTCGAGCCGACCGCCGTCGGCAACCTGGTCGGCCTGCTCGCGTTCGCGATGAATGCCCGCCCGGCCGATGAGGGACGCAGCTTCTTCTCCAAGCGTGGCGGCGGCAACCGCATCGGCGAGAAAGTCGTGGATGAGCGCGTGACGATCTCATCTGATCCCCAGGACCCCGATCTGCTCACCTCGCCGTTCACCGGTGAAGGCGTCCCGGTCGGCGGCACGGCGTGGATCGAGAACGGTGTTCTGAAGAATCTCGCGTATGACCGGTTCTGGGCCGACAAACAGGGTGTGAAGCCGACGCCGTTCGCTGGAGGGTTTCGCCTCCAGGGCACCGGCGGCGGGCAATCGCTCGAGGAGCTGATCAAGGGCGTGGAGCGCGGGCTCCTGGTGACGCGCTTCTGGTACATCCGCGCCGTGGACCAGCGGACACTGCTGTATACCGGCATTACTCGCGATGGCGTATTTCTCATCGAACGCGGTGCAGTCAGCCGGGCCGTGAACAATTTCCGCTTCAACGAGAGTCCGGTGACGATGCTGAACAATCTCGTCGCGGTCGGAAAGCCGGAGCGCGTGTCGTCAGCGGAATCGGGAGACGTGGGCGGGGCGGCGGTGGTCGTGCCGCCGCTCGTGGTGAAGGACTTTTCGTTCACCTCGGTGAGTGAAGCGGTATAAGAGTCGAGGCAAAGCAAACGGGGCCGGCGTGATGCCGGCCCCGTTTTTCTTGATCTCAGTCGGTCAAACCTTTGGATCGACGGGCAAATGTCGGTGGGTGTGATCGCCGTTTTCACCCTCATCGGCGAACCAGCAATACGCCCAGATCTTGGCGGGCCGCAGAATCTGCCGTCCGGCCCGCAGGATGATGCCCATCGGCTCCTCGTCGAGTACCATAGGAAGGCTTGTCATGCCTTCTTCTTATTGCAAACCGTCTGCCAAGATCCTGCTGAGCTAAGCGACTATTTTACAACAGGTTACGGAGCAGCAGCGGACCCGAATCGTCAATCCGACACGTTCAGCGCCGTCTGCGCCGTGTCGACCTGACGCGGCGGCTTGATCGCCGTGAAGCCGGAGCGCTTGGCGCGGCGGGTGCCGCCCCGTTGCACCTGCCAGCCGCGATAGAGCGTCTGCAACGTCTCGGGGGCGAGCGGGATCACTTCGCGGTGCTCGCTGTCCGGTGGCAGCACCACGTGCACTCCTCCGGACGGTGTCCGCACCTGAATGTCGGCGATCAGTGAAGCGCGTTGCTTGGCGCGGAGCTGGCTGAGACTCGACGGCGCGATGGCGACGAGGGACGGCGCGAGATCGGGGAACCAGCTCCCGAAATTGATGACGAGCGCCTGAAACGCCCCACCGCCGAGCTGCTCCGTGACCGCACGCCCTTCCGCCGCTTCGACCGCGCCCAGATCCTGATCGAGCAGGAACACTTCCGCATCGTGCGCCGCGAGGAACAGCGCCTCCGGCAGCGCGGCAGCGCCGAGCACCATCACCACATCACCGGGCTCGAGGCGGGCGGCCCAGGGCACGATCGGATGCTGGCGATCGAAGCCCCAGTGCGTCGGCTCGCGCTGCGCCTCACGCAGTGCACGATGCTTCTGGCGCCAGCGCGGGAATGACGGGAGACTCAACCGGCGCGCAATGATCCGATCGACATGCTCGAGCAACAGCACCTCGGTGAGCAGATACTGATCCTGCGCGCTGGCCTGGAGCTCGCGCACGGCTTCATCGCCGATCTCGAGCAGCTCCGCGCGCGGCACGGTGTTCTTGTATTCCTCGAGCCGCTGCAGGATGAACTCCTGGTACTCCTGCTTGAGCGAGCGGGGCTGGCGCCGGACCGGCGGAATTCCGGTCTTGCTGGGTCGACCGAGGGGCAGGGAAGTCAGCATGGCTCGACGTGCACCGTCACTTCTTCCAGCTCGAGGTCTTTCTTGAGGCGCTCTTCGACCGCGTCAGCGATCGCATGCGCCGTGGCCACGTTGGCGTTCGGATCCACCGCGATCGTCACCTCGGCATAGCGGACCCCGGCCGTCCCGCCGCGCGAGCGGATCCCGTATGCGCTCACGACACCCTCCACTGCCTGCGCGGACTTCCGGATCGTAGGCTCGGGAATCGCGCGCTCGTCCACGAGCACCGGGACGGTGCGCTGCAAGATCATGTAGGCGACCCGCACGATCAGAATCGCGATGACGATCGCGACGATGGGGTCGACCCACAGGTAGCCCTGCCGTGAAAACAGCACGCCGATCAGCACGCCGATCGTGATGAAGACGTCGGTGCGCGTGTGCGCCGCGTCGGCGATCAGCAGCTCGCTCGCGAGCTGCTGCCCACGGCGGTTCTCGTACCAGGCCACGAACACGTTCGTCGCAAGCGTCGCGAGCAGCAGCGCCAGCCCCACGTCAGTGATCTGGACGGCGTGTCCGCCGGCGCTGAGTCTCCCGACGGCGCTGCGCGCCAGCTCGAAGCTGATGACTGACAGCACCACGCAGATCCCGAGTGCGCCGAGCGTCTCGAACTTGCGATGGCCGTACGGGTGGTCCTCGTCCGGCGCGCGCGCGGCCACGCGGATGACGATGAGGCCGAGGATGTTGTAAACGGCGTCCACGGAGGAGTGGATGGCATCGCCGATGACGGCCAGGGAGCCGGCCGCCACGCCGATCGCCACTTTGGCGATGACGACGGCGATGTTGGCGACGAGCAATCCGCGCAGTACGCGGCGTACCGCGGCGGAGCGGTCTAGGGCCCTGCCGGACATGGCT
>Ga0137323_1000397_pt1 | contig 12513 bp, 12 predicted proteins | sample EasRivERMZT423_2_FD_102285 | JGI IMG/M metagenome (GOLD analysis project Ga0137323, IMG submission 102285) | Soil microbial communities from meander-bound floodplain in the East River, Colorado, USA - East River MetaG ERMZT423_2 | ecosystem: Environmental > Terrestrial > Soil > Floodplain ... | reverse complement strand
TCGGCGGGGGTGATCGCCTTATCCGACAGCAGCTCGACAACCGAGCGGCCCCATGAGGCTTTGATGCGCTCGCGAGGATCGGGGGTGTCGGTGAAAAAGTCGTCGGAGATCACAGCCGGTACTCGATCTGCCAGCCGATCTCGAGCCCCTTGTTGTTGGCGGCCGTGAAGCCGGTCGCTGAAAGGGGGGCGTCTACGTAAAAGGTAATGGCGCTAGCCGCGGCTGCCATCTGCGCCGCGCCCACTACCGACACTGAGTTGTCGTGGACGAGGCACGGCACCCAAACCGCAACCGAAGGTCGCACGGCCGCAGGGAGCCCGGTCAGGGTGAATGCCGTGGTATCTGAAACCCCGGTAACAGTCGTCGCGATAGAAAGGCGACAGGCCTTCCCTGTGCCGGCTGCGTTGGTGATGATCTGGTAGGAGACGGTCCCGGTGACTACAGCGTTAACGCCCGTGATCGTTCCGGTGAACGAGCCCTCCACGATCGAGGCGCCCTGAATGGGAATGACGTCCTCGGTCCACAGGGGCGCGAGCGGTGGGTCGGAGTCGTCCGCGGGGGCTAGGACTTGCTTATACGGACCGCCCGCAGGATCGACGTAGAAAGCGGGGAACACGCCATAGGCGTCAGCCTCCAGGGGGTTCGGGTGCTCCACCGCGAGCGCCGACGTGGTGTAAATCGCCCGCTTTGAAGTGGTAGTATCCTCGTACACGAACAGCTGGGCGCCGGGAACGATCACGCCGCCGCTGAACGCTACTTGTCGAGGCAATACGCCTAGGGCACCGGACATGGGGTCTCCTGAAAAGAGAAACCCGCCACTTGGGCGGGTTCAGTGAAGGTCGATTGGTTCATCGTGCTATGCCTCATGTGCATAGCGTCGGCGTTCATGCCGTGGTCATGGCCTCTGGCCGTTTTCGCGCTCGCTATTGCCGCTGGGCTGATTCTCGATCGGGCTCTTGAGAGCCAGTGCCGTCCCCGGCAACGATGATCGCCTGCATCCTGCGCGCGAGCCGTTCTGACGCTTGAGATCCTGGCTTCGCCCGCCCCATCGCGAGCAAGAGATTTCGGCCCGTTGCGGTCTGGAATAGCACTCGCACCGAAAGCCCCGTAACCGCCGCCCCGGCCATTGCCTTTGCAGCTATCGGCCCCGTCACCGCGGCGCCGCCCATAAGATAAGGAATCAGCCTCTGTCCAGTTGGCGGGTTTTCGGCAAACTGGCCCGCCCGCTCGACGTGACGCATGAGGTTCTGAAACCCCTTGATCTCGACCAGTTCGCGGCCCTTAAAGAAGGTGTTGACGGTGTTCTCGTGGTCCTCAAGGAACTTGGCAAACTTCGCAGGCGAGAACGATCCGTTGGGGTTTGAAGCGTTGTCGAGTGCGTCCTTGACCATGCCGTAGCGGACAGCGCCTCGGCCATTCTCATCGAGGCTTCGATACATGCGATCGGCGCGTGATCGAAGCCCGCCATGAGCTAGCAGATAACGCCATGCCTTCTCCGGCTCGGCGGTCTTGACGAGATCACGAAAACCGGCCTCGCGGAATGGCACGATGTTCGTGCGGTAAAACCCGTCTGCCATCCGCCAGGCGTTGTACCCGCGATCTCCCGTCTGTCGAGCGAAAGCCCCCATGTCCTTTTCCAGCGCGTCCTTCATGCTCTGGAGCGCTCGCACTCCCTTCTCGCCAATCGCTGCGTTGGCTCCGGTGTAATACTCCGCGATGTCGTCGGCGATGTCGGATCTCATCTGGCGCATGGCCGTGAAATTGCCACCCGGAGACTGCTGGTACTTATTGAGAAGCGCCACGACGTCAGGCTTCGCGAGAGTCCCGCGCGCGGCTTGCGCTTGGAGCTCCGACTTAATTACCGCTTGCATCCCCGGAGTCGGCATGTTGCCCGCGGGATCAAGCTCGGCGCCGACTCGATCGTAGAGACGGCTGGCAGATTCCCGAAACTGTTTGAGCTTGGTTTGCAGCCCCTTCTGCACCAGCTCCGGGACGTCATCCCCAGTGGACGGCAACAAAGACTGCGTGACGCGCTGCGCGGCATCTCTCGCGGCAGTCGCTTGCCTTGCCCGTCCTGAGCCTGTGCCGATCGGTCCTAAGGGCTCTGCGGCAACCCCCACACGACGAGCGACGGCGCTATCCGTCACGTCGTCGAAGAACACCGGAACGCCGTGGCGCTCTCCTTCTCTTATAACCGCGTCGGCTCGGGTCGGCGTCCGCACTGGCGGCGCCACTCTGGGGGCCGGGTTACGCACGGAAGGAACCGGCAAGCGCCCGCCCAGAGCCACCTGGCCCACGAAGTCCGAAACCCGCTCGGTTCCCTCGTGCTCCGGCACCCCGGCTTCGTTCAAGCCACGCCGGAACATCTCGGACGGCAGCTCGCGAGTTTTTTGGAGCAGAGGTCGCCCAGCTACAACGTTCTCGCCAACGTTTCTCAAGGCCACGCCGAAATCTGCGGCCATCAATGGAACGCCAGCGATGGTATTGGCAGCAGTTCTCGCGGTCAGAGCGGCAGCGCGCCCTACCTCTCTACCAGCCTGCCCAATGGAAGCAGGCAAGAGTGGCCGACGAGCGGACGGTTGTTCCTTCGGAGCTTCGGTAATCGGATCGTTCTGCCAACCAGCGCCGGCCGGCGATACGACCGGATCGTCTTCCCAACCGGGCATTAGCGTTTCGTCCGCGTAGAACCGTCTGGGGCGATGTACTGAGACCCGCTCGGGAGCGAGTTGTACTGATCTTCAAATTCAACCTGCGTCGCTCCGCCGCCTTGCGGAGCCTGAGCACCGCCGCCAGCTTGCCGACGCGCACGATCGAGGCCATTTGAAAGCACTCCACGCAATTCGTCCAACGCAGCCGTGTAGTCCTCCGTGCTTTGTGCCCGGCTGAGGCGGCCAATGGCCTCCTGCGCTTTCGTGCCCTCTGTTTCAGTGATCTGTCCGCCACCCTTCAGGGTGTTGTACGCCTCGAGGAATGTCGCGCCTGCGATCTGCCGCGCTAGCGCATCGGCGGCGGCTTGGTCCGTGTCCGGGATAATGGGCGCCTTGCTATAAAGGCCCGTGATGTACGGCAGGCCAGGATGCGCTTTTAGGTCATCAATGATTTTGATCGACTGGCTAGCGTTCTGCTCAAGCCTCGGCAGGTCGATCTGCCTCTCGGCGGTAGCCTTGCCAGTCGTAGTGGCTGCCGCTTCCGCTCCAGCTCTCTGAGCTGCGGCAGCCGATGCATCCGCCTCCGGTGAGAGCGTGACGTTTAGGCTCGGATCAACGCGGCTCGGCTGTAACACACCGACGCCGGGCTGATTGACAGGCGCGCCGTACTGCGCACCCACCTGCCGGCGAGACTGCTCCTGCACGAACTCGAGATAGCCGCCCTTGTACCCTTCTGCCCGTGCTTGGTTGTACTGCTCGATCAGCGCGGAGGGCTTGGCTTGGACGGCGCCGGATGAGGCGTTGAGCGCCTGCAATGCTTGCGACGTCGACTCGAACAGCCCTTTCGCCGTGGCCTGCAACTCCTCCGGGCGCATGGTCGACGGATCGAAATCCTGCGGCAGCACACCGGCTTGTTTGAGCTGCGGCGCCCAGCGAGAGAAAGCAGAGGGGTTCTGCATGATCTCGGCAGTCGCAGCGTTCAGCATCTTCGTGTTGGCGATCTGCTGCTCTTGGCCGAACTCGGTGGTGGTGCGCGTCTCGGCCGCTGCTGCGCGTCCAGCCGCGTCACGCTGTATCTGCCGCTGCTCCGGCATGGCCGCAAGTTCTTCCTCGGCCGCGAGCGTTCTGAGCTTGTTGAAGGTCGATGCCTCTCGCATCGCGTTGATCTGAGCTGCGTCGGAGTAGACCTTCGCTAAGTCGAGCTGATGGAAGTCGGGCATCTATGGCCCCTTCTTGGCGAGCTGTTGCAGGAAAAGGTAGTTCGAGAGGCCGCCCACAGCAGCATTGCCCGCTGCGGCGTAACCAGAAGCCCGCGCAGCCCCGCCATTCATGGTGGCTTGGCCGATGTTCGCCGCGGTGTTCGAGCCGACCGCCGCGTTATTGTTCACGCTCGTCTGCCCCAACCCTGCAAGCGATGCAAGACGGTTCGCGTAGGTGTTGAATCCCTGATCCGCCATGCCGGTGGCGTACCGGATGCCCTCTCTTACACCCTCACCGGAGATCGCCTTTCCACGAGCGGCGAGAGAGCGGTTGATCGACCGCGTGCCTTGCTCGATCGCGAACAACCGGCCCGGTTCGTTCTCGAATCCGCTGTAATCCGGCGCCCCGCCATCAAGCCCTGTGAGTGCGCGCAGCTTCGTCAGCGCGTCATGGCCCGTGGATACGTAGGGAGCGCTCTCGGTGCGGTTTAGATCGTCCTGTCGACGAAGCTCGGCAACGGCAGCGTCGGAAGCGTCCGCTTGCGCGTTCGCGCCCGCGATCCCGGTAACGCCCGAGATCAACGAGCCCGCGAGAATCGGCCAGTTGCTCGCCATGAAACCTCCAGCACCACCTGCTGCGCCAGCCACGGCCGGCCCAACCGATGTAGCGCCCACGGTCGCAGGGATACTCGGCCCCAAAGCCCCCGTAACGGCCGTAGTCGGCGCAACGCTTGTGGGCAGAGTCACGCCAGTCAGAGCGCTCGAACCGCCAGCCGCAGCACCGCTGAGAATCCCAGCGGTCCCGCCAATCGCCCCAAGAAGCAACGCGGCGCGCGGCGCAATTCCGCCAGCCCTAGACCTGGCCATCCGCTCCTGGCCCGTCGCAATCCTCTGCTGTCCTTGCGCGTTGAGATATTGCTGGCGCTGCGCGTAGGCATCTGCCTCACCGATGGACGCCATGTACTCGGCGTTGTCGAACTGCGGTGGAATGAACCCGCCCGTCGCGATGTGTGGCTGCCAGAACGACTGCTGATACGCTGCAAGCTGCTCGGGCGTCATCGTCTGATCTGACGCGTAGGTCTGATTCAAGGCTTCGTACTGATCAGTAGAGGCGGCAGCCGCCTGAAGGCGAGCAAGGTATTCCGGAGGAACCCAGCCGGTCGGGTCAGCCATCTATGCGCTCCTTGCGGACACGAGTAATCCTCGCGCCGAAGCGCGATGAGTTTGGTCATGGGTTGGCGGTTACTTGCTAAACATCACGAGCCAACCGGAAGGTACGCCCTTGTTGTTCGCGGTGTTGAATCCGGTAGCCTGAGGGATCAGTCCCTCGGTGGCGCCAACGACGGCCGCCACTTGATGAAAGTAGAACTCCACAACCCCGGCCGTGCTGATCCCAATCGAGCCGTTGGTCGTAAAGTCGTTATTGACTATCAGGCAATCGCGCCACTTGAACTCGTTCGGGGTTATCGCTGCCGGAAGGTTGGTGATGGTCATCCGGTTCGTGTTGGACGTGCCTACCAACTCAACCGCCGAATCGTTCCAAAGCACAACCAGAGAGCCGAAATCGTAGTAGCTAAGATCCCCAACCGGGTCGGCCGAGAAGCCTGTCCACGTCGGCGTGAACGTCTTGACCTTGCTGTCCGCTTGAATGCCAGCCGTCGCGATATACCGATCCCACTCGCGCGAACTCATCCCGCTCGGCGGTAGGCGGTCAGTTTTTAGCGGCACTTCGTCACCGCAACCACAGAGCAAAAGGAGCGCGAGTATTGGCCATTTATTCATTCGCCTATCTCCGGGTCTAAGAGGTTCGCGTAGGATAGCGCCCTCCGCACCGGATCGCTGACCGAGAACTCGATGACGCGTTGACGTGCTCTACCCATCCGCGCCCAGAGCGCACGCGCAAGGTATTCGCCGGTTTTGCCGAGAGAACGCCAGCGCTCTGAGGTCCAGCTAAAGCCGCCGTCGAGAGACTGCCGCATCATCACTTGCGGGTCGGAGCCCTGACCGCTCAAGAGCCCTACCCCTCGCTCGAACATCAGCTCCAGCATCGGCGCAAAGACAGGCTTTCCGTCTTGCTCCGGCACGTTACAGGTCGCGAGCATCGTTACCGGCTCGTCCCACTCGGTATAGGTCGTAGCCGAGAGAGCCCCGAGCTTGTTGCTCGTACTGTCGCCGACGAGAACCTGCTTACGTGCAGTGATCGCGAACAACGGCCGCCAATAGTCCAGGCCATGTGACTTGCGTTGATGCCAGAGCTGTGTCGATGCGTCGTACACGTACGTCCAACGGGCCGATCGAAGTGCGTAGAAATTGTGCCCGCCCTCGGTCCACGTCGTGCCGCTCAAGTCGGCTTTCTCGGCTGCACTCAGATCCTCGATCGCCTGCGAGATTGCAGGGGTCGAAATCGGGACCGGCAGATAGCCGTCAAGCCTGCGGACCGTGAAGTCCGTGGCGGGAAAGAAAATGCTGTTGTCGATCTTCGCGAAGCCGTGCTTGGCGAGTAGTCCAATCTCCGCAATGCCGTTCGGCAGTCGGTCAAGAGGAACATCGCTGTCGGAGACGTAGAACGCCTGAATCGTGTCATGCCCACCACAGAACAATTCGCCCTTCTCGACGATGATCCCCACGATGTCATCGGGGGAGGCTTCAGCCGACAGAAAGTCGAGCGCGTTCCACGTCGAAGGGTCGAGCGAGTCCGACACGTACACCTGACCGTCGCTGATCCCGACGAAATACGTCGACAGATATTCGATCTGCTCGAACGGGAACGGCGTCGTCGCGACCGTGAGCGTTGCCCCGTCCCAGACGTACACAACGCCTTCAGCACACACCGCGACGTTGGTCCCGTCACCCGCGATGGACACGCGGTCACCGCCCGGAATCGTGCCTAGCAGCGTTGCAGAGCCGGTGCCGTTGTCTCGGTAGAGTCCTGCGCCCGACACGACGTACGGCACGTCGTTGATGGTCTTGCCGCCCCGAATCACTCCCACCGTGCCGAGCGTCAGGTGGTTCGCGACTCCATAGGAGCCGACCAGCGCGATCGGGTTGTTCGCGTTCTCGGTCGTCTTCTCCAGATACGCGTTGACGATCCTCTGCGCAGCAATCGACTTCGAACGATGTTCGAACGCGTCAAGCCCGAACTGGAGCCGCATCAGAAATACTCGGACCGCTGAGTCGAGCCAGGATGCGGAGCGCCCGAGAGGGCTTTGCGCAACTGTCGTTCAGCGAGTGATGGTTGCTCGTCGTCGAGCGAGCCTTCAAGACGGAGGCGCGTATAGCGCGGTTCTGGCACGCCGTATTCAGCGGCCACGGAGAACGCGAGGATAGACACCAGCGGCTCTTGGGCTTCGTCAGGAATGTTTTCCGATAGAGCCCAGATCACGAGCTTCTTGCGCACGAGCAAGGCGTGAATGCCGGTGTACTTGCGCGTGATGAGCGCCACTTCGTCCGCAGGATAGGGACCGCCCGCAGGCACAACCCCGACCCGCTCGAGCACGGCTTGCTTAATGGCTGCCGGCGTCACTCGTCACCTTGGGCTTGCGACCGCGACGCTTCGGCAGCATGACGTTCTGATCGACCACACCATCAGCGCGTCCGATCTCGACGAGCACCGCATCATCCGGCACGAGCTCGAAATGGTTGTTCGTCTTCAGCTTCACCGCGAGCCATTCCGGCACGTCAACCGACTCGCCTTCTGGCAAAACCACGGCTGGCTCGTTCGCACGAGCGAACTGCACGAAGCCCGCAGCGCAGCCTCCGAGATACCTGAATTTCACGGATCACCTCCTCAAAAGAAAAGGGGCGCCATTGCTGACGCCCCAACGTACCGCACAGAGACTAGATCGCCGAGTAGACCGGCGTGAGGCTGATGCTGCCCGCTGCCGGCGTCTGCGCCGCCGTCGTGCACGTCATCGTGACCTTGGTCGGCGCGGTAACGGCCATCGGCGTGATCGCCACGAAGCTGCCGGCGCCCGTCTGGCCTCCCGTCAGCGACGCAGCAACGTCCGTCGAGCCGACCGTGATCTTCTGCGCGAGCTGCGTGCCCGTGTCGAGATCGCTCGGTTTGAAAATGAAACCGAGCAACGTGACGCCGGCCGGGATGTACCCGAACTCCATCACGTCGTTGGTTTCCAACTCCGTCGTCAAGTACGCCTTGGTCATCGTTTCGCCGATGCCGCCGAGCGGGTGATAGTGCCCCGCCTTGCGAGCCGAGCTCGCCACTGCTGTCGTTTCGCCTGCCACTGTCAATTCTCCTTTGAAACGATTGAGCGCTAGCCCTTAGCCAGGGTGAGCGCGGATTGCGTGAGGTTCGCCGAAACGGCGTCGAACAACGAGGTCCCTTCCACGAAGGCAACGGTCGTGTTGGCCGCGTTCAAGTTCGTCGTTCCGAACGTGAACGCTCCATCCGACTTCGTGGCCGTCACGTAGCCCATACGTGCGTGGTCCGCAGCCGCAGCGGGAAGCCCCGCCGCAGCCAGTGCCGCGCTCGCATAGCCCGTCGCGTTGTCCGTTGCCTCGATCGCGTCCACCGTCCCGTTGACCCCGATGTCGAACGCCACAGCGCCGAAGAGATCCTCCGGCACGACATCGTTGCCAGGGGCGGTGCCCGTAGTGATCGCGGCCTTGTTGTAGACCACGCCCCCGATGGAGAACTGAAACGCGATGTTGGCCACGTCGTCCGCGTTGCTGCCACCGGCAAGCCCTGGCGTCGACAGGATGTAGTTCCCCTGCATCGCCGTGGCCAACGCGGTTCGCTGCTCGTTGACGAGATCCCGCACGTTCTGCAAGAACCGCACGAGGTCGCCCTGATTGACGCCTATCTCGGTGATGTCACTTTGTAGTGCGACTGTCATGTCAGCCCCCTCACGCGTCTGCGACGCTGGCGAAGTATCCGGTCACTACGCCGTGCTGAACGAGGTCATCGCGATCGCCGGTGCCCTTGCCGAAGAAGAGCTTCTTGACGTCGCGGATTTCCTCGAACCCGGCGCCCTTGCGGCGCTGGTAGTCCGAAATATCCTCGATCATCTTCGATCGCTCCTTCCAGACAACGCCCATTGCCTGCGCGCCGCACATGTAGACCGGGCCGACGTTGATGCTTGAAGCACCAACACCCGTGATGTCCTCGATCTCCGGCACTTCGCGAACGATGCAGCCGTCGAGGATCAGGTCCCCACCCGTAAAGAGCGGATTGTCCTCGCCTCGCTGCCACGCCTCGCGATTCGCCTGCTGCACCGCCGCGTCGTTGCTGAAGTCGCGGAAGGTGTAGGAGCCGGCAAACACCACGTACCACTCCTCATCGCCCGACACCTTGATCGGCCGAATCTTCGGGTTGGCGCGTTTCGCCATCCGCTTCATCAGCTTCATCGGAGCGCTGGTGAACTTGTCCGCCGTTGCGTCCACGTTCGACAGCGACGCCGAGTGGTCGTTGGCGGAGTTGTTCGAGGCGAGTGCACCGAACAGCACGCGGTCGGAGTTGTCCGCGAGCCACACGTCCTTGTCGGCCACTTCCTCGGCATCCGCGTACGGGATCGGCAGGAAGCTGTTGCTCGCGTCCGGGATCGAACCGAGCGCGTCAATGACCGCATCGCGCATGTCCTCGACGAACCAGTTCTTCAGCACCGCGCGCTTGGCCTTCGTCAGGCTGATGGCGCTGAACAGCTCGTCCACCTTGTCGTGCAGCACCGCGTGACGAATCACGTCCGGACGAAGCACGTAGGTGCGCTGATCCATCGCCTCCTCGTGACCGACGAGGACTTGCTTGCCGCGCCGACCCGCGCCCACCAGCTTGTTGATGAGCGTGATCGAGTAATCGCGGTTCACCTGACCCGAGGTGTCCTTCACCTGGATCATCTTGAACTCGTCCTCGCCCATGTAGGGCGCGAACCGCCCGTCGCGCTGGTACTCGATGAAGAAGTCGTTTTCCCACTTCTTGACCTCGTTGTTGGAATTCATGGTTGTCTCTGCCATTGCAATAGCTCCTGCGAACGAGCGCTATTTCAGGCTCGCCGCTTGCGTGGTTGAAAAACTTGGCCGATGGGCGTCGGCGTTGAGGCTTTGTCGGCCTCGATGCTCGCGCGCGTCGACGACTGCTCGGTGCTGAGCGATGACGGCACCTTGCCGAGTTGAGAGAGTTGGGCTTCGAGGTCCTTGATCTTGGCGTCGCGAGCGGCGAGCTCGGTTTTGAGCGGCGTCTCGATGGTCTCTCGGTACTTCCCAAGATCCCCACCGACCGCCTTCATCTCGCCGTGCAGCTTTGCGGCCTTGTACAGATACGCAGCCGGGTTACGAGCCTTCTGCATCTCGGAGAACGTGCGAGTCGCGATCGCGGGATCGGCCTCGGCGTCTGCCATGAATGCAGTCACGGTCGCGTCGTAGTCTTCGTGCTGATCCCGCACGAGGTCTTCGCTCATCGCGAACAACTTCTCGGCGTGCTCGGCACGAATCTTGGCGTCGCGCTCGTTCAGCGCGCCCTCGGGGTCCTCGAAGAAGTCCTTCTTGGGCGCCTTGGTCTGCTGCTGCTGTAACTGCCGCTCGAGCTCCTGTCGCTTGCGCCGTTCGGCAATCAGTGCCGACTGCGCTCCAGCGATTTGCTCGTCCGCTTCGGTCTTGAACCTGCCCTTCTCGTCGCGAGTACGATCCTTGGCCTCGGGCTCCGTCTTCTCGACGGGCTTCTCGGGCTTGGCAGCTTTCGCCGCCTCCGTGTCCTTGGCCTCAGTCGTCTGCGCTGCCGACGTCGCAGCGGGCGCTTTCGCGCTTTTATCGTCCGTCGAGCCCTTGTCCGTGGACTGGCTCGCTGTCTCGCTAACGGCACCCTTCGCGAAAATCTGCGAAATGGGAGTGCGCTCTACTGCCTCACTGGCTTCAGTGCTCATTGCATCGTTTCCTCTAGCGTGGGAATGGACCGAATCGCCCGATTTGAAAGCTCGGCGGCAGCTTCGAACGCCCGTTAACCCCGGCGGCGGGTGTAGAATCGCGAAATGAAAACCGGCTCAGAGTGGCTTGCGGCGAACGGCCCGACGATTCGGGAAGTCGCCGACTACATCGACCCTGAGGTACTTGCTCTCGCTCTAGGAGGCGGAGAGCAATGGACCCAGGAAGAAATCGAGCGCATGCAAGCCATCGCTCGCAACTTCTTCCGAAAACCTGACTAGTTAACGCTCACCTGCTTCTTGGCAGGCGCCTGAGCATCAGGACCGCTGATGTAGGCCGCGGTCTTGACGATCGTGTCGATGGCCGTTTCCTTGGCCGCTGCTTCGTCCTTCGAGGTTGCAGCGACTTCGCGCTGCACCTTGGCCTCGGCCAGGAGGTTCGCCAGTTCCTTGCCCTGCACTTCGAGTTCGGCCATCTTCGCGTTGAGCATGGCCATCTGCTGCTGCATCGGATCGGGCTCGGCGTCTTGGTCGAGCACCTTCCGCTTGTTCGCGGCCGTCAGGCTCGAAAGCTCGACGAGCGTCTTGAACGGAACCTCCGGCCGCGCCTTCGCGATCTCCACCAGCAACCCGAACTGCTCCTGCTGAAGCGTCGCCACGTCCGGGGATTCGTCGAGAATGATGTCGATGTCAAGTTCTGCGACGTCGTTCTCCTTCGCCGGCTCGCGGGACTTCGGATCGCTCGCGAGCTGAGTCAGGATTTGCGCCTTCGCCTCGTCGGCGAGGTCCTTGCGGCCGTTCAGCGCTTTCGCTGCCAGCTCGCCCTTGGTCGTGGAGCGATTCAGCGCCACGAACTTCAAGTGCTCCTCGTCCCTGACCCGAATCCACGTCTCCATCGTCCAGTATTGCTTGACCCGCAGCCAGATCTGCCGATAGACGCGCAGCTTCAAGTGCTTGATCGAGTCAAACGGCTTGTCGATCGCGAGCAACCCACCTTGCTGGTCGACCTGCTTCGCACGTCCCGATAGATCGCCGGTCTGCCCTGCGAGCGCTGCATTCGGCCCGGTCGCGTCCAATGCGGCGCCGGTCAGCATCATCAGCTGGACGTGCCCCTGAGCGAGATCGAGGTTCTTCTGAATCGCGAGCTTGGCTCCGGTCGGGCTCGAGATCACGCCATCGGGGCGCGCGGCTTCCTTGCGGATCTCCGCCTTCTGCTCGTCGTCGAGCATCCCTTCTTCAGCTAGCACCTGATTGGTGTTGAGCAAGTGCGTGGACTTCGAGCGCCGCTTATTCCAGTCGTCCTGCAAATCCCGATACCGACGAACCGCCCCGTAAGGCGTTCCGTCCTCGCCCTCGCGGTACATCGCCTGTAGCTCCAGGTCGCTGACCGGCTCGCCTTCCTCGTCGAGGTAGACGGACACGGCGGGATCGTCCAAGAACCCGGCAGCGACCACTACGCAGCGGCTCCATTGGCCCTTGCGAATGTAGCGATGCTCCAGCACCTGAATGCGCTTACGCCCTTGCGTGTTCGCAACCCACCGCGGCTTGTCCTCGTGCGTCTCGGCGGATGACGAACTGACGATCTCGAACGAGGCCTCGATGACGGCTTTCTTATCGGGCCACTTCGCAATGGCGTCGTCCAAGTCCATCCACGCGATGGTTCCCTTGAACTTCGCGTCCGAGAAATCGCATTTGAACGAATGCGGGTCCCAGTAGAGCCGATCCCACCGAATGTGCGGCGTCTTGATCTTCGGCCGGCGCGACTTCTTGCCCAGCTTCTTGTCGACGCAAACCTCC